>ENA-ORPK01000730-ORPK01000730.1-human-gut-metagenome-genome-assembly--contig:-NODE-730-length-28976-cov-3.379102_pt1 | contig 28976 bp, 23 predicted proteins | sample MGYA00242139_ERZ509068 | MGnify/ENA primary metagenome ERZ509068 (study PRJEB26280, sample SAMEA2338687) | human gut metagenome | biome: human gut; feature: human-associated habitat; material: faeces... | reverse complement strand
GCTTTTCAGGACAAAACAAACCATCGAACCGGATGCTGTTCCGACAACCGTCGAGGAGGCGATTCCGGTGCAGGATTTTTATGAGGATGGGATTGCGTTGGTCGGGCGTGGGCTTTGGTCGAAAACCTTCCGGTTCTCCGATATCAACTATGCCACGGCTTCGCGGGAACGCAAGGAGGAGCTGTTTCTTGGATATTCCGCTATCCTCAATTCCTTTGACGCAGGGGCAATGACAAAGATCACGGTCTGCAACCGCAGGCAGACGCTGCCGTCCGGCAGGGCGTCCTGCCCGTCGGTCATGCTGGACTTCGTCTCCAGCACCTGCGAGATCCGGCCCGCGCAGGCGACGGATTTTGTGATGTTCAGGATCAGGTTGGCGAACTTGATGAGCTCGACCAGGATCTGCGACATGTAGTTATACAGCGCGATCAGCTGGCCCTGTGTGATGACGCCCGCGTCCACGCGGACGCTGCCGGTCTTTAAGATCGCCACGATCGCCAGATTGATGACCACATACGTCAGCGGGTTCAAAAGCGCCGACAGCTTGCCCACGAACCGCTGCGCGGCAAACAGCCCGTCCAGACGGCCGTCAAAGCTCTCCGTCTCGGTCTGCTCGCGGGTAAAGGCGCGGATGACGCGCACGCCGGACAGGTTCTCCTGCGCCGTGCCCGTCACGCCGTCGAGCTTCGCCTGCACCTGGCGGTAGAGCGGGATGCAGCTGAGCATGATGGCAAAGACGATGGCAAAGAGCACCGGGATCGTCACGACGAAGATGAGCGCCGAGCGCACGTCGATCGTAAACGCCATGATCATCGAGCCGAACACGACGATCGGCGAGCGCAGCAGCAGCCGCAGCGTCAGGTTCACGCCGTTCTGCACCTGATTGATGTCAGAGGTCATCCGGGTGATCATGGTGGATGCGCCCAGCTTATCGACCTGACTGTAACTTAAGTTCAGAATATGCTCCAGCACCGTATGCCGCAGCCGTGTGGAAAAGCCCACCGCCGCCACGGCAGAAAAATACTGCGCTGTCACCGAACTGGCAAGCCCCACGACGCCCAGTCCGATCATGACGGCGCACATTTTCACAATGTAGCCCCGGTCGCCGCTGCCGATGCCCTGATCCACGATACTGGCCACAACCAGCGGCACCAGCAGCTCAAACGTGGCCTCCAGCAGCTTGAACAGCGGCCCAAGGACACATTCTTTTTCATAGCCCTTCAGATATTTGAGAAGTTTTTTCATACGCTCACCTCATAACGGCGTCATTATAACACCCTTCTTGCCGGAAAGCAATGTCGTGTCGCATAAAACGGGGCGATTTGTCAGCGCCGTTCCCCACCTACGCCGCGGAAATCGGTGGTTTGCCTGAAAAAGCAGTTGACAATTTCGCAGATTCCGGATATAATGAGTTGGCTAAAGAAATGCTAGTGTAGCACAGTCGGTAGTGCATCTCACTCGTAATGAGAAGGTCGCCTGTTCGAGTCAGGTCACTAGCTCCATTAAAACCGCCGCTTTTATGAGAAAGCGGCGGTTTTCTTGTGTAAAAAGTTACACAGCTCTTTCGGCCATAGATTTTATCCCGTCATTTTTCCGTCAATAACAAATTCAACCCGTACAGCCGCAAAACTGTGTCCGAATTTTTTATGCTTTTTCTCTCAGCAGTCTGGGTTTTGGCATCGGGATATCATCAAGCATTTCCGACGGTCGAGCCTGCGCTTCTTTCACGAGAGAGACCTCCTCATTATCGTAGTTGTGTGGTCGGCAAACCACTTCTGCTATAATGGGGAGTTTTTTCCCTGTCTGCCTTACTCCTCGCTGGAGGCTATTCTTTTGCCCCCGGCATAGCTGGGGGTTAACTTTGGTCAACCAAGACGATAGCGCTGTCCGCATTATGCGGACAGCGCTATCATCATGTTTATTACCATCAGAACCGTAAGAACGATCACACCGGCACTGAAAAAGAAGCATTTCAGGCACCGGCGGTCGATCCACTCGCTCTGGATGTACGCCCGGACCCGGGCACGGTTGGCGATCAGAATTGCCACCGCCGCCGCGAAAAATCCGGTGAAAATCGTCAGCTCGAGCACCGACGCCGCCACTTCCGGAAGATTTGCCGTCAGACGGCTCAGAAGGTCTGCCAGCACCAGATTGTTGAAGATATGGAGCGCCATCGACCAGCCGACGGAATACTCCACCGCCACATATCCCAGCACCAGTCCCACCAGAAACGCATAGGGCGTTTGCAGCAGGTTCCCGTGGAACAGTCCGAACAGGAACGCAGAACCCAAGATGGCAAACCGCTTGCCGTAAGGCCGCAGCGACCGCAGGACGAAGCCCCGGAAGATCAGCTCCTCCGAAATGGGTGCCAGAAACGATGCGTACAGGAACATGCTGACGGTGTCCGAGCTGCCGGAAACGGCGTCCAGCGTCCCGGTGGCAGACCGGCCGAAGCAGTTCATCACCAGCTCAAGAAGATTGATCCAGACAAAATTTACCATCTGCGTCCCGGCGCACAGGCACACCATGCACAGCAAAGTTCCCGGTTTCATGGGTTTTTCCCGTCTCAGCACTTCCCCGCCCCAGAATTCTCTGCCCTTCCATGCGTACAGGATCACCAGAGCGACGGCCACGGCGGCGATGTACCCCCATGCGTTTCCGGTCAGAGCGGACACGTCCGGGACATACTGATCGTTTCCCTCTATGAAAGCATTCAGGTATCCCGCGATCACATCCCGCAGCATCGCCACGGAAACCAGAATGTTCATCAGGACATAGTATCCCACCAGCGTCCAGCCAACGGGGCTGAAACGCTTACGGAGCCATTTGTTGATCTGTTTCTCGTTCATAGTTTTCCTCCATAATGATTGTCTCCGCCGTCATAATGCCGTCGATGGCCGCGGACATGATGCCCCCGGCGTAGCCCGCGCCCTCTCCCGTGGGGTACAGCCCCCGAAGGGAAGACTGCCGGGAGGAATCCCGGATAATTCGCACCGGGGAAGAACTGCGGGTCTCCGGCGCGGTCATCACCGCGTCCGGGTCTGCAAAGCCTTTCAGCTTCCCGTCCAGCCGGGGCAGCGCCTGGGCAATGGCGTCGGTAATCTTCCCGGGAAGCACGTCGTGCAGGTCGCACCAGGTCACCCCCGGACGGTAAGTCGGCGTTACCCGTCCCGCACCGTCACTGGGTCTTCCGGCGAGGAAATCCCCCACTCTTTGCGCCGGGGCGCGGTAGCTGCCGCTGACGCGGTAAGCGTTTCCCTCGATCTCCCGCTGCCAGCGCATTCCGCCGAGGTTGCCCTCGTAGGGGAAATCAGCGGGATTCACCGTCACCAGCAGTGCCGCGTTGGCGTTTTCTCCGTCCCGGTCGGCATAGCTCATGCCGTTGGTGACCACCCGGCCTTCCTCGCTGGCCGCCGCCACCACATATCCGCCCGGACACATGCAGAAGGTGTATACCGTCTCCCCGTCCAGATGCTCCACCAGCTTGTAGTCCGCCGGGGGCAGGGCGGGGTTTTCGCCGCCGTACTGGGCAATGTCGATGTCCCGCTGCTTTTGCTCGATGCGCACGCCCATGGCGAAGGGCTTCGGCTCCATGGGAACGCCGGAAGCGTCCAGCATTTCAAAGGTATCCCGTGCGCTGTGTCCGATGGCCAGCACCGCCCGGTCGCAGGGAATGACCGTCCCGTCGGCGATTTTCAGCCCGGTCAGGCGTCCGTTCTCCGTACACAGGCCGGTGACCTGCGTGTTGAACCGCACCTCGCCGCCCAGAGAGATGATGCGTTTGCGCAGATTCTGCACCACGGTCAGCAGCACGTCTGTGCCCACATGGGGCTTGGCGTCATAGAGAATATCCTCCCTTGCCCCCGCCGCCACAAACTGTTCCAGAATCCAGCCGATTCTGGGGTTGTTGACCCCGGTGTTCAGCTTGCCGTCGGAAAACGTTCCCGCGCCGCCCTCGCCGAACTGGACATTGCTTTTCGTGTCCAGCTCGCCCGTTTGGAAGAATTTTTCCACCTTCTCGTGGCGGGACTCGGCATCCTCTCCCCGTTCCAGCACCAGCGGCTTCCAGCCCGCCAGTGCCAGAATCAGCGCGGCAAACATTCCACCGGGGCCGAAACCCACCACCACCGGGCGTTTCTCCGGCGAACAGGCGGATTTGGGCGGCTTGTACCGCGTCGCCGGGGCGATGGATGCCCGCTTGCAGCCGCTTTGTTTCAGAATTTTCTTTTCGCTGCCATCCACCGTCACGTCGATGGTGTAAATAATACGCACGTTGGGCTTTTTCCGGGCGTCCACACTCCGCCGGACGATCCGCACGCCCCGGATTTTGGAATTGGGAATCCGCAGCATCCGCGCCGCCTCAAAGGGAAGCTGGTGGGCGCTGTGTTCCGGCGGCAGGGAAATATCGCTCAAACGGATCATGTGTCGTTCCTCCCGGCGCTCTGTCCGGCCAGACGGCCGGAGCTCCACGCCCACTGTAAATTATAGCCGCCGCAGTCGCCGTCAATGTCTAAGACCTCTCCGCAGGCGTAAAGCCCCGGAACAAGGCGGCTTTCCATGGTCGTTTCATCAAATTCCGACGTGAGAATGCCCCCCGCCGTCACCTGTGCGCTGTCCATGCCCATAGGTTCGGTCAGATGTACGCTCAGCGCCTTCGCCCCGTGGGCGGCCTGACGCAGCTCCTCGTCGGAAAGGTCGGAAACCGCCCCGCCCGCGGAAATCCCCGCCGTCTGGGTCAGCACCCGGCCAAGGCGGTTGTGGAGGATTCCCGTGAACAGCTCCGAGACGGGAAGACTGGTCGTTCTGCGCCGTTTTAGCTCAGATATCAAGGCGTCCTCTGCCATATCCGGCAGGAAATCCAACCGGCAAAGCCACTCGCCGCCGCCCTGACACGCATCCCGGGACACCTCGAAAATCACCGGCCCACTGAGACCGTACTGGGTAAATTGCAGCTCCCCCGTGCTTTCGGAAAACCGCTTTCCGTCGTGTAGAATGACCGCATGGCAGTTGGCACGGACGCCTTTCAGGCTCGTAACCGCGTTCCAGCTGCTTTTCAGCTGCACCAGCGCCGGACGCAGCCGGGTACAGCTGTGGCCGAAGCTCCGCAGAATTTGATAGCCGGACATGCTGCTCCCCAGCTTTGTCCCCGCGAGACCGCCGCAGGCAACGATGAGCCTGTCGCACTCCACCGTCTCGTCCCCGGAGATGATGCGGAAGCCGGAAGCCGTTTTCTTCACTTTTTTCGCTTCAAATCCCAGCTTTACCGTGATATTCGGCTTTTCCAGGGCAAACCGCAGCACATCCACCACGGAATTTGCCTGATCGGAATAGGGGTACACCCGCCCGGAATCCTCCGCCACGGTAAGAAGCCCCAGACTCCGGAACCATTCCAGCGCCGCAGTTGGGGGGAACTTTCCCAGCGCATAGTCGGCAAACCCCGGATTTTCCCCGTGGTAGCCGCCGGATGTCCCGTGGAGATTGGATAAATTGCAGCGCCCGTTGCCGGTGGCCTGAAGCTTGCGCCCCACCCTCGCCTGCCGCTCCATGAGGACGACCTGCCCGCTTTCGTTTTCCGCCGCAGCCAGCGCCGCCGCCATTCCCGACGCCCCCGCGCCGATGATTCCTGTCACCATGTCTGATTCCTTTCCGCCGAAAAGCGCTCCTTTTTCCCTATTATACTCTACCCGCCGCCATCATACAAGAAAAAATTCTTCCCACCCGGCAAAAGTTGTGGTATAGTACCATTGGTGATCGCATGGAACGAAGCAACATTGAAAAAATCGCCCAGTCCGCCGAGGATCGGCTGCTTCTGGCGAAGCTCTGGGACAAAATAAACGCGGGAATGCGGAAGAATATCCCCGCCGCCACCTGCTTTCTCTCCCCCCGGGAGCTGGAAATGGCAAAATATCTCTTCGGCGAGCAGGAAAGTCTGTACGCCTTCGGCGGCTACGAGGACGCGGAACGAAAAATGCTGATTTTTCTGCCGGACTATCTGGACGAAGCCAGTCTCTACGGCGAAGACAGCCCCTGCGTGTGTCTGCGCGCCGCGTTCTTTCAGGGGGACAGCCCAAGCCACCGGGACTTTCTGGGGGCGCTGATGGGCGCGGGCGTTGGCCGGGAGACGGTGGGCGACATCTGCGTGGACAAGGGCAGCTGCGACTTTTTCGTCACGGCGGAGATTGCCCCCTATTTATTGCAGACCTTCACCTCCGCCGGACGGACGAAGCTGCATTTGAGCCAGATTCCCCTTTCGGGCGTCCACATCCCGGAGCCAGAAATCAAGGAGATCCGGGACACGCTGGCGTCGTTACGGCTGGACAGCGTCATATCCTCCGGCTTTCGCATCGGGCGGAGTCTCGCCGCCCAATACGTGAGCGCCGGAAAAGCCGCCATTGACGGCCTTCCCTGTGAAAAACCGGACAAGTCCGTCCCGGAGGGCGCGAAAATCTCCGTCCGGGGGCTGGGAAAAATCAAGCTTGCGGCCATCAACGGCCGGACAAAAAAGGACAGAATTTCGGTGGTCATCCACCGGTATGTGTGAGGTTTTACAAAAAACATGAAAATGGACGAAGTGATCGCCAGAATCAACGTTCTGGCAAAAAAGGCGAAGGGCGAGGGTCTGACCCCCGAGGAGCTGGCAGAGCGGGACAAGCTGCGGCGAATCTACATTGATTCCGTCAAGGCGAATCTGGTGGGTCAGCTGGAGAACACCTACATCATCGGCACCGACGGTGTCAAGCGGAAGGTTGAGAAGAAATCCTGAGCGGCGTGGCTAAAGCCATGCCGTTTTCCAACAGTGGAGCAGACTGCGTTATTCCGGGACAGTTTTTCCACTTCCCTTTCTCCCAAAAGTCTGCTATACTGTAAGAAACGTACTTTCAGGAGGCAGTATATGGAATTTCTGCCCATTACCAGACGGGAAATGCTCGACCGTGGGTGGGACGTCTGCGATTTTGTGTACATCATCGGCGACGCCTACGTCGATCACCCGTCCTTCGGCCATGCCATTATCAGCCGGGTTCTGGAAAGCCACGGCTACAATGTTGGCATCATCTCTCAGCCGGATTGGAAAAATCCCAAGTCCATCGACGTTTTCGGCCGTCCCCGGCTGGGCTTTCTGGTCTCCGGCGGCAATATGGACTCCATGGTCAACCACTATTCCGTCACCAAGCACCATCGGAAAACCGACGCCTTCACCCCCGGCGGCATCATGGGCAAGCGCCCGGACTACGCCACTACGGTCTACTGCAACCTTATCCGCCAGACCTACAAGGACGTTCCCCTCCTCATCGGCGGCATTGAGGCGAGTCTGCGCCGGCTGGGGCATTACGATTACTGGTCGGACACCATGAAGCGCTCCATACTGCTTGACAGTCAGGCCGACCTGCTCATGTACGGCATGGGGGAAAAGACCATCGTGGAGGTGGCCGACGCCCTGAATTCCGGGCTGGACGTGAAGGACATCACCTACATCGACGGCACGGTGTTCAAAACCAAAGCGCCGGACGACAGTCTGCCCACTATCACCCTGCCCTCCTTTGCCGAGATCAAGGCCGATCGGCGCAGATACGCCGAGAGCTTCAAAATCCAGTACGCCAACTGCGACCCCTTCACCGCCAAGCGGTTGGCGGAGCCCTACGACAATTTCTTCGTGGTGCAGAATCCGCCCCAGAAGCCCCTGACCACAGCGGAAATGGACGCGGTATACGACCTTCCCTACATGCGTGCCTATCACCCCAGCTATGAAAAGGCGGGGGGCGTCCCCGCCATTGAGGAAGTCAAGTTCAGTCTGGTGTCCAACCGGGGCTGCTTCGGCGCCTGCTCCTTCTGCGCCCTGACCTTCCATCAGGGGCGGATCGTCCAGACCCGAAGCCACGAATCCATCCTCCGGGAAGCGGAAATCATGGTGAAGAACAAGGATTTCAAGGGCTACATCCACGACGTCGGCGGCCCCACCGCCAATTTCCGTCACCCTGCCTGTGAAAAGCAGCTATCTAAGGGCGCCTGCGGCGGGCGGCAGTGCCTGTACCCCACCCCCTGCAAAAACATGAACGCCGACCATTCGGACTATGTTGCCCTGCTGCGCAAGCTGCGGAAGCTCCCCGGCGTCAAAAAGGTGTTCGTCCGCAGCGGCATCCGCTTCGACTATCTGCTGGCGGACAAGAAGGACACCTTTTTCCGGGAGCTGGTGCAGTACCACATTTCCGGTCAGCTGAAAGTCGCCCCGGAGCATGTGTCCGACGCCGTCCTCGCCCGGATGGGCAAGCCCAAAAACGCGGTGTACAACCAGTTTGTGGAAAAATATTTTGCCCTGAACCGGCAGTACGGCATGAATCAGTATCTCGTCCCCTACCTCATGTCCAGCCATCCCGGCTCGACACTCAAGGAGGCCGTGGAGCTGGCCGAGTACATCCGGGACATGGGCTACAATCCGGAGCAGGTGCAGGACTTTTACCCCACCCCCTCCACGCTGTCCACCGTCATGTACTGCACCGGCCTTGACCCCCGCACCATGGAGCGGGTCTACATCCCCACCGACCCCCACGAAAAAGCCATGCAGCGGGCGCTGATCCAGTACCGCGACCCGAAAAACTACGCCCTCGTGCGGGAAGCGCTGGTGAAGGCGCACCGGGAGGATTTGATCGGTTCCGGTGCAAAGTGTCTCATCCGTTCCGCGCCGCCTCGTCCCGTGCGGAAAAAGCCGGGACAGGCAAACGGAAAACGCAAGCCGTCCAAGTAAAGAAACACGCTGCCACTTTGGTTTGTCTCAAGTGGCAGCGTGTTTTTACTTTCTTCTATACAGGCACATTTCGTAAGCAATGCCGTTTTCCTCACCGGATTGCAGCGTTTCCGCCAGATACCAGTCCTTATCCTCGTCCAGATTTGGGAAAAAGGTGTCGGATTCCGGCGTCACATGCACTTTTGTGACATAAGCCGCGTCGCAGAAGGGCAGCATCTGCCGGTAAACGCTCCCGCCGCCGATGACGAAGCAGCGCTCAGCGGTGCGGGAAAGTGCCGCCGCATCTTCGGCGCTGCCGCAGACGGTAAAGCCGGGAAGTGCCGTCACGCTTCTGCTCAGCGCCACATTGACCCGCCCCGGAAGGGGCTGTTTTCCCGGGAAATCCTCGATGGTGCGCCTCCCCGCGATCACCATTGCCCCACGGGTGGTTGTCCGGAAGAATTTCCGGTCGGCTGACAGGGCGACGGGCTGCGTCCCGTCCCGGCCGATTCCCCAGTCGTCGTAAACCGCAACGATCAGTTCCATCGTCCCACCTCAGATCGCCATGGGGATTTCAAAGTTAAAGGGGTGGAACTGATAGTTTTCCATGGAGAAGCTGTCCTTGGTAAAGGCGTAGAAATCGGTGATGCTCTCATCCATCCGGAAGGTGGGCGTGGGGTATCCGTCCAGTGCCAGCATGGCCTTGACGGCGGGAATGTGTCGGTCGTAAATGTGGCAGTCGGCGATGACGTGAACCAGCTCGCCCACCTTTAACCCCGCCACCTGCGCCATCATGTGGGTCAGCACAGCGTACTGCACCACATTCCAGTTGTTGGCCGTAAGCATATCCTGAGAGCGCTGGTTGAGAATGGCGTTCAGGGTGTCGCCGGTAACATTGAATGTCATGGAGTAGGCACAGGGATAGAGGTTCATCTCGTGCAGGTCTTCAAAATTGTAGATGTTCGTCAGAATACGGCGGGAGGCGGGGTTGTGCTTCAGGTCGTAGATCACCCGGTCAACCTGATCGAACATGCCCTCCTTGTACTGGTGCTTGATGCCCAGCTGGTAGCCGTAAGCCTTGCCGATGGTGCCGTCCTCCCCCACCCATTCGTCCCAGACGTGGCTGCCCAGATCCGCGACGCGGTTGGACTTTTTCTGCCATATCCAGAGAAGCTCGTCCACGGCGCTTTTCCAATAGGTGCGCCGCAAGGTCATAATGGGGAATTCCTCGGCTAAGTTGTAGCGGTTCACCACGCCGAATTTCTTGATGGTATGCGCCGGTGTCCCGTCCGCCCAGTGGGGACGGACTTCCAGATTTTCGTCGGAGAAGCCGTTTTCCAGAATGTCCCGGCACGTTTTCTTATACAGCTCGTCAGCATAGCTCATGTTGGATTCCTCCCGATTTCTGTTGGGGGTATCATATCACAATCCCGCCCCACTGGCAAGAAAAATCTCCCCGCGGTTTTCCGCAGGGAGATTCTGAATACTGTCTTACAGCAGATTGCCGGTGCTGACCCAACCCAGATCGGTGCGGGCCATGTCGCCAACGTATTCGTAAATGTCGATGACGGACATTCTGGAATAGGTGCCTGCGACGGAGGACGCGGCGTTATCCGTGTAGATGATGGTGTTGTCATTGTACACCACGCGGGCGTCGATGGCGCTGCCGCTGGCGGGAGTCAGGTCAACGTAGTACAGGTAGACCCAGCCTGCGTCGCAGCGACCCCATGCCATATCCTCGGAGATCTTGGTCTCGTAGATCACCAGGTTGGCGCCCTTCTTCAATGTGGTAGCCTTCTTGGCGCCGGTAGAGGCGGTAACGCGGACATTCAGAGACTCGGTGTTGATGACCTTGCCGGTGTACTTGTAGCCGCCCTTGTTGTTCACGAAGCCGCCGTCGCCGGTGTTGCCGGTGCTGCCGATGGTGGGCGCGGAGGGAGTTGTCGGAGTCGTAGGCTCTTCCTTCTTCTCGTACAGAGCACCCTCGGACATGTAGCTCAGGTCGCAGTAGCCCACGATGCCGTCGCTGGTTTCCACACGACCCCAGACGGTGAGGGTTCTGGTGCCGGAATCCTTGACGATCTCCAGCTTGGTCACGGGAACCTGATCGCCCTTCTTCAGCTTGGCAATGCTGTCATTGCCGGTTCCGGCAGCCTTGCGCACATTCAGCTCGGAAGCGCCGGTCACGGTGTGAACCTTCTCGTCCAGAGCGTTCAGCGTGATGTTCGTCTGGGGGTCCTGAATCCAGCCGTCGTTGATACGCGCCCAGTAGGAGGTCTGCTTCACGACGGTATCCTGGTCGATGTCCTTCGTACCGGTATTTCCGCTCGTGCCGCCTGTGGTGCCTCCGGCCGTGCCGCTTGTAGTACCTCCGGCCGTGCCGCTTGTAGTGCCAGTACCGGTAGTCGTGGTTGTGCTATCTTTCGCGTCCGAACCCTGATAAATCTCCAGGGTAACAGCCGTCAGCTCATGGATGGTGACATTTTCGGTTCCGCTGATAGTGCGGACAATGTTTTCGCTGCCCAGATTCGGGTTGGGCTCCTTATAAACCGTTATGCCATCCTTCGCAGTTCCGGTATAGACCGCAGTCGTAGTGGTTCTCTCAACCTCGTCGAAGGAGTCCACGCCTGTGCCCTTGTTGCCGCTGCTGCTGTTATTGCTGTTGTTTCCGGGAATCTCGTCGTAGGAGATCATGGTGACATAGTCCATGCAGATCCAGCCCTGCTTCACACGGCCCCACTTGGCGGCGCCGACGAGCTTGACCTCCAGGATGGTCACTTCCGTGCCGTTGAGAATCTTGCCCACGATGGCGTTGGCGATGCCTGCGCCGCTGCGGACATTTACGCCGGCGTAGGTGTTGGCAATGATGCCCTTGCCGGTGCCGTCCGTCTTCTGGGTCGTACCGGTGCCGCCGGTGCTGCCGGTGCCGGACTCCACGACGCCCATCTTGACCTCCAGATACTGGCTGTAAATCCAGCTGTCGGTCTCCTTGTTGTTGTCAACGTCGAAGTCGATCTTGTACCAGCCATCCTTCTCTTCCAGAACGGCCACCTTGGTACCGCGGTTGATGCTGCCCAGAACCTGACCGTACAGAGCGCCGGTCATACGGACACGGACGGAATCCGCATTCACAACGGTGCCGGTGCCGATGGCTGCCTTGGTGCTTCCGCCAATGGTGACCTTGGAGGAGCGCTTGGCATAATTGGAAGCCAGATTGATCCAGCCGTCGTAGTTAGTGCCTTTTTCTGTCGTCTCGTCGTGCTGATAATAAATGCCCTGGATTTTACCCCAGATTTCCTCGCCGAGCAGCTTGATCTGGTGGACTTCCACTTCCACGCCCTTGGTGAGCTTGAATACGAACTCCTGATCGCTGCCAGCTTCCTTTCTGATGTTCAGCGTGTCGCTGACAACAGTAAACTTAACGGGGTCGATCTTGATACGAGCCTTTGTACCCGACGTGGTGTCACTGATAAGCATGCTGTCGTCCATAACAAGCCAGCCGGACTTGGCTGTCTTCTTGATCTTGCCGTCCTTGGTTTTTTCCTCAACCGTCCAGTTCGCCTTGCCCCAGGTCTTTCCGCCGTATGCAGAACTATATGCCAGGTTGGTGACAGTAACCGCAGAGCCTTCCGGCAGCTTATCACCGGTCAAATTACTATTCCCGCTGGGCTCCGTATAGAACTCGGCTTCGCCGCCAACGATTTTGCCAGTGAATGCGTAATCCAGCATACCCGTGTCGGAAACGTTCTTATCGGTAAGCATCTTTACGGTGGTGTAGGTCAGGCAGATCCAGCCGGAGGAGGTACGGCCCCAACGGTGGCCGTTGACGGTGCGAATCTCAAAAATATTCACCGTGTCGTTCTTTGCAAATCCGCCGACGATCTTGTTATTCACACCGGGATCGCTGCGGACGTTCAGATAGCCGTTGTAAGTAACGGTAGCCGTGGCAATGGGAGTGGTGTTGTTGGCGTCGCTGGGAGAGGAACCGTCATAGACGGTGCTCCAGTCGGTGTACATCAGGGCGACCCAGCCCACGGCCACGCCGTTCTCCTCCACCTGGCCCCAGGTCTTGGCTTCGTTGGTAGCAATGATCTTCAGCTTCGTACCGGCAGTGTAGACACCGGTCTTGGCGCTGGAAGCGCTGTCGCTGGCACGTCTGTTGACGTAGGAGTTGGTGACTGTGACAGTGATATTGAGCTTACCGCCGGTGTAATCGCTGCTGTCATTCTGGGAAGCGCCAAGCAGAACCCACTGGTTAGCCTTCAGTCTGCACCATCTATTGCCGTCGTCATCAAAGAAATCCCTGTCTACCGTGACTTCGGTTACCTTTTTGCTGTCGATCTTCTTGACAGACTTTCCGTCCTTCTTGCTGGGAATATTGTAGACGTCCAGAGTAGCCAGCTGAGACACCTTCAGTGTTTCGTTGATGTTATGTACATATTGGCCAGCAGCATTGACTTTTTTCGCCGTCAGGGAAGTCTCCTGCCAAGCAGCCCACAGTTCCTTGCCATTGCAGCTTGCCGTCAAAGAAGGAACCCGCACGCCGCCTTCTCTTTCCGTGTACCAGCCGATAAACTTAAACCCGGAGCGGGTGGGAGAAGGAATATGAGCAGAGGTCTTAGTCGTGTCAAAAATCACGCTGTATGTGCCCGTACCACTCTGCGAGAGAGTACCAACGTTAGGATTGTACGTAACAGTGCCAAAACTGCTGGGCACAACATCGGAATAGATTCCGTTCTTGTACATATTGACTTCGATCTTTCTGCGGCAGAAATCATCGTAGTTGCTTGCCCAGTCGCTCATGGCCTTCAGCAGATCGTTGGTACTGGCATTGCTGACGATGGCATTCTTGACAACGCCGCTGCCGGTCATCCATGCAGTGCCCACGTCGAAGGAGAACACAACCAAAGCGTCATGCTGGCACTGGGACAGGGTCAGCTTGTTGGAAGAAGCAAAGGAGTTGACCTGCTCATCCAAACTCAGGATCACTTTGCGCAGAGCCTTGTCAGCCTGTGCTTGAGTGATGGAGTGCTTGTTTTTATCCCCACCAGTGTTGGTGATCGTTCCGTTGGTATTTGTTACTTTATGCTCTTCGGTACAAATCGTGCCGTAACCGGTACGGAACTCACTGGTACCCGTTACCCATTCACACGTACCCTTGAATTTAGCCAGCTTCTTCATGATCGTAATCGCGGCCTCACTGGTCTTCAGCGAAGCAGCGGACGCTGTCAGAGCGGTGACAGGCACCAGACTGACCAGCATGATCAGAGTTAATAATACACACACAATTCTCTTTTTCATAGCTACTTACTCCTTTGCTCTTATGTAAGTAGCCATATTATAACAGAGGTGTTTACAAATTGCAACCCCTTTTTTGAAAAAAATTACATTTTTGTTACAGTTTGTTTTACCAAAAAGCTTCCCCTTCTCTTTTCTTCCCGTATTGTATACCGTTTCTGTCATAAATCCTGAAAAAGCGCCGCTTTTTACCGCAAAAAAATGTCATTCTTTTTTCCTGCCTGTCAGGTTTTCTCCGTTGACATTCTCCTTTTCCGCTGATATACTCAAAAAAACGTCATCGGGAGGGATTTCATGGACGGCAAGAAAGCGCTGATCGGCATGTCGGGGGGCGTGGACAGTTCCGTGGCGGCGCTGCTGATGCTCCGCGCGGGTTACGAGTGCATCGGCGCGACCATGCGGCTGTACGACAATGATATGATCGGTCTGGAAAAGGGACATACCTGCTGTAGTCTGGACGACGTGGAGGACGCCCGCAGCGTGGCCAGACGTCTGGGAATTCCCCACTACGTGTTCAACTTCAAGGACGATTTCGAGCGGCAGGTCATCCGGAAATTTGTCAGCTGCTACGAATGCGGCGGCACACCCAACCCCTGTATCGACTGCAACCGGTATCTGAAATTCGACCGGCTCCTCCGCCGCGCTCTGGAGCTGGGGTGCGACTGCGTGGTATCCGGGCATTACGCGCAAGTAAGGAAGTCCGGCGACCGATACCTATTATATAAGGCGGCGGACAAGGCCAAAGATCAGACGTATTTTCTCGCCTGCTTAAATCAGGAGCAGCTTGCCCGGATTCAGTTCCCTCTCGGCGGTCTGACCAAGCAGGAGGTACGCGCCATCGCGGAGGAAAACGGCTTTATCAACGCCCGGAAGCACGACTCTCAGGACATCTGCTTCGTGCCGGACGGTGACTACCCGGCTTTTCTGGAACGCTACACCGGCAAACACTACCCCGCCGGGGATTTTCTGGACGAAAGCGGCCGCGTGGTCGGCAAACACCGTGGTGCGGTGTGCTACACGCTGGGACAGCGCAAGGGGCTGGGTCTGGCCATGGGCGCGCCGGTGTACGTCTGCGGAAAGGATATGGAGAAGAACACCGTCACGGTTGGGCCGAATGAGGCGCTGTTTTCCTCCGCGCTGCGGGGAAACAACTGGGTCTGGTATCCCTTCCCTGAACTGACCAAGCCTGTTAAAGTGACGGTCAAGACCCGCCACAGCCAGACGGAACAGCCCGGAACCATTTACCCCGAAGCGGACGGCTTTGCCCGGGTGGAATTCGATGTTCCCCAGCGTGCCGTCACCCCCGGTCAGGCGGTGGTGGTGTATCAGGGCGACCTGGTGGTCGGCGGAGGCACCATCACGGAAGCAATCCGATAAAGTTTACGCTGCCATCCCCGGTTGGGAGATGGCAGCGTATTTGTTATTTTTTGTACTTCTTGTCGGGTCTGTAGACGCTCCATGCCAGTCCGCCGAAAACAGCGGCGCAGGCAAGGCTGATCTTCCAACCCAGACTGAACGCGGCGTTGTGATACATCAGGCGAACGGTGTGGACGCCCTTCGTCAGATTCACGGCCACCATGCAGTCCCCTACCAGTTTGATCTCGGCAGGCTTGCCGTCCACCTTGACGCTCCAGTTTCCGTTTTGCGGAACGGAGGTATACAGCAGGCCGTCCCGGTCGCAGTCGATGGTTCCCTCCACCAGCGTGGAGCGGAACTTCGTCAGATTCAGCTGGGACGCCGACAGAATTTCATAGCCCCGCGCGAACCGCTCCCCGTTGAGAACGGCGGCGCTGACAGTCATGGTGCTGCTCTCGTCCTTGTCGCACTCGATGCGGATGTCCACCGTATCTCCGGTCTTCACATCCCCTACCGCGATCATCTGGGACAGGCTGATGGTCTCCTTGTAAAGCTCCACGCCATTGACGCTGACGTAGAAATCGTTCCGCTTGGGCAGATTCAGGTGGACGCACACAAAGCCGTCCCGGTCAGCGGTGTAGGTATAAGTCACGTTGGCACCGGAAACACAGTCGGAATACTTGCAGTAGCCGGTGGAATTGCTTTCCGTGATGTTCGCACCGTTGCCGGTGATGGTCAGATTCTCGCCCTGAAGCTTGTGCCAGACCTCCTCGTCAATGCCCGTGGCGGCAGTGAACAGGTCGTTCTGGAACTGGAACGTTCCGCTGCTGGCGGAAAAGTCCAGTTCCGCCAGCGCCGGCTCCGTCAGGAAGCCCAGCGGCAGATACGCGGTATTGACCAGCAGGGACGCCACGCCGAAGCGGTTCACCTCGTCAAAATAGGTGCTGGACTTGTCCTTCCCGTCCCGCTCAATCATATACTTGATGCCCAGAAACAGGTTCGCCACCGGGGAGCTTTCCTCGAAGCAGTAGCGGTTATAGGTGTTCTTCGCGCCGTAGCCCAGCGCCCGCATGAACTCCGTAACTTTGACATTGGCGGAACTGGTAAAGGCGGAAATGCCGTTGTAGCCGTTGAGAGCACCGTCGTTCAGGGTCTGGGAATGGGTGGTCTCCGCCCGGAAAAAGAGGTTATCGTCCTCCCGCTCGTACATATAGCGGATGACGGAGGCAGTGTAGGTGGTTCCCTTTGGATAATTGGACACACCCGTACCCGTGAAATACAGTCCAAAGCACACCAGCGTGGAGATCAGCTCCACGCCCATGACGGACAGCGCCAATATCCGAATCCGGGCACGCTGACGGTTCCGCTTGGCGCGGGCGCGCATTTTCTGACGCTCCGTGGTTCCCTCCGGCACTTCCAGCTGACCGTAGAGCATGACAGTGAGATACAGCACCAGAAAAATCAGATTATATATAAAGTAGAGAGGGATTTGCAGCGTCAGGCTGCCCAGCTCCAGCGGCACGGTCTCGAACAGCTCATTGGAGCAGGCCAGCACCCCCGCAGTCAGCGCCCCGGCGATCACGATCTGCACCGGGCGGAACTTCCTGCGCATCAGCCATGCGCGGTAGGCCATGTACAGCACCACGAAGCTGTACAGGAAGCTGAACCGATAGGGGATCATATTGGTAAAATGGAAGCCGTGCCAGATGAAATCCAGCTGCCGGATGATGAAGCTCACGTTGAAAAACAGCAGCAGGATCACGGCGCAGCACTTGTCCCTGCGCTTGATGTCCTTCGCCATCAGGTACAGGAACATCAGCAGGATGCTGAAAATACCGCAGTAAAGATTGGGCAGTCCTTCCTTGAAGGTCGGCTCGATGCTGCCGCCCATGTTCCCCGCCACCTGCCGCATGGCGTCCAGAAGCCCCTTGATTGTGTTTTCCTTGGCGATGTTCAGCCGGAAACCGGTGGGGAAATTGTTCACGCTGGACTGGGTAGTCTGCAGGGCCGACAGCGCTGGGAAGGTCAGAATGGCAGTCATTCCCAGCGCCAGCAGGGAAAACAGGGCGATTCTCCCAAGATCCGCAAACAGCTTCTTCCACCCGCCCCAGCGGCAGATCTCATACACGAAAAACAGCAGGAAAACGAAAATGCAGGTAAAGAACCCGATATAATAATTGGAATAGACGGACAGAAACAGCGTGATCGTATAGAGGAAAAACTTTTTCTCCTTCAGCAGGCACACCGTTCCCAGCGCCACCAGCGGCAGCAGGGCGAAGGTGTCCAGCCACATCACATTCCACTGATACCCCAGCGCCCACGCGCACAGCCCGTAAAAACCGCCGAACACCGCAATGGACGCATCGTTCTTGCCGAACAGCTTTTTCAGGAAAATGGCGAAAAACATCCCCGCGAATCCCAGCTTCACCGGCACCAGCAGAGAGAAAAACTCCAGCAGCCAGCCCTCCGGCACCAGAACGCTGAGCAGGTTCAGCGGCGACGCCAGATAATAGGAGATCAGCCCCAGATAATCCATCCCCATGCCGATGCTCCATGTGTACAGCAGCCCGCTTCCGCTGCGAAGGGCGCGGCGGAACGCCACGAAGAAGGGATAATACTGGTGGTACATATCCGAATACAGCATGGAATACTTACCGAACGGCTCGTATTTGCTGATAAGCATGACAAACAGCATTCCCATGCAGGGAATGGCAAAGGCCAACGCCGTATAATTCCAATGAAATTTTCTGCCGGTCCGCTTCACAGGGACTCCCCCTCAACAATCTGAATCGTAAAGTGTATTGTATCACGAATTTTCTCAAGGGTAAAGCACCCTGATGATTTATTTTCCCGTACAAAGAAATTCTTAAACAGAAAATCGTCCCGCCGCTTTGATGGGCAGTCATAAAACAGCGAATGGAGCGTATCGGTACAGATACGCTCCATTTCTTGCGCCAAAATGCCTACACCCCCTTGGCTTGCCCTTTGGGCGAGCTGTCACCGTAGGTGACTGAGAGGGTCTTGCACCCTAGTATACCCTCTCCGTCCTCGCTCGGCCACCTCTCCCATAGGGAGAGGCAAGGGGTGCTCGCATTAAATGATACAAGAACAGGCACAGCTGGTTAACCCACTGTGCCTGTTAACTGTCTGATACGGCCTGCTCATTTGCAACGCAGAGCAGAAATTTTATCGATCATCAAGATCATCGTCGTCATCATTGTCACCGGTGGTTGCAATCTCACCGTAGCGGACCCGGCGCTTCAGCTTCATTTCCTCCACCTGCTTGTGGATCAGCTCCTTGACAAAGAGCGGGTCCTTCACGTTTTTCAGCACCAGCGTCGGCATGGTCTTGTCGGAGGACAGCACTGTGACCGTTCCCACGCCGAACAGGCGCTGCCACAGATTGCGTCTGGTATCGATGTCCCGCACCCGGTAAAGAAGAATATCGTCATCCCGGATGTTCAGAAATCCCTGGGACAGGAACAGCCGATCCTCGGACAACTGATAGCGGGTAAAGGACAGGGGCATCCCCAGATGACGCTTGCGGTCTTTCCAAAGGTATTCAATGGTAATGGACACTGTGCATTCCTCCCTTGTTACTTTTCTATAGTTTACCTCTGCAAGGAAAGAATGTCAAGAAAGGAATTTTCGCCTACAGAATCAAACAGATCAGCCCCGTCGCGCCCTCGTTGACGATTCTCGTCAGTGTTCCCCGGAACTTGCCCCTGACTTCCTCCGGCATTCCCAGCAGCTTCGTGGTCAGCCCCTCCTGAATCAGGTCGTACACGGATTTTCCGAAAATGTTGCTCTGCCACAGCTTTTCCGGGTCTTCGCCCATGAGGGAATTGACCAGATCCTGAGACTGCTTTTCGTCTCCCACCATGGGGTTGATCTCCGTGTCAATGTCCACACGTACCATGTGAATGGAGGGCGCGCCCGCTTTCAGCTTCACGCCGTAAGCGCCGCCCTTGCGGATGATCTCCGGCGTTTCCAGCTTCATTTCCTCTGCCGCGGGCATCACCACGCCGTAGCCCGTCGCCCGGACGGCGGAAAGGGCATCGGAGATCTTGTCGTATTCCTGCTTGATTTGGGACAGCTCGGTGAGCAGCTGCAATAGCTGGGCGTCGCTGCGGATGGGCATTCCCGCCCGGGCGCTCAGGATCTCGTAGAACAGCGCCTCCGGGAACACGATGGCGCAGATCACGCTGCCGCTGCCCAAATCCACACTGCGCAGGCTGTAGTCCTGCACCTGGGGCAGCTCCCGCAGTCCGGCCAGCACCCCTTCCGCCTGACCCAGCGTGTGAATTTCCTCGGCCATTTGGAGAAGCGCCTGATACAGCGCCGCCTTCACGGGATGCTCCGGCTCCAGCGCGTCCATCCACCGGGGGAGATGCACCCGCAGCTCGCTCATGGGGAAGGTGTACAGCAGCGCCTTCATGAGTTTTCCGATACCCTCGGCGTCCAGCGCCTGACAGTCCGCCACGATGGGCTCCAGAGCGAAGGTGTTTTGCAGATACGCCTTCACCGCCCCCGCCGCCTCCCCCGCCGGGTTGCGGGAGTTGACGATCACGAGGAAGGGTTTTCCCGTTTTCTGCATGTCGGTGATGGCCCGTTTTTCCGCCTGTACGTAATCCTCCCGGGGAATTTCCGTAATGGTGCCGTCGGTGGTCACCACAATGCCGATGGAGCAGTGCCCCTCCATGACCTTTTTCGTCCCCAGCTCCGCCGCTTCCGTCATGGGAATCTCGTGGTCGTACCATGGGGTGGTCACCATCCGCGGCACGCCGTCCTCCTCCGCGCCCACCGCGCCGTCCACCATGTAGCCCACGGAGTCGATCAGCCGCACCCGCAGCTTTGTGACCCCGTCCGGGGAAATCTCCACCGCCTCCTCGGGGACGAACTTCGGCTCCGAGGTCATGATGGTCTTCCCGGAACCGCTCTGGGGCAGCTCATCTCTGGCGCGCTCCTTGCGATAGGGGTCGGAGATGCCGGGAATCACCAGCTCCTCCATGATCCGTTTGATGAGGGTCGATTTTCCGGTACGCACCGGCCCGACAACACCCACATAAATATTGCCGCCGGTTCTGGCAGCAATGTCCGCATAAATTTGATCCATAGCCAGCCTCCTTCTCGGCAGGAGAAAGGCTCCTGCCATGGGTTTGGAACAGAGTATGTCCCGAGAAGAATAAAAATGCTTCGGCCACTGGAATTTCTGATTGCGGAATTTTGTTGTTATGTCAACCGGCAATGTCAAAAAAATGCCGCCTTATAAAAAAGCGGCTTCTGATTACCCTGATTCAAAGGCATTGGTCGTCCGGCGAGGGGACATATTCCAATATCTCGTCCACCTTGCAGCCGAGGATCCGGCACAGATCGTTCAGGGTCGTGGTGGTGATCGGCTTGTTTTTGCGCAGCTTGTCGATGGTGGAGCTGGATATATGATGATCTTTTATGAGCGTATACGTGGTTTTAGACGATTTTTTCAGGGTTTTCCAGAAGGGGTCGTAAACAATCACACTATTGCGTCTCCTTTTTTTGGTTACGGTTTCCAGTTGCGGTTTTTTTATTCTAGATTATAAATTTTTTCTTGACTATAGTCGTTAAAAAGACTATAATAACCGTGGATAGGTGAGCGTATGCCACTCATCCCAAAATTTACTCCAATGGAGGTAGAACGCGATGAAAAAACTGTTGGCGCTGCTGTTGGTTCTGGTCATGGTCATTGCCCTAGTCCCCACAGCAGTCGCGGCCGCCGAAGCGGACGGCGTACCCGTCGCTCCAGCAGCAGCGGAAAATCCCGAAAACCCTGTGAACCCTGAAAATCCCGAGAATCCCGAAAACCCTGAGAACCCCGAGAATCCTCAGAATCCCGAAAATCCCCAGAATCCCGAAAATCCTCAGAATCCCGAAAATCCCCAGAATCCCGAAAATTCCCACAAAGGTCACATGGCTACTTGGAAGATTGACACAGCTTCGCATACCTGGTATTGCCTTTCCTGCAACGTGGCAATAAACGCGGCTGAACCCCACTCCTATAACCCCACCACGCACAGATGCACCGTATGTGGTATACCGGATTCAAATTATTGTAATCATACAGATACCAAGTATGTATCTGCCGGAAGCGAAGGTCACATCCAGTACTGCACCAACTGTTCGGCTCGCCTGAGTGATATAGAACCCCACCACAGGGTTGGAGACGTATGCGATCTGTGCGGCTATGACAAATTTAATTGTACCCACGAACATACGACCTGGGGCTACAACGATGAATATCACCATCTCACCTGTGATGACTGCGATGACATTATCGACAGCGGCGAGCATGTCGGTATGGGTGACGGCATCTGCGACAAATGCGGCTACAATGTAAATACGACGCACCATTTCCCGCCCAATTCTCACAACTGCTCTGACCCCGGCTGCGGTTATCGGTCTTTCTGTTCGGACGAGGACGGTGACTGCAAATGCGATATCTGCGGCACCGAGGTGCATGATTGGGCCATCTGCAAGGATTTAGACGACAATTCCCATGAGTGGTTTTGCTCCAAATGCAAAAAGTCCCTCGGAAAAGCGCCTCATGTTGACATTGACGATGGCGGAGACGGCAAGTGCGACGGCTGCGGTCACAAGATGTCCGGCACTACCGGCGGCGGCACCACCGGTGGGAACGGCGGTAAAGAGAACACCGGCCTTGACAAAGTCCCCAAGACCGGCGACGTGATGGCTCCCGTGGCCATTCTGTCCGGCCTGATGAGCGTTGCGGCTGTTTTCACCAGGAAGCGCTTCTTCTAAAGAATCTCTAACCCCAACCACGGCGGTGACGGTACTCCCGTCACCGCCTTTTCTGAGGATGATTTACCATGACCAACCAAAACAATGGAAAATACCTCCCCCGAGACCGAAAGGGGCGGAAAAATTCTCCCGTTTCCCGAATTCTTCTCGTCGTCGCGCTGGTATCGGCGCTGATTTTCGGCGTGACGGTGTTTATTGCCCTGCGCAACCAGATTGCCCTGAAGCGGATGTCCGCGGAGACCGCCCGGGAAACCACGCCAATCTCCACCTCCGCCCCGGCGGAGACGACCGTTCCCACCCAAGCCACCGTCCCGCCCACCACCGCCGCCACCGGAACCACCAAAGTTACGGTCAAAGGCTTGCTTGTAATGAGCATAACCTGTACTGCCGGAACCAAAAGTAACCATGATACTCAATATTTAATTTGCAGCCAATAACAGTTGCGTTATCCATTGTGGGCGATAATCGCCAACAGATTCTATATGCCCATCAACCTTTCTTGCAACAAGAACAAAGCCATTATAATTGTCGTAGAAATCAGCGCTATCACAATACGAAAGTATCGCGATTAAGTCATCGAATCTGTGAATGTATTGAACTTGTACCTCTTGTGGCACAGCATTTAACCCGCCGTTCTTTGCGCGATTTTTAATGCGGAGGAGATTTTCATCAACAGGGTCCAAGCCAACATAATATAGCCGAACTACATATCCGGCATCCTTGGCTCTACGGCACAGCTCCTTGGAAAACTCTCCATGCAGAGTAGTCTCATAACTAAAGCTGATTCCATCTTTCAAAGCAGTCTCAATGCGCTCTGAGGCCGCTTTTTCTTTTTCGTCGACAACCAATCCCAAATCCGTTCGCACGGCTCTGAGAACTCCGAGCAGGCTGGATTTTCCTACGCCGTCAATGCCGCCAATAATCGTGCAAATCTTCATGTTCTGACACCCAATTTTAGTTTATGGCGCACCTTTATTTCCTAGCTGATTCATTAACATCTTTACGATTTCCTCGGCCTGTTGTTTCTTAACTTCTTCAATTCGTTTTCGATAATATTTGGCATTTGGACCACGATGCACATCGCAGTACATTCTTGTGACGTGATTGCTAAGTTGGAAGTATCGATTGCAAAGCAGACATTTACGATAATGGACATTATTAGTCTGCTCATTGACGATGGCTGCATAGAGCATCGCATCAAGAGTTGGGGACATCAGGCGTTTCTTTTTCCCAGTGCTGTCGTAATTGTAGGTGATGTCCCTCATGTGCAGATTTATATAATCATCCAAGGCGAGTTTCATATATTTGATTGGGTGTGAAATGACATCTAAAAGCATTTCCTCCGCTATTTCCCAGCGAGGTCCGGCATTGGCGGATTCATAGGTAGAAATCGATTCCTTCCAACTGCCGGGATATGTATAGATTCCGGGGGCTCCATCAAGCGCCTTACGTCGGTAATACTGTAGCCCCTCAATAGTTGGTTTTACCAATCCGACCAACGTAATAACCGCGTAATATTTTCCTATGATATTTTCGTACCACGGGATATGTACCGATATGTTATCGCCTTGTCGCTTTCGTTTTTCGGATTTATACGCACGGCTCGAAAACTCTGCTGCCTTTACAACTTCATTAGGCACATTAGCTTCTACATCAGCCCAAAGGCAAGACAATGCATAACCCGCCGCCAGATAATTGCTTTGCCGGGGAGAAAGCCCACAGAGCATGGAGATAGCTTCATCCGTATATTTGAAATTTGCGGCAATAAAAGGTGGCATATCAGGGCAGCGATTCAACAAGCGCCACATGTGCTGCGCTTTGGTTTCTTCTGGAACAAATAGTTTCCTGAACTCATGCAGCGCAGGTATCGTGTTGGATAATACAAGCGGATAAAGGTTACCCTGTTCATTATCCACCTCATCACCCAGTAGAGAATAGGCCCGTGTGGCTGCTCGTGCATCTGCCGTTGATTTCGTCATTTGTGCCAATGCGTCATCTGAAATTGTTCCGTTGTAAGGAGACGTATATCCATCGGGAGGGACATGATTTTCCTCCAGCCATTGGCGCACATCGTCTTCCGTGATTCCATGTTCGCGTAAATCCACCAGTGCATCGTTGCTGATGGCAGTATATTGCGTTCTGCCTCGGTCCTGCTTTAATTGCGAATCGTCCGCCTTGTACCATCGCAGGACCATGTCCGTTGAATAGTAAAGTCCCATAATTACGTCCTCTCAGCATTTTTTACAGCCTCATAATAACAGTATATTTGCTGTCAGACGCATCTGCAATAGGTTCAAAAGGCAAATTGAGCGGAAAATTCTCAAAAAAGTAAATGTTATCCCTATGTTATCACTTTTTATGGGAACAATAATGGGCTACAATGGCTACGATGCACACAGAGGCAACCACGTTGTAGACGAGTTGTAGACGAAAGGAGAAAATACAATGACCGAATTTTTGAATAACTACGATGTGCAGCCGAACGAACTTACAGTTTCTGAAGTTGCAAAAATCCTACACTGCTCACGCCAGATGGTTTTAAAAATTTGCCACAAATATAAGGACCTATCCTATTACAGAGTTGGCAAACGCTATCTGATACCAAAGGAGAGCGTACGGGATTACATTCTTCAAAATCGAGGAGGTAAACTAAACGAATGAGATTTACTGTTGGCTATTGCCTATACCCACATGGGAAAAACAATTCTATAGAAACACGTATGAGACTCATATTTGATGATGGACTACCCGCGACTGAACTTAACAGACATCTTGTAATGGCACAACTCAATCGCGATAAACCGCTTGGCACAACTGTTTACCAGCTTTGTATCTATCTAAATTATTTGGATATGCGCGGGCTTGAGGCCGTTAATGCCACCATGGATAACCTTTACAACTTTCTCTGTGAGCTTTATATCGATGGTCTCCCCTACGGCTGCAACAAGGCTCCCAAAAGCTATAACAATATCTGCGATTATGTTGATACCCTTTCTAAGCTGTACGACATGCTTGCCTTACGCGGATATCCATTGGATGACAGTCTTTATACTCGCTCTCAAAAAATGATGCTTTTGCCTGAATCATCAACAAAATATCGCAAGGGACACGTCATCAAAAAATACGAGCATCTCACAATGGTCCACTATCTTTCTAAGATGTTTTCTCCAAATCAAAATGACATTCCGGAGTTCACTTATACCAAGTGGTATTCAGCCGAACAAATTCGAGCCATTGCAGATGAACTTCCTCTTACATACCGCTGCATTTTTCTCGACACCGTATATACCGGGCATCGCATTGACAGTGCTCTTTCCTTAACCATTGATACCGTAGACCTGTACAATGCGCATGTCACTCCAACCCGTACCAAGACGGGCAAAAAGCACACTTCGCTTATTCCTCCTGAGCTTGTCAATGATTTCCAGAGTTATCTTATGGATGTAAGACGAAAAATTGACACGAATAGCGAATATTTCTTCGTTGGCAGCAGCGGAAAGCCTGTAACTTACGGTGCTTACCGCAGCGCCTTGGAAAGTGCCAGAATAAAGGTAAACAAAAAATATGGTTGGGACATCAAAGCACTCCACACCCATGCGGGTCGAAGCACCTTTGCTGCTGCACTCCGAAGTTATCAGTTGGAACAGCGGCGAAAAGGTGTGCCAACATTTTCGGATGTTGATTTCTGCAATTTGATGGATTGGAAATCGTTGGAGTCTCTGAAGCATTACGACTTGGTGAATCGTGTGCAGGATGTCGCTCCTATGTTGATTGATTTTTACAAAGACTATGATGCTCTTACTGTTGCAAACGCAGGTACGCTATGATGAGCAGAGACGTGAAAATTATTCGTACAGATAGGTACTATTGGATAATCAGTATTGATGACAAAATTGTTCAATTAAGCCGCTACAGATACCGTATCGACTTAGGTGTTGTCGAAAACGTAGAAAACATTCTTAAAATTATCGAAGACGTTTTCATGTGGAGGCGTACTTTTCTTGACGTTCGAGGGCTTATTAACGGAACCAATCTTTTCGTTCTTCTCGATGCCATATATCCTGAAAGCACCATTGAACTTTTCGACAACTTGTATCGAAAGCAATTTTCCACGTCACATATGAATTTTAAAGACTTCTTTTTTCATGTCTTTTCGTTCACATATGAAACTCGCTATAATAAATTTCCGCTTGCAAAAAAGCTAAATTCTATTATCCCTACGGTCTGTTGCAAAATTGCTCCTACAAATCCAAATCCGAAACGCAAATACAATTATACACGACCAAAACCTGTTATTCCACGGACCGTTCAAAATGAAGCGTTCACCGTCACCTATATTTCTACAGTCGGAAATATTGCAACTTTTACTGTAAATACCTCAACCCTTGAAATCTGTCTTAGCGGGAAACCTTATATGCGCAATCCTGCAGAAGTCATGGATGCTATTATTTCCATACATGATGCTCTAAAAGCCAATGACCGTACAAAGTTAGAATCCATTGTTGAGCACATTGGTAGTATTGCTGTTATTAGCATTATGCAAATATGTTATCCTTCGTTGGCTATTGATTACTTCGTTAACGTTTGTGATTGTATTGTTCGACGGAGAGAGCCTATCTATCCTCAGTCGGTACTACGCCACTATTTCAAGCAAGCACCTTATCGCGGCCCCGCACGAGCTTTCTTTTACGAAATTCTTAGTATCCTTGAGGAAAAAACTCCCTATTGGTACAACAAATTGGTTGAGGGAAACCAACAGGAAATTCTTTCTTCAAAGTCAAGTTGGATCCTTTTTTATTTCATCAACATTTCTTCTCTTGCATACTACAAAGTTTCCTTTATTGGGGCAGAAACATTACAAACGGAGATACGCTACTATCTATACAACCGTTCAACCATTAGCGGCAAGAATATAGATACACACTTTATTTACCTTGCGGCTTATAATATCAACATTTGCATTGACATATTTTACAATTGCTTAGATATATATGTGGATTCTATTCAGTCACTCACAAAGATAGATGTTCAGTTGCTGCGGTCTTACTTTCTTCAGAACACAAATTACAATTATAAAACTATCAATATGTGCTTATCTTCACTTCACTATTTTTACAAATTCATCACTGGCATAGATGGCAGCAATCCTTCTTCTGCTTTTTATAAGATTCAGTTCAAATGGCCTTGCCAACCCAACAGTTCCATTATCACAGCAAGCCAAGGATGCGATTTTTCGGAATCTCTTTACTTTACCTGCTGTGGCTCAAATTGGGATTAAAATTTCGTGCTGCACTGGACTTCGTTCCGGCTCCTTCAACGAACTTATGACTTCTTCCTTGATTCATCGTGATGATAAATATATTCTTCGTGTATTTCTAAAAAAGACTTGCAAATACCGCATAAAGAATAATCTTCCTGTGTTCAATGATTATCGCATCCCAAAAGAATTAGGCATTGAGATTGAGCAATTCATCGCCGATACTCAAGACCTCCGCAATACGCTTAAGAAACCATATCTCTTGGTATATCAACCTGCTTCCAGACGCGCAGACACAAAATTTCTTCCAGTTGTTCTTGATGGAGACGCTCTTTATTATTACTTATCAAAACTTCTCCGTGGAGCGAACCTGTATACGCCAAAGGGTACTCCGGAAACAGCATCCCTTCGCAGTATCCGCGCCGAAATAGGACGCACGCTCTTTGCAAGTGGAAAAAATGCTAACGAGGTTTCAAGTTTTCTTGGCAATTCACCAATGGTTGCTCAAACACACTATGATAATTACCGTCCAATAGACGATGCCAAAATGTACGACAAGCTATGGCAGGAAACTGTCGAAAAAGGGATTGCCGCCCATACAAAGCAAAAACTTCTTCCCCAAACTGTTATGTACGGGACCTGCAATTCACAAAAAGAATGTCCCGGAAAAGACTGCCGTAAATGCCCCTCACTCATAAAATGTAAAGAAGGTGATTGTACAAATTGAGTTCCCTTGCCCTTCAAATTCCACTTCCAGAAAGATTTAAAAATAACCAAGGTCTACCTGATGAAACAAAGCAAGAATATAGCAGAATCCTAGCGCTTTATTCCTCAGATACACTAGATGCCGCAGAATGGCGCATCAGCCTTACCATAGCAAACAGAACCGGGAATATATATTTCCCTAAAACCACCAAAACAATTGAATCTGACATCACAAGAGTCACCGTAATTATCATGCTCACATCCGGAGCATCCATTGCAACCTGTCAACGCAGGGTTCATGACTTCGATACCATTTTCAACTTTTTTCATTCGGAAAACATTGAACTGCCTTGCCTATCGCAAGATGGCGTCAACCATTTTATCCAGTACCTTGATGGCTCATCATTCGACAACTGGAAACGAAATCAGTATATGCAATCCATGCAAGCACTTATAGAAAACTGCATGGCATTTGAGGTAATACCCCGTACTACCACTATTGAAGCGATGTATCGCTTTGATGGTCAAGTCGAACCTAAAAGGGCGCCGGATACTATCACCGTAAATCAATTGGACAGTCTATTCTTTGACAAAAATGTTGATATTCCTCTTGGCTATCGTGCCATCTATATTCTTCTACGGTTACATACGCATCGCATTTCAGAAGTATTAGCCACGCCTCTCGACTGCATAAGTTACCCTGACGATGATGTTTTTGCCATAACTATTCCAAATTCAAAAGAAACCCCATACCATATTCCTAACTATCAGAAATACAACTTTTTGCTTTCTGGTTTCTGTGGTAGCTTTTGTCATGATATTGTACATGACCAACAACAATACGCT
>ENA-ORPK01000723-ORPK01000723.1-human-gut-metagenome-genome-assembly--contig:-NODE-723-length-29077-cov-4.254807_pt1 | contig 29077 bp, 27 predicted proteins | sample MGYA00242139_ERZ509068 | MGnify/ENA primary metagenome ERZ509068 (study PRJEB26280, sample SAMEA2338687) | human gut metagenome | biome: human gut; feature: human-associated habitat; material: faeces... | reverse complement strand
CCAAAAGCTCTTAGCCCAGGGCAGCGCCCTGGGTATAATGGCTTATCGGCAAGGCGCCCTGTAAGGGCAACAGCTTTGTAAATTGCCTGTAGTTTTAAAGCTTTTTCCCTTACAGGGCGATAGGCTATCATCCGTAATAACCCAAGGGCGCTGCCCTAGGCTAAGAGCTTCTGCCCCTTCAGGGCGTGTGGGGCAAAACCATTTTCATTTTCATTAATTTCTAAATTTACAAATACAGAATGAAGTCTCTAAATGATGTTTTTTGTTAGCTTTAAGTGCTTTTTGTAGATGTATTATTGTATCTGGTGTTTTTTTACAAAGTGTCTTTTCACACTCAAGGGCTTGGTGTTTTTAAGTAAATGAGTGGTAAAATTGGTTCATTTTAGTTCAAAAAATAAATTTTACCCCCTAAAAGATAAAAAAGTCACCTGTTAAAAAACAATTTTTACTACTTTTGCGTTGGTTTTAAACAAGGTGCGTTGTGAAACGCAGATATCATCTTTTACTTATACAATTTATATTTACATCGTAATGAGAATTTCCGAGTGAGGAGGTTCTCATTATTTTTTTTTAACGTCACTATGGTCTTCGGTTACGGATAATAGGGCTATCTTTGCAGAAGATAAGCTGCACTCGGCAATTTGAAAGCAAGCTTTCATTGCGCTCATTGGCATTATCTTTGCATTCGGCTAACTTTTTTTTAGCACTATAAAAGAAATATGAAACTCAAGATACATTTCAGTCATAAGGAGGAACTTTGGAATTCCTGGTCGCATGCGGGTGGCATCCTTTTGGGAGTCATCGTAGGCATTATTTTCCTTTATTGGTGTTTTACCAATCACAACGGTTGGGCAACGGCAGGAGTGATACTTTATCTCTTTGGCATGCTTATGTCGTATATTGCATCTACTGTGTATCATGCTCTCTCGGCATGGAGCAAGTGGAAAGAACGACTGCGTAAATGGGATCATGCTGCCATCTATTGGCATATTGCAGGTTCATACTCTCCCATCACGCTTATAGCTATGCGCGATCAGGGTTATTGGGGCTGGAGTCTGTTCTGTTTCATCTGGGCGTGTGCAATAGCCGGAACAGTCATGAGTTTTTGCCGGCTGAAGGATCACAGCAATTTGGAAACCATTTGTTTCGTCGGTATGGGACTTTCCGTGTTGGTTGCTTTCAAGCCTCTCATTGATTCTGTTTCGCCTGCTACGGTCATTTGGATTGTTGCCGAGGGCGTTTGTTATATTACTGGTGCTGTGTTCTATAGTATCAACAAGCGCAAGTATATGCATTCTGTCTTCCATTTCTTCGTATTGGCTGGTAGTATCTGTCATATCATAGCAGTCTGGGACATTTTGATGAAGTATATCTAACTCAACTTTCTGATTTACGGAAGTTGTGTTAGTTAGACAACAGCTTTTGTGAACTTGAAATTAAACATAAAATATTCCCACAAAAGCTGTTATTTCTAATTTTCTATAACTTCTGAGCCCAGCGAAAGCTCAATTGGTCATATTATTTTCCTTTGCAGTAAAATTGCTCCTTAAAGAGCACAAATGTGCCCCACGTAGGGCACATTTGTGCCATAAATAGGCATTTTGATAGAATCGGTTAAAAAATGGATACCATGATGGCAACAGGTGTCTTATTGCTTTGCATCTCAGTGTGGGACAGATATTTAAACTTTCGTAGTGTTCAGAACTTGAGAATGTTTATATTATTATCTCTATATAATAAGGTGGAAAAGTTAACGTTGTGTTAAAAGCAAAAAATAATTGCTCGAAAATTTGGAAGCTATTGCTTTTTGTTATACTTTTGCAGTGTAATATTTAAGTAGTACACTAAAACAGTTAGATTATGATACAAGTAAACAATTTGAGTTTCCATTATCAAGGAGTCAAGAGAAACGTGTTCAGCGATTTCAATATGACCCTTAAGGAAAATAATATCTATGGGCTTTTAGGTAAGAATGGTACAGGCAAGAGCACTCTGCTTTACCTGATCAGTGGTTTGCTGCGTCAACAGCAGGGCGCTATTCTTATCGACGGAATATCTTCTTGTGATCGTCGCCCAGATGTACTTCGAGACATCTTTATAGTGACTGAGGAGTTTTTTCTCCCCAATGTTTCTCTCGATGTCTATGTGAAGATGAACCGTCCCTTCTATCCCAACTTCAGTCAGGAAGTGTTGGAAAGATGTTTGCAGGATTTCGAATTACCTCTCTCTCTTAATTTGAACGAACTCTCGATGGGACAAAAGAAAAAGGCTTATATGAGTTTTGCCCTTGCCACAGGTACAAAATACCTGTTCATGGACGAGCCCACCAATGGCCTTGACATCCCATCGAAGAGTCAGTTCCGCAAGGTGATAGCCAACAATATGACCGATGAGCGAATGTTGATTATCTCTACTCATCAGGTTCATGACATCGAGTCGCTGCTCGACCACATTGTTATTCTCAATCAGAATAATCTCTTGCTCGATGCCTCGGTGGCAGATATTTGTGAGGACTATTCCTTCGAGTACCGCACACCTGCCGAAATGGACGATACGGTACTCTATGCAGAGCCTACACTTCAGGGCAATGCCGTGATAGCCAAGCGAAAGGCTGGCAGCCGGGAGACTCAGATGAACCTCGAGCTTCTCTTCAATGCAGCCATCAACGGCAAGTTGTAAATAAAGAGTGAGGTTTCTATTTTCATTTTCAAATTACTATAACTTCTGAACTTGCAAAAGTTCAAAAAAAGACAATATTATGAATAAGGTTTTAGATTTTCATCGTTTGGCAATGGTTTTGCGTTGGGACGCATTATCCAACTGGAAGAAATATGTGCGCAACACCTTGGGATTGGCTTTTGTATTTTCCTTTATCTGTATTTGGTATCAGTTTAATATGCGAAGCAATGGTTATGTTACATATAATGATGTGAAGGACTTATACTTGGGAAGTGTTTCTGGTTTGTTCATGTTTATCAGTTTCATTATTTTCTTTTTCTGTGGGTCAAGAATTTTCATTAATATGAAGACCAAGGCTTCCCGCTCTTTGTTCTTGATGCTGCCAGCCACCAATATGGAGAAGTTTACTTCCCGTTTGCTGTACACCGTTTTAGGAACATCCTTGATGATAGTCGCTTCGTGGATGATAGCCGATATCATTCAGTTTGTGTTCAGCCTCTTTCTTACTCCAGGCATGCAGGGCTCTCTCGTAGGCACGGTTTTTGAAGAGTTGTTCTTGAAAGATAATTTCGACAGTTCTCACTTTATAGTACGCAATGGCACCAGCGTGTTGGGACAGACTTTCCCTGTGGGTATGCTTTTGTTATCGTTGACGATCTTTACCTATTCCTTCTTTACTTTGGGAGGCACTGTTTTCCGTAAGTCTGCCACCTTGCTGACCATTTGCACCAGTTTCATTCTGATGTTTCTGACGGCATTGATATCTTCCTTCGTGGATGCAGATGTACTGCGTCATCTCGACCAATCCATTGAACCTAACACTTTCGGATGGCTTATGGTGATGGTTCTTCTGCTTTTGTCGGCATTCAATTACTGGGCAGCCTACAAGCTTTTCACTCATATGCAGATTATCAACAACAAGTGGTTTAACATATTGTAAAACAATTAAAAACAAACTATGGATTTCAGCAACGACAAGGCGATATACATACAGATAGCCGAACGATTGTGCGACGAGATACTGGCAGGTAAATACCGAGAAGACGAGCGTGTGCCAAGTGTGCGTGAATATGCAGTCTTGCTCGAGGTAAACACCAATACCACAGTCAAATCGTACGACCAGTTGGCTTCAGAAGGCATCATCTACAACAAACGAGGGCTGGGCTATTTCGTATCATCAGGAGCCAAGCGACAGATTAAGAAGACTCGCAAGCAGGAGTTTATGAAAGAACGCCTGCCCGAGTTGGCCCGCCAGATGGTATTGCTCGATATTTCACTCGATGAGGTGAAGGAAGCTTTGCAGAGTAAACTCGATGAGATAAATGTAATGCCGCAATAGAAGTTTTTAACCCCCATAAATATATTAAGAAAATGAAAACAAAAATGATAATAACAGTACTGTTTGCTACACTGAGTTTCACCAGTTGTGTCAATTTTATGAGCAAGCAGAATGTTCCACAACAAGTTAAACATCTGGATAACGAGAAAGTCATCAAGCAGTCGTTCGCCTTAAAAGACTTTCATGCCATCAGCAATGCGATAGGTATTGATGTTTACTATACGCAGTCGGCTGCCTATAGTGTTTCAGTGGAAGGCACCGAGCAATGTATAGCACAGGCCAAACTTGAGGTTACCGATGGAGTACTGAATATCATGAACAGATATGCCCATTTCTACAATACTTCCTCTTATAGTCTTAAAGTTTATATCAGTGCTCCCTCTATCGACCAAATCAGCAACAATGGAGCTTTAGATTTCTATGGCGACATCAATCAGAGCAAGTCTTTGGCGATTTCCAACCAAGGTTCGTTCGATTACGACAAGGGAACAGTGAAGGCTGGCTATGTATCTATTGACAATAATGGTTCTTTAGATATTGATAATCCTATGCAGATTACAGATTCTCTTCGAATCAACAATTATGGTTCACTGGATATCAATAACGACATGAATATAGCAGGTTCTGCACATATCAACAATAATGGCTCTTTCGATGTTGATAAAATGATGCATATTACAGGTTCTGCATTTATCAATAATTATGGTTCATTTGACGGCAGTTTTGGTCTTAAGGGAAGAGACTTCGAGGTTTCCAATTATGGCAGCTTCGACTCACATCTTACTGCCGATTGTGACCACATCAAAGTTAATTCGTTTGGATCTACCGATATGGATATAACGGGTACAACGAAGCAAATAAGTATCAATGACAAGGGATCTACCGACATTGATACTACTCAACTCAAAGTACTCAAATAAATATTAAACCATTCAAGACAATGATTCACTTAAAAGATGTCAATAAGACCTATCAGGGTGCACAGCCCCTGCATGTGCTGAAAGGTATCAGTCTCGACATAGAGCGTGGCGAGTTTGTGAGTATCATGGGTGCATCGGGTTCAGGAAAGTCTACCCTGCTCAACATATTGGGTATACTCGATAATTACGATTCGGGTGAGTACCGTCTGAATGATGTGATTATCAAAGACTTGAGCGAGACTCGGGCTGCTGAATATCGCAACAAAATGATAGGATTCATCTTTCAGTCGTTCAATCTCATCTCGTTCAAGACAGCAGTAGAAAACGTAGAATTGCCATTATTTTACCAGGGAGTGGGTCGCCGTAAGCGCCATGAGTTGGCTATGCAGTATCTCGACAAGTTAGGCTTGGCGCAATGGGCGAACCACTACCCTAACGAGATGTCGGGTGGACAGAAGCAGCGTGTGGCCATAGCCCGTGCCCTCATTACCAAACCACAGATTATCCTTGCCGATGAACCTACCGGTGCACTCGATTCCAAGACAAGTGTCGAGGTGATGGACTTGCTGAAGGAACTGCACCAGAAAGAAGGCATGACCATTGTGGTGGTGACTCATGAAAGCGGTGTGGCCAACGAGACCGACAAGGTAATACATATCAAGGATGGACTCATAGGAAGTATAGAGGACAACCGGGATCATCATCTTGTGTCGAAAGACTACGTCAAGTAAGTGAAGAACGAAGAGTAAAGAGAGAAGAATTCTAATGTCTTCCTCGTATAGTTCTTCGGCTTTACTAACTTATAAATAATTAATGCAAATGAAATTTTCATCCTTCACCTTTCACTCCTCACTCCTGTCAGAGATATGGAGTACGTCGAAGCGCAACAAGCTTCGTACATCGCTTACAGGCTTTGCCGTGGCATGGGGCATCTTTATGCTCATCTTCCTCTTGGGAGCAGGCAATGGGCTCATCAACGCCCAGTTGCAGCAGAGTGACCGATTTCTGGCCAACTCAATGGTAGTATATGGACAGAACACTTCGAAGGCCTATAATGGTCTGAAAGAAGGAAGACCTATCGACCTCAACGACAAGGATATGCTCATCACCGATCATGTCTATGCACATCAGGTAGGCGATGTGGGCGGACAGCTGCAGCAATATAGTGTGAATATCAATTATGGCGACAACTATATAGCCGACCAGACGCTGACAGGTATTTATCCTTCCCATACCAAAATCAACAAAATAGAGATGCTGAAAGGGCGATTCATCAATCAAATAGATATGCAGCAGCGCAGAAAGGTGGTTGTGATGAGTCGTAGTCAGGCCAAGGAACTGGTAAAAGACTATCGGTTGCTCGTAGGCAAGAATGTCAAGTTGGGCGACCTTTCCTTCAAGGTGGTAGGAATCTACAAGGACGATGAGACGCGACAGAATAACGAGGCATTCACCTCTTTCTATACCGTCAAGACCATTTATGCCAAGGGCGACAAGGCTGGCGACATTGAGTTTACTCTCAAGAATATGAAGAGTGAGGAAGACAATCGGTCCTTTGAGAAAAATTATCGTGCCAGCATCAACAAAAACCATCAGGCAGCTCCTGATGACGAGCGAAGTCTATGGCTGTGGAACCGCTATTTGGACAATATACAGATGAATCAGGGTATCGCCATCATCCAGTCTGCCCTCTGGATAATAGGACTCTTTACCCTACTGAGCGGCATCGTGGGCGTGAGCAACATTATGCTCATCACCGTAAAGGAACGGACCCGCGAGTTTGGTGTGCGTAAGGCCATAGGAGCCAAACCTTGGTCAATATTGAAGCTCATCATCACCGAGAGTATCATCATCACTTCGTTCTTTGGATATATAGGTATGGTGTGTGGCGTGGCAGCCAATGAGCTGATGGACAAAACCATAGGTCATACTACCGTAGATACGGGACTTTTCAAAGCAGCCATGTTTGTCAACCCCACAGTGGGTATAGGTACTTGTATCGGAGCCACCATCACCATCGTGATAGCAGGAACCATTGCCGGACTCATACCTGCTATCAAGGCAGCTAAAATACGTCCTATAGAGGCGTTGAGAGCGGAATAGTCATTTAATGTTTAATGTGAAGTGTTTAATTTTTAATTAGGCTTACACCTTTTAATATATGCGTTTCGATTTAGATACATATAAGGAGATTCTCGACACCATCACGAGAAACAAGAGCCGCAGTCTCTTGACAGGTTTCGGTGTGTTCTGGGGTGTATTCATGCTCATTGTCCTGATGGGAGGTGGACAGGGACTGAAGGAGTTGCTGCAAGCTAACTTCTCTGGATTTGCTACCAATACCGCAGTAATATGGGCACAGAATACCACCAAACCTTATAAAGGATTCAATAAAGGACGTTCCTGGCAGATGGAGGAAAAAGACCTGGAACGACTGCGCCAGCGGATGCCTGAGCTCGATGTCATCACCCCGCTCCTCTTCGGAGGAAGAAAAAATGTTGTCTTTGCCGACAAGAGTTTCAGTGGCAGCGCACAGGGCGTCAATTCTGATTATGCAAAAGTCTCTGTTCCAAAGATGTTTTATGGCAGATACATCAACGATATGGATGTGCGCCAGCAGCGCAAGGTATGTGTCATTGGAAAACAGATCTATAAGAATCTCTTCCCAGGTGGCGGCGACCCATGTGGCAAGACGGTCAGGGTGGATTCCACCTACTATACCGTAGTGGGAGTAGACTACCGTTCGGGCAATGGAGTGAACCTTGGAGGACAGGCCGACGAGACTATCACCCTACCCCTGTCTGTCTTGCGTACAGCCTATAATCGTGGTACGGCTGTCGATATCATAGCCGTAACGGGCAATAAAGGTGTTGTGATGAGCAAGTTGTCGCAGCGTATGCGCGAAACCATTGCACGTGCCCACTCCATTGATCCTACTGACGAAAAAGGACTCATGGTGTTCAATACCGAGGTACTCTTCCAGATGCTCGACAACCTGTTTAATGGAGTCAACTTCCTCATCTGGTTGGTAGGCATAGGCACCCTGTTGGCCGGAGCTATCGGTGTGAGCAACATCATGATGGTAACGGTAAAGGAACGCACCACCGAGATAGGAATCCGGCGTGCCATCGGCGCCACTCCCAGGATGATACTGTCACAAATCATCTCGGAGAGTATTATCCTGACCCTTGTAGCAGGTATGAGTGGCATTATCTTCGGTGTGGCAATCCTGCAGCTGATAGAATTGGCCAATACCACAGACGGTATTTTGGCTGCCCACTTCCAGGTCAACTTCTGGACGGCCATCTTCTCAGCCCTGCTCATCAGTCTCCTTGGAGGTTTGGCAGGACTGGCACCCGCCTGGCGAGCCATGAGTATCAAACCCGTAGATGCTATGCGTGATGAATAAACTATCCAGCTAAAGTTCAATAAGTTACATCATGAAAATATAAAAAAACAACGATATGAAAAAGTATTCTAAACTGATTGTAGCGGCCATTGTCGCCTTGATTTTTGTAGGAACATTCGTCTTCCTGTATCAGAAATCTCAACCCAAAGCTACCGAGTATAGCGAGTTTGTACCTAAGATGGGTGATGTGTTGAAAACCACCGTCATAACAGGTAAGATAGAACCACGCAACGAGGTAAGCGTAAAGCCACAGATAAGCGGTATTATTACCGAGATTTGCAAGGAGGCTGGCGACTATGTGCAGGCTGGCGAGGTGATAGCCAAGGTAAAGGTGATTCCCGATATGGGACAGCTTAGCAGCGCTCAGGCTCGTGTGCGCCTGGCTGAAATCAATCTGAAGCAGGCACAGGTAGACTTCGGACGTGAGGACAACCTGTATAAGAAGCAGTTGGTTAGCGCCGACGAGTTCGACAAGGTAAAGCAGGCCCTCAAGCAGGCACGCGAGGAAAAGGTGGCTGCCGAAGATGCTCTCGAAGTTGTACGTGATGGTGTGTCGAAGAGTAATGCCAATGCCTCTTCTACCCTCATACGTTCCACTATCTCGGGTATTATTCTCGATATTCCTGTCAAGGTGGGCAACTCGGTCATTCTTTCCAATACCTTCAATGACGGTACTACCATAGCCAGTGTGGCAAATATGAACGACCTTATCTTCCGTGGCAACATCGACGAGACTGAGGTGGGAAATCTTGTTATAGGAATGCCGATGAAGATCACCATTGGTGCCATGCAGGATCTTAAGTTTGATGCCGACTTGGAGTATATTTCTCCTAAGGCTGTAGAGAACAATGGTGCCAACCAGTTTGAGGTGAAGGCTGCTGTTCGTTCTGTCAAGGGTGGCAAGATTCGCTCTGGCTATAGTGCCAATGCAGAGATAGTTCTGGCCAAGGCCTTGAATGTTGTTACCGTGCCCGAGAGTGCCATCGAGTTTAGTGGCGACAGTACCTTTGTATATATTGTCAAGGGTAGTGGTGAGAAGAAAACCTATGAGCGCAAGCAGGTGGTGACAGGACTGAGCGACGGCGTGAATATTGAAATCAAGAAGGGCTTGTCGCTGAAAGACAGAGTGAGAGGTCCTGAGATTGTGGCAGACAACAAGGATGATGAATAAGCATACTAATAAATAAAGCATGAAAATGATGAATATCCGTTTTACTATATTGTCGGCAATGGCTTTCTTTGCTTTGGGCGAGGCTCAGGCACAGAAGGCATGGAGCCTTCGCCAGTGCATCGACTATGCTTTAGAGCACAATATCACGGTGAAGCAGATGCAGAACATACGCGAGCAGCAGGCTTTGCAGCTCAATACCAATAAGAACTCTCGCCTACCCGACCTCAATGCCTCGGTTGGCGAGAACATCTCCTTCGGTCGTGGACTGACGGCACAGAATACTTACGAAGACCGTACCACCAGTTCTACCTCTTTCTCATTGGGAACAACAGTCTCTCTCTTCGATGGCAACAAGACGACCCACAACATACGTCTTAGCAAACTCAATCTTGATGCAGCTGATGCCGACCTGAGTAAGGCACGCAACGATTTGAGCATGAATGTGGCCAAGGCTTACATCGAGGCTCTCAATAATATGGAGATAGCCGATGTGGCTCGCCGACAGGTGAGTATCGACTCCATGCAAGTGGCTCGCCTGCAGACTATTGTAGAGAATGGTAAGGCAAGTGTGGCAGAACTCTCTCAGCAGAAAGCTGCTTTGGCGCAGAGCCAGCTTACGCTTACCACAGCCAGCAACAACTGCCAGCTCTCCCTACTCGACCTGTCGCAGTTGCTCGAACTCCCCTCGCCCGATGGCTTCTCTATCCTGCGTCCTGAGACCTCACATATCAATCCAGAGTCTTATGTGCCTGCATCTCCCTCTGTCGTCTTTGCCGATGCCCTTGTGAGCAAACCCGAGATCAAAGCACAGGAGTTGCGTGTTAAGGGAGCCGACCATTCTGTTCTTATAGCTAAATCGGCTTATTATCCTCAACTGGCGTTCAATGCAGGGCTGGGCAGCAACTACTACAAGACGAGTGGTTTTGATGCCGAATCGTTTGGCAAGCAACTTAAAAACAATTTCAGTCAGTATCTTGGTTTGAGTCTCAACGTGCCTATCTTCAATCGTTTCTCCACCCGCAACAGTGTGCGTTCAGCCCGTATAGACCGTGACAATCAGTTACTTAAGTTAGAGGATGCCAAGAAATCTCTTTATAAGGAGATTCAGCAGGTGTACTACAATGCCATAGCTGCCGAGTCGCGCTATGTGAGCAGCAGACAGGCTGTGGCAAGCAATGAGGATGCCTTCCGGCTTACTCAGGGAAAATACGAGAATGGTAAGGCCAGCATTACTGAGTTTAATGAGGCTAAGAACAATCTTCTCAAGGCACAGAGCGACATGGTGCAAGCCAAGTATGAGTCGCTTTATCAGAACAGTCTTCTCGACTTTTATCGTGGCAAGAGTCTTGACTTTTAGGTCAAGGCTCTTTGTCGTTTTATGGCTTTTGCTGCTAATCCTATCGACAGTAATAGGGGGCTATTATCTTCTTACAAATGAGTTATAGAGCGAAAAGTTCATAAGATAATGAAACTCAAACTTGTGAACTTAGTTTTTTTTGCGTAACTTTGCAGCCGCAAAGTAATAAACGACATTTATGAATGATAAGATAAAAGAATTTGAGGTCATGGCACCAGTAGGCTCACGCGAGTCGTTGGCTGCTGCCATACAGGCTGGTGCAGACTCGGTATACTTCGGTATTGGCAAGTTGAATATGCGTTCACACTCTGCCAACCATTTTACCATCGATGACCTGCGCGAAATAGCAGCCACCTGCAATGAACACGGCATCAAGACATATCTGACGGTAAATACTGTGATATATGATGACGATATTGCTACGATGAAAGAAATCATTGATGCAGCCAAGGAGGCAGGCATCTCGGCTGTTATAGCCAGCGATGTGGCTGTCATGACCTACTGTAATGAGGTAGGAGAGGAGGTACACCTTTCTACCCAGCTCAACATCTCCAATACCGAGGCACTGAAGTTCTATGCCCGTTTTGCTGATGTGTCTGTATTGGCACGCGAACTGAATATGGACCAGGTGAAGCATATCCATGAAGAGATAGAACGCCAGAACATCTGCGGCCCTATGGGCAAGAAGATAAGGATAGAAATGTTTTGTCATGGTGCTTTGTGCATGGCTGTATCGGGCAAGTGCTATATGAGTCTTGCCAATGCCAACCGTTCTGCCAACCGAGGAGAGTGTGTGCAGATATGTCGTCGAAGCTATACGGTTACAGACAATGAAACAGGCAATCAGCTCGAGATAGACAACAAGTATGTGATGAGTCCTAAAGATCTGAAGACCATACGTTTCATCGATCGTATGATGGATGCAGGTGTGCGTGTGTTCAAGATAGAGGGACGTGCACGTGGTGCAGAATATGTATACACCGTAGTGAAATGCTACAAGGAGGCTATAGCCTCTGTGCTCGACGGAACCTTTACCGAGGAGAAGAAGGATGCCTGGGACGAGAAGTTGGCTACTGTCTTCAATCGTGGTTTCTGGGACGGATATTATCAGGGACAGACTCTTGGCGAATGGAACAAGCACTATGGCTCTGTAGCTACTGAGAAGAAGGTGCTCGTGGGCAAAGTGATGAAATACTTCTCCAAGCTTGGTGTGGCAGAGGTGGCTATAGAGGCTTCTGAGATAGAGCAGGGACAGAAACTGCTCATTACGGGCAACACCACAGGTGTGATGTATCTCAATGCCGATGAGATACGTTATGAGCTGAAACCTGTAGAGGTGGCCAAGCAGGGTTGGAGAGTATCTATCCCTGTGCCTGGCAAGGTGCGCCCTAATGACAAACTATACAAACTGATAACAGTAAACGAAATAAAGGAGATAAAATAATGGCAACAATCAACGAATTGCAGGACGAGGTAGTAGAGGAGTTTCAGGACTTTACCGACTGGATGGACAAGTATCAGATGCTCATAGACTTGGGCAACGAACTGGCTCCTCTCGACGAGAAATACAAGAATGAGCAGAACTTAATCGACGGCTGTCAGAGCCGTGTGTGGCTGCAATGTGACTATAAGGACGGTAAACTTGTCTTCACAGCCGACAGCGATGCGCTCATCGTAAAAGGCATTATAGCCCTTTTGATACGTGTGTTGAGCGGTCATACTCCTTCTGAAATCATGGATGCCGACCTGTATTTTGTAGAGAAGATAGGTCTGAAGGATCACTTGAGTCCTACACGCAGCAACGGTTTGCTGGCCATGATCAAGCAGATACGTATGTACGCCTTGGCCTATAAAACAAAGGAAGCAGAGGGAAATGCGTAAATTAAGAACGATAGAGATGAACCGCCTCACGCTGGAGGAGTTCAAGGAAGCAGAGAAACTGCCCCTGATAGTGGTTCTCGATGATGTACGCTCTTTATATAATGTTGGAAGCGTGTTCCGTTCGTGCGATGCCTTCAGGGTAGAGGGTGTTTATCTGTGCGGCATTACTGCCACGCCTCCCAATGCCGAGATACACAAGACTGCTCTTGGCGGAGAGGACAGCGTAGACTGGGAATACTTCAAGACCACCGAGGAAGCTGTGGAGAAATTGAAGGAGAAAGGCTATTTTGTATATAGTATCGAGCAGGTGGAAGGATCTACCAAACTGCAGAATCTCCCTGAGGCTCATAATACTTCACACTCTACAGGCTATGCCGTTATTTTCGGCAACGAGGTAAAAGGGGTGAAGCAGAATGTGGTAGACATGAGTGACGGTTGCCTTGAGATACCTCAGTTTGGCACCAAGCACTCGCTCAATGTCAGCGTTACGGCAGGAATCGTGGTATGGGAGTTTGCCAAACTCCTGAAGCTATAGACAAGTTTGGAAGAAAAAAGTTTTTTACCTAAATATGACTTATAAGAATCAATTGATAAATGGCCTGAAACAAGGATTTTTGTTTTATGCCTTTTCCACAATATTGATAGCTATTCAGTTTGGCTTCTACATTGTGGGTAGTCCCGTCCTCGACTATATGGATTTTGAGGGATGGGTTTTCTTTGCAGCATCTTGTGTGAGCCATGCCTCGCAGTTTGCTTTATTGCCTTATCTGTTGGGCTTCCTTGTGCTGTTATGCCGTTTTCCCAAGACAGCAAGGGTTGTGCAGATAGTGGGCGTGGTGTTGCTCTGTGTGCTCAACTATCTTAACTCTCAGGTCTATGCCATCTATCATTTCCATATCAATGGTTTTGTACTGAGTATGGTTTTCGGTGAGGGAGCAGGAGAGATATTCAACTTCGATGCCTTGCTTTATCTTAAGGAAGCAGGACTTTTTGCCATCGTTGCCGCCATTGTAGTGGGCGTTTGGTATCTGTCACATCGCGTGTGGCTGTTGAGGAAGAAAGCTTATGCCTGGTTGGTGGCAGGTATTTTCGTAGGCTGTACACTTTATGCTCATCTTTGGCATATCTATGCTGCATTCTATCAGCATCAGTCGGTTATGAAGAGTGCCACCTTGCTGCCTTATTATTTTCCTACTACCTCGAATGGTTTGTTGCTCAAATGGGGCTGCAAACAGCCAAGAGGAGTGGGGCAGACCAATGGTCGACAGAGTACAGACTTGCTGTATCCCGTACATCAACTTGAGACGGTGGAACCCGATTCTCTGCCCAATATTGTGGTTATCTTGTTAGATTCATGGAATCGCAGGGCACTTACTCCAGAATGTATGCCTCATACCTATCAGTTTGCCGAACAGAATCAATGGTTTGTCAATCATGTGAGTGGCAGCAATGGTACGCGAAGTGGTGTGTTCAGCCTCTTCTTTGGCTTGTCGTGCTATTATTGGGAGAGTTTTGAACCGGCTCGTGTCCAACCATTGCTTATCCGCAGACTGCAAGCTCTGGGCTACGACATTCAGACTTATCCCAGTGCTACATGGGCAGACCCTCCTTTTGGAAGAGTTATCTTTGGAGGTGTGCCCGGCATACACACCGAGACCAAGGGCAATACTGCCTTGGAGCGTGATACGAGAGTGGCCAATATGTTTATTGCCGATATGGAAGGCAGAAAGGACAAGAAAAAGCCTTTCTTCTCGTTCCTCTTCTTTGACCTACCCCATAGTTTTGAGTTGCCAGCCGACAAGAACAAACATTTCCAACCAGCATGGGCGTTTGCCGATTATACCAAGCTTAACAACGATATGGATCCAACTCCTTTCTGGAACCTGTATCGCAACACCTGCTATCAGGACGACTTGCTGTTGGGTAAGGTGTTTGAGGCTTTGAAGAAACAGGGACTTATGGATAATACCATCGTTGTGCTGACAGGCGACCATAGCCAGGAGTTCAATGAGAATCATCGCAACTACTGGGGACATAACAGCAATTTCTCAGTTCATCAGATAGGAGTGCCAATGATATGGCATGTTCCTGGACAACAGGCACATAAGTACACACATCGTACTACTCATTATGACATGGTTCCTACGTTGATGAAGGAATATCTGGGTGTGAAGAATCCTACAGACGACTATTCTATGGGGCGGCTGATGACCGATAAGACTCCGCGTCTGTGGCATGTGGTGGGAAGCAATCTGAACTATGCTTTCATTATAGGGAAGGACAGTATTCTGGAGAAGACAGCCCAGGGGTCCCTCGATGTCTATGATGCCAAGATGAATCCTGTGAAAAACTATGTGTTGCCTGCCAAGCAGTTTGACAAGGCTATGAAGCAGCTGAATCGCTTTTTCAAGTAACTCAATAAAAAAGGACTATGAGCATGAGTGCTCATGGTCCTTTTTAGTAGTATTCAATGAAATGATTTATTTTCCTTTCCATAATCCGTGCAGATTGCAATATTCACGGGCAGTCACCTCGGTGGCGTCTGTCATGAATATAGCCTCGGGTTTCTCGCCTGGTTTCAGTTCATGGCGCAACACATCGGTAGGGGTGAGTAATTCTATCCACTCGATATAGTGCTCGGGAATCATGGGATGTTCTACGCTTCCCACCTTTACCCGATAACCGCCTTCTATGGGCTCAATGACAGGCACATGCTTCTCATAAGCTCCGTCGGTGGCGTTTTCTTCCATCAACTGCATGGGTTGTCCACAGCAACTCAGAACGGCTCCTGAGTGCAATACTTCTACTACGTTGCCGCAGATAGGGCAGCGGTACACTTGTCTTGTTTTTGTCATCATGTTTCCTCCTATATAAAAAAGTTAAATGAATGAGTGGGTTAGTAACTTATATCAGTCCATGGGGCTGAACTCGTCTTTGCCTACTCCGCACAGAGGGCAAACCCAGTCGTCGGGAATGTCTTCGAAAGCTGTTCCTGGTGCTATACCGCCTTCAGGATCGCCTACTTCTGGGTCGTACACCCAGCCACATACATCACATACATACTTTTTCATAATGTTTCGTTTTAAAAAGTTATTTTTTAAGGTTAATTACTTTCACTATTCATCATGATGATGGATAGATGTGGCAAATATATAACTTTTTTGGATAAGTTCCAAATTATTCTGTGCAAATGATGTTAAATGTAAGTTCTTTTAAGTCAAAACGATAAGATTACTGTATTGCATTGGCATGGTCTTCTTTCTTTGTTTCGAGCGAATCTTTGCGCATCTGTTCCTTCTGCTTCTTAACTTCTTTGTATTCGCTCTTGTAGTAGTGTGCGAAGTTGGCAAAGGGTTCGGTGATGACGTCAGAACTGCTGGCCGTATAGGTGTGTCCATAAGGGTCGATCGCCTTGATGGTGATATGGGCATCGGGATTCTTGGGCTCATAATAGTACAGGTGGTTCATGATGAGGTAACCATTCTGCTTGCTGACGAACCTGTAGGATACCGATTCGCTGTACTTGTGGTGATAACCCGTGGCAAAGGCATCCTGTCCCTTGCTGCTGATGCGGTGCATGGGATATTGTCTGCCGTCTTCGATGGCATATATCTTCCAACGGCTGTCGGCATTGAATACATTGGCTATCAGTACATTCTTTTTTGATGGCAGGTTCCAGTCGTCGGCGTATGATTCCTGATTGAAGTTGGTTTCGGCACGAAAGAGTGTCATCTGCTTGTTGGCTTTCCAGAATGTGCCCTTGTAGTAGCAGTCGGCGAGGCGGGTGCCTTCGAAGGTATAGACATAATAGCCATTGGGCGTTCCACAGATGTTTACGTTCGACTGCCAGATGTTTCCGCAGGCGGCAGCATGGCAATGCTCCATGACATGGCGTCCCTCATATTCTATCTCATGGTTGCAGGCAAAGTGGGTGTGACCGCAGAAGAGTTCGTATCCTCCCTCGAATGATTCTAAAAGAGCAAGCAGCGACGACAGGCGGGAAGACGTGAAATGTCCTTTCTCGCTCTCTATGCCAACGGGTTTTGCCTTTCTATAGGGGGCGTTGCCAAATGTAAATGGAATGTGGTAGCAAAGTATTACCTTCTTATTTTTTGGGGTGAGCGCGAGGTCTTGTTTGAGCCATCGCATCTGCGAGGCGTGCAGTTCGCCAGGCGAATAATAGGCCTTGCCCTTGGTGAAGAAACAATTGTTGATGCATACATAGTGCTCATCGCCACGGTCGAAGGAATAGTCGGTAGGTCCGAAGTTTTCCTCCCATTTGCGTTTGTAGAGTGACTTTCCGTCCTGGTCGTGGTTGCCTATAACGGAGAAGAGTCGCATCTCTGACGAGCCTAAAGCCTCGCGAATCTGACGTTCCAGTTGTGGATTGTAGCCACCATAGTATTGTACATCATCGCCCATACTGAGTCCATAGACGGGTGTACCGGGTTTCTGGTCTCTGATAGTTTGTCGGATGTCGCGCATCGTCTGGGTAGTAAATCGTTCTACGTCGCTTTTCTTGATGGGATTGTCGTCTGGCGAGTCGTAATAGGGGCTGATGGCATTGGTAACCTGCGGGTCGCCGATAACGATCATCTTATACTGCCTCTCCTTGCCATAAGGCAGGCGGGTAAGCGAAAAGTCGTATATCTTCTTTTTAGCTTTGACAGCCTGATAGAAGCAAGCCGTGCGGTCGGTATCAGAATGGGTGGGAACCTCGCAATCGGCTGGAACAGAATAGTATATAAACCGTGCCAGACTGTCTCGCTTCATCTTGTATCTGCCTGTAGAATCGGTTTTCACACAGGTGTAGCCATCGCTGACGATGACGTCGGCCACTCCGTTCCCCTCCTCGTCGGTAAGAGTTCCGCTGATGGTGTAGTCTGTTTTCCTAACCACAGGTTTCATCTTCTTAATGGTGTCTTTGGGCTGTGGCTTTTCCTTTGCCACGATATTGGGTTTAGGAGTGGGGGCGGGTGGTGTAGAGGCTTTTCTGCCAAAGTGTAAAGTCATGCCTATTGCCACAAGTATGCAGCAAGTGATGGCTAAAGCTATGATGTATGTTTGTCGTTTTGTCATATTTGCTTTTCTGTTGGTCTTCTTTCGTAACTCAACTTTTCGATGCAAAAGTACGTAATTATTATCGAAAACGTTCAAAAGGGAGCTCTTTTCCATCAAAAAAACATTAAATTAATGTAGAATCATTTTGTTTTCTCCTCATTTTTTCATATTTTTGCAATTCTGATGATACGGCTGGAAAAGTCATGGTATAGTCGTTTCGAGACAAATAAATAAGTACAGGAAATAAACAATGGCAAACAACGATAAAGGTCTGACGCCCATGATGAGGCAATTTTTTGAGATGAAGGCAAAGCATCCCGAGGCATTGTTGCTCTTCAGATGTGGCGACTTCTATGAAACATATTGCGAGGATGCGATAGAGGCTTCCAGGGTTCTCGGCATCACGCTGACACGTCGTAACAATGGCGGTTCGGCAGGTGGAGCAGAGATGGCTGGTTTCCCTCATCATGCTCTCGACACTTATCTGCCCAAGTTGATAAGGGCTGGTAAGCGCGTGGCTGTTTGCGACCAACTGGAAGACCCTAAGAAGAAGCGTCAGGAAATAAAGGGCAAGAAAGGACTGAGCCAGATGGACAAGATGGTGAAGCGTGGCATTACCGAACTGGTGACACCGGGTGTGGCCATGGGCGATAATGTGCTGAACTACAAGGAAAACAACTTTCTTGCTGCCGTGCACTTCGGAAAGGCGGCCTGCGGTGTGGCTTTCCTCGATATCTCTACAGGAGAGTTCCTGACAGGAGAGGGAACTCCCGATTATGTGGAGAAACTGATGGCAAATTTTCAGCCTAAAGAGGTGCTTTATGACCGCGCCATGAAGTCGAAGTTTGAGCAGGCTTTCGGTACCAAATACTGTACTTTCGAACTGGACGACTGGGTGTTTACAGAACAGACAGCTCGCCAGAAACTATTGGGGCATTTCAAGACCAAGTCGTTGAAGGGCTTTGGTGTGGAACACCTGAAGAATGGTGTTATCGCCAGCGGTGCCATCATGCAGTATCTTGAGATTACTCAACATACCCAGATTAACCATATCACGGCCCTCTCGCGCATAGAGGAAGACAAGTTTGTACGCATGGACCGCTTCACCATACGTAGTTTGGAACTTGTAGCTCCGATGCAGGAGGATGGTTCTTCGCTGCTGAATGTTATCGACCGCACGGTAACGGCCATGGGTGGACGTATGCTCCGCAGATGGCTTGTATTCCCTTTGAAGGATGTACGCCCTATCAATGAGCGACTCGACATCGTGGAATATTTCTTCAAAGAGCCAGAATTCCGTCAACTGCTGGATGAACAGCTGCATCGCATAGGCGACCTGGAACGTATTATTTCCAAGGTTGCCGTGGGCAGAGTTTCTCCACGTGAGGTAGTGCAGCTGCAGCATGCCCTGGAAGCCATTCGGCCTATCAAGACAGCTTGCGAGCATGCCAAGAATGAGGCTTTGAGACGAGTGGGAGAGCAACTCAATCTGTGTGATACGCTGAGGGAACGCATCGCCAAGGAGATACAGCCCGATCCGCCTCAGTTGGTTAATAAGGGAGATGTTATAGCCGATGGCTATCATGCCGAACTGGACGACCTGCGTGCTATCAGCCGACATGGAAAGGACTATCTGCTCAAGATACAGGAGCGGGAGATAGAGAAGACGGGTATATCGAGCCTTAAAGTGGGCTATAACAATGTCTTTGGTTATTATCTCGAGGTTCGTAATACCTTTAAGGACAAGGTGCCTGAAGACTGGATTCGCAAGCAGACTCTGGCGCAGGCAGAACGTTACATCACCCAGGAACTGAAGGAATATGAGGAGAAGATTCTCGGTGCAGACGAGAAGATATTGATCTTGGAAACGCAGCTTTTCAATGAGCTGATTGTTGCCATGCAGGAATATATTCCACAAATACAGATCAACGCCAACCTGATAGCCCGAATGGACTGTCTGTTGTCGTTTGCAAAGGCTTCGGACGAGAACAGATATGTAAGGCCTGTGATAGACGACTCGCAGGTGCTCGACATCAAGCAGGGGCGTCATCCTGTTATCGAGACCCAGTTGCCATTAGGGGAGAGATATGTGCCCAATGATGTGTTGCTCGATACAGAGAAACAGCAGATTATGATGATTACGGGTCCTAATATGGCTGGTAAATCGGCTCTGCTGCGACAGACGGCTTTGATAGTTCTGTTGGCTCAAGTGGGTTGTTTTGTTCCTGCAGAGAGTGCGAGAGTAGGTTTGGTGGATAAGATCTTCACCCGTGTGGGAGCCAGCGACAATATCTCTTTGGGAGAGTCTACCTTTATGGTGGAGATGACTGAGGCTGCTAACATTTTGAATAATGTATCGCCTCGCTCGTTGGTGCTCTTCGACGAATTGGGACGTGGTACTTCCACCTATGACGGCATCTCTATAGCATGGGCCATTGTGGAGTATCTGCATGAACATAAGAAGGCTCAGGCGCGTACACTCTTTGCCACTCATTATCATGAACTTAACGAGATGGAGAAGAACTTCGCGCGTATCAAGAACTTCAATGTGAGTGTGAAGGAGGTGAGCGGAAAAGTTATCTTCCTGCGCAAGTTGGAACCTGGTGGAAGTGAGCATTCCTTTGGTATTCATGTAGCTGAAATTGCCGGTATGCCCAGAAGCATTGTAAATCGTGCCAACGTGATACTGAAACAGTTGGAAGATGATAATGCGGGAGTAGGGGGTGCAGGCAAACCTAATGTAAAGCATCTTGATGAGCAGAAGGAGGGTATGCAACTCAGTTTCTTCCAGCTTGATGATCCTGTGTTGACGCAGATACGTGATGAGATTCTTGGTCTGGATGTCAACAATCTTACCCCGGTAGAGGCTTTGAACAAGCTCAATGATATCAAGAAGATATTGTTGGGAAGATAATTATCAAGTAAGGTGTATCAAAAAGGATGATACACCCTACTTGCTTTTTTTCTGTTATCATGTATGATGACAACGAGTTTTGTCATCTTCTGTTACCATTAATGGCTTTAGTGTTTTTTACTTAATTCTTCCTGCAGAGCAATCAGAGTCAAAAGATCGACAGGATACATATAGCTATGTTTACGTAACTTGGAGAAGCAGAAGTAATTGTTGGCTTCAAATACGCTTACCACCATCTCTGTGCAGTAGAGGGCATCAGGGGTGGTATGGTCGAATTTGAAATCAAAAGGCACACCTTTCGACACCAATGCCTCTACGGTCTTTCTGATGGCCAGGGTGTCCACTCTACAGGGAGCCTTCCTGGTATAGATGCAGTATGAGCCGTTGTTGCGTAGATATTCTTCTGTTGTTTCCATGACGATCTTTTTGGCTACAGTAGAGGCATGAACTAACTTCACCCCATCGTCATTCCTGATGACTATGCCGCAATGGGATGGGGTAGAGTCGGCCACCTCAAGGGATCTGGTACCCGATAGTGCTCTTACAGCTACCGATTCCCACGAGTCACCCACGCTGAAAAAGATATCACCTGTTTCAAACCTTGTTGTGTCGGGCATGAGATAGGGAGGGCGGTTGAGCAGGCATATACCTATCCAGACTGCGATAGCCAGAAAGAATAAGGTGCTTCCACAGCCGATAAGATAGTAGAAGCGCCTTTTCGATTTTATCATTCCGTTTTGTTTTTTGCCAATTTTTCGATATTACATAAAGCGATGCCTACTGCGGCTGTCACCATATAAAGCCAACCACCCCAAGCTAAACTGACTTGATCTTTCAGTGTTAAGCCAAAGACAGCGCAGAGGATGAATCCTACTACGAAGCATATGGTGTAGTAGTTCTCATTCATCTTGCCAGTAAACTTCAGTTTTACAGATTTGCCTAATACTATCAGTATCGGAACTAATAATATTAACAATGCTAAAAACCAGTGAAAACCTAATCTACTGCCTTTAAACAACAAGTTCAATCCGTTCATCTGGACTTTCCCCATCACGTCAAGGACAGAACCGAATCCGAAGAATATAAACATAAGGACTGCGCTGGCATTTATAGCGATTCCTTTATATTGTTTGATGGTTTTTATGAGTTCTTCCATAATCTTCTATTTTTTATTTACTGTACTTTCGCATACCAGGAAGTTAAAGGAGTTAAGGAGGAAGTTAAGACGTATGTCTTGCTACTTTAAAACTGCGCCAAAAAGTCTATTGTCTTTACTCCTCAGCGACCGTAGGGAGCGATAACTCCTTTAACTCCTTTAACTTCTGAACTTGCGAAACTTGAATAAAATAAAGAAGAAAAACAAGAAACAATGCTCAAGATAGTAATGATTATGCTATGCGGAATAGGTACCGGCTATCTGCTCCGCAACAAGAAAATGAGTTTTATCGGCCGTATCATCACGGCTCTGATATGGATACTCCTGTTCCTGCTCGGTATCGAGGTAGGTTCTAACCCTCGTATCATCAGCGGTCTTCAGACCCTGGGACTTGAGGCGATAGCCCTGACCTTGGGAGGCAGTCTGGGTAGTGCACTCTTTGCTTGGGCATTGTGGAAGTATGTTACAGCAAAGCAGGCTAAATCGTCGGCTCACGCTGAAACCGGGAAAGGAGGCACGGCATGAAAGGCAGTTTGATTATCGTAAGCTTCTTTGTTCTGGGTATCATCGTAGGCTTGTGTGATGTGATTCCGGCAGGTCTTCTGGATAGCGACGTGAGCTATTATGCACTCTGCTGCCTGATGTTCTGCGTAGGTATCAGCATCGGTTGCGATACCTCAGTGCTGAAGAGTTTCAAGAAGGTGAATCCCCGTCTGATGATGCTCCCTGTGATGACCATTCTGGGTACGCTGGCAGGTTGTGCAGCCGTATCTCTCATCTTGAGCCACCGCCAGCTTACCGATTGTCTGGCAATCGGTTCAGGATTCGGATATTACTCACTTTCGAGTATCTTCATCACCGAATACCGGGGCGCCGAACTGGGAACCATCGCCCTTCTTGCCAACATCGTGCGCGAGATGATAACCCTTCTGCTCGCCCCCATGCTTGCCAAACGGTTCGGGCCGTTGGCTCCCATCACAGCTGGCGGCGCCACGACCATGGACACCACGCTACCCATCATAGCGCAGGCTTCGGGCCAGAAATATGTGGCGCTGAGCATCTACCACGGCTTCGTGACCGACTTCTCCGTGCCGTTCCTCGTTACAATGTGGTGCACCATCGGGGCATAAAACAAAGACTTACCTTGGAGCCTGAAGACAAAACGGAGCTATAAAGCTTTAAAAGGCAGGAAAGCTTTGAGCTAAAAAAGAAAGCTTTGGCTTAAAAAAAGAGCATAAAAAAGGATGAATAATGAGCAATAAGGTTATGATTCAAGGGCTTTTATGGCTTTAAGAGCATAAAAATCACTATTTGTAGGTATTGCGCACATGGCAAAAACAGCGTAACTTTGCAATCGTAAAACAAAGACATCGTTTTTTGTTACAGAAACAAGATTACAAGACGCATAAAAGATAGTTGAAATTTATAGCCATAAAGAAAGAAATAAAAAATATTCATAATGTTATTGTATAATAGGTTAAGGCTGGCTGTGAAGTCAGCCTTTTTCATTTTTTCATTTTTTCCTTACTCTGGCTGTAAAGACAATATTTTTTTTATTCGCTAACGAAAGTTTTAAAGACAAAACTTTTTTATTGGCGATTTTTCTTCCATAATTTTTTGTATTTTGGAAAATTGTTATTACATTTGCATCGGACCTCTCCTCGTAAGAGGTTTGGACCCCACATTCAGGCAGACTTGATTATTCCAAGTCTGCCTGTCTTATTTTAAAGCCATTAGCTGCCCCTTGCGGTGGTTTTAAAGACAATAGAGACAATAGAGACAATTTTTAAACTTGCGGGTGAAACTAAGCCTCAAGAAAAAAAATAAAGCTCAAGAAAAAAACAATCAAAGAATTGTTCCTATTGTCTTTATTGTCTTTAAAAAAAACGCCAAGAGCAGAGATAAGAATCATCGCTATTGTCTTTTTAAAAACCGCCAGGAGCGAGAGTTAAGGAACAATAGTCTTTTAAACGAATCAGATGTTTCGCGGGTGGTGTTCAAGGATAGCCTTTCGGAGCTGTTCATTGCTTATGTGCGTGTAGACGAGCGTGGTGTCTATCTTCTCGTGCCCGAGCATAGTCTGAATGGAGCGCAGGTCGGCGCCCCCCTGAAGCAGAGCCGTGGCAAAAGAGTGGCGGAAGGTGTGGGGCGAGATTGTCTTCTTTATGCCCGCCTCCTCAGCCTGCCGTTTAACCATTATGAGAATCATCGTGCGCGTGAGGTGCGCTCCGCGTCGGTTAAGGAACACATAATCGTCCTCGCCCGGTTTAATCTTCATCAGGTTACGGTCGAAGAACCAACGCTTAAGGTCGGTGATAGCCTTGTTGCTCACAGGCACCAGACGTTCCTTGTTGCCCTTGCCGCGAACGAGCAGCACCCGGTCCTCCAGATACAGGTCACTGAGCTTCATGTTCACCAGTTCGCTAACGCGCAGACCGCAAGAAAACAGCACCTCAATGATGGCGCGGTTGCGTGCTCCCTCAGCCTTGGAGAGGTCAATGGAGTCTTCTATGCGGTCAATCTCCTCAAGGGTGAGCACCACCGGCAGATGTTCAGGCAGCGAGGGCCACTCCAGCAGTTCCGTAGGGTCGCTCTCCACCACCCCATCGAGCACGAGGAACCTGAAGAACGAGCGCACGCCACTGAGCACGCGAGCCTGTGAGCGTGGCGTGATGCCATACTCGTGCAGCGAGGCAGCGAACGCATGGAGCTGTTCGAGCGTCACATTCTCAAGTTTCAGGTTGTTGCGCATCATGAACGCCTCAAGGTGGGCCAGGTCGTTGCGATAGGCCTCAATGGTGTTAGGCGACAGGTTACGCTCCAGACGAAGGTAGCGCACATAGAGCTTAATCGTCGGAAGAAGAGGCGAGTTGTCATGTTGTGAAGCTGATTCTGCCATAACGGTTCTTTAAAAGATGAAACAAATAACTGTTATCTATAAGATAAAACCATGAAGGTTATCTAAAGATAAAACCAACAATGATTTCTTATAATGTTTTTTGGCAAGATATCCACATCATTGTGGATAAGTGACGCAAATTTACGACATTTTTTTAACTCTCCCTCATTTTTGTTCGCCCATCTCGCCAAAGATGTTTAATTTTGCAGAAAAGCTTTTATATGAAAATACAAATAATCAATGGTCCGAACCTCAACATGTTGGGTGTTCGTGAGCCGGGTATCTACGGCTCGACAGGGTTTGACGCGTATCTTAAGGAGCTTCAGGAGCAATATGCGGGCAAGGTGGAGCTGCTTTATTATCAGAGCAACATCGAAGGCTGCCTCATTGACAAGATGCAGGAGGTAGGCTACGGTGCTGTCGACGGCATTGTGCTCAACGCCGGCGCCTACACCCACACGTCCATTGCCCTGCAAGACTGCATCCGTTCCCTTCGTTGTCCCGTGATAGAGGTTCACATCAGCAACGTTCACAAGCGTGAGGAGTTTCGCCACAAGTCGATGATCTCTTGTGCCTGCCTTGGCGTCATCGCCGGCTTCGGCCTCGACAGCTACCGACTGGCGGTGGAAGGAATTTTAAAGGTAAAAAAGTAAAAAGGTAAAAAAAGGGCTGACGCCGATTTAAGGGAAAAGTGAAAAATCTTTTTAAAGGTAAAAAAGTAAAAAGGTAAAAAAGGGCTGACGCCGTTGCAAGGGAAAAGCAGAGCTTAAGATAAATTTTATGAATAACGACTCAAACAACAAAAGCATATCACTCCCCTCCATAAGGGGAGGGGTGAGCCGCGATGAGCGGCGAGGGGGTGGGGCTTCTGGTGCCGGGGCTTCCACTCCCCTCACCCTCGACTCCTACATCCTCTCCCACTCCGACCCCGAGGGCGACTATCTCTACCGCCTGTATCGCGCGACAAACATACACACCATACACGGCAGGATGGCGAGCGGACACCTACAGGGACGACTCCTGAAGATGCTTGTGCAGATGATGCGTCCCAAAAACATTCTGGAGATAGGCACGTTCAGCGGCTACAGTGCGCTGTGCATGGCCGAGGGACTGGAAGACGGAGCCATGCTCTACACCTTCGAAATAAACGACGAGATGGAAGATTTCACCCGTCCATGGATCGAAAACTCTCCCTATGCCGACAAGATAACGTTCACCATCGGCGACGCTAACCTGCTGGCACCAAAGCTCGGCGTGACCTTCGACATGGCGTTCCTCGATGGCGACAAACGCACATATCTCGAGACCTATGAAAACATTCTGCCGCTAATGAACCCTGGCGGCGTGATCATGGCCGACAACACGCTGTGGGACGGCCATGTGGTCGACAGCGCCTATAACCACGACAAGCAAACACACGGCATTGAGCTGTTCAACGATTTCGTGGCACAAGACCCGCGCGTGACACGTGTCATTCTGCCTCTCCGCGACGGTCTGACGCTTATCAGAAAGAAATGATGCGCCTTACTTTGCTCGCTTGCGTTGGCTAAAAAGACAATAAGGATATTAAGACAAGGAGCGTGTTTTAAGTCAAGATGTTTTTATCTTCCTTGCGGTTTTTGCTTGCGGAGATTTTAAAGACAATAGAGACAATAGAGACAATTTCTTGATTTGTTTTTTCGCTGAATTTCTACATCCTTAATTGATGTTGTCATTGCACCGACAAATCAAAAAAAATTGTCCCTATTGTCTCTATTGTCTTTTAAAAACCGCAAGGAGGCAGTGTTAAGAAATAATATCCTTATTGTTTTCAGAAGAATCTCTTGTTTTTATAAAGACCTTTTGGCTTTAAAAAAAGAAAAGAGCTTGCAAACACCTTCCACACCAAGCAGATGAAGAGCAAAAGCCTTAAGCACAAACCTGCGGGGCAGGCGCCACGGCACCACATAACGCATGGGCAGCACCACACCCTTGCTGCACGCCAGACGATAATAATCAATCTGAATGTTAAGGATGTGCATGTAATAGAGGTCTTGAAGCTCACGCAGGGCAGACGGCGCGGTGTCAATATCAAGCACACGCCAAGCATCTAAACTGGCTGTGAGCAGCATGCCATACATGGACGCATCGTGGTCGGCACGGGCCGTTATGCCCGAGGAGTTGATGTGGTAGATGTAACAGCCATGAGGCATGATGCGCAGCCTACGGGCACGAAGCAGCAGTTGGGGCAGCGTGAACATGTCCTCAAACACACGGCCCACAGGGTAACGCACATCCTGAAACAACCATCGACGGTAGATTTTGTTCCACGCATAAGAGTGGGTGTAGGCACGGGTGCGGAGCCAATAGAGCCGCATGTCGGCATAATGGGTCTCTGACACGGTTTGGGGATCAAAAACAAGCTCTCCTTCCAGGAACAACGGTTTGTTGCTGCAAGAACCATCCACAGGCTTGCTGCAAGCCCTCTCCTCTTTGTCGTGGGAAGAACAGCTCACACGCAGCACCCCAAACTCGGCAATGTCGCAAGCCTCATCCTCCTCCATTGTCTTCATGGCAGCCTCAATGGTGCCTGGGGCAAGCTCGTCGTCGCTGTCGACAAACATCAGGAGGTCGCCGTGCGAGGCCTCTATGCCGGCGTTGCGGGCATCGCTCAGTCCGCCGTTGCGCTTGTGCAAGACCCTAACCCTGGCGTCGCGCGTTGCCCACTGGTCACAGAGCGTGCCACATCTGTCGGGCGACCCGTCGTCGACGAGCAACACCTCTATGTCGCGGCGCTCACAGCAGAGAACGCTCCTCACGCAGCGGTCGAGCGTCTGCTCAACGCGATAAACAGGTATGATGATGCTTAATTGTGCCATCGGTTTCTTTGTTTTTAAGAACACAAATTTAGGCTAAAAGCCGTAGAGGGAGCATGTTCGCGCTGTTAAATAATATTAATGTTGGCTGTTTGCACCCTGTGGCCGTGCAATGTTTCGTAACTTTGCACTTTTAAAGAGAGAAAGCGACAAAAATTTCATAAACAGAACATGAACAAAAACATCCTCAACTCACCCCTGCAGCAGCTGCGCCGCATGGCGATGACCCTTGCAAGCATCGTGGCCGTGGTGGCCGTGGGCACGGGCAACGACTGGGTCCGCACGTTCGGCATCTCGAACCGCTATCAGGACAGCCTGTGGCAGCAACGACGACCCCACCGACCCCACCGACCCCGACTATGTGGCTCCTTACACCATCTCCATGCGTGTTCTCAGCAACGACGGCACCAACCTGTTAGACCCCAAGGCCATGGGAAACATTCTGAAGGACAGCGTGACCGTGAGCTTCGGCGACATGAGTTATCAGCTCGACACCATACCCTCGGCCAAGAAGTTGCCCACGGGCGTGCCCCACGAGGCTACCGACAATTTCTACGGTCTGTGGCTCTACAAGCCCGTTGGAACGACCAACTATCTCATGCAGTTTGGCGAGTTTGGCGGCAAGACAAACCTCACGAACCAGCAGTTTATCATCCATTGGAACGACGGCACAAAAGACGACACCGTGTCCTTCGACCATACCTACAGCAAGAAGACAGCTTCTGACGAGGGCACCTACTCTACCGTGGTGCGACTGAACAAAAAGCCCGCCACGCTGCCCATAACGTTTAAGAAGGAACGATAAACGGGGAGGAGGAGAAAAAAGAAGATTTTGAAGTAAAAGTTAAATTGATAAAAAAGGGGCAAAAGGCTTTCACTTGTTAAAGGTGAGAGTCTTTGCTTTTTTTATACGGGCTGAAGCCGATTTTTTGGCTGGCTGAAGCCAATATTTTTGGCTGGCTGAAACCGATATTTTTAGGCTGGCAAAACCTGCAAAAAAAGACGGAAAAAGCGGAAAGCAAAACGTCAGAAATAAGTATGCTTTAGTGACAATGTGAAAGGGCCTCTTTGACGTCCTCAAAGAGCCTCTTTGACGAGCTCATTAAGGCCCTTTGACAGCCTCAAATGGGCTCTTTGACAAAACCAGGAGGTTTTTAACATCTGTTAAGTTTTCGCGTAAGTAAAACGCCCTTTTTTCTGTCTTTTTGCTATTTTCTGACCGCTTGTTTTTTACCGTCCGCTCTTGGGTTTTTAAGACAAAAAAGGGGCTTTTTTCTTCGACCGATGCCCCTTGATTTGGTTGAAAAATCTGACGCTCATTCTTCGGCTTATACCCATTGATTTTAAAAAAAACAATCTCAGTTTATCCTTGGCTCATGCTCCTTGCGTGGGGTTAAAGACAATAGAGACAATAGGGACAATTGTTTATGATTGAC
>ENA-ORPK01000719-ORPK01000719.1-human-gut-metagenome-genome-assembly--contig:-NODE-719-length-29127-cov-4.528687_pt1 | contig 29127 bp, 21 predicted proteins | sample MGYA00242139_ERZ509068 | MGnify/ENA primary metagenome ERZ509068 (study PRJEB26280, sample SAMEA2338687) | human gut metagenome | biome: human gut; feature: human-associated habitat; material: faeces... | reverse complement strand
AGGAGTTCCTCCACGTAGGCGACGAGGTAGAGGCAGTTATCCTCACACTCGACCGTGCAGAGCGCAAGATGTCTCTCGGCATCAAGCAGCTTAAGGAAGATCCATGGGAGGCTATCGAGGTTAAGTATCCTGTAGGCAGCAAGCACACAGCTAAGGTTCGCAACTTCACTAACTTCGGTATCTTCGTAGAGCTCGAAGAGGGTGTTGACGGACTCATCCACATCTCTGACCTCTCTTGGACAAAGAAGGTAAAGCATCCTTCAGAGTTCACACAGGTAGGCGCAAGCATCGACGTTGTTGTTCTCGAAATCGACAAGGAGAACCGTCGTCTCAGCCTCGGCCACAAGCAGCTTGAGGAGAATCCTTGGGACACATACGAGTCTCTCTACACTCCGGGTTCAGTACACACCGGCAAGATTACTGAGATGATGGACAAGGGCGCTGTTATCACTCTCAACGAGGGTGGTGAGGGCTTCGCTACTCCTAAGCACCTCGTTAAGGAGGATGGCACACAGGCACAGCTTGGTGAGGAGCTCGAGTTCAAGGTAATCGAGTTTGTTAAGGAGACAAAGCGTATCATCCTTTCACATAGCCGTACATTCGAGACAGCTAAGGACGAGGTTAAGGCACCGCGCAAGCACAACACAGCTAAGAAGGAGTCTACTCCGGTTATCAACAACGTAGCTGCCAGCACAACTCTCGGTGACCTCGACGCTCTCGCAGAGCTCAAGGCTAAGATGGAGAAGGGCGAATAATCGTAACTCAAATCCATAAACATAATAAGAAGGCGACTGCTTAATGCAGTCGCCTTTTTTACCTTTTAAGCACACCTGCATTTTGTTAATGCGTGTTAACACATGAAAATACAGCCTTTTGTAGAGTTATATTTCAAATAAAATCAGTAACTTTGCAACATAATAATCCAAAACACTTACGTTTCTCTTCTGAAACGTAGTTTCTCAATTAATTTTTATTATGTATAGCAAAGACGAATTATCAGATAAGAACACTTCTGAATTGCAGGATATTGCAACCGGCTTGGGTCTTAATGTTCAGGACTACACCAACAACGATGAATTGGTGTATGCAATTCTTGACAGACAAGCAGAAGTTGAAGGCAACAAGAATCCTTTAGGAGGTACTAAGCGTCGCCGTACCCGTATCGTCAAAAAAGATACAGACAAAGTGTACACCGTGAACGGTTCGGAAGGAGAGAATTTCGACATAAAGAAAAACAAGACTGCAACAACCAGCAATACAGAACAGCCCAAAACAGTAGAGCCCGAAGAGGTTTCTCCGAGCGAAGAAGACATGTCACTTGAAGAACAGCTCAAGGCTATTCCGAAGCATCGCGGCCGCAAGTCGAAAAAAGAACTCGAACTGCTGTCTGCTTTAGAAGCACGCAAGCAGCAAACACCCACAGAAGACGCGATGGAGGAAATGGTGTCTGCAGAAGAAAATAATATTGTTGCAGACGAACCGCTCCCCTACGCTCCTACCGATGAATACACAGACAACGGCAACACGGAGAATGTTGATACAGACGATTTCATTGTAGACACCGTCAAATCTGACGATATTATTCCAGAAGAAGCATTCCATGGCGATACTCAGACAGAAGGCAAGATCCCTGACGCAGGCTTGTTGGAGCAGTTGCAGGCAAAGATAAACGCCCACAACTCTTCTAACGAAGAAGAGCAAGAAATGCCGAACGACATGTATTGGGATGGCGACCCTGCTGACGGAACCGACTTCATTACAGTTGTAGACCTGCCTATTGAGGATCAGGGTGTTGTGCCGACATACGACATGTTCGACAACCCTACCAACAACAATATTCAGCAAGAGCAGGCCCCTACATATCAGCAGCAGGAACCCGCTGCTCCACTCTTCGACTTCACAGACCTTATCACAGCCAATGGCGTTCTCGAAGTGATGCCCGACGGATATGGTTTCCTGCGTTCAAGCGACTATAACTATCTGTCATCTCCTGATGATGTGTACGTTTCTACACAGCAGATAAAGTGCTATGGACTCAAGACCGGTGATGTCATTGAATGTCACGTACGCCCGCCGCACGACGGCGAGAAGTATTTCCCGCTTACAAGCATCGACCTTATAAACGGCAGAGAGCCTATGGATGTGCGCGACCGTATTGCATTCGAGCATCTCACTCCGCTCTTCCCTGACGAGAAGTTCAATCTCTGCGGCGATAAGGCTACAACAAACCTGAGCACACGCATCGTAGACATATTCTCGCCTATCGGCAAAGGGCAACGTGCACTCATTGTCGCACAGCCAAAGACCGGTAAGACAATCTTGATGAAGGACATTGCCAACGCCATTGCGGCAAACCATCCTGAAGCATATCTCATGATGCTTCTCATCGACGAGCGTCCTGAGGAGGTTACTGACATGGCACGCACAGTAAATGCAGAGGTTATCGCCTCTACATTCGATGAGCCGGCAGAGCGTCACGTGAAGATTGCAGGCATTGTGCTTGAGAAGGCAAAGCGTATGGTAGAATGTGGACACGACGTAGTCATCTTCCTCGATTCTATCACTCGTCTTGCACGCGCTTACAACACCGTTTCGCCAGCATCAGGCAAGGTGCTCACCGGTGGTGTTGACGCAAATGCACTCCAGAAACCGAAGCGCTTCTTCGGTGCGGCACGTAACATAGAAGGTGGCGGATCGCTCACAATCATCGCAACCGCGCTCATTGATACCGGCTCGAAGATGGACGAAGTTATCTTCGAGGAGTTCAAGGGTACGGGCAACATGGAGTTGCAGCTCGACCGCTCACTCTCCAACAAGCGTATATTCCCAGCTGTCAACCTTGTTGCTTCAAGTACACGTCGAGACGATCTGCTTCAGGACAAGACCACACTCGACCGTATGTGGATTTTGCGCAAGTACATTGCCGACATGAACCCGATAGAGGCAATGAACACCATACACGACAGTATGAGCAAGACGCGAGACAACGAGGAATTCCTGTTATCAATGAATTCTTAAAATGGAGAAATATATTGAAATCAAGGGCGCACGTGTCAACAACCTGAAGAACGTGAGCCTAAAGATACCACGCGATAAGTTTATCGTTATTACCGGAGTCTCTGGCTCCGGTAAATCGTCGCTGGCTTTCGACACATTGTATGCCGAAGGTCAGCGACGTTATGTTGAATCGCTATCATCCTATGCCCGCCAGTATTTGGGTAGAATGTGCAAGCCGGAATGCGATTTCATTAAAGGCTTGCCCCCTGCGATAGCCATCGAGCAGAAAGTAATTTCACGCAATCCGCGAAGCACCGTTGGCACAACCACCGAGATTTACGAATACCTGCGCCTGCTCTTTGCTCGCATCGGCCACACCTTCTCGCCGATTAGCGGCAACGAGGTGAAGATGCACACCGTAGAAGACGTGATAGAATGTACATGCCAATACTCCGAAGGCACAAAGTTCGCCGTACTCAGTCCGCTCACATTGGTGAAGGACCGCGACATCGCTACACAACTTTCTTCGGAGATAATGCAAGGCTATTCGCGCATATTCTACAAGAACGAGTTCGTAAGAATCGACGATTTCATCGCTGATACCGAGGTTTTGAAGACGGTCAACGTTGCAGACATATTCATTCTTATCGACCGAATGAGCGTCAGCAGCAACAAAGATGCCATCTCCCGCCTTACTGACTCTGTAGAGACCGCTTTCTACGAAGGCAACGGCAGTTGTCGCATCGTTTTCTTCCCTGCAAACATCGTTTACGACTTCTCTACAAGGTTCGAAGCCGACGGTATGACGTTCGAGAAACCCAACGACAATATGTTCTCGTTCAACTCGCCGGCTGGTGCGTGCCCCGAATGTGAAGGCTACGGCAAGATTATCGGCATCGACGAGACGCTCGTGATACCCAACTCCTCGCTTAGCGTATACGACGGTTGCGTACAATGCTGGCACGGCGAAAAGTTGGGCATGTGGATGAAGGAGTTCTGCCGACGCGCTGCAAAGGACAACTTCCCTATCTTCACGCCCTACTTCGAACTGACCGCAGCACAGAAAGGCATGCTTTGGCACGGTCTGCCGTCTGACAAGCATCTAAGTCCAAGAGAGCAAGTAAGCATCGACGCCTTCTTCCAGATGGTGAAGGAGAACCAGCATAAGATTCAGTATCGCGTGCTGCTCAGCCGCTATCGTGGCAAGACGATATGCCCGAAATGTCACGGCACACGTCTGCGCCCACAGGCTACGTGGGTGAAGATTGGAGGCATGAGCATAACCGAACTTATCGAGAAGCCGGTAGACAACCTGAAGGCATGGTTCGACAACCTCGTGCTTGAAGGCAACGAGAAGAAGATTGCCGAGAGACTACTGCACGAGATAACCAGCCGACTGCAATTCCTGCAGGACGTAGGTTTGGGCTACCTCACGCTCAACCGCCCGTCTAACACATTGAGTGGCGGCGAGAGCCAACGCATCAACCTCACGACAAACCTTGGAAGTTCGCTCGTAGGTTCGGTATATATCCTCGACGAGCCAAGCATCGGCCTGCACAGTCGCGATACCGACAAACTCATACACGTGCTGCGCGAGCTGCAGAAGCTGCACAACACCGTGATTGTTGTGGAGCACGACGAAGAGATTATGCGCGCAGCCGACTATATCATAGACGTAGGTCCAGACGCCGGTCGTCTCGGTGGCGAGATTGTGTTTGAAGGTTCGGTGAAGGAGATTCTCGACAAGTCAAACAACAAACTATCAGACCCATCAGAAGGCAAAGTGAGCCACACCGTGCGCTATCTTACCGGTCAGGACGTGATTGAAGTTCCGCAGTCGCGCCGCCCTTGGAACATGTCGGTAGACATAAAGGGCGCACGCATGAACAACTTGCGCGGCATCGACGTGAAGATTCCGCTGAACGTGATGACCGTAGTCACCGGCGTGAGCGGTTCGGGCAAATCGTCGCTTATAAACGAGATACTGTATAAACGCCTTGTGACCGAACTCAACGGAGCGAAAAAAGTTGCGGGCGCGCATACGGATATCCTCGGAATTGACAATCTCGACAAGGTTATCGCAATAGACCAGTCCCCGATAGGGCGTACTCCGCGCTCTAATCCGGCGACATATACGGGCGTGTTCAATGATATCCGCGACCTGTTCGCATCAACTGCCGAGGCAAAAGCGAGGGGATACAAAGCAAACAGATTCTCGTTCAATGTCAAAGGCGGACGCTGCGAGGCGTGCCAGGGCGACGGAATAGTGAAGATAGAGATGCATTTCCTTGCCGATATCTATGTGCCCTGCGACGTCTGCAAGGGCGCAAGATACAACCGCGAAACACTCGAAGTCAAATACAAGGGCAAAAATATCTATGATGTGCTCGAAATGACCGTTGAAGAGGGGCTTGAGTTCTTCTCGAGCATACCGAAGATAAAGCGCAAATTGCAAACCCTCTACGATGTCGGTCTCGGCTATGTCAAGATCGGTCAGCCTGCAACGACGCTTTCCGGCGGCGAGGCACAGCGCGTCAAGCTTTCAACCGAGCTTTCACGCCGCTCTACAGGAAAGACTGTTTATATTCTTGATGAGCCTACCACGGGTCTGCACACGGCCGATGTACACAAGCTCATCGAAGTGCTACACAGGCTTGTTGACAACGGAAATTCAGTCATTGTTATCGAACACAACCTCGATGTCATAAAGACCGCCGACTGGATACTCGACCTCGGCCCAGAGGGCGGCGACGAGGGCGGCGAGATAATCGCACAGGGCACTCCCGAGCAGGTTGCTGCAACCGAAGGCTCATACACCGGGCAATATCTCAAAAAGCTTCTGAACGATACGGAGGAATAACAGAATGATAACTTCACGAACCGTCAGTTCTCTTGAAAAGATTTTTCACGATTCCGAGCCGACCTGCGCGTCGCTCTCGGAGATGTCTATGCTCGGCAACGAGCGCGCATCATTCCAGCTTGCGTATTTCTCTGACGAGGACACACAGTGCGGGATATCCTTATCCGGCTGGAATCCCGAGAATATGAAAATATACAAAGTTGTTGAGATAAATTCAGATCTTCCGGCTTTTGAGGACTCGGATTTCTATTTTCTCAGGAAAACTCCCGGGCTCTATCCCGATATGCTTGAGCCTGTTGAAGACAATTCATTTTTCGCGGAGAGCGGACATTACGGAAGCTTATGGATTGAACTCGATGCGTCCGGCGAATCGGCGGGCAGACATGATATTTTTATCACGGTTTCAAAAGGCAAAGAGACCGTCACAAATGTTATCACAGTCGATGTAATCAACGCAAAGCTTCCCGAACAGGCGCTCATGTGCACCATGTGGTTCCACTGTGACTGCCTTGCGACATATTATAAAGTCGATGTTTTCAGCGAAGAGCACTGGAATATAATCGAAAACTATGTCAGAAATGCCGCGAATCACGGAATCAATTTTATTCTAACTCCGCTTTTCACTCCGCCGCTTGATACCGAAGTCGGGGGAGAGAGACCGACCGTTCAGCTTATCGATGTCAAAAAGACCAAAGATGGATACGAGTTCGGCTTCGACAAACTCGACCGATGGATAGATATGTGCAGACACTGCGGAATTAAATATTTCGAAATGTCGCATCTGTTCACCCAGTGGGGTGCGGAGCACGCGCCGAAGATAGTCGCCGAAGTTGACGGAGAAAAAAAGCGCATCTTCGGCTGGGAGACCGATGCTGACAGCGAAGAATACCGCGACTTTCTGCACCGTTTTGCCGCGGCTCTGACCGCTTTTATCGACAGAAAGGGTATAAGAAACTTCTGCCGCTTCCACGTGTCTGATGAGCCGTCATTGGAGCAGTATGAAGTATATAAAAAGCGCGCCGATCTGATAGCGGAGATATTCCCGGGCTTCAAAGTCATAGATGCGCTTTCGGATATTGAATTTTTTGACAAGGGCGCTGTGAAATATCCTATTCCGTCCGAAGATCATGTTGAAGACTTTGTCGGCAAAGCCGATGAATTCTGGACATATTACTGCTGCGGTCAGCACAACAAGAATGTCCCGAACAGATTCTTTGCAATGCCGTCGGCGCGAAACCGTATTCTCGGCACTCTGCTTTATAAGTACAATGCAACCGGCTTCCTCCAGTGGGGCTATAACTATTGGTATTCGCAGTTTTCAAAGCATGAGATAGACCCGTTCACCGTGACCGATGCAGGCAAGGCGTTCCCGTCTGGCGATGCGTTTGTTGTTTATCCCGGCGAAGACGGGCAGCCGATTAACTCGCTCAGGTTCAAAGTATTCTATGACGGACTCCAGGATCTTGCCGCGATGCGTCTGCTCGAAAGCCTTGTCGGGCGCGAAAAGGCGCTTGAAATCGTGGTTCAGGATGACGAACTCACTTTCCAGAAATATCCGCACGGCAGCAGCTATCTCCTGGCTCTCAGAGAGCGCGTGAACAAAGCTATAAAAGAGAATATATAAAAAATCACCGCGACCCGTAACAAGGGCGCGGTGATATATTTTTGTCTCTTATTCTTCTTCGGATTTTGCTTTTCTGTTCATAATGAACTCGTTTACTTTGTCGGACAGCTCGCCGTGCAGCTTATACTTCTTTGTGAAGATGATGAGCGAAAGTACAACAAAAATCGGCGGGATAATAAACATCATTGTGGAAATGGTGTTCTTTGTGAGCTCTGTCTGAACAGGGAGAGTTGCATCATAGTGGGAGAACTGAAGTCCGAGGGCTATGACTATCGACTGTATGGTATATGCGAGCTTCTGAAGGAATCCTTTCATCGAGAAAACGATGGACTCCGAGCGGTAGCCGAGGCTGTATTCGCCGTAATCAACGATATCGGCGAGCATAACGGTCTGCGAAACAAAGATGCATCCAATGCCCATGCAGCCTATAAGCGCAAAAACAGCGAACGGAATGAACATCTTGGCGTTAGATGCGAGAAGCACGGGACCGAACAGGAACATTCCGAGATAGCCTATAACGGTCATGCACATCGCGCCCTGAATAACTTTGCGGCGTGTGAACTTCTTTGAAAGCACAGGGAGCAGGAACAGTCCGAGAGCCTGGCCTACGCCGCCGATTGCCGCGAAATAAGAGAGCAGCGATTTGTTGCCCATGACGTTATCGAAGAAGTAGATGCCCATTGCGTTGGTTATGTCCCAGCCGGTGTTAAAGAGCAGGGCGGTGAGCATGAAAATGAGCAGCTGATCGTTCGATTTGACGGTTTTAAAAGCTTTTGCAAGCGTGAACTTCTCTTTCGGAGGCACTGAACCGCGCTCTCTTGTGGTGGTGACAGTGATAAACGCGCCGATAATAAGCACGATACCTGCTATCATAGCCCAGCGGCTGTAGCCGACGGAATCGTTGCCCTTGCCGAGCATCGCGACCATCTGAACGGTGAACACGCTGACTATTATCTGACCGAAGCCCGAGAAGAATCTCGGAATAGCGGAGACGACATTTCTCTTCTGCGGGTCGCTCGTCAGCGCGGGAACCATCGACCAGTAGGGAATATCTATCATCGTGTTTGTCATGCCCCAGAGAACATACATAACAGCGGCATAGATATAGAGCTTTATGTTTATGAAATCTCTGCTGACCTCAAATCCGGGATTGGTGAAGAGGAAGGTCAGCGCAACTGCATTTAGTACGGCACCGCACATTATCCACGGGCGGAACTTGCCGAACTTAGACTTCGTGTTGTCAACGATCGTGCCCATCATCGGGTCGTTGATGCCATCCCATATACGCGCGAGAGTCGGCACGATAAGCAGGAAAGTTGCATTGAGCAGAAGAACATCGGTTAAATACTTTGTAAGGAACGAGTTGAACAGACCGTAACTCAGATCCATTCCGATAGCGCCCACGCCGAAACCGAGATATCCGAATATCCATGATATCCCGCCGGAGCTGCGCTTGGCTTTTTTCTCTTTCATTGATTCACATCCTCATAAAGGTTATAAGATAATATTAATTCAAACTAAAGCTTCCGTCAAGCCGAAAAAGACAAAATGAATTGAAAAATCGCGGTTTTGATGGTAATATATAGTCAGAGCCTAAAGGAGACACGGTATGCAAGCTATATACGAAAGGCTTCAAGAATATGTAGCTGATATAATAATTCCGCAAATGCTTTAAATGAGTTTTTCAACAAATACTATGAAAACGAAAGGGGAACGGAATAATGCTCAGATTCAACTCCGACCATAAATTCAAGATAATGCAGATAGCCGACACGCAGGAGATTCCCGCTGTGTCGCCCGACACACTGAGTCTTATAAACAATGCGCTTGACCGCGAAAAGCCCGACCTTGTTATCTTCACTGGCGATCAGATAAAGGGCTATTCAAAGAAGTTCAAAAAAGATCCCGCGATAATCGAAGACACTATAGATACTCTCGTTGAGCCGATCGCAAAGAGAAATATTCCGTTTATGGTGACCTACGGCAACCACGACGCGCAGTGCGGTGTTGATAATTGTGGTCAGTACAAGTTTTACGCGAAGTACGACAATTTTATAAGCGGTGATCTCAGAAATGCCGATGATGTCGGAACGGCGGATATTCAGATTTATTCAAGCACCGAAGACAAGCCTGTGTTTGAGTTATATATAATCGACTCCCACGGCAAAGCAAAAGACGGCGCAGGATACGCGCCCGTCGACAAAAAGCAAATAGAATGGTATGTCTCGCGCCGCGAACAGCTCAAAGCCGAAAACGGAGACTATCTGCCGTCGCTCGTGTTTCAGCATATCCCCGTGCCGGAGTTTTTCGATGTTATAAAGAAAGTGCCCAAGGGCACTAAGGGCGCAGTCCCGGCATACGGAGCGCATGAAAATGAGTATTTTGTGCTCAATGATGAAACTATCGCCGAAGGCGGATTCATGCTCGAATCGCCCGCTTCTCCCGATGTAAACACCGGCGAGTTTGAGGCGATGAGCGAAAAGGGCGATGTTCTCGGCATATATGTCGGTCACGACCACAACAACAGCTTTGTCGTAAAATACAAAGGCATTGATCTTGGATATACTCAGGGCGCGGGATTCAATGTGTACGGTCCCGGCGAAAACAGGGGAGTGCGAATCTTTGAGCTCGACGAGACCGCACCTCGCGAATACAAAACCCATATCGCGACATTCAAAGAACTTTGCGGAACAAAGATAAAGACCCCGGTCAAAGAGTTTATCTATAAGCACGCGCCGACCAGCCCGCGCGCAGTCAAACCGATACTCATAAAGGTCGGCATCGGCATTGCCGCAATTGCAGCTGTTTACGCTGCATATAAGTTCTTTACAGGGTTCAATATATAAACAAAAAACACAGCACCGCATTGAAAAATCATGCGGTGCTGATTATTTATTTTATAAACGAGAACATATGAATTATGTTCATATCCTCCTGCATATCAAGTCCGTGGCTTCCCGCGCCTCCGTCTATCTCATGGCAGCCGTGATCGGGACAGAAGCCCAGCAGAGTTTTATGCCCGCTCCACTTCGCTTTTATAGCGTCGTGTATCTCTGAAAATACGGCTATATTCGCCTTGAGCGCATCAATCGACTCTTTACCCTCCGGCGCCCAGCGGTGCATTGTGCCGTCATAGTTGCCGTTATAGAGTGTAATGAAGTCGTATTCATCTGAATCTATCAGCTCAAGTGCCTTTGAGTTGCACTCTTCAACGGACGGATATATGTAGTAATCAATGTTACGCTCAAGGAAGATTTTTGAAATACTGTCGCCCTCGGTCGAGACGATTGCGCAGCGTTTGCCTGCGTCGGCGAGGACATCAAAAGCCGTCGCTATTTTAAGAACCGGCTTTTCATATTTCATTATGCCGTGAATTTCCGGCATAACGCCCGAATACATTGAAGCAAAGCAGACCGGCGTCACGCTCGGCATAACCGAGAGTACGGGTAGCTGAATCTGCGTTCTGAGTATCGCATCTTTGAACAATTCAGTATATTTCTGAAACAGCCACAGTGCAATAGCGTCGGGGTTATATATAAACACTCTGTCTGCTCCGCCTTCGCCGAGCTCGGCAAAGAGTTTGTCGAGCACTATGTCGCACGGGGCATCCGCACCATCGGGAGCATCGACGCCCAAAGCGCACGTAAATGTGGCGGCGGAGCATGTCAGCCTTATTGAATCATAGAGTTCACTCATTGCTTTCATTCTCCTTGATTAGATTATTTATATCCGATATCTCCGGCATCGAGAGCAGCGCTCCTTTTTTACAGGTCACAAGGGATGCGGCGGCGTTTGCGAAAACAAGCATATTCTTGAGCTCAGCCTCTTCGATCTCTTTGCCGCCGTTATTCAAAAACCAATCTATACAGCAGGCGCAGAAAGTATCGCCCGCTCCGGTTGTGTCTATAGTTTTCACATTAAGAAAAGTCTGGGCTTCGGCATAAATATTTTTGTAATATGCGCGGCTTCCGTTACGCCCTGCAGTCACAGTCAGCAATGCCACATTCGGGTAGCGCGTTTTGAACATCTCAACCGCTTTATCTGTATCATCGCAGCCGGTCAGAAACCTCAATTCGTCAGTCTCGATTTTTACAATATCGCTCACCGAACAGCCGTAATCTATTTTTTGCTTTGCCCTGTCCATGCTGTCCCAAAGAGGAGGACGGAGATTTGGATCAAACGACAACAGCAAGTCCGAATCTTTCGCCGTCTCAATAGCTTTTACTGTTGCCTTTTCAACGCCGTCATGTGTCATTGAAAGCGTTCCGAAATGCAAAACGCGGCTCTGTTTTATAATATCGGTATTGACTTCATCTTCGCGCAGCATCATATCCGCACCGGGAGCGCGGTAAAAAGAAAAGTTTCTGTCGCCGTATTCGTCCGTCTCAACAAAAGCGAGCGTTGTGCGGACATTCTCGTCGAACACGAGCCCGCCGATATCCGTGCCGCTGCTCTCGACAATATTTTTGAGCTTCTTGCCGAAGATATCGTCTCCGACCTTGCCGATAAACGCAGTGCTCCTGCCGAGCTTGTTGAGCATTGCCAGAACATTGCACGGCGCGCCGCCGGGATTCGCCTCAAAAATGGGCGAACCGATATCAGACATCCCCGACTGCGCCATATCGATGAGCAGTTCGCCTATTGCGGTGATATCAAACATTCTACACTGTCTTCTTTCGTGTTTTGTATTTGCTTATAATATCTCTGATACCCTTTATAGCCATTCCGAGCAGTGGAGCCACAATGAGCGTAATGATTAAAGCCAACTTTTGATTTTTATATCCAATATATTTAGATACGATTGATTGTAAGCGCTGATGCAGCAGATAAAGCTCAAGGCTGTACTTGCCAAAAAATTCAAACGGAGAAACAATAACTTTTTCAAGTTTAGGCAGTTTTTTGCCGAGTGCCGAAAGCACGAGAGAGACGAGCAAACAAAACGACGGCATCATCAGCAATGCCGGATAACAATTTAGCCCGCTTTGGACATAGCTTGGTTCTTTCACGCATTTGTTTATATAATAAGCGAGAAAAGTTCCAACTATAAATGCCGCAATATTGAGTATCAGCGAGGTTTTGGTAACTTTTTTATTTTGTGCAACAAGACTTCCGGTATGTATACCAAGCAGAAAAACGGAAAGTCTTACAGCTGTTCCCCAAAGATAGATCAAATCAGTATAATACATTATGATACAAAGCGGAACGGAAAGAGACATACATATTGCGGTATATATTATCTGCTTTTTGCCGCCAAGCTTTTTATAAAAGAACAGGAATAGGGGAGTTATCAGGTAAAAGGCAAGCTGAGTCGGAATATACCAATCGAATCGTGTGTGCCGTGTCCAATAGCCAATGCCGGATATGTAATAGAAAAAATCAAGTGCGCTCGCCTTATCAAGTCTTAGGAGGCAATATGAGACACAGGCAACTATAACATAGGCCGGCAAAATGCGGACAAGACGCGCTTTATAGAATCGGAGCACATTCGGGCGCTTCATCAGCGAAAAATATACGCCGAGTCCGGAGAGAAAAAGAAAAATGTCAACTCCGTAAAAACCGATTCTGTGAGTGAACCAGCCAATTTCTGTGGCGAATTTCAGCGGTATGTGGAAATACATTACCCACAGTATGGCAAAGCCCATCAAAAAGCCGCGATATTTGCTAAGTGATTTGTAAGTCAAATTATCCACTCCTTGTATATTTTTTCAACATGGTAACATAAATCGACAATAATTTCAATATAAAATAAATTTAGTTTCGCTTTTCTCTTTCATTTTTTTGTTTAATGTGATAAAATTTTGTTGTTTAAAAAGACAAGAAGGAGTGCTGTATGAAAACTGAAAAAATAAAAGAGTCGATACTCGGAGGTAGAACGTCGCTTGGTATCGAACTCGGTTCAACGAGAATCAAGGGTATACTTGTTGATGAAAACAATGAAGTAATCGCGTCTGGCGGCTATTCATGGGAAAATAAGCTCGAAAACGGCATCTGGACATATCATCTCAACGATGTTTGGACGGGTATGCGCGAATGTTACAGAACCCTTGCCGAGGATGTCAGAGGCAAATATGATATTGAATTGACTTCTGTCGGCGCAATGGGCATTTCCGGCATGATGCACGGATATCTTGTGTTCGACAAAGAGGGCAGACAGTTAGCCGATTTCAGAACATGGCGAAACACCGTCACCGAGCGCTCGGCGGCTGAGCTTTCCGAGCTTTTCGGGTTCAATATTCCTCAGCGCTGGAGCATAGCTCACCTTGACCGCGCCATACTCAATGGCGAGGATCATATCAAAAGCATCGACTTTATGACAACGCTCGCAGGCTATGTACACTGGATGCTGACGGGAGAGAAGGCAATCGGTATCGGCGAAGCATCCGGTATGTTCCCGATAAACAGCGAAACTCACGATTTCGATGAAACGATGATAAAGAAGTTCGATTCGAGAGTCGCAGACAAAAATCTTCCTTGGAAGCTGCGCGACATATTGCCGACAGTACACAGCGCAGGAGATTTTGCCGGTAAGCTTACGGAAGAGGGCGCAAAGCTCCTTGATCCGACAGGAAAGCTCAAACCCGATATTCCGTTCTGCCCGCCAGAGGGCGATGCAGGCACCGGCATGGTGGCAACGAACAGCGTTGCACAGAGAACCGGCAATGTTTCGGCAGGAACGTCGATATTTGCAATGATAGTCCTCGAGAAGCCGCTCTCAAAGGTGTATCCCGAGATAGACATGGTAACAACGCCGGACGGCAGTCCCGTTGCGATGGTACACTGCAACAACTGCACGACCGATCTCGATTCGTGGATAGGTCTGCTCAAAGAGACTGTGGAGCTGATGAGCGGGAGCGTTGACGTGCCGAAGCTCTATGACACATTCTACAACAAAGCTCTCGAGGGCGCTCCGGACTGCGGAGGACTGCTCTCCTATAACTACTATTCCGGTGAGCACACCACTGGATTTGAAGCCGGCAGACCGCTTTTCACAAAACTTCCGGACAGCAAGATGAATCTTGCTAACTTCGCACGAGCAATACTTTTCTCGTCCATGGCGACTTTAAAATTCGGCATGAACATACTGACCGAAAAAGAGTTTGTCCGCGTTGACAGACTTCTTGGCCACGGCGGACTGTTCAAAACTCCCGGAGTCGGTCAGAAGCTTATGGCTGCCGTGCTCGAAACTCCCGTTGCCGTTATGTCAACGGCAGGCGAGGGCGGCGCGTGGGGAATTGCTCTGCTTGCATCATATATGAAGAACCGTGCGGACGGCGAATCACTTGACAGTTTCCTCGATTCAAAAGTATTCGGCGATATGCTCGGAGACAGCGTAGCTCCCGACGCGGAGGACGCCGAAGGATTCAAAAAATATATGGAGCGTTACAGAGCGGGTCTCGCTATAGAACGCGCGGCAGTTGACAATTTGAACTGAATATATTTTTCAGCCCTGTGCTTTCAAAAGCGCGGGGCTTTTTATTTTTTCACCCTTTGATTTGACAAAAAAGACCTCGGCGGCGGCTTATAATTGAGTCATACAGTTCCGGGAGGTGCGCGATGAGCAATGTTATATATGTCGATATACTGCTGATGATAAATCTGCTCGTCAACTTTCTGATGCTGTCGGCGGCGGGTCTTTTGGTAAAAACTCCGACGCGCAGTTGGCGTATTTTGCTATCCTCCGCAATAGGAGCGGCTTATTCACTTATAATCTTTCTGCCCGATATGAATCTGTTCTTTTCGATAGCTTTGCGAGTTATCTGTTTTGCGGCGATGCTTTTTACTGCGTTCTCTATACGCTCGGTTAAAGAATTTCTCAGAGCGGGCGGCGGCTTTCTGATGGCAAACTTCGCCTTTGCGGGAATCACGCTCGCCATATGGCTGATATTCAAGCCTGACGGACTTACATACAAAAACGGTGCGGTGTATTTTGATATCAGCGCAGTGACACTGTTATTGACTTCCGCCGCCTGCTATGTTGTTATACGGCTCATATCTTATTTTATGCGCCGCAATGCGCCCGACAGCCACACGGCAACAGTCAGAATAAATTATCACGGAAAAGAAGCCGAATGCGCCGCTCTCATAGATACGGGCAGCTCGCTGAAAGAGCCGTTTTCTTCATATCCCGCAATAGTGTTTGAATACGGCGCGATAGCCTCTGTTCTGCCGGATGAAATAAAAGAACTCGTGCGCAGGGAGATAAAAGAAGACGAGGCGTATGCCTGCCGCGGTGTCAGGTTTATAAGCTTCAGGTCGGTCGGCGGGAGCGGGCTTCTTCCGGCAATAAAAATTGATAAAGTAACAGTAAAAAATGCCAAGGGTATTTTTGTATGCAGCGAGACTTATGCCGCGATATACAACGGCTCGCTGTCCGGCGGCGAATATTCGGCACTTATAGGAAACAATTTTTTTGACAGAGCGGAAAGGGGAGGCTCAAAAAATGAAAAAGCTGAAAGAGGTAATACAAAAACTGATAAACCGTTTTCTCAACCGCGGAGACCGGGGCGAGGTACACTACATAAACGGCTACGAGATACTGCCCGCCCCGCTGAAAAAAGATGAGGAGCGTGAGATATTCGAGCGTATCGAAGCGGGCGACGAATCCGCGCGCGAGCCGCTCATAGTGCATAATCTCAGACTTGTGGTCTATATAGCGAGGAAGTTTGAAAACTCCGGAGTAGGAATAGAAGATCTGATATCAATAGGCACTATCGGACTGATAAAGGCGGTCAACACATTCAGACCGTCAAAGAACATAAAGCTCGCGACATACGCCTCGCGGTGCATCGAAAACGAGATACTCATGTTCCTGCGAAAGACAAATAATATAAGAAACGAGATTTCGCTCGATGAGCCGCTGAACGTGGATTGGGACGGGAACGAACTGCTTCTGTCCGATATTCTCGGCAGTGAACCGGATACGGTAAATCGAGGTATAGAGTCGGAGGACGAAAAAAGTCTGCTTTTGCGTACCGTTGATGCCCTTGCCGACCGCGACAAGCTTATAATGCGGATGCGGTTTGGACTCGGCGGTGGAAAGGAATATACGCAAAAGGAAGTTGCAGATATGCTAGGCATATCACAGAGCTACATATCAAGGCTTGAAAAAAGGATTATAGAACGCCTGAAAAGAGAAATGAATGTCGTGTGATTCGACGCACCCTCAGCGGCATATAATGCCGTTGGGGGTGATTTTTTTGAACTGCTGTGTGACGGATCTGAGAAACAAACAAGTTATAAATCAAAGGGACGGGAATATACTCGGCCCCGTGTCGGATATTGAAGTTGACACTTGCTCGGGAAAAGTAGTTGCAATTATCGTATTCGGCAGGCCGAAATGTATGGGGCTGCTCGGACGATGCGACGATATAAGAATATGTTGGGAAGACATAAAGGTTATAGGCGAGGATGCCGTGCTCGTGTGCTACAATCAGCAGGCGTGCTGCGCGCCGCCGAGAAAGGGCGGAAGATTTTGCGACATATTCAATTCTTTTTGAAATAACTTGACAAATACCGCTTTTTATTGTATTATATTGCTGCACTTTATCGAATAAAAGCTTTAAAGCGCAAAACAAAGAAAAAGCAGAGGAAGAAAAAATGGAGAATACCACCGTCTGGATAACTATCGCGGTATATGTTGCGGTTATGATGATAATCGGTATTGTATCGGGACGAAAATCAAAGAGTATAGCCGATTTGACAGTCGGCGGACGAAACGCCGGAGCGTGGCTTTCGGCGCTTTCTTACGGTGCGGCATATTTTTCGGCAGTTATGTTCGTCGGCTACGCCGGCGGCACCGGACTCAACTACGGTCTTTGGGGTATTGCCGCGGGAATAGGCAACGCCGTGTTCGGCTCGTGGCTCGCCTGGCGTGTGCTTGCCAGAAGAACGCGCGATGTTTCAGACAGGCTCAAAATAAAAACTATGCCTCAGTTCTTTGAACTGAGATACAACAGCCGCGCCATGAAAATATTTGCCTGCATGGTTATATTTATTTTCATGATCCCGTATTCGGCGTCGGTCTACAAAGGCCTCGCATCTGTTGCCGATGTTCTGCTCGGAATAGACGAGAAAATATGCATGATAATTATCGCCGTCCTTGCCGCAGTTCTTCTGCTGCTCGGCGGATATCTTGTTCAGGCTCGCGCGGACTTTGTTCAGGGAATTGTCATGATGTTCGGCATAACGCTTCTCATAATCTTCGTCATTCGCTGCGACAGAGTCGGAGGTATAGAAGGTCTCAGAGAATACGCCAACTCGGCAGAGGGTCTTCCGAAACTCGGACTCAAATCCGCAACTTCGCTCATCGCAACGGTGCTCATGACCAGCTTCGGCACATGGGGACTGCCGCAGATGATACAGAAATATTTCGGCATAAAGGACGACAAACAGGCAAAGCGCGGCATAGTTATATCCACATTTTTCGCTCTTCTTGTCGCGGGCGGAGGATATTTTATAGGCTCGCTCTGCCACAGATTCTTCACTGCCGACGAGATAGCATCATTTAAAAAGCCGGTTCAGGACTATGTTGTTCCGAATATGCTCAAGGTCGCGAATCTTCCGAATATACTGCTCGGAATCGTCCTTGTCCTGCTCATAGCAGCGTCGGTTTCGACTCTTTGCTCCATAACGCTCACTGCGAGCTCGACATTCTCCATGGACTTTGTTAAGAGTGTGCTCAAACCCGAAATGAAAGAAAAGAAAGTAACTGTTCTCACAAAAGTTCTCTGCGTTGTGTTTATTCTCTGCTCCTATGTTGTCGCAAATACAGATACGCCCATTCTCGATATGATGAGCTACTCCTGGGGTATAATTTCCGGCTCGTTCCTTGCGCCTTATGTCGTTGCGCTGTTCTGGAAGCGCATGAACAAGCACGGCGCCTGGGCTGCGATGATAGGAGGCTTCTCGGTTGCAATAGTTCCCGCGATATGCAAGTTGCTTGTTGAATTTGGACTCAACAACAGTACAGCATCAACGCTTGCGGGATTCGGACCGCTTTTTGCCTGCGTAGCAATGCTCCTTTCGCTCGCGCTCTGCTTCATTGTCAGCGCAATAACGGCAAAAGATGACAAGAATGTTACTGAATTATTTTATAACGGTATTGTCGAAAAAGAGTAACAGTGGTATAATTTATAGGTAATTTCCGAATACCCTGTCGAAGTATAAAAGAGGGAGACTTCAAGATGTTTTTTCAAAAGGAAATTGAAACAATGAAGCGCAGCGAGCTGGAAGCGCTGCAGCTCGAAAGACTGAAATGGACGGTTGATTACTGCTACAAAAATGTGCCGTTCTACACAAAGAAGCTTGACGAAGCCGGCATTTCTGCCGACAAGATCAAGAGCCTGAGCGATATAAAATACATACCGCCGACTACAAAAGCCGATTTGCGCGACAACTATCCGTTCGGTCTGTTCGCAAGACCGATGAAAGAGATGGTGCGTATTCACGCTTCGTCCGGCACAACAGGTAAGCCCACAGTCGTTGGATATACGAAGCACGACCTTGATCTGTGGTCGGACTGCGTTGCCCGTATTGCCGCCGCAGCAGGCGCTACCGACGAAGATATCGTTCAGATATCTTTCGGTTATGGCATGTTCACGGGTGCTCTGGGTCTTCATTACGGACTTGAAAAGCTCGGCGCAACAGTCGTTCCCAATTCGAGCGGAAACACCGAAAAGGCGCTGATGTATATGCGCGATTTCGGCACTACCGCGCTCGTTGCAACTCCGTCATATGCGCTTTATATGTGCGAAACGGCAAAAGAGCTCGACTATCCGATGAGCGACTACAAGCTTCGCCTCGGTCTGTTCGGCTCTGAGGGCTGCACACCAGAGATGAGAACCCAGATTGAAAAGGGCTGGGGACTGTTCGCCACCGACAACTACGGCATGAGCGAGCTTATGGGTCCCGGCGTTTCCGGCGAATGTGAGGAGCGCGACGGACTGCATTTCTGCGAAGACTATTTCTATCCCGAGATAGTCGACCCCGAAACACTCGAACCTCTTGCCGAGGGAGAGACAGGCGAACTGCTTGTGACTACGCTGACAAAAGAGGGACTTCCTCTGCTCAGATACAGAACCCGCGACATCACAAGACTCAACTATTCTCCCTGCAGATGCGGAAGAACAGGCGTCAGGATGGACAAGGTCAAGGGCAGAAGCGACGATATGCTAAAAATACGCGGCGTAAACGTGTTCCCGTCGCAGATTGAAAGCGTGCTTATCGGCACGGAGCAGATCGGCGCAAACTATCAGCTGGTTGTCCGCCGCGAGGGATTTTCAGATACACTTGAAGTCCGCGTTGAGCTTGTTGACGCATCTCTGCTTGAGAGCTACGGCGAAATCGAGCGGCTTCAGAAGAAGATAATGCACAATCTCCAGACCACTCTTGGTATCCAGTGCAAGGTCAGCCTGCTTGAGCCAAAAACACTCGAGAGATTTGTCGGCAAGGCGCACAGAGTTGTTGATTTGAGAAACGAGAAGAAATAAATCCGGAGGCAAAAAATGAGAAAGTTACTTTTAGGAAACGAGGCCGTCGCAAGAGGCCTTTACGAAGCCGGATGCCGTGTTGCATCGAGCTATCCCGGCACCCCGAGCACCGAGGTGACGGAGAGCGCGGCTAAATATGACGAGATATACTGCGAATGGGCGCCGAACGAAAAGGTCGCTATGGAGACCGCAGGCGGCGCTGCCATAGCTGGAGCGCGTTCTTTCTGCGGCATGAAGCATGTCGGACTGAATGTTGCTGCGGACCCGCTGTTTACGCTCTCTTATACTGGCGTAAATGCCGGTATGGTCATAGTTGTTGCGGATGACCCCGGTATGCATTCATCGCAGAATGAGCAGGATTCGCGCAACTATGCAAAGGCATCAAAGATACCGATGCTCGAGCCCGCGGATTCTCAGGAATGCCTCGCTTTCACGAAGCTCGCATATGATATCTCCGAGCGTTACGACACTCCGGTCATAATCAGACTCACTACGAGAATCTCTCATTCCCGCAGCCTTGTTGAGATAGGGGAGAGAGTCGACAACGGACTCAAGGGGTATGTCAAGGACACGCAGAAATATGTCATGATGCCCGCCATGGCGAAAAAGAAGCATGTCATAGTTGAAGAGAGAACAAAGGCTCTCGAAGCCTGGGGCGACAGCGAAGCTGTTGACCTCGGAGTCAACAAGATTGAATATAACGACAAAAAAATCGGCATAATCGCCGGCGGCATTGCCTATCAATACGCCAAAGAGGCTCTCGGCGATAAAGCGTCGTATCTCAAGATAGGCTGTCTCTATCCGTTGCCCGAAAAGATAATCCGCGACTTTGCGGCAGAATGCGAGAAAGTCTATGTCATCGAGGAGCTTGATCCTTACATAGAAGATCACTGCCGCAAGCTCGGAATAAACGTTATCGGCAAAGAGCAGTTCACGCTTCTCGGCGAGTATTCGCAGAGCATGATAAAAAAAGTTATCCTCGGTGAAGAGAATGCTTATCTCAAGGCAGATATAAACGTTCCCGCGCGTCCGCCCGTACTTTGCGCCGGATGTCCGCACAGAGGTCTGTTCTATGCCCTCAAGAAGCTCAAGGTCAATGTCAGCGGTGATATCGGCTGCTATACGCTCGGCTCGATGGCTCCTCTCGGCATGATGGACACCTGCATCTGCATGGGCGCATCCGTCTCTGCGCTCCACGGCATGAACAAGGCTGACGAAGCCGGCAGTCACAAGCGCGTGGCCGTTATAGGCGATTCTACATTTATTCATTCCGGTGTTACGGGTCTTATAAACATCGCGTATAACCAAAGCAATTCAGTTGTTATTGTCCTTGATAACAGCATCACCGGCATGACCGGACATCAGCAGAATCCGACTACCGGTCTTACAATAAAGGGCGATCCGACGACGGCAGTCAGCCTTGAGGCTCTCGCTCACGCAGTCGGAATAAACCGTGTCGTTGTCGTTGATCCTTATGACCTCGCCGCAACAGAAAAAGCAATAAAAGAAGAGCTTGAAGCGGACGAGCCCTCGGTAGTTATATCCCGCCGTCCCTGCGTGCTTCTCAAATATGTCAAAACAAAGCCGCCCGTCAAGGTCAACACCGACAAGTGCGCCTCCTGCAAGATGTGCATGAAGATCGGCTGCCCCGCGATAAGTATGAAAGAGGGCAAGGCTCACATTGACTTCACCCTTTGCGTCGGCTGCGATGTCTGCAAGCAGCTGTGCAAATTCGGTGCGATAGAATAAGAGAGGAGCGGGAAAAATGGCAGTTAAATCAATTATGATAGTCGGCGTCGGCGGCCAGGGAACTCTGCTTGCGAGCAGACTTCTCGGCAGCGCGCTTATAGACAGCGGATACGAAGTCAAAGTTTCCGAAATACACGGAATGAGCCAGCGCGGCGGTTCCGTTGTTACATATGTTAAATACGGCGATGAGGTTTTTTCGCCCACGATTGAGCAGGGCGAAGCCGATATAATCCTCGCCTTTGAGAAGCTCGAAGCCGCAAGATGGCTCAGCTTCCTTAAGCCCGACGGCAAATTGGTCGTCAACGATCAGTGTATCGACCCGATGCCGGTCATAACCGGTGCGGCAGAGTATCCTCAGAACATATCAGAGGCGATAAAAGCGGCGGGAGCTTCTATGATAGAGCTTGACGCGCTTTCGCTCGCCGTCAAAGCGGGTTCGGCAAAGGCTGTCAATGTTGTTCTCATCGGCGCTATGGCAAGCCACATGCAGCTGAGCTATGAGACATGGATAAACGCTATAAAGAACACTGTGCCCGAGAAGTTCCTTGACATGAACCTTGAGGCATTCCGTCTCGGCTACGAGCACGAGAAAACCTGCTAAAACGCAGAAGAGAGATAAAAGAGATGCAAAGGAGATAAGAGACGATGGCAAAGTATTTCAGCCCCGAAATTGAAACGGCGTCGCGCGATTATCTGCACGCAGTGCAGAGCGCACGGCTGATAAAGACGGTAAAAAGATGCTATGAAAACATCCCGTTTTATAAGGCAAAGTTTGACGAGATAGGACTCAAGCCCGAAGATATCCATTCGATAGACGATATCAGCAAGCTGCCCTTTACGGTAAAACAGGATCTCAGAGATCACTATCCGTTCGGACTTTTTGCCGTGCCGAGAGAGGAGCTTGTCAGAGTTCACGCCTCGTCCGGAACGACCGGAAAGCAGACTGTTGTCGGCTACACGAGAGGCGATATAGACCGCTGGTCGGAGTGCACCGCAAGAGCGCTCACCGCCGCAGGCGCAACATCTTCGGACTACATCCACGTCTCCTACGGCTACGGACTTTTCACGGGCGGTATGGGTATTCATTACGGCGCGGAGAAGCTCGGCGCAACGGCTATTCCCGTGTCGTCCGGTAATACAAAGCGCCAGGTTCAGATACTTCAGGATTTCGGTTCAAACGTGCTCTGCTGCACTCCGTCATATGCTCTGTTTATTGCAGAGACTCTCAAGGAGATGAATGTCGATCCTGCCGAGCTGCCGCTTCGCATAGGCATTTTCGGCGCAGAGCCGTGGAGCGAGCATATGCGCACTCAGCTTGAGAATATGCTCAAAATCAAGGCATATGATATATATGGCCTTTCCGAGATAGCGGGTCCCGGCGTTGCATATGAGTGCTGTGAGCAGTCCGGAATGCACATCTGCGAGGATTATTTCTATCCCGAGATAGTCGATCCCGTGACCCTCAAGCCGCTGCCCGACGGCGAATACGGCGAGCTCGTGTTCACATGCATCGGCAAAGAAGCTCTTCCGCTGCTCAGATACAGAACCCGCGACATTTCCGCAATAACGCATGAGAAATGCGCCTGCGGCAGAACGCTCGTCAAAATGCTCAGACCCAAGGGCAGAAGCGACGATATGCTTATTATCCGCGGCGTCAATGTTTTCCCGGCTCAGGTCGAGCATGTTATTCTTTCGCTCGGCATGGATCCGAACTATCAGATAATAGTTGACAGAGCGAATAACCTTGATATAATGACCGTCTGCATCGAGATGTCAGATCACATGTTCTCTGACTCGGTCAAGCAGATTGAGGCTAAAGAGAAAGAGATTTGCGGCGCCATGCAGTCCGTTCTTGGTGTCTCCGCAAAGGTGCGTCTTGTTGAACCGCACTCTCTGCCGCGCTACGAAGGCAAGGCTTCGAGAGTTATTGATAACAGAAAAATATAAAGGAGGAAAACCAAATGGCAATCAGTCAGATTTCGGTTTTTGTCGAAAACAGACCCGGCAGACTTGCCGACATAACGGCAGTCCTCGCCAAGAACAGCATCGATATCCGCGCTCTTTCCGTTGCGGATACCTCGGACTACGGCATTCTCCGCCTTATCGTCAACGACCCCAAGTCGGCGGTTGAGGCGCTCAGAAGCGAGGGAATGACCGCTTCCGCAACTCAGGTTCTCGGCATAATCATTCCCGATGAACCCGGCGGACTTGCGCGCGCTATCAAGGTGCTTTCAGATGCACAGATAAGCGTTGAGTATGCTTATGCGTTCATCACGCCTTCGGTCGGCAACGCCTATGTTATCATCAGAGTCGAAGATAACGATAAGGCTTCCGAGATACTCAAGGGCGCGGGAATCGAGCTCATTGAGCAGGACGATATCTTCAAGAAGTAAAGATTTTTTAACGCCTCTGATTAAAAAATCAGGGGCGTTTTATTTTAAAAGACAGGATTAGAATTGATGAACAACAGTCAAATTATTTATACTGCCATGGCGCAGTCCGCAACAGACCTCGGATGTGCATCGGAAGATTTTATAAAAGATAAAAATATCATTGTTGAATCAACAACAAGCCAGAATGCGCGAAAATATTTGAGGCTTCCGTTTATATGTGACCTTGTGTCATACGGAAACAACATTGTAGCGTCCGTCGACTTGAAATATAAGGACATTGTGGAGCAGTATATAAACAGATTTGCGCCGGAGCACTGCTTTGAAACACCGAATATGCATATTCTAAACGATGCTTTTCAGGCGCACGGTATGCTGGTTTGTTTCATGGCCGAGTATTTTCTGCCGCGTATGGAGTCTCTTCAGGAACTGCCATGCCGATATGAACTCAAGGTTATGTATCCGAATAACTTCAAGGATTTATATCTGCCGCAGTGGAGCAACGCGTTGTGCGCCGACAGAAAAGATTTAGACGTGCTGTGCATCGGTGCATACGACGGTAATACTTTGATAGGGCTTGCAGGAGCTTCTGCGGACTGCGACACGATGTGGCAGATAGGAGTCGATGTTCTGCCGGAATATCGCAGGCAGGGCGTAGCCGGCGCGCTGACCAGCAGACTGGCACTGGAGATTATAAAACGCGGCAAGGTCCCGTTTTACTGCTGCGCATGGTCAAATATCAAATCTGCCGGAAACGCAATAAAAAGCGGATTCAGACCCGCATGGGCAGAACTTACCGTTAAGCCCGCCGATTTCGTTGATAAACTGAACGGAATAAAAATTAATAGATAAACAAAAATGTCCTCGCATAGATACTGCGTGGACATTGGTATTTTTCGGGACAAAGCCTCATATTATTAGATAAAATAATGGAGGTAAAATGCTATGGACATAAACGCAGCGGCAAAGGAATACGGAAACGGTGTTATAACTTCACTGAAAAAGAACCGAAGAATACTTATTATGATGCTGCTTTTTGCGGCGGGAATGATAATAGGCGCTGTTTCTCTTAAAAGGGCTGACAGTTACCTTTCCGGCGCATTTTCGGATATGTTTTCAGTTTATATAAGATCAAAAGGCAGCCAGTCTCTCGGCATGAATTTTATAAATTCGCTGGCCCTCAATGCTGCATTTATGCTCGCGGCATTTGTATTCGGGCTATGTGCGGTCGGGCTGCCGCTGATATGTATTCTGCCAATAATACGTGGAGTGGGGATAGGTATGCTGTCGGGCTATCTATACTCAAATTTTGCTCTGCGCGGGCTCGGCTACTGCGTTTTGGTGATATATCCCGGGCTTATACCGGCTATTTTTGCGCTCCTGCTCGCTTGCAGTGCAGGAATAAATTCATCATATGAAATGCTCCTCTCACTTTCTTCAGCTAAAGCACAAAGAGGGGAGGGGAGCATAAAAATTTACTGTATGCGTTTTTTGATAATATGTATTCTTATAGTTCTTGCCGCAGTAACCGATGCCGCCGCAAGCAGGCTTTTTTGCAGGCTGTTCAGCTTTTAATTTTCGTCAGAATAAGATTCAGACTTTTTGCGCTTGATTTTGACTTTATTAAGCGGGTTGGAGTCAACGGCACTGCGCAATTGTTCGTCGACAACATGAGTATAAATTTCAGTCGTTGCCAGATTTTCATGGCCAAGAATCTCTTTTAGTTGCAGCACATCGACATGGCCGTATTGATACATAAGCGTAGCGGCCGTATGTCTTAATTTGTGAGTTGAAAATCCCTGACCGCTGAGCCCGGATTTTTCAAGATACTCGTCAACTATATGCTGAACCGTTTTGGGGCTAATCCTGGTCTTTCGGTTACTCAGGAACAACGCTTCTTTGTCTTTCACGCCGTCAACCGGGCGTACTTTCATATAGTCTTTTATCGCGCTTACACACGCATCGTTGAGATAAACCGTGCGCTGCTTATTTCCTTTTCCGGTTATTATAATTGTGTTATCCGGTTTTATATCAGAATAATTGATTGAAACAAGCTCCGAAAGACGCATTCCGCAGTTCATAAAAAGAACTAAAATGCAATAATCGCGCTCCTTATTTTTACCGTCTACGGATTCAAGCAAACTCACAGCCTGTTCAAGCGACAGATATTTCGGCAGTGATTTCTTTATTTTCGGCGACTCCAGATCCTGCATGGGATTTTCATCAATGTAGCCCTGAACCTTTAAATACCGATAAAAGCGTTTGATAGAAACGACCTTACGGGCTCTGGCAGCCGTATCATTGCCGCGTTCGGCACGACAGTATTCCAAAAAGCCATAGGCAGTCGGTATACGGGCAAGCGAGATAAAATCGATATCAAGCTTTGAAATATCAATTTCATCTATAGAAGTGTTTTTATACTGCGAAAGGTTTTCTTGTTTGAGCATATACGCAAAGAAAAGCCGAAGGTCTGAGGCGTATTCGCAGACAGTAAGCTGTGATTTACCTTTGACACTCGATAGATAATTCAGATAGTCCCGCACCAATCGCGGCAGACATACAAAATCCTCAGGTTTCATAAAGAACCTTAAAATACAAAAACATACTTACTTTTCTTATTTAAAGTCCCCTAAATTATACAAAACATTTATTTTGTATAATTTCTCTTTTGTATTCCAAGGTTTCTCCTTTCTCAAGTATTCCGAGAAATTACACGCCCCTCCGGGGTACAAAATAATGATTTTGTGCCAAAGCACCTGCGCCGCACTCCGCCGCTGCTCTTTCAGCCGCCGAGCCTTTCTGCGTCCCCGTGAGGTTAGCTGTCGCAGTAACTCCGCTTCGCTTCGAGGGTCGCGCGGTGCGCTCCGAGGGGCGCAAAAATGCGCCATATACAGAGGGTCTACATGACTATAGTAACTCCTCGCTCCTTTCTAAAAAAAATTATTGACAAGTCGAACATATGTGCTATAATAGGGATTGCGAGGGCGTATGAACTCTTTCATACCCAACAATAAGGTGCAACCCATACACGACAAGTTGTGCGGCTCGTCCGTGTCCTTATTGTAGCACAAGTGAAAAACAGCGTCAAGATGTCTGCATGTCACCGTGACGCTGTTTTTTTATGCGTAGCCGTTCGCGCCCGTGCGACTGTCTCCCGCACAGGCGCGGCGAGCTAATACGCATCGATACGCCGTGAAGCAAGTGCACGGGATGAACACCCGCCGCCCGCGATACTCGGCAATCGCTCGACACTGTTCATCATCCCACTCCCGGATATAGTATAATACCCCCGTCAAGGTAGTCGCTGACGCGCTCCACCTTGACAGGGGTATTTTATTTTAAAGCAAAAAGGATGATGAACAATGTCAAACGATTTTCTTGCCGAGTACCGCAAACTGCGCGTATTCATCCCGCCCGAGCTTTCCGATATCGCGCCGTCAGCCTACTATGAGCTCCGGCTATTCCCGCCGCAGCTATACCGCGAAATGTGGTTCGGCAGTGGCGAGCCGAACTGCATTGTAGGCTTTTGGCGCGCTTCGGATAGCTCTCAGCACTTTCTCCGCGTCGCATACGATGTACAAAAGAATCGTTGGTGCGCCTATGCGGAAGCCAGCCGCGCAGACGCTGAAAGGTGGGCGAAAAAAGTCCGAGACGCAAACGGCGGGTTTCTTCATTGGTGGGACGGGTGAAAAACCCCGTTCCGCTTCAACTCATCAAGAACCAGTTCGGCAACTCGGCTCGCAATGCTCTCGATATCTGATTCGGAGAGCCGGAACGCGGGCGGGGTTTCTTCCCCCGCTGCCCCCAAGGCGGGAACGCTGCCGAACTTATCAGAAAGAGCATACAGCAAAGTTGTACCATAGCTGTTATGCTGCAACTCTTTTCGAGCCGCGGGAAGCCCGCCGGAGTGGAACACCTCGACCGCGTAAGTTTTTCGCGCGGAATGCGGCGCGGCATTCTGACGAATGCTGCACGCTGCCGCCGCTGATTTTACATCGCGCCAAACAGCCTGCCGGGTGCGGTGCTTGTTCGGGTCGGTTCGGTGCTCGAAGATATAAACAGCCCCGGCAATCTGCCGGAGCTGTTTTGCCAACTGCGCAGAAATACGCTTGCTGCCGGACTTCCCCGTTTTGCTCGCGGTGAAGTGAATTCGCTGCCCGTCGAGCTGATCGCGCCGGAGCGCGACAACATCGCCGATACGAAGCCCGGTTTCGAGCGATACCTCGACCGCAAGCGCGTTCTCGTGGTGCATATGGGCGCAAATGCGCCCGAAATCATCCGGGGATACATAATCAGTCATCAAGGGGCTTTCGCCCCCTCTCGCGCCCCTGTGGGGCTTTCTGAATTGACATTCAGAAAAGTGTCAAATGGTTTTGTGAGCGGAATCCGCTCACAGTAAAACCGATTCCCGGGTATATCGAACATTTGTTCGGGGTGCGTTGCTGCAAGTCCGTCGAAGTCGAGGACTTCATCAGCATACGCATACAGCGGCTCACGGAGCTTGCCGCCGTGCAAATAGTATCGTCCGCCGATACATCCGGCGGTCTTTGTGACATACTTCGCTATATACGCGGCAGAGTGGGCGCGCTCGCCGTAAAGCTCAATCGCAGTTGTATATCCGTTCTGCCAGTCGGCAAGGTTATACACGGGCTGACAATCTGCCGGGGCGATGTGCTGCCGCCTGAGCGTCGAGAGCTTAACCGGGCGTCCGGTGTCCGGGTGTACCCATGTATCAGAGGGCATAACGGATATCGCGTCATTCGTCAATCCGTGGAAATGAACTGCGCCGTCTTTGTGCAGTTCGGGAACTATGAGATACTTCAAGCCGCTCCGGCGAACCCTGTTGTCGAGCCATTGACCGAGATTCCGAACAATAGCCTTGTAGTCGTAACGGTCGCACTTGTCCGCTGAAAGCGTCCAAGTTACGAAGTATTTGAAGTCATAATTGCAAAGTGCCAAATCAAATATGCGAGCTTTCGCTCGCCGCTGCGCTCGAAGCGTATTCGCCGCCGCAGCGGC
>ENA-ORPK01000718-ORPK01000718.1-human-gut-metagenome-genome-assembly--contig:-NODE-718-length-29163-cov-3.881167_pt1 | contig 29163 bp, 22 predicted proteins | sample MGYA00242139_ERZ509068 | MGnify/ENA primary metagenome ERZ509068 (study PRJEB26280, sample SAMEA2338687) | human gut metagenome | biome: human gut; feature: human-associated habitat; material: faeces... | reverse complement strand
TACATTTTGCGGACCAGCAGATGTTCTTTGGACAGATGGAAATCCATAGTCTTTTTGCTCCTTCACTATAAATTATTTGGATTGTCTAATTTTTCACAAATCAGTCCCGTTCTTCTGTATTATAAGCTCTCGGCGCTCAATACGCAAGAAAAAGTCTCAAATCATTTCTCGATTTGAGACTTTCACCAAATATGCGGAAAAATTTTTGTCTCTTCTGCCCTTTTTATGAAGGAATCCTTTCATAATCGGAATTCTCTGCATTTTTCATTTTCATAGCAGACGAAAAAAGCACCGCCGAAGCGGCGCTTCGGCGGTGCTTTTTTCTCATTTGGCGTATTCGATGACCTTCGTCTCACGCAGCACATGGACCTTGATCTGACCGGGATACTCAAGCTCGCTCTCGATGCGCTTGGCCAGCTCGCGGGCGAGGATGACCATATCGTCCTCGCTCACCTGCTCGGGCTTGACCATCACGCGGACCTCGCGGCCCGCCTGAATGGCGTAGGAGGTCTCGACGCCGGGGTAGGAGCCGGTGATCTCCTCGAGCTTTTCGAGGCGCTTGATGTAGTTCTCGATGTTCTCGCGGCGGGCGCCGGGACGGGCGGCGGAGATGGCGTCGGCGGCCTGAACGAGGCAGGCGACAAGCGTCTTTGCCTCAACGTCTCCGTGGTGAGCCTGGATGGCGTGAATGACGCCCTCGCTCTCGCGGTATTTTTTCGCGGCCTCAACACCCAGCTCAACATGCGAGCCGTCCATCTCGTGGTCGAGTGCCTTGCCGATATCGTGAAGAAGACCGGCTCTCTTTGCAAGCTTGACGTCGGCGCCAAGTTCCGCCGCCATGAGACCTGCGATATAAGAAACTTCGAGTGAATGATTGAGTACGTTCTGACCGTAGCTAGTTCTGTACTTGAGCTTGCCGAGAAGCTTGACGAGCTCGGGATGCACTCCGTTGACTCCTGCGTCAATGAGTGCGCGCTCGCCGGTCTGCTTGATAGTTGCATCGACCTCGCGGCGGGCTTTCTCGTACATCTCTTCAATGCGGGCGGGATGAATTCTGCCGTCCGATATGAGCTTTTCGAGTGTCAGACGCGCGACTTCGCGGCGAACCGGATCGAAGCTCGAAACGGTTATAGCCTCGGGCGTGTCGTCAATTATCAGATCGACGCCGGTTATGGTTTCGAGCGTGCGGACATTTCTGCCTTCGCGTCCGATTATGCGGCCTTTCATCTCGTCGTTGGGCAGCGCGACAACGGATACCGTGGTCTCCGCCGTGTGGTCTGCGGCGCAGCGCTGAATAGCGGTGCCGATTATCTCTCTTGCAATTGTATCAGCCTCGTCCTTTGTGCGCTGCTGATATTCGAGCACCTTGACTGCCTTCTCGTGAACAAGGTCGTCTTCGAGGTTCTTGAGCAGGTATTCTTTTGCCTGCTCCTTGCTGTAGCCCGAGATTTTTTCGAGCATATCGAGCTGACTTCTCTTGAGGCTCTCCGCCTCGGCGAGTCTGTCCTCCGCATCCTTTATCTTGCGGCTGAGGGTCTCGTCCTTCTTTTCGAGATTCTCGATCTTCTTGTCGAGACTCTCTTCTTTCTGAATGACTCTGCGCTCCTGGCGCTGAACTTCATTGCGCCTTTCGCGCAGTTCTTTTTCGTTTTCGCTTCTCTGCTTGTGGATCTCATCCTTGGCTTCAAGGATAGCTTCCTTCTTCTTGGCCTCTGCCTGGGTCATAGCCTCGCTGACTATGCGGTTCGCTTCTTTTGTGGCGGAACCTATTGCGGCTTCGGCAACTCTTTTCCTATGTAAACCGCCGAGAATGAAACCGATAATGCCGAATGCAACTCCGACAGCGGCGGCTATAAGAATAATTTTCCAAACGTCCAAACGAATAACACCTCCCGAATAAAAATTTTGATTATTGTAAAACTCAGTAAAATAACAATATGGAGTATAGCTTGGCACATAATACTACCATTATTATGTATAATAACCTTAAACGGGAGAAATGTCAAGGTATTATTGCAACACATGGTACAAAAATTTATGGAAGTTGAACAAAATCCAGCGCGAAAGAAAGTGTTGACTTTTTCGCGTTTGGTGATAAAATGATAATGTCAAAAGCTGTGAAGCAGAAGACGTGTTCCGAACGTCCTCAAAGAGAGCCGCGCGCCGTTGGCTGAGAGCGCCGGTGTTGATACGGGATATGTTACCGCTGCCGAGCGCGCACCGAAGCCCCTGCGGGATAGGCTGCGACGTATGACCGCGTTAAGGTCGCATGAGTGGCGGGGGAGCCGCAAACCGGGTGGAACCGTGGAGCATTCGCTTCACCCCTGTAATTTTTACGGGGGTGGAGCTTTTTTCATCCCTGAGACGGGCTTTGGCTCGAAGCTGAAAGGAGAAATTTTTATGGTAAACATTGAACTCAAGGGCGGAGTCGACAAGGAGTTTGACGACGGAATAACCGCCATGGAAGTGGCGAAGAGCCTCGGTATGGGACTCTATAAGGCGGCGTGCGTCTGCCGCATCGACGGCGAGGTCAAGGATCTTCGCACCCCGATAAACAAAGACTGCAAGCTCGAAATTCTTACTTTTGACGATGACGACGGAAAGCGCGCGCTCAGACATACCGCTTCGCACGTCCTTGCCCAGGCTGTCAAGCGTCTCTATCCCGAGGCTAAGCTCGCGATAGGCCCCGCTATAGACAACGGCTTCTATTATGACTTCGATGTCGATGTGCCGTTCACTCCTGAGGTTCTCGAGAAGATCGAGGCGGAGATGAAGAAGATAGTCAAAGAGGCTCTGCCGCTCGAGAGATACGAGCTCGACCCCGACGATGCCATCGCAATGATGGAGAAGAAGGGCGAGCCCTACAAAGTCGAGCTTATTCAGGAGCACGCAGGCAAGGGTGAGAAGATATCGTTCTTCCGCCAGGGCGAGTTCGATGAGCTCTGCGCAGGCCCTCATGTCCCCGACACCTCGCGCGTCAAGGCGTTCAAGCTGACCTCCTGCACCGGCGCATACTGGCGCGGCGACTCGGACAATAAGATGCTCCAGAGAATCTACGGAACCGCTTTCACGAAGAAAGAGGATCTTGATAATTATCTCACCATGCTCGAAGAGGCAAAGAAGCGCGACCACAGAAAGCTCGGCAAGGAGCTCGGCCTGTTCACTATCATGGATGAGGGCCCCGGCTTCCCGTTCTTCCTGCCCAACGGCATGGTTCTCAGAAATACCCTTATCGACTACTGGCGCGAAGTGCACAAGCGCTACGGCTATGTCGAGATATCCACTCCGATGATGCTCAACCGTTCGCTCTGGGAGCGCAGCGGTCATTGGGATCACTACAAGGAGAATATGTACACCACGGTTATAGACGACACCGACTTTGCGATAAAGCCGATGAACTGCCCCGGCGGAATGCTTGTCTATAAGCTTCAGCCCCATTCATACCGCGACCTGCCCCTGAGAATGGGCGAGCTCGGTCTGGTTCACCGCCACGAGCTGTCCGGCGCGCTCCACGGCCTGTTCCGCGTGCGTTGCTTCACTCAGGATGATGCGCATATCTTCATGACATGGGATCAGATGAAGGACGAGATAAAGGGCGTTGTCCGCCTGTTTGACGAGGTCTATTCCGTGTTCGGATTGACCTATCAGATCGAAGTCTCAACCATGCCCGAGGATCACATGGGCGACGAAAAAGACTGGGATTTCGCAACGGAGACCCTCAAGACGGCGGTCACCGAGATGGGCAAGGACTTTGTCATCAACGAGGGCGACGGCGCATTCTACGGACCGAAACTCGACTTCCATCTGTCCGATTCCCTCGGCAGAACATGGCAGTGCGGCACTATCCAGCTCGATATGCAGCTGCCCGAGCGCTTCGAGCTTGAATACACCGGTGCGGACGGCGAGAAGCATCGCCCGGTCATGATTCACCGCGTTGTTCTTGGTTCTATCGAGCGCTTCATCGGCGTTATCACCGAGCACTTTGCAGGCGCGTTCCCGCTGTGGCTTGCTCCCGAGCAGGTCAAGATTCTGCCGATATCCGATAAGTTCCACGGCTATGCCGAAGAAGTTCGCCAGCAGCTCGATATGGCGGGACTCAGAGTCAGCGTTGACACCCGCAGCGAGAAGATAGGCTATAAGATCCGTGAGGCTCAGCTCCACAAGATTCCCTATATGCTCATCATCGGCGAGAAAGAGGTCGAGAGCGGCACGGTCAGCGTCAGAAAGCGCGGCGAGGGCGACATCGGCGCGATGAGCATCGCCGATTTTGTTGACAGCGCAAAGACCGATGTGGCCGAAAAAGCTATCTGGTAAATTTTACAATAAAATCTGCATTCCGGCGCAGTATACAACATCTTGTGTACTGCGCCGGATCTTTTTCTATTCGCCGAAAAATTTTTTGGAATCTGCCCCCAAAAAGTGGCTCAAAACTATTGCGCTATTTGAGTTTGTGGTTTATAATTAGGGTGCAATAGGTGGACAAGTGCACCCAAGTGGTGGATAAAAACACCGAAATTTTCTCAAAAGGGGGCGAGCGCATGGAAAAAACTGAATTCGGCGGATTTTTTGTCCATACGCTCGACCAGAAAAACCGAGTGTTCATTCCGGCGGAATTCCGCAGCAAGCTAGGCGCGGAATTCGTCGTCTGCACTCCGCCCGGCAGCACAGACTGCATTATTATATATACGGTCGAAGAGTGGGACAGATATTTTGAGAATCTCCGCAGCCTCTGCACCGGCGCGGACCGCGCATTCGCTGAGCGTATTGCAAGCAGCTCGAAGAGATGCGTCGTTCCCGATAAGCAGGGCAGAATAACCCTCTCCGCCGATCACTGCGCAAAGGCGCACCTCGAAAAAGAGGCGCTGATAGCCGGCGTCGGCAACCGCGTGGAGATATGGAACCCCGCGCTGTGGGAAGAGAAGTGCGCGGAGAATATGGCGAAGATCGAAGAACTCGCGAAGCTCGTTCAGCTTTGATGCGGAGGGCGGCATAACATGGAGTTCAAACATATACCCGTACTTTTCAATGAGTCGATCGAAGCGCTTGATATAAAGCCGGACGGTCTTTACGCAGACTGCACGGCGGGCGGCGGCGGTCACTCGAACGCGATACTGGACAGGCTCTCGGCAAACGGCAGGCTCGTCGCCATTGACCGCGACCCCGAAGCGATAGAGACGCTCACAAAGCGTTTCGAGGGCAGAGAGAATGTCAGCATAGTCAACGACAACTTTTTTAATATAAAGAGCATACTTTCGCAGTTCACCGACGAGGGCGCCGACGGCATTCTCGCAGACCTCGGAGTGAGCTCCCATCAGCTCGACGACGCCGCGCGCGGATTTTCTTTTCACGCGGACGCTCCGCTCGACATGAGAATGTCGATGCAGGGCATGAGTGCGGCGGACGCAGTCAACTCGCTTTCGCAGCGTGAACTGCAGGATATCATCTACAGATACGGCGAGGACAAGTTCGCTCCGCGGATAGCGGCGGGAATAGTCCGAGCGAGGGCTGAAAAGCCGATAGAAACAACACTGGAACTCGCCGAGATAGTCAAAAGTTCTATTCCGGCGGCGGCGCGCCGCGAGGGAGGCCACCCCGCGAGGCGCACCTTCCAGGCGTTGAGAATCTATGTCAACGGCGAGCTCGACGGGCTCGACAGAGCGATAGGCGATATGTTCGATTCGCTCAAGGTCGGCGGCAGGCTCGCGATAATAACCTTCCATTCGCTCGAAGACAGAGCGGTCAAGCAGACTTTCGCTTCCCTGTGCGAGGGGTGCATATGCCCGCCGGAGTTCCCGGTGTGCGTCTGCGGGAGAAAGAGCCGCGGCAGACTGCCGCAAAAGGCGGCGGCTCCGAGCAAGGCGGAGCTCGAAGAGAATCCGCGCAGCAGAAGCGCAAGGCTTCGCGTAATAGAGAAAATCAGATAATTTTTTAGTATAAACGGGAAAAAGTTACAGGGAAAGGATGGTAACTATGGCAGCGAATTATAACGGAGCGCAGGCTTACAGATTCGAACTCTTCGAGCCGCAGCAGGCTATGCCCGCGCCGAAGAAAAAGGAAGTTCCGGTCGGCCCGCAGCGAGTGGTCGAAGCGCCGAAAAAGACAAAGGCGCAGAAACAGGCAGAAGCAAAAGAAATAAACAGGCGCATCGCCGTTATTCTCACCGTGTCGGTCGTTATGTTCATGCTTCTCGGAATAAATATGTATTCGCGCACACGCCTTACCGTTCTTGCGCAGGAGGCGGCGAAGATACAGACGAGCATCTCGGAAGAGCAGAGCAGAACGGTCGATCTTCAGAGCAGACTGACCCAGAAGATGAGCACGGACGCGGTTCTCGACTATGCGACAAACAGGCTCGGCATGGTCAAGGGCAACCGCTCGCAGATAAACTACATAACCGTCAACGGTTCGGACTCCGTCGTTTATAATGACGACAGCGGATCAAAAGCGGGAGAATAGTACGGGCATCGCACGGCATATAATGATGTGCCTGAGTTGCGTTGAAAAGGGCGGATCGCGGTCTGCCCTTTTTTGGACATTTAAGAAGGTTTTTTACCGAGCGGTGAAAGGGTGAAGATATGCAGAAGACATTGCCTAAAAAAGAAAAAGACAGGCGCGCCAAGGTGATGGTAGCAATCATCGCCATAGCTTTCCTAGCCTGCGTCGGCAACCTCTTCCGCATTCAGGTGGTTCAGGCGGATTATTACAAAGGCAAAGCCGAGGAAAATCAGCTCTACGATACCGAGATACCGGCTCAGCGCGGCACTATTTATGACTCCGAGGGAAATATTCTCGCCCAGAGCGCGTCGGTGTGGCTCGTGTATATCGATCCCTACAGTGTGCCGGACAATAATGTCCGCGCCCAGCTGTGTCTCGATCTGAGCGAAGCACTCGACATAAACGGCGATACGCTGATGAAAAAGCTCCAGATGACGAAGTACAGATATCTCGTCATCGCAAAGCAGGTTGAATACGATAACAAAGAAAAAGTAGTCGAGATAAAAAAGAAAAAGTACGAATACACGAAGGACGGCAAGAAGCAGTATGCCTACGGCAGTTCGATGGTCGGCATAGACCCGGATGTCAAGCGTTACTACCCCAACGGCAATCTCGCCAGCCATATCATCGGATACACAAATTCGGAGGGCAACGGTCAGGCGGGTATCGAGCTCTATTATAACAGCATCCTCTCGGGTATCCCCGGCAGAAAGGTCACTGCAAAGGACGCCTACGGCAGGGCGATGCCGCTCCAGTATGAGACTCTTTACGACGCGACGAACGGACAGAAGCTTCAGCTGACTGTCAACAGCAATATCCAGCGCTATCTTGAAGAAGCGCTCAAGCAGGCGTATATCGACAACAAGTGCGCCTATGCAAACGGTATAGTTATGGATGTCAATACCGGTGCGATACTCGGCATGGCGACCATGAGCGACTATGACCCGAACAATCCGCGCGAAACGGACGACGCGGAGGTCGAGGAGGAATATAAACGCCTCCAGGAGCTGCGCGCCGCAAAATATGAAGAATCGGGCAAGACCCCGACCGAGGAAGAAATCAAAAAGGGTCAGGAAGAGGACAGAAACAACGCGAAACTCAACGTGTTCTATAACAATGTCCGAAACCAGAATGTCAGCAGCACATACGAACCCGGCTCCGTTTTCAAGACCATAACCGCCTCGGCAGCTCTCGATCAGGGCGTCGCGGATCAGTCAACGAAGGTCGACTGCGTGGCGGGCGGAATAAAAATTCTCACCCAGACCTATCACTGCAACGCGCACACAGTTCACGGCACGCTCGACATGGTCGGCGGTCTGAAAAAATCCTGCAACTCCTATTTCATAACTATGGGTCAGCGCCTCGGCGTTGATAATTTCTACAAATATTTCGAGGCGTTCGGCTTCACCGAAAAAACCGGAATCGACCTCCCGGCGGAAACTCAGCCCAAGGCGGGCGTCACTTACCACGCCCACGAGGGCATGACGCTCATCGACCTCGCGAGCTCCTCGTTCGGTCAGTCGTTCCAGGTCACGCCCATTCAGATGGTGACTGCACTCTCCGCCATAGCCAACGGCGGAAAGCTGATGAAGCCCTATGTCGTCGCGAAAGTCCTCGACGACAACGGCAATGTCGTCAGCGAGACTCAGCCAACCGTCAGGCGTCAGGTGATAAGCGAGGAGACCTCAGCGAAAGTCGCCGAGATGATGCGCCGCGTCGTCAACGAAGGCACGGCGAAAAACGGATATGTTATCGGCTACCGCGTCGCGGGCAAGACCGGTACCTCGCAGAAGCTCGGCAAGACCGGCGAGCACGTCGCATCCTACGGCTGTTTTGCCCCTGCGGACGATCCGAAGGTTGCAATAATTATTATTATCGATGAGCCGCACGGCGGTCAGATTCAGGGCGGTCAGATAGCCGCTCCCGTTGCCGCGCAGGTCATGGAAAAAACGCTCAAATATCTCAACGTTGAGCCGCAGTATACCGAGAGCGAGCTTGCAAAGCTCGACACGACGGTTTCCAACTATGTCGGCAAGAATGTTTCGGAGGTCTCTTCGGAGCTTCGCTCGACGGGCTTCAACTGCAAGGTTATCGGCAACGGCGACAAGGTTATCAGCCAGCTTCCAGGTGCCTATCAGAGCGTGCCCAAGGGCGGCATAGTCGTGCTCTATACCGAGGGCGGCCCCGTTGAAACAAAGACCAAAGTGCCCGATCTGACGGGACTTTCGATAACCCAGGTCAACCGCACTGCGGCTGCCACGGGCATAAATGTCAAGATATCCGGCAACACTCTCGTCAACTCCGAGCTCACTTCTTACGGACAGAGCATCGCAAAGGGCGAAAGCGTCGATTACGGCACGACGGTCACAGTATACTTCAAATCGAATACCGGCGTTTCCGATTCTCCGGGCTGATAAAGGAGATTTTCAATGAGACTTTCCGAATTGTTCCGGGAAGTTGAATTTGACGGAAGTATAAAAAACGATGCGGATATAAATTTTGTCACCGATGACAGCAGACTCGTCCGACCCGGCTCGCTGTTCGTGTGCATACGCCACAGGAGCTTTGACGGTCATACGGCGGCTTTAGATGCGCTCGCCTCGGGCGCGGCGGCTGTTGTGACTCAGGATAGACTGGGACTTGAAAACGAGCTTCATGTCGCGGATTCCCGCAGCGCATATGCGCGCCTTTGCGCGGCACTTTGTAATCACCCGGAGCGCAGGCTCAGAATGATAGGCGTCACCGGCACAAACGGCAAGACGACGGTGACCACGCTTATCAGAAATATCCTTTCCGATTCGGGGGCGAAAACACTGCTCACCGGAACGGTCTGCAACCGCCTCGGGGATGAAAATCTGCCGAGCGGGCTGACTACGCCGAAGCCGCCGGAGCTTTATTCGCTGCTCTCGCGCGCCGTTTCGCAGGGGTGCAAAGCCTGCGTCATGGAGGCTTCGTCTCAGGCGCTCGCGCAGGGGAGACTCGAGGGAATAGACTTCGACGCGGCGGTGTTCACAAATATCACGCGCGACCACTTGGACTATCACGGCACATTTGAAAATTATCTTTCCGCGAAGAAAAAGCTCTTTGAACATTCTACGCTGTCAATAGTCAATCTCGACGATCCGCGCGCCGGCGAGATAATCGCCGCGGCAAAGGGAAAAGTAATTACATTCTCAACCGTGCTCGACTGCGCCGACTATACGGCGAAAAATATCTCGCTTCTTTCGGGCTGTGTCCATTTTGAGCTCGTCTCAAAAGGGCATATAGAACATATAGAATTCGCGTCGCCCGGACTTTTCAGCGTCTCAAACGCCATGGCGGCGGTTGCCTGCGCGATAAATCTCGGCATCGAGCCGAAAGATGCCGCGCAGTCGCTCGCAAAGTCGAAAAGTGTCTGCGGGCGGCTCGAACGCGTTGAGTGTTCAGCACCGTACAGCGTCATTATTGACTACGCCCACACGCCCGACGGGCTTGAACAGGTGTTGCGGGCTCTGCGTCCGTCCTGCCGCGGGAAGCTCATAGTCCTTTTCGGCTGCGGCGGAGACAGAGACAGAACCAAACGCCCGCTGATGGGCGCCGCCGCGTGCAAATATGCGGATAAAATTATCGTCACGAGCGACAATCCGCGCTCGGAGGATCCGATGAAAATAATCGGCGATATTCTAAAAGGCACGGACAAAAAACGCCGCGATCTTTTCGTTGAACCGGACAGACGCAAGGCGATAGCGCTCGCGCTTAAAACAGCCGAACCCGGCGACACAGTCCTGCTCGCGGGCAAGGGACACGAAAAATATCAGCTTATCGGCGGCGAAAAATTGCCGCTTGACGAACGGGAGACCGTAAGAAAAGTTCTCGGGCTTCCGCACGATACAGGGAGGAAAAAACAATGAACACTATCGCAGCATTGATAATGGGCGCGGCGGCCGCGGCGCTCGTCACCGCGTTGCTCGGGCTTGCCATAATTCCGTGGCTGAGAAAGCTCCATTTCGGGCAGACTATTCTTGACATCGGCCCGAAGTGGCACGAGAAAAAACAGGGCACGCCGACCATGGGCGGACTCATGTTTATCTTCGGCACGATAGCCGCGGTTGCGGTGACTGTTATTACCGACAAGCTCCTCGGCGGCGATATCGTTGCCAGCAGCGCAACCGGCGCGCCGACAACGGAACTTTATACGAAGTTCTACAGCGGCATTATCTTTGCTCTCTGCGTGGCGCTCATCGGCTTTGCCGATGACTATATAAAGGTCGTCAAAAAGCGCAACCTCGGTCTGACCGAGAAGCAGAAGACAATACTTCAGGCTCTTGTTATAATCGCTTATCTCGCCTCGCTCTATATGAGCATGGGCAACAAGCCATATATGTTCATTCCGTTCGCCGGCAATGTTCAGATGGGCATATTCTTCTGGATTTTCGGCTTTGTCGTTATCTATGCCGCGATAAACGCGGTCAACTTCACCGACGGCATCGACGGACTCTGCTCGAGCGTTACGATAACATTCGGCCTCTCGATGTGCATTATCGCTTATATGCATAAATTTTTCGGCGTTTCGCTCATGGCGAGCGTACTTATCGGCGGATGCATCGGATTCCTCATCTGGAATCACAACCCCGCAAAGGTGTTCATGGGCGACACAGGCTCGATGTTCCTCGGCGGCATGGTCGTTGCTATCGCGTATGCGCTCAACTGCCCGCTTATTCTGCTCCTGACGGGCATAATATATGTTATAGAGGGCGCGTCAGACGTGCTCCAGATCGGCTATTTCAAGATAACTCACGGCAAGCGCATCTTCAAGATGGCTCCCATTCATCATCATTTCGAGATGAGCGGCTGGAGCGAGAAGAAGATAGTCGCAGTGTTTTCGATAGTCAACGCCATCGGCGGAGCCGCGGCGATTGCGCTGATGTATTTCGGCGGCTACGCACTTTAAAAAATAAACGCAGACGAAAGGGGGATCGGGATGACGCAGTCAAAAGGAAAAACGAAGAATACAAAGCGCGAAAAAACGAAAAGAGAGAGCGAGGAAATGTCGCCTGCAAAAAAGCTTTTTCGCCAGTATTACCCGTTCTATAAATATACCCCGAACGGTATAAAAAGGCTCGACAAGCGCGAAGTGCTGGCTTTCGGGAAGATAGACACAAAGTTCTTCCTGCTCGTCGTCATCCTGCTCATCATCGGACTGATAGCCCTGTTCTCGGCGAGCTATATCAACGCCATAAACAGGCATAAGGGCAATGCGTATTATTATATCGAGCGTCAGCTGATCTTCGCCGTAACAGGCGTTGTGCTGATGTTCTTGGTGTCGAGAATAAATTACAGGGTGCTCAAAGATTTATCGTTTTTTGCGATAACCGTCGCGTTCTTCTTTCTTGTTCTCGTGCTTATTTTCCACGGCGACGGCGATTTCAAGCGTTGGCTCGTTATCGGCGGCAAGAATCTGTTCCAGCCGTCCGAATTTGCAAAGGTCGCGCTGATAATGTACTGCGCGTGGAGCATGGACAGACGCAAAAAAGCCATATGCTCCGACTGGAAGATGATGTTCCTCTATATGATAGTCGTCGGCGTTATGTGCGGACTTATCGCTCTCGAAAAACACGTCTCCGCGACTATACTCGTTGGTCTGCTCGGCATAGCGATGACATATCTCGGCGGCATTGACCGCAAGTGGTATCCGCTCGTCATAGCCTGTATCGTCGGCGGCGCAGTGCTCATGGTCGTTTTCAGAAATAAGATGCCCGCCTATGCGGCGGAGCGAATAATCGCATGGCTCGACAAGAGCTATGACCCCGGCGACGCCCGCTGGCAGACGAACAACTCCCTCTATGCTATCGGCTCGGGCGGACTGTTCGGCGTCGGACTCGGCAATTCGCGCCAGAAGCACATGTATGTTTCCGAGCCGCAGAACGACTTCATCTTCTCGATATTCTGCGAAGAGATGGGTCTTGTCGGCGCGCTGGTTGTTATCGTGCTGTTCGTGCTTCTTGTCAAGCGCGCTTTCGATATCGCCATGCGTACCAAAGACACATTCGCGTCCCTGCTCGTTATGGGCATCGCGGTTCAGGTCGGGCTTCAGGCGGCGCTCAATATCGCGGTCGTCACCGATCTCATTCCCAATACCGGAATCAGCCTTCCGTTCTTCAGCTACGGCGGCACATCACTGTGGATATTGCTCATAGAGATGGGCGTTGTGCTGAGCGTATCGCGAAGCGCAAAAATAGAGAAAATATAAAAACAACGGAGGAGTCAATATGCTCAAAGCAAAAAGAATTCTTATCGCCGCAGGCGGCACAGGCGGCCATATCAACCCGGCTCTTTCTGTTGCCGGATATATCCGTTCGCAGGATCCGACTGCCGAGATACTCTTCGTCGGCACTGCCGATAAAATGGAGGCGAAGCTTGTCCCCCAGGCGGGTTACCCGATAAAGATGATAGATATCAGCGGTTTCCGCCGCGACCTGAGCCCGGCGGGTATCGTTCATAACATAAAGACGGTTTCAAAGATGTTCAAATCGTCCTCGCAGGCGAAAAAGATAATCGAGGATTTTAAGCCCGAGCTTGCAATAGGCTTCGGCGGCTATGTCAGCGGGCCCGTTATCAGAATGGCGGCGAAGCTCGGCGTGCCGACCGCTATTCACGAGCAGAACGCCTATCCCGGCGTGACAAACAAGACGCTCGCAAAGCAGGTCGACGCTGTTATGCTCACGAGCATGGCGGCGGAAAAATACCTCGAGCCGAAGAACCCCTGCGTGCTGACGGGACTCCCAGTGCGCGCCGAGTTCTTCACCGCAGATAAAGAACACAGCCGTCTCGAACTGGGCGTTGACAGCCGCCCGCTCATTCTCTCCTCCGGCGGAAGCCTCGGCGCGGAGCCGATAAACAAGGCTATGGTCGAGCTGATAGCGGCACGCGCGCCCAAGGGTGACTGCTGCTTCATCCACGCCACCGGACACAGCGGCACATGGGTCGCGGACGAGCTCAAAAAGCGCGGAGTCGACCCGGACAAATTCGAGAATGTTACAATAAGAGAATACATAGACGATATGTCCCGCTGCATGGCGGCGTGTGACCTGTTCATCAACCGCGCCGGCGCATCGACTCTCTCGGAGATAGAGGCTCTCGGCAAGCCGTCGATACTCATTCCCTCGCCGTATGTTGCGGAGAATCATCAGTATCACAACGCGATGACTCTCGTTGAAAAGAACGCGGCGGTGGTTATCGAAGAGAAAGACCTGACGGGCGAAAAGCTGACCGAAGAGGTCGAGAAGCTTCTCGCGGACCGCGCAGGGCTCGATAAAATGGGCGAAAACGCCCGCGCAATGTGCGTCAGCGACGCGGCGCAGCGTATATATGACTGCCTGTGCAAGGTGGTCGGGTAACAGAACAAATCATTTTCGCATATGATGGCACGCAGTTACTAATTGAGTTGCGCGGGGTGCGAAAATGGAAACGGTGAGGATCACAGGGAAAAACAGACTCTCGGGCGAGGTGCGCCTCCAGGGCGCAAAAAACAGCGCACTGCCTATCTTGGCGGCTGCGGCGAGCGTTGACGGCGTGAGCGTTATTCATAACTGCCCGCGCCTTTCCGATGTTGACGCCGCGATAAAAATTCTGCGCTTTATCGGCTGCAAAGTCGAACGCGAGGGCGACACGGTCACAGTAGATGCGACAGATGTCAGCCGCTGTGACGTGCCGCGCGAGCTCATGTGCGAGATGCGCTCGTCCGTTATATTTTTGTCGCCCCTGCTCGCAAGGCTCGGTATGGCGGAGATATCCGCGCCCGGCGGCTGCGAGATAGGACTGCGTCCGATTGACCTTCACCTGTCCTCCCTGCGCCTTATGGGCGCACAAATCGAGACCGAGGGCGGCGTGCTCTCTTGCAGATGTCCAGACGGTCTCCATGGAGAAAAAATAACTCTCTCGTTCCCGAGCGTGGGCGCGACTGAAAATATACTTATCGCCGCGGCGTCCGCCGATGGCGAAACAGTTATACTCAATGCTGCGCGCGAGCCGGAGATAGCCGATCTTGCGGATTTTCTCTGCTCCTGCGGCGCTCATATATCCGGCGCCGACAGCGGCGAGATAAAGGTCTGCGGCGTGAAAAAGCTCCATTCTGCCGAGCATACGGTCATTCCCGATAGAATAATCGCCTCGACCTATATGGCTGCTGCGGCAGTGACCGGCGGTGACGTGCGCATTTTAGACACCCGCGCCGAACATATAACTCCGGTCATCCCCGTGTTTGAGCAGGCGGGGTGCAAAGTTGACTGCGGCGAAAACAGCGTGCATATTTCGGCGCCCGTTCGCCTGCGCAGTGTTCAGACCGTGCGGACGATGCCGTATCCGGGTTTCCCGACCGATTCCCAGGCGGCGGTCATGGCTATGCTCAGCGTGGCGCACGGCACGAGCGTTATGATAGAGAATATTTTTGAAAACAGATATCGCCATGTGCGCGAGCTCTGCCGACTCGGCGCGGATATAATGACCGAGGGCAAAGTCGCGGTGATAAAGGGCGTCGAGACGCTCACGGGCGCGTGCGTGTGCGCCGCCGACTTGAGAGCGGGCACGGCGCTTGCCGTCGCAGGACTTGCGGCGCAGGGCAGCACGACGATAGAAAATGTCTGTCTCATTGACAGAGGCTGGCAGGATATGGAAGAAAAGCTTCGTTCACTTGGGGCGGAGATCGAAAGAGAAAGTTGAAAAGGGGTGTCCCGCATGGAAAACAAAAAAGCACAGCCGCAGAAAAATAAGACTCCGAAAAAGAAAAGACTGAGCAAAAAGGCGAGACGCCGCCGTCGCGTTAGAATAGCGATAGTGACTCTGCCTATTGTTATTGTCGTTCTTGCGGCAGTCGCGCTCATCGGCAGTGCGGTGCTGTTCCGCGTGGAGGGCTTTTCTCTGAGCGGAGAGGGCAGATATGACGGAGACGAGATAGTCAGTGCGTCCGGAATAGATATCGGCGATTGCCTGATGTGGATTAATCTCAACAAAGCCGAGGACAGGATAACGAAGAAGCTGCCGTATATTGAAACGGTTACGATAAAGCGCAAGCTGCCGCACACGGTTTCTATAGAATATAAGCAGGCGAAGGTGTTCTACGGCGTCTGCGTCGACGGCACATGGGCGTTGACCGATACGAAATACAAAGTTATCGAACTGCTAGATTCCGAGCCCGAGAATGTGTCGCAGAAAATAAAGTTCCCGAAAGCCAAAACTTTTGAACCCGGGAGCGTTCTTGCATTCGATGTAAAGGACGGCGAGGAGTCTCCGCTTGATACATACAAAAATCTGATGGCTGAGGCTGAAAAGACCTCGCTTAAAGGCAAGATAACCGGCGCGGATGTGAGCGATCCCACCGCATTGACGCTTACATATGACGGCAGAATAACGATAAAGCTCGGTGCTTTTGCCGATATTTCGGACAAGCTCAAGCTCGCGGCAGGCGCCGTCGAAAATGAAGACAGAGTCGACTCGAGCGAGTATGGCACTCTTGACGCCTCCATAACTGACGAGGCGTATTTCAGACCCGGAACTAAGAAGAGCGAAACGACGTCTGAAGAACGGACAACGGCGGAGATATCGCCGGAACAGGCGGTCGAATAGGACGGCAAATTTGTTTTGATTTTTTGCTTGTCTTTTCATTGAATATATGCTAAAATTAATCTATCTGAAAACTAACCGTTTTTTACATATCAGTTTGGGGGTTACAAAATGGCGTTTGAACTCGACAATGACTGCGAGATAACCACGCAGATAAAAGTTATAGGCGTCGGCGGCGGCGGCGGAAATGCCGTCAACCGCATGGTCGACAGCGGCGTGCTCGGCGCAGAGTTTATTGCTGTCAATACGGACAAGCAGATACTTACTCATTCCCGCGCAACGCACAAGATCCAGATCGGCGAAAAGCTGACAAAGGGTCAGGGCGCAGGCGGCAGACCTGAAATAGGCGAGAAATCGGCTGAAGAGAGCCGCGATGTTATCTCCGACGCGCTCAAGGGCACGGATATGATATTCATCACTGCCGGAATGGGCGGCGGAACGGGCACAGGCGCCGCTCCCGTAATTGCAAGAATCGCCAAGGATATGGGCATACTCACCGTCGGTGTTGTCACCCGTCCTTTCAAGTTTGAGGGCAGAAAGAAGCAGCTTCAGGCTCAAAAGGGTATAGAAAACCTTGCCGAGAATGTGGACAGCCTTATTGTCATACCCAACGAACAGCTCAAGGCGATGAACAACGGACAGAAGATGTCATTTGCCGAGGCTTTTGAGATGGCGGATGAGGTCCTGCTCCACGGCGTCAAGAGTATCTCCGAGCTTATAAAAGTCCCCGGCTTCGTCAACCTCGACTTCGCCGATGTCACTTCGATAATGAAGGACGCAGGCTATGCTCACATGGGCTTTGCCAAGGCCTCCGGCAAGGACAAGGCTACAGAGGCGGCAAAGGGTTCCATTTCCAGCCCGCTGCTTGAGACTTCGATCGCGGGCGCAAAGGGCGTTATTATCAGCTTCACCGCTGCTCCCGATGTTGACCTTGAGGATATCGAGGGCGCAGCCGAGCTCATCACCGAGCAGGCTCATCCCGATGCGGATATCACATGGGGCATCGCGTTCGACGAGAACATGGATGACGAGATGATGATAACCGTTATTGCAACCGGCTTTGAAGATAAGCCGAAGTCGGCGATGTATCCCACAGAGCAGCCCAAGGCGGAGGCTCCCGCAGCTCCGGCGGCGCAGACCGAGTATGTTCAGACGAGCATCACTCAGCCCGTGAAGCCCGAAGCTCCCGAAGAGCCGAAGAAGGAAGAAGCTCCTTATATCGCCAAGAGACCTGCTGAGATAAATCCCGATGACGAGTTCAGCATCATTCTTGATAGCTTCAACAGATAAAAATAAAACTGCACCGCTGAGCTTTTCGGCGGTGCTTTTTGTTGAATAATATTGACGGTTATATGTATTCGGTGTTATACTAACTGCGTTCCGTGCAATCGGCGCGGAAGGGTATATAGGAGATATGGTTTGGGGAACCGCCGGAGAGCTTCTTGCTTTCCGGCGGTTTCCCGTTTCTTTATTCTGCGGCAGATTCAACTACCTTTTTCGCTATCGATTCAAGCTGTTCAAAACTTTCGAGCGTGCCGAGCTCGCGGCGAAAAGTCGCCGCCCCATGTATGTCGCGAATGTACCACGACGAGTGCTTGCGCGCCTCGCGGATTCCGATATAGTCGCCCTTGTTTGCTATCAGCGCGCTGATATGCCGAAGCATTATGTCCATGCGCTCATCTACGGGCGGGTCAGGGAGAACAGTTCCGCTTTTTAGATATTCGCTTATCTGAGTGAATACCCACGGTCTGCCGAGCGCTCCGCGACCGACCATTATTCCGTCGCAGTCGGTTTTATCAAACATATCCGCAGCGCTCTTGCCGTCTACAATGTCTCCGTTTCCGATGACGGGGATACTTTTTACGCGCCTTTTCACTTCGGCTATCACTTCGAGATCGACGGGCGGCGCATACATCTGCTTGCGGGTTCTGCCGTGTACGGTTATCGCCGCCGCACCCGCCTGCTCGCAGAGGACGGCAAGCTCCGGCGCATTGAGATTCTCCGCGTCCCAGCCGGCGCGCATCTTGACCGTTATCGGAACGGGGGAGACCTTCACGCACTGCGCGACTATCTCCGCGGCAAGCTCGGGACGCTTCATCAGCGCACTGCCGCCGCCGTTTCCCGCAACCTTCGGTGCGGGACAGCCCATGTTTATATCAATGAAATCGGGCGAATATTTCATGCAGGTCTCAATGGCTTTTGCCATTATTTCTGGCACGTCGCCGAATATCTGGACACCCGCCGGGCGTTCGGCATCGCTCAGACTCAGCAGTTCGGAGGATTTACGGTCGTTCATGCTTATGCCCTTTGAGCTTGCCATCTCGCCGATGCAGCCTATTGCGCCGAACTCCATGCACAGCTCGCGCATGGATCTGTCCGCCACGCCCGCCATCGGGGCGAGCAGAGCGCCGCTCTTCAGTTTTTCAGCCGATAAATACAACTTGCCACCTCCGAAAGATACTCAGTAAATTTTAGCATAAAAACCGCGCGGTTGCAATGATTATAAAAATAAAGCCGCACAGTGGATACTGTACGGCTTTGAAAATCCGATATTGTTTTTATTTTTTGTCTGCGGAGACAGTTTCCTTTTCTTCTGTCTCTGCGCCGGGCTCGTTGAACTGCTTGAGGGACTCCATGGCGGCGGTAGCTTCTCTTGCGAGTTCCGCGGCCTCCATAGCCTTCTTCGCAGCCGCATCGACTGCCTGAGCGGCGAGCTGAGTCTTGTGACCCGCATCGGAAGCGCCTGCGGCTTCTGCAGCCTTCGCCTCTGCGGAGAGCTTCTCTGCCTCTGCTTCGAGTTTGTCGGCCTCTTCCTTTGCTTTCATGGCGAGCTCGACCTTGTTGTTCGCGTCGATCTCTGCCATCATCTTTCTGATAGCATGGGTGCTCATGCCCTGCTTGACATATTCGAAGTATTCCTCAGACGGGATACCGCCGATGAATGTCTCAGTGTACTTGACCTTCACGCCGACCTTCGCGATGACTATGTTGATGACGAGCAGAGCGACGAGCGTTCCGAGGAACACATATGCGCCGAAACCAACCGAACCGCTGAAAACATCGGGGAAGAACTTCGTGAGATCTTTCGAGAAAAAGTTAAAGCAGACTATCGAAACCGTCGCGAGCACAAGCATGATGCTGTTGAGGGTGATGTTGCGGGGATTGCCGCGCTTCGAGCATGCCATCGTGAGCATAATGAGGCTGACGAGGATGAGCACTGCCGAAAGCAGAATCGTCACAAGCGAAATGAAATAGAGCAGGAAAGTGCTGCCGAAGAAGCTCGAGCCGATATACTTGAACAGCGCGTCAAAATCGAGCGAGGACACTGCGTTGTATATCGTGATGGCGTTGACCGACACTTTCTTCTCGAAGAACGGTCCCCAGAAGGACACATTCGCCAGCGGAAGCATGAGCGCTCCGATGGGAAGAAGGCTGAGCACGATTCTGATTATTGTCAGGGGAGATCCGATGAACGAAGCCTTGAGCCTGTCAAGCTTCTTCTGGAATACGGCGTGTTCGCTCTCGGCCTTGTCGGCATCCTCGAGCAGACGCTCCTCCATTCCGTAGTAGATAAGATTGATGCCGCAATGAGGGCAGGTGGGGCGCCAGTCAGTCAGTTTGAGATGCGCGCCGCACTTGGGGCAGTTAGCCATATCGTTTCCTCCAAACAGATTTTGTTGCCGCGAAAAACCCCTCCGCGGCTTTGTTTGTGTACATTTCAATTGATTTTAACATAAAAAGAATGAGAAATCAAGAAGAATTATACAAAAACTATAAAAATGAACGGAAAAAATGAGCACAATGTGTGCATCAAATAAAAGCGCCGTCTATGCCTATCGTCTGCCCGGTTATGAAATCCGAACCGTTTCCCGCGAGAAAGAGCATGAGGCGCGCCACTTCTTCGGGCGTGCCGAAGCGTCCCATGGGAGATTCTTCTTTTAGAAGTTCGAGCGTCTCTTCGCCGAGGGAGGCGTTCATCTTCGTGTCGATAACGCCGGGGGCGATGCAGTTGACCTGAATGTTTGACGGCGCAAGCTCGCGCGCGAGCGCCTTCGTCAGCCCGATCAGAGCCGACTTTGCGGCGGAATAATGCACCTCGCACGACGCGCCGCACACGCCCCACATGGAGGAGACATTGATTATCTTTCCGTTCTTTTCGTGAACCATGTCGGGCAGAGCCGCCTGAATGCAGTTGAACGCGCCCTTGACCGTGACGCCCATCATGCGGTCGAAATCCTGCTCGGTGATGTCGCAGAACATCTTCTGCTGAGCGATTCCGGCGTTGTTTATAAGAACGCCTATTCTGCCGAGCTCCCTGCGGGCGAAGTCCGTCATCTCGTCCACTTCGCTTCTCGCGCTCACATCGGCTCTGAAGCAGACCGCCCTGCCGTTTTCTTCGTTTATCTCGCGGCAGAGAGCGAGCGCCGCATTCTCAGAAGTGTGATAGTTAATCAGCACGCCGAATCCGTCTTTTGCAAAGGCAAGAGCCGCCGCACGGCCTATGCCGCCGGCAGCTCCGGTTATTATCACATTTTTGTTATTTACGCTCATTTTGAAAACCCTGTGAACTGTCCGTTCGAGCCGTAGAGAGTGGATATATCAGTGTAGCCCGCGGGCACCTTGAACAGGCTCTCGTCGACCTTTGAGGAGAATTTGATGTTGTCGCAGACGAGCACGCCCTGGCTGCTGAGAATTTCCATCTTGACGAGGTCGTCGCCGGAGAAATAGCATTTTATCGTGCTGTCGTTGCTCTTGTACTCTTCGCAGATATATTTCTTGCCGTCAGCCTTGACTTCCGAGGTCCTGACATATTCCATGCCCTCGAAGTCTATCGCCGAGAGGGAGTTCATAGCCTCGTTGACATCGCCTGCCTCGCCCGCGTCAACGGCGAGATACATCCTTCCCTCGGGGAATACCATATAGAACTTGTCGCCGTCCGAAATGAACGACATTGTCATTGATACGCCGTTGCCGACGGGAGCTTTCATGCTCATATAGGCTTTTTTGCCTGATTTGACCATCGTCAGGGGCACATTGGCGGATGTACCCTGCATATTCGAGGAGCAGGTCGCGGTCATGGTGTAGGAATCGCGCTTTGAGTTCTTCTGGAAATAGGTGTAGAAGCGGGTCTTTTTGATGTTCTTCTTCGCGCCGTTGTCCTTTATCTCATGACCCTTCGGCATCGTCTCGGGCTCGGTCGCCTCGGTGGTGCTCGCGGGGTTCGAAGAATCCGTAGTGTCAACTCCGTTGAGGGCGTTGATTATGTCCTCAAGGCTCGAAGTGGTGCCCTCCGTGGTGTCGGGGGCGGTGGTGTCCGAGCTGCCGTCCTTGTTTTTGCAGGCGGCAAAGCTCAGCATGAGCACAAGGCACATGAAAATACACAGAATAGCTTTTTTCATTTTTATCATCATTCCTTTAAGAATATTTGTTTTAACATCCTTTGCGCTTTTTGCGCCGTGATAATAGAATACATTATATCTCGAACAAAATCAAGGGTATCGCCCAAATATGAACGAACTAAGTACGGGCGCGCGGTTGACTTTTGACTGCGAAAAAAGTAAAATGACAGCAGGAATAACTTTTCGTCAGTCGTTATGATTATCGGAGGTGGACTCATGAATATAGATATATCTCTCATATTCGGCGATGCGGCGCGGTGGATAATGCCCGTGCTCGCACTGCTTATTGCGGCGTTCTGCGTGCCCTCTCTGCTCAAGGGCAATAAGAAGATCGGCGTCACCGGATATCTTGTCAACGAGGCGAACGGCGACCGCCTGCCGCTGTCCGGCTATGAAGTGTCGGTCGGGCGCAGCAAGGCGTGCGATATCGTCCTCGGATATAACACCGTTTCGCGTTTTCACGCCGTGCTTTCAAAGCATAAGAATGGCTGGCGCGTGACAGACACTCGTTCGAAAACCGGAACATATATCAACGCCGAGAAGATAGACAAGCCCCGCGCTCTTGCGGACGGGGACACGATAGTTTTCGGCAACGCGGTGTTCGTATTCGTCGAGAATGCGGCTATCGAGCCCGAACAGGCTCCGGAAGAGCATGTTGAACAGGCGGACGGTGAAGAGACCGCCCCTGCGGACGAGCACGCGGATTATATAATCGACGAAAAGACCGGAAACGCATATAGAATCGACGGCCTTATAACCTGTATGATAGGCAGTGGAGACGATGTGCAGATAAAGCTAAAGCGGCAGAATGTCTCGGCTCATCACGCCATGCTCGTGTTCGATGACGGAACGGGCAAATGGAGCGTTACGGATATGGATTCGACCTACGGCACTCTGCTCAACGGCAGACCCGTCAGACGCATGACTCAGCTCGATGACGGCGACACAATCAATATCTGCGGCAGTACGCTCACTTTCAGAACGACGGGAGGGGAGAGCGCATGAAAAAGACAATGAAGAGAACAAAATGGTGGCTCCCCGCGCTGATTCTGCTCACGGCGTTCCAGCTCATATCAATGGCGCAGGTCGTGTTCAACGACGACGGCTCGCTGAGCACGGAGTGTCTCATATTCTTCGGCGCATATCTCGCCGTCGAGTGGGTTTATTTCATCGCGATGTCGATAGCGAGAAAGCGCGCAGACCCGGCGCTCGAAATGATAGCGTTCTTCCTGACGGGCATAGGACTTGTCACCGTTGCGGGCGCGAACAAAGATTTGGTTAAGACACAGTTCGTCGCGGATATGCTCGGCATATTCTGCTTTGTCGCTCTGCTTTGGCTCATCTCGAATGTCGACCGCGCCATGGTGATGAGAACGCCCATGGCTGTGGCGGCAATAGGTCTGCTGGTTTTGACTCTTATCCTCGCGCGTAACATAAAGGGCGCGTTCAACTGGCTGAGTATCGGCGGAATGTCCATCCAGCCGTCCGAGTTCGTCAAAGTCGCGTTCGTCTTTGTCGGTGCGGCGACTCTCGATAAATTGCAGACCACTCGCTCGCTCACAAAATATATTATCTTCTGCGTCGTCTGCGTGGCGCTGCTGTTCTTAATGCGCGATCTCGGCGCGGCGCTGATATTCTTCTTTACGTTCATAGTCCTCGCGTTCATGCGCTCCGGCGACTTCCGCACGATAGTGCTCCTGTGCGTCGGCGCGGCGATGGCGGCGGGACTCGTTGTGCTGATACGCTCCGACTTTGTTATGGCTCGCTTTGCGACCTACCGCCATGTCTGGGACGATATGTACGGCAAGGGCTATCAGCAGACGCGCGTGCTCATCTACAGCGTCAGCGGCGGACTGCTCGGCGTCGGCATCGGCGACGGAAAGCTCAAAGAAGTCCCCGCGGCTACGGAAGATCTCGTATTCGGCATGATATGCGAGGAGTGGGGCATTATTATGGGCATCCTCGTCATTCTCTGCATCATGTTTATCGCGTTTCACAGCATCCGCTGCGCGAGCGGTTCGCGCTCGGCTTTCTATGCTATATCCGGCATAGCGGCGGGCTGCCTCCTGCTCTTCCAGACGGGACTCAATGTTTTCGGCGTCACCGATCTGCTGCCCCTTACGGGCGTCACCCTCCCGTTCATCAGCCGAGGCGGTTCGAGCGCGATATGCTGCTGGGCGCTGATAGCGTTTATCAAAGCGGCGGACAACCGCACCTGGATAGGCTCGAAATATTATCTCGATTCTGACTCGTAACCCGCGGAAAGGACTGATCAAATGAAAGGCATAGCAAAACGCTCAAAGCTCATGTTTGCGCTCGTGGCAATTTTTCTTGCGGGCGTCATAGTCCTCGCCGCAACATTCGGCGTCAACGCCGAAACATGGGTGTTCAAGCGCGCCAACAAGCATATATATTCGTCGGGTCAGATAGTCGCGGCGGGCACGATATATGACCGCAACGGCAAGGTACTGGCTCAGACAGCGAACGGCGAGAGAAAATATAACTCAAACAGCACCGTGCGCCGCGCCACCCTCCATGCGGTCGGCGACCTCGAGGGCTTTATCTCAACCGGAGCGCACAGCGCGTTCCGCGGCGAGCTCACGGGCTACAGCTTCTTAAACGGTGTATATGATTTGAAGAGAAACGGAGCGGGCAACGATATAACCCTCACTATAGATGCCGATCTCTGCGCCACGGCGTATAACGCCTTGAACGGCAGAAAGGGCGCAGTCGGCGTATATAACTACAAGACGGGCGAAATTCTCTGCATGGTCTCGACCCCGACTTATGACCCGTATAATAAGCCTACCAATATCGACAGCGATACAACAGGAAAATACGAGGCGATATATCTCAACCGCTTCCTGTCAGGCGTGTTCACTCCCGGCTCGACTTTTAAAATCGTCACAGCGATTAGCGCGCTCGAAAATATACCCGATATAAATTCGCGCACATTTACCTGCACCGGTCAATATAAGACCTCTACCGGTATAGTCAAGTGTAATTCCGTCCACGGAAAGCTCAATTTCCAGCAGGCACTCAGCAAATCCTGCAACAGCACCTTCGCCTGCATCGCGGAGGAGCTCGGCAACGACGCGCTGACGAAGACCGCCGAGCAGGTCGGCTTCAACAAGCGGATAACAATAGACGGAATAAGCGTCACAAAGAGCTATTTCACTCTGAAAGATGCAGTCAGCGTCGACCGCGGCTGGGCGGGCATCGGTCAGTATCAGACCCTTGCGAATCCCTGCCAGATGCTCACCATGATGGGCGCGATAGCGAACGGCGGCAGCGCACCTGCGCCGAAGCTGCTCAAGAGCGACAGCACATTGAGCTCGCTGACTTCGCCGACGCTCAAATATCTCGACGAAAATATAGCGAACACCATCAAAGATATGCTCCGAAAGAATGTCACGACCCACTACGGCGAGGGCAAGTTCCCCGGGCTTCAGCTCGGCGGAAAGACGGGCACAGCGCAGGTCACGGACGGCGAGCCCCACTCGTGGTTTGTCGCGTTCTCCGAGCGCGAGGATCTCCCGCTGGCGGTCGTCGTTGTTGTCGAACACGGCGGCGAGGGTATCAGTGCGGCGGCGCCCATAGCCAACAAAGTTATGCAGGCCGCGGCGAAAAAAGGCGTAAATTAAAACTTCGGCGTCCACGCAGAGCTGCGCGGGCGCCGATTTGTGTTATTTTATAATGCAGAAACGTTTTTTTTGAATATACTTGACATTCTGCGATTTATATTTTAAAATGAAATTGCCGAAATAAATTAACTATAAAAATTTTAAGGGAGGCTTTCAAATGAAAAGAATCGTAAGTATGCTGCTGGCTCTGCTGTTGTGTGCTTCATTTGCCTTTGGCGCAGGTACTCAGGCGTTAGCCTATGACAGCGGCGAGGACAAACCCTCGATAGTTATCTGCGAAGATATCATCGTGGGCGATTTGCTGAACATTGGGAACGGATATTCCTGCTCGGTGATGAAGATTCCCGTGAGCAAAGCCGCCTCGGGCTATACCGACAAGGTAAAGTCGGTTGTCTTTGCCGATATCCTGTCGCATGAGAAGCTCGACGTGCTCGCTTCGTTTGAAGTCACCGCTTCGGGAATGTATTCGCCCGTTGACAAAACTTCGGTGATAACGGGGCTTGAGGTGTCTTATAACGGAGCTGCGGACGGAATAACTTTTGAAAAAATTGTCGATTTGGATTGCGCTTGTCTTGTTATCAGCTATTGCGGCGTGCAGATAGCGACGCTCAACTACAGAATATCTTATAACGGCAATATCGAGCAGAGCTGAAATTATCGGCTTCGGGGCTTTCTCTTTCGGGGAAGCCCCGATTTTTATTTTATCTCCACTCCCGTGTAATAGTGCTTGACTATCTCCTGCCAGTCGGAGCCCTGCCGCGCCATGTAGTCCGCGCCGTATTGGCTCATGCCGACCCCGTGACCGTATCCGTGGACGGTAATTTTGAACTCGTCGCCCGTGCATTTTATCTCGAAGCAGGCGCTGCGGAGCCCCAGCTTTTCGCGTACCTGCGCGCCCGTGAATTCTTTTTCCCCGATCACGGCGCAGGAAATATATCCGCTGTCCGTCTTTTTGATTTCGCCTATCCACTTTTTTGCGTCGCCGCCGACCTCCGCGCCCGAGCCGGCGAAAGCCTTTTTGAATTCATCCGCCGTCAGCGTCAGCGTCGATGAGTAGTCGGGCGAGAGCCTGTCGCCCGCGCTCGTGACGCTCTTTAAGTAGGGGACATCCTTGCCCCAGACCTCCTCCGCGCTGAAGGTCTGCCCGCAGCTTATCGCGTGAAACGCCGCAGTTATAGTCTCCCCGTCATAGGTTATCGTCTTACCGAAAACGTCTTTGACAGCCTCTTCGATCTTCTTTTCGTATGTCTCGTATTTGTCGCCCCATTTTTTCTTGCGCGCCGCCGCGTCCAAATATCCCTGATGCACCGCGCTGTCATCGGTTATGTTCGCGCCGCCGAGCGTGGGGTCGGGACTGGAACGCTTCTTGACCGCATATGTATAGCATACGGCGGCCTGGGCGCGCAGAGCCTGCGAATGATATGTCGGCGGCATCTCCGCCGCCACCGCGCCGACAACATATTCGAACATGTCGATTTCGTTTATCTTCTTCGTTGAAGAGGAGAGCACGAGTATCGAATCTCCGTTATCCTGAATATTCGTTTTCGTGACTTCATTGCCGCTTTTCTCCGGAGCTTTTGCGCCGCCTGTTGCGGCGAGCGGGCAGATAAGCAGAACGGCTATCAGAATGATGAATAAAAATCCTCTGTTTTTCATATTTTTTACCTCCTGAACCTCGGCAAACTTGACTTTTGCTGCCGTTTTGGTGTAAAATTGTACTCTGATACATTATTATATAAATTTATATACGGAGCGAGAAAGGAGTCGAACGCATGGCGAATTATATATCCTCTATCCCGCAGGATGCCCTTAACAGTTTATGCGGAGAAATAGACAAGTATAACAAGATAAATCCTGCGTATTTTGATCGTTTCCAGGTCAAGCGCGGCCTGAGAAATTCGGACGGCACCGGTGTTATGGCGGGGCTGACAAAGATATGCAGCGTTCAGGGATATTATGTCGAGGACGGCGAGCGTGTCCCGATAGACGGCAGACTTATATACCGCGGAATCGATGTTCGCGAGATAGTCAGCGGATGCGAGCAGGAGGGACGCTTCGGCTTTGAAGAGGTCGCGTGGCTGCTCCTTTTCGGCACCCTGCCCTCGAGAAGACGCCTTGAGATATTCAAAAGTGTTCTCGCCGAGAGCCGCGAGCTTCCCAACGAGTTCATCGAGGATATGATAATGAAAGCCCCCTCGCACAACATCATGAACAAGCTTTCGCGAAGCGTCCTCGCGCTCTATTCATATGACGAAAATCCGGACGATATCTCGATAGAAAACGTCCTTCGCCAGTCGATACAGCTGCTCGCGCAGGTACCCATGATAATGAGCTACGCCTATCAGGTCAAGCGCCGCAACTTCTATCACGAGAGCATGTATCTCCACCCGGTCGACAAGACCCTCAGCACCGCCGAGTCGGTTCTCTACTCGATAAGAGCGGATAAAAAATTCACTCCTGAAGAGGCGCATATGCTCGATATCTGCCTCATGCTCCACGCCGAGCACGGCGGCGGAAACAACTCGACTTTCGCCACCCGCGTGCTGACTTCGAGCGGCACCGACACATATTCGGCTATCGCCGCGGGCATCGGCTCGCTCAAAGGCCCCAAGCACGGTGGCGCGAACATAAAGGTCGCCGAGATGGTCGAATATATCAAGCAGGGCGTTGAAGATATTACAGACGCGGATCAGGTCGCCGATTTCCTCAAGAAGATTCTCAAAAAAGAGGCGGGCGACGGCTCGGGACTCATCTACGGCATGGGCCATGCGGTCTACTCTCTGTCGGACCCGCGCGCGGTGGTGTTCAAGAGCTTTGTCCACCAGCTGGCCGACGCCAAGGGCCGCAGCCGCGACTTTGAGTATTACAACACGATCGAGCGGCTGGCCCCGCAGGTCATTGCCGAGAAGCGCCATATTTATAAGGGCGTCTCGACGAACGTGGACTTCTACTCCGGCTTTGTGTATGACATGCTGGGCATCCCGGTGGAGCTGTACACCCCGATCTTTGCGGTTGCGCGTATCGTCGGCTGGTCCGCCCACCGCATGGAGGAGCTTGTCAACGTGGATAAGATCATCCGCCCGGCCTACCAGAGCATCATGCAGACAAGGGAGTATGTGCCGCTGGAGGAAAGATAAAAGGGAAAAAAGAGAGAAGAATTTTCGCACAGGGCGAAGGTTCTTCTCTCTTTTTTGGTATAAAGCCCCTTTTGGGGCTGCTTTGCAGGGCAGGGCCTTGCCCCCTCCGCGGCGGGGTGGGGGCACCCCGCCCTACATTCTCCCGGAAAAGGGGGCGTAGGGGAGGGATTTATCCCTCCCGGGACGTGTACGGCATCCGCGGGGCGTCGGGGACGCCGCCCCCTACAACAGGTTACGTGAATCCATCCAAAACCACCTTCAGCTCTGCCCAGATGTCCTCCTGCGAGGCACTGTAACAAAGGCTATCCGTATAGGGACGGCAATAGACTTGGTACAAAATGCCGTCCTGCGCAAAGTAGGCTCTGGACTGGATGTAGGGCCACGAGTTCGGGTTGCTTGTACAGTGGGGGATCAGCGCGGTGTTGCCGTTGGCCATGGGGTAGCTTTCACATTGCCACGTCAACCCGGCACTTTTTTGCCAATACAAATCCGTTGCCATCTCCTTGGGCGCATCCCCAAGATAGGCAACTGCCATGATTTCTACATTGTAGCCATCCAAAAGCACACCCGTGCGTAGGTAGAGCTTGTCCGGTGTATCGCCGCGCCCGATGGGGATAAATCCGGCGGGATATTCCTGAAATTTCGGCGTATAGGGCATGCCATCGTCATATTCATCCGGTATGTCGATCATGCCGGACGGATACATGGCAATCGACGGGAAAGTGCTTGTATCTCCCTCATCCAGCAGCGTGTTCTGCGCCAGCGGCAGACCAGTCTCGGTAGTCATTTCCACCCAGCTGTCGTACCCGCGTGCAGCCCGGGCGTACCAATCGGCGTAGTCCGCGTCGGTGGGGTGCAGCTGGCCGTTTATCTTGGCGTTCATCGGCAGGC
>ENA-ORPK01000714-ORPK01000714.1-human-gut-metagenome-genome-assembly--contig:-NODE-714-length-29235-cov-3.626594_pt1 | contig 29235 bp, 18 predicted proteins | sample MGYA00242139_ERZ509068 | MGnify/ENA primary metagenome ERZ509068 (study PRJEB26280, sample SAMEA2338687) | human gut metagenome | biome: human gut; feature: human-associated habitat; material: faeces... | reverse complement strand
CGACACGCCCTTCAAATCCTCGAGGAATTTCGCGCTGGCATCAACACCAACCACATTCAAGCCCAAACATTCATAATCGTGCATTACATCTGCAAACTCATTCTTGCGGAGCATGCCGTGGTCAACAAAGATACAGGTCAACCTATCGCCTATCGCCTTGTTGAGCAACACAGCACATACAGACGAGTCCACGCCACCAGACAGACCCAGAATTACCCTGTCGTTGCCCACTTGGGCTCTGATTTCCTGAACCGTACTTTCTACAAAAGAGGCCGGGCTCCAATCCTGACGGCTGCCACAGATGTCAACCACAAAGTTTTTAAGCAGAAGACCACCCTGAACAGTGTGGAACACTTCTGGATGGAACTGAACACCCCAAAGCTGTTCGTCACCAGCCTGGTATGCGGCAAACCTGACCTTATCGGTCGAAGCAATGCAGCGCCACCCCTCGGGAATAGCCGTAATGGTGTCGCCATGGCTCATCCACACTTGCGAATAGTTGTCAAATCCAGCAAACAACGGATTTGTCTTTTCAAACTCACACAAGTTGGCGCGTCCGTATTCACGACTGCCCGCAGGCTCTACCTTGCCACCAAATGTGTGGCTCATATATTGGGCACCATAACAAATGCCAAGTATAGGCAGACGGCCTCGTATTGCGCTTAAGTCCACCTTAAACGCCTCTGGGTCATATACACTGTATGGCGAACCGCTCAAAATCACCCCAATAACAGAGTCATCATCCTTAGGGAACTTGTTATACGGCAAAATCTCGCAAAAAGTATTCAGCTCGCGAACTCTTCGTCCAATCAACTGAGTTGTCTGGCTTCCGAAGTCCAATATTATTATTTTCTGTTGCATGTATTATAAATAATTGTTTGTCAAATAGGATTATAACTTGAGTTATCTTCAGCTTTGGTTGACAAGGTCTGCATGTTTCTGATAGTACCAGAGCCCTTCAGTATGACAATCCTAAGCTCTTCCACTGTCATGCGTACGAACTTGTAAGTCTGTTTCCCGGCTCCCTTTGCCTTTTCAACCGATACGGAATTGAACGACCCGTGGCCACAACTTATCTGAATGTCAAATACGCAGTCGGTCATCTCACCCCAGTCTATCGTGATATTCCGAGCTTCACGGCCCATAAAAATAGTAACCTTGTCACCCTGCTTCAGTTCCTTTGAATAATCAGCCATAACAGAAGAGCCAACATTGCCAGCTGCCGCCTGTCCGCCAGGCAGACACAGCGAACACAGGCAGAGCAAAGCACACATGCAGACTGTCTTTCCGATTCGATTAAAACATAATGGTTTCATGTTCTGTTCTATGTTATTGAATGTATTGCTATTCATTTATTGCTTGCAAAGATAACAAATAAAAGGAAAAAAGAGGGGGTATTGCCACCACAAATGAAGGAATACACAAAAACTTTTTTCGCACAACAATGCACCCTATGCAGAGCTTTCATACAGAGAAGATACGGGATAAGATGGCGCTACTAACAAAAAAACATTATAAGAAGGTACTCTGGTATTCCATTTTATTGATACTTTTGCACCGACAGTCCCCCAAAAACGGCTTTGCAGCCAGAACTAACAGAGCCATGCCATCACAACACACATATATTGCCATAGACCTCAAAAGCTTCTATGCTTCGGTGGAATGCGTTGAGCGCGGCCTCAACACCCTCGACACACATCTTGTGGTTGCCGATGCCAGCAGAACCGACCGAACAATATGTCTTGCCGTGTCACCCTCGCTCAAGCAGTATGGCACAGGCGGGCGGCCGCGCCTGTTTGAAGTCAACGACAAGGTTAACTACCTCAACAAGCTTCGCCGTGCGGCACGGGGAAAGTCGGGCGACACATGCGCTAAATCATTCTCGGCCTCCAAGCTGCACGACGACCCGACTTTGGAGATAGACTTCATCGTAGCTACTCCGCGCATGGCTCTCTACATTGACTACAGCACAAGGATACACGAGGTCTATCTTAAATACATAGCCCCCGAAGACATCCACGTCTACTCCATAGACGAGGTGTTCATTGACGCCACAGCCTACCTGAAGATGTACGGCAAGACTCCGCGCCAACTTACCACCACGATTATAAGAGACATTCTCCGCACTACAGGCATCACAGCAACAGCAGGCATCGGTCCCAACCTCTATCTGTGCAAGGTGGCGATGGACATTGTTGCAAAACATTCCGCTCCAGACGAACATGGGGTGAGAGTGGCAGAACTCGATGAAATGAGCTACAGAAGAAAACTGTGGGACCACCATCCAATCACTGACTTCTGGCGCGTAGGAAAAGGCGTGGCGCAAAAACTGATGCTCTATGGCATTGATACCATGGGAAAGGTGGCCCGTTGTTCGCTTGCAAACGAAGACATACTTTATGGTATGTTCGGCATCAACGCCGAACTGCTCATTGACCACGCATGGGGCTGGGAGCCGTGCACAATGGACATGATAAAATCTTACAGACCGGAAACCAACTCCATCTCCAACAGCCAGATACTGGCGGAGCCTTACTCATGGCAGAAGGCCGAAACCGTCATCAAGGAAATGAGCGAGACCCTTATACTTGGCCTGACAGAAAAAAGAATGGCCACCGAACGTATAACCATCACCATAGGCTATCAGCCGACATCAAGAAACGACAGCGCATCTACCCGTCACAAAAGCTCACACACCTCCATAAATTTGGGAAAATACACATCATCTTCAAGCATTATAACATCATCTATATTAGAGATTTACCGACAGACGATAAACAAAAATTTTAAAATACGCCGAATCACCGTAGCATTCCACCACATCCTCCGCGAAAAAGACATTATGCCTCAAACATACACCCCAAGTCTTTTTGAGGAACAGGAAGCGGTTGACCATCAGGCCGCACCTCCCACCTCTGAAGCCAAAGAGCGCAAAATAAAAGACACGCTCATTGCCATAAAAAACAGATACGGCAAGAACTCCATACTGACAGGCACCAGTTTTGAAGACGGAGCAACGGCAAGGGAGCGTAACAGACAAATCGGAGGACACAAAGCATGAATAACAAATATCAAGACATCATCAACCTGCCGCACCACGTATCTGAAAAACATGCGCCTATGAGCATGCAGAAGAGAGCTGCCCAATTTGCACCGTTCGCTGCATTGGGAGAAGACTCGCTGCAAAGAGATGAAAACAGCAGCAAAAGGCCAGACCGAAAGCACAATATGACAGAACAACACGACATGTCAGAGTAACACCATATTGGCCAACAAAGCCAATCGTCAATCCCGTGGCGGGCGGAACACACTCATCCGTCCCATCCTTACCCTGCCAAGCCGCCCACAGGCCACAAGCCGTTTAAGCACACCTGCAGCATAGGATTCCGAGCAACTCGCCTCACCGGCAAAGTCTGACACAGAGAAGATGCCCTTACGGACCATCAAGGCTTCTGCCACCTCGGCCGCTGCCTCCTGCGAAAGTGACACGTTGGCCCTCACATTTTCCGACACCACTTTATATACCACATCATCAAATTTCCCCGCCAACTCTCGCTTGGGCTTGAACACAACACTACTCTTCGCCTTTTCGACCATAAGATTGCCTGCCTTGCTGACCGACACTCTGCCCCTGACCTTGGGCGTCATGAAGCCCAAGCCCGGCACCTCTACAGAATGGCCGAGCACCAACATGCGGCTCACAACCTCGGCCAGAGCATCCAGCACCGCAAGCACCTGACAGCGCGACACACTGCAGTTATCCACCATCATGTCAATCAGCGCCCCAGCGTCAATCCTGCCAGCATCAACAACCTTGGCATACACAACATCCGCACCCTGCATGGCACCGCCTGCAGCCTTCAAACGACATCTTATAACCTTCATAACTTCTATTCATTACCGTTTAACAGAAAATAATCAAGCGCAAAGGTCGCACCATCGGCCGAAACGGATTTCCGCACCGCCCGATGCGCCATTGCGTTTCCGCGGAAATGCAATGCCATTTCGCCCAGTGCACAAACGTAAAGTCAACAAAACGGTGGGGCAAGCGGTTGTCATACAGCGCATTACTGCCAACAACAATCTTTATGCAAATATTCGGGGGCTACGCAGCAGCAAAACAACACTGCAGTTGTGGCAGCGGACAATAAGCATACAACAGAATACGACTCTGCCACCTACAAGCAGCAAAGTATGCAACAAGAAAAACGAAGGAAAACAAATGCTACAGGACTGCAATAAAGTCTGGCGGAACAGGCGTAGAGAAATGCAGTTCCTCGCCCGTCACAGGGTGGCGAAAGTAGAGGCGCACAGCATGCAGATACATACGCTTCGACTCAGAGGGCAGGGCGTCTTGAAAGACTGCCGCTCCGTATTTTTTGTCCCCCACAACCGGATGGTGGAGGTCAGAAAGATGCACTCTTATCTGATTTTTCCGCCCTGTGTCAAGTCTTAACTCAACAAGGGTGTTGCGTCTGCCCCTCTCAAGAACTTTGTAGTGCGTAATGGCAATCTTGCCACCGTTGTCAAAAGGACTGCTCATGGTGAAATACTGCTTGTTATCCTTAAGCCAGCTGGTGACCGTGCCCGAATCATGTTCAAGCATTCCGCTTGCCACCGCAACATAACGTCGGTCAAAGACAAATCCTTTCCAGTCTGACTCAAACAGCTTCTGCACTTCACGGCTCTTGGCATAAATCATAAGTCCCGAAGTATCACGGTCAAGGCGGTGTACCAAATGAGCCCGGCAGCGCTGTCGAGTGCGCTCAAAGTAGTTGTCAAGCACTGTCTTCACGCAAAAAGAGTGGTGAGATGTTGCCATTGACAAAATCCCCTCATGCTTCTCCACCACGATAAGAAAGCGGTCTTCGTAGACACTACGCACGTGGCGACCACTGAAGCCGGTAGGCGCCACTGTTTTAGTGCCCCCAACAACAACCTTGTCTCCCACAGCAAGGGGGGCATCGTGCTGACAGACAGAATTCCCGTTAACAAGAATGCGACCTTCACGCAGAAACTGCCTAATGCGAGATCTGCTTATTTCAGGCATTTCCTCGAAAAGGAAAGTCAAAAGAACCGTATCTTTGCTAACTACCGGCATAAATCACATCAATCAGATAAACAAGCAAAGGAATTGTAGCTATGCTCCACAATGATGACAAAAAGATGCACTGCGCCATATCACGTGACGAGCGGTCATATTGCAGACAAAACATAATGCCATTGGCGGCTGACGGCATTCCACTGAGCACTATGGCAACATTGCGTATCAGTGGGTCGCAGTGTACAAACACAAGCACCCCCATAACAACAAGAGGAGCCGCAAGCAGTCGCAGTATTACAGCCTTGTAGACCAACATGCCACCCATCATGTCATGAAGGCTGATGCAAGTAAGGGTGCTGCCCACCAGCAGAAGCGCACAAGGAATTGTCATGTCACCAACAAGATGACAGAAAACAGCTACAGGCTCTGGCACGGAAATTCCACATGCCGCTATGACAAAAGCCAATGCAGAAGCCACAATACATGGGGAAAACAACACTTTGCGGCGCAAAAGCTCACGTAAGCGGCCCTCACCCTTAACAAAAAGCACCCCTAAAGAAAATATCAGAAAATTAAAAGGCACCGTGAGTACAGAGGCATAGAACACGGCCTTTTCGCCATACAGAGCCATCACAACGGGGAAACCAACAAACGTGACGTTGCCAAAAGCAATGACAAAACGAACAAGACCACGCCTGTGAGATTCTATACGAAGTAGCACGGTAAAGAAATGAGCACACAAAAGCAGTATAACGTACAGTATTACAGACATGTATGACAACTGAACAAGCTCAGACACTTCAAACTTTACACCCTTTCCCATCACGGAAGCCAGTATCAGCAACGGGCAACTGACATTAAGAACGAAGCGGGTCATCATACGGTTCATGTCCGTATGCCACAGATTGCGCTTGGCAGAAAAATACCCCGTAATAATAACCCCGAAGATTATCAGCAACTGAACAACAATGTGCACTAACATCAAAAGAATAATTAAAAATCGGATGCAAAATTACTAATAAAACAGCTTACCCCCCACACTGTAGCTTGTTTTTCAACAAACAAAAGAAACAATCAAGGGCATATAGCCGAAAAGTGGAACACAACATGTTTTAGTTGCAAACGCCAACAAGCAAAATCAAGAGCCGTACAAACAAGCAAAGCCATTTGTCGTCCGAAGAAAAACAAATTCGTTAACATTTCAAAAAAATAGTCATGCGTCCCTTTGTTTTTTAAGGCTATGCGAATAAAATACTGTATCTTTGCAATTAAAGCACTAAACTCCCGCATAATCCAAAAAAAATAAGGACATCCGCTGTATTTTGAATTGCAGGCACATCAGAATAGCAGTTTTACACGGACCAGGGTTGTGCGGTGCAACACCTAATGTAGAAAATGAGAAAAAAAATAACTCATATATTATGGGCTCTGACTATAGCCTTCATAATCGGTACGGGGCTGTTCTTTACAGCAATATGGAACGGCTGGATTGGTTATGTCCCCCCGATTGAAGAACTTGAAAACCCCATAAACAAATATGCCTCCCAGGTTTTGTCGAACGATGGAGAACTTCTTGGCACATGGTCGTACAACGAAAACCGCATGCTTGCAAAACATGATGACATTGCCCCATGTGTATACAACGCCCTCATCGCCACAGAGGACAAACGCTTCTACGAACACTCGGGCATTGATCTGCGCTCGCTGTTCAGAGCGGTGGTGAAGCGAGCCATACTCCACCAAATGCAGGCGGGCGGAGGAAGCACTATTACACAGCAGCTCGCCAAACAACTTTACAGCTCGGCAACACAAAACAGCACGGAGCGAGTGATGCAGAAAGCGATAGAATGGATAATAGCCATTAAACTGGAACATTATTATTCAAAAAACGAAATTCTTACCCTCTACCTCAACTATTTCGACTTTCTACACCATGCCGTAGGAATAAGGAGCGCCGCAAAGATTTATTTCAACAAGCAGCCATCCGAGCTGTCCATCCCCGAAGCCGCAATGTTGGTCGGAATGTGCAAAAACCCATCGTATTACAACCCCATACGCAATCCGGAACGCACAGCAGAACGACGCAACATAGTGTTGAAACTGATGGCGGAAAACGGATATATCTCGGAAATTGAAGCTGACGCCTACATGAAGCAAGATCTTGGCTTGAATTTTCAGAGAGTGTCACACAACGACGGCATTGCAACCTATTTTAGGGAGTATCTGCGGCAGATTATGATGGCCCGCAATCCCGAAAGAAGCGACTATTACTCGGAACTTGAGTATAACGATGCTAAATACGAGTGGGACAACAATCCGCTTTACGGCTGGTGCAACAAACATGTTAAAAATGATGGAAGCCCTTACAATATTTATACCGACGGCCTTAAGATACACACGACCATTGACTCGCGGATGCAGCGCTACGCAGAGCAAGCGATGAGAGAACACCTCATAGGACTGCAGCGCGTGTTTAGCAAGGAAAAGAGGGGTACCGCAAAATACCCATATGCAGAGTCTGTAAGCATGGCCACACGTCAGAACCTTATCATGCAGGCCATCAGGCAAAGCGACAGATACAGGCAGATGAAAGCAAACGGGGCTTCGGAAGAAGAAATAATGCAGGCTTTCAACAAGAAAGTACCCCTGACGGTGTTTACGTACCACGGAGATGTTGACACCACGATGACGCCACTCGACTCCCTACTCTACCACAAATCATTCCTGCAGGCAGGGTTTATGGCGATGGACCCCACCAACGGATTCGTCAAGGCATATGTTGGAGGTATAAACTTCAACAACTTCAAATATGACATGTGTTCACAGGGACACAGACAAGTGGGCTCCACCATAAAGCCATATCTGTACTCCCTTGCCATGGAAAACGGAATGACACCATGTGACCTTGTGCCTAACCAACAACATACCTACGGCAACTGGACTCCAAGAAACGGCAGCAACGCACGCTACGGGGAAATGGTTCCGTTGAAATGGGCTCTGGCACAATCAAACAACTGGATTTCGGCATACCTCATCAACAAATACGGCCCTGGAGCCCTTGTACAGATAATGAAGAACTTCGGCATTCGCCATAATATAGAAAATCCGAACCTCACACTTTGTCTTGGAACATGCGAGATTTCTGTAAAAGAGATGGTCAGTGCCTACACCGCATTTGCAAATCACGGCATGAGGGTTGCCCCACTGATGGTTACAAGCATAGAAGACAACAACGGAACTGTTATTGAACGTTTCCACACGTCCACAAACGAAGCTATCAGCAGCAGCAGTGCCTACAGAATGGTCGACATGTTGAAAGCCGTGATTGACCAAGGAACAGGACGGAGACTAAGAGGGCGGTACGCACTTACCGCAGAGATAGCTGGCAAGACTGGCACAACGCAAAAGAACTCGGACGGCTGGTTTGTGGGCATGGTACCAAGACTGGTTGCAGGCTGCTGGGTTGGTGGAGAAAACCGCAACATACACTTCAACAGCACTGCAATGGGGCAAGGTGCGTCCATGGCATTGCCAATATGGGCTCTGTTTATAAAAAAGGTCTTTAATGACCCTACCCTCGGGTATTCCCCAAAAGAAAAGTTTCAGATTCCGTCAGACTTCAAATACTGTGACGACTCAGCATTGTCGGCCGACAGTCTTGGAGCAGGAGAAGTCCCCGAAGATTTCTACGAAATCACACTTTAAATGAAAAACCACAACATACAATGAGATTTTTAGCACTTATTCCTGCAAGATATGCATCAACAAGATTTCCCGGAAAGCCGTTGGCAAAACTGGGCGGTAAATATATAATACAAAGAGTATACGAACGAGTATCTGATTTGTTTGACTGCACCTATGTTGCTACTGACGATGACAGAATTGCTTCGGCAGTGGAAAGTTTCGGTGGCAAGGCAATCATGACCAGCACTGACCACAAGAGTGGCACGGATCGCTGTTGGGAAGCCGCATACAAACTCGGCCAAGAAAACTTTGATGTGGTAGTAAACATTCAGGGGGACGAGCCGTTCATACACCCATCTCAACTTGAGAGCATAAAGAACTGCTTCTCTGACAACAGCACACAGATAGCTACACTTGTAAAGCCTTTTGACCGCAACACCCTTTTCTCCGCACTAAAGGATCCCAATTCGCCCAAAGTAGTAATAAGCCGCGATATGAAAGCGCTTTACTTCAGCCGTTCCATTATACCGTATATTAGAGGCGTGGGTGAAAACAAATGGTTAGAGAACCATACATTCTACAAACATATAGGTATGTATGCCTACCGAATGCCAGTACTCAAGGAAATAGCATCGTTGGAACAGACGCCGCTGGAAAAAGCAGAGTCGCTTGAGCAACTGCGATGGCTGGAAAATGGATACACCATCAAAGTTGGTATCACAGATATTGAGACTGTAGGCATTGACACACCAGAAGACCTGCAGAAAGCAGAGAGGTTTCTAAGGAAGAATGAGAAGATACTGCCTCAGGCCTAAATCATCATACATAACTACATAATTACAAGATGCAAACACACAAGACATCATTGCGAAATATTATACTATGCCTCGCCGCCTTGCTTGCCGCCACAAGCTCATATTGCCAGAAAATCAGCATTGGAACCTACAAGTTCAAAGACGGTTCTATATACAACGGCCAGCTATATAGCGGAAAACCTAACGGACGCGGCAAGACCACATGGCCGTCGGGCGACACCTACGAAGGAGAGTATCTGAAAGGACATCGTAACGGAAAAGGCATTTACACATTTGCCGATGGTGAGAAGTATGACGGCGAGTGGACCAATGACCACCAAAACGGATATGGCACATATTACTTTAATAACAACAACCGTTATGAAGGCCTTTGGTTGAAAGATTATCAAGAAGGAAACGGTACCATGTATTACTATAACGGTGATGTCTACCGTGGCAACTGGAAACAGGACAAGCGTGAGGGGCTTGGAACATACACTTATGCAAAAGGTGCTAAATATCAAGGTCAATGGAAAGACGATGTCAAATGCGGCAAGGGAGTCTTCGTGTGGGCCGATGGGTCAAAATACAATGGGGAATGGGCCAACAACATGCGCAACGGAACTGGAGTATTCACCTATGCTGACGGCGATGTCTACACGGGCCAATGGAAAGATGACAACATGAACGGCAAGGGCATTTACAAGTTCAAGGACGGCAATGAGTATGACGGACAATACGTCAACGGGAAACGCACTGGACACGGATACTATAAATTCGCCAATGGCAACAAATACAATGGCATGTTTCTAAATGGTGATAAAAGCGGAATAGGGACGTTCACTTGGAGTGACGGAGCTGTCTACGTGGGCCATTGGAAGGATGACAGGCGAAACGGAGAAGGCAAATACACGTGGGCCAACGGCGATGTTTATGACGGCCAATGGGAAAACGATGAGATGAACGGCGTTGGCATCCTGCGCCTTGCTTCTGGCACGAAATTCAAGGGGAAATTCAAAAAAGGCATAAAGCACGGAGAATGTATAGAAGAAGACAAACAAGGAAACCGTTTTGAAGGTTCCTACCGCAACGGTATCAAAGACGGCCCATTTACAGAGAAAGACAAGACCGGACGTATTACCGCTAAAGGAAAATACGAAAACGGGAAAAAGATAACAAACTAAACACACCAGTCAACAACCCACTCCCAATATACCATATATGAAGATAACAGACAACGACCCATGGCTGAAGCCATATGAGAATGCGATAAACGGACGCCACCAACATGCCGTTGACAAAGAAAAAGAACTGACGGGAAACAAAGATTTAAGTACTTTTGCGTCAGGACATGCCTATTTCGGGCTTCACAAATCTCCAACAGGCTGGGTGTTTCGCGAATGGGCACCAAATGCCACGGGGATTTACCTAATCGGAGATTTCAACAATTGGCAAAAATCAAAAGACTATAGCCTCTCCTGCAAAGAGAATGGAGTTTGGGAGATACAACTTAAAGAAAACCAGATACAACACGGACAGCTCTACAAGATGTCAGTTTGTTGGGAAAACGGAGAAGGCCAACGCCTGCCCGCATGGGTGACCCGTGTTGTGCAAGACGAAAAAACCAAGATATTCAGTGCACAGGTATGGAATCCCGCACACCCATACAAATTCAAACACACAAAATTCAAACGTCAGGCCGGCCCCTTGTTTATATATGAATGTCACATCGGCATGGCACAGGACGCTGAGAAGGTCGGGTCGTACGACGAATTCAGGACTAACATCCTGCCACGTATTAAAGACGATGGATATAACTGCATACAGATTATGGCCATTCAGGAGCATCCGTACTACGGAAGTTTTGGTTATCACGTGTCAAATTTCTTTGCGCCATCGAGCCGTTTCGGAACTCCCGAAGAGCTCAAACATCTTATTGACGAGGCACACTCCATGGGCATTGCTGTAATAATGGATTTGGTACATAGCCACGCTGTGAAGAATGAGAATGAGGGTCTTGGTAACCTTGCGGGAGATCCTAACCAATATTTTTACCCTGGTGAACGGCACACACACAAGCAATGGGACAGTCTTTGTTTTGACTACGGCAAGAACGAAGTGTTGCACTTCTTGCTCAGCAACTGCAAGTACTGGCTTGAGGAATTCAAATTTGACGGTTTCAGGTTTGACGGGGTTACTTCCATGCTTTACTACAGTCATGGTATGGGTGAAGATTTCCTTGACTACAACTCTTACTTCAACGGCCATCAGGATGACAATGCAATATGTTACCTGACGCTTGCTAATAAGCTCATTCATCAAGTCAACCCCAACGCAATTACCATTGCAGAGGAAGTTTCGGGCATGCCAGGACTGGCTGCAAAATTTGAAGACGGTGGATACGGCTTTGACTATCGCATGGCAATGAACATACCCGACTTTTGGATAAAAACAATCAAGGAGCTGCGTGACGAGGACTGGAAGCCAAGCTCTATCTTTTGGGAGGTCACCAACAGAAGAGCCGATGAGAAAACGGTGTCTTACCTCGAAAGTCATGACCAAGCTCTTGTAGGCGACAAAACAATAATATTCAGACTGGTTGATGCTGATATGTATTGGCACTTTAAAAAAGGTGATGAAAACGAAACGGCAAATCGTGGTGTCGCCCTCCACAAGATGCTACGTCTTGTCACTGCATCTACCATTAATGGCGCCTATCTCAATTTTATGGGAAATGAATTCGGTCACCCGGAATGGATAGATTTTCCGCGTCAGGAAAACGGTTGGAGCTACACCTATGCGCGCCGACAGTGGAATTTGGTAGACAATAAGGAACTCCTTTATCATTACCTCGGCGACTTTGACCGTGATATGATAAAAGTACTCAAAGAGAATAAAAGACTTCTACAGACAAAAATCAGGGAAATTTGGCACAATGATAGTGACCAAGTGCTGGCTTTCTCACGTGGCAAGTATCTATACGTCTTTAACTTCAATCCCACAAAAAGCTTTGAAGGATATGGCTTTATGATGCCCCAGGGGAAATACAAAGTTGTACTTAACACTGATGCGAAGAAATATGGGGGATTCGGGCTATCAGATGACAATGTGGAACATTTCACTAATTATGACCCCGTCTTATCCCGACAACATAAAGGATGGCTTCAGCTTTATTTGCCAGCCCGTTCGGCAATGGTACTAAAAGAAATGGATTAACGTCTGCCTGCATATGAGGAAAGAACTATTATCCCACAACATTCTACACATAAAGCATGTCTCAAAGACAAAAATATGCGTTTGGCTGTTTTTCGCCCTGCATCTGTTCAGCATATGGGCTTTTCAGCACTACATGATTGAAGCTGTTTGGGCCAAGTATAACGTTACTCCAGCAACTGTCATTTGTCTTTTTATACTACTGTTCTTGCTGCCGTTCTCGCTTTCTGGCAAGCTAAAAATAAAGCCGCAATGGTATAGTATGATCTTCTATCCATCAATTTTCATTGCTGCTTTATTATCACAGGAACATCTTACTCTGCTATGTGTAACTGCATCGATAGTAGTTTCGGGTATATTTGTTCTGTTAGTATATAAACTGCCATTGCCGTCAAATAGATATGCAATAACAAATGTTACCATCTATTTGATTATTCTCGTGTACTACAGCGTATTTGCCGACACCAGAGAACTCACACACTACAAATACAGCATCGTGCATTATATGAACATCGGCCAATATGACAAAGCTTTGGAAATCGGGGATAAATCATTGCACATAGACAACGAAGTCTTTAATCTTCGCACCAAAGCCATGCTGATGACCAACACTATAGGTGATGCCATCTTTAAATATCCGATTCCCGAGAATCCCAACATGATACAGGCAACCGATGATATGAATACACACCAAAAACAAGACGTTGTTCTATGCAATCTCTTGTTGCAGAAGAAACTGAATCTGTTTGTAAAAAAACTGCAAAGCTGGCGTGATATTCAGTCGGCCGAACTGCCACAGTATTACAAGGAGGCTCTTGTGATATATCTATCAAAAACCATTGATACAGACATCATATATAATGACCCTGCAACACAAACAGACTATTCTGACTTCATTGCGGAAATGAAGAAACACTCTGACAGGCAGATTCGGTCGAATGTGTGCAGAGATCTGTACCCGGACACATATTTCTGGTATTATTTCTTCTTCCCTTCTGTCAGACAATGATAACAAAACAAAAGCAAAAACTTATTCATGCGCTTGGTCAAAAAAAACAAAGAGACCTTCAAGGGCTATTTGTCGGCGAGGGAACTAAAACCATATGCGAACTCAGTCGGAGATACCGGTGTGTGTTTCTTATGTACACAGAAGAATGGGCCAACACGAATAAGAGCATAATGCCGTTAGCAGACGAAAAGCAAATCGCCACGCAGGAACTTCTTGACAAACTTAGTCTGCAAAAAACGCCACAAGGCGCAATCGGCATCTTTAAAAAAAATCCCCCCATACCTTTGGTAACATCACTGGCCCAAAACCAGTTGTGTCTTGCCCTTGATTCTATACAAGACCCTGGTAATCTCGGTACGATAATACGTATAGCAAACTGGTTTGGAATAAAGTCAATAATATGCTCTACAACAACGGCTGATGTTTATTCACCCAAAGTAATTCAGGCAACTATGGGGGCATTGGCCGGTGTAGATGTATTCTACACTGACCTCTGTGCCTATCTTGGCAGAATAATGCCCGACATACCAATATACGGAACATTTCTTGATGGCACAGACATCTACGACACGACATTGACGAGCAATGGGATAATAGTCATGGGCAACGAAGGAAACGGAATAAGCAGCCAAGTTGCCCATTGTGTGACAAAAAGACTATACATCCCACCATATAATGCGTGTCCAAACACCACGGAAAGTCTAAATGTCGGAGTAGCAACAGCGGTGACCTGTGCAGAATTCCGAAGACGATTTCCCAAATGACAGCAAGCCAATACCCTACCCTAAAATACCGTTTATCACCAACAAATGGAAATACCTATCATAATAGTTCTAACAGCAGCATCTTTTGTCTTGCTCTCTATATACATCATCTTATTTTGGAAAAGTTATGTTCCAATACCACTAAACACTGACAACGCCCGACACCTTGGCTTTAAAAAAGACAATACAAGACTTCCATCGTTTTCTGTAGTAATAATTACCCACGATTGTGATTCATTGCTTGAGCAACTAATAAAGAAACTGGTTGCCCAACAATATCCTTTTTTCGAAATACTTATTGTCAACAATGCTTCTACTGACGGCACCAACGATGTCATAAAACGGGCGACTATAGAACACCCTGACATTGTAAGACACACTTACCTTCCTCAAAACAGAAACGGAATTCTACACATGTCAATAGCAACAACTCTTGGAGTTAGAGCCGCAAGAAATGAATGGGTCATCCTGCTTAAACCAACATCGTTTCCCAAAAGCGAGCTATGGATCGCAAGTATTGCACATGCGGTTTTAGAGGGAGCCAACATTTGTCTTGGCTATAATGATTACTTCGGATACGACAATTCCAGATGGGTAAGAAAAGCCATAAGGAAACGCAACAAAGCCCAATTGCTGAACTTCCGTGCTATATTTCGGGGGAAATGTAAACCTGTAGAATGTGAAGGCTCCAACATCGTCTTTTCAAAAAAAGACTTCCTTAAAAACGGTGGATACAGGCATTGGCTCTACCTGAAGACTGGCCACGAAAACCTATACATAACAACAAACGCCCCAAAAGGTAAGACGGCTTTCTTGACCGAACCTGACTCACAAGTGGAAACAATTCTGCCGCCAATTGAAGACTTATGGAAAATAGAACGGAAACTGGCAGTGAAATCCTATAAGAAATTCAATATGTCAACCAAACTGCGCCGCAACCACTACACAATTCTTGGAACAGTATATGTCATGTCTGTCTTGTGCATGCTCGCAAGCATATATTTTACATTCTTCCCTTTGGAAACAGATAGTTCATACAGTATTCTCAAAACGGCATGGCTATCGGCAGACCACGAAGTATTCATAACCATTCCATGTATTTTACTGCTGCTCTTTGTTATAATATCACTCATACACTACTTCTTTGTAATTAATTTTTATCATCGTGACAGAAAAAGGCTATACACACCATTACGTACAGATTCGTCTAAAATCATGACAAAGTAACAGATCCATACAGAAACCGTTGACACCATACACCAGACGCTTTCAGGCAAGACAACAGTAATGCAAACAAACAGATTTCATTCCATTATAACGCTTTTGCTATCATCGCTTGTTACGATAGCCTTCCTGTCATGTTCTCCCGTTAAATTCCTTGGGCAGGAGGATTTTCTCCTCAGTTCAGTAAAACTGAGCAGTGACAACCCAAGTGTGCCGTCAGCCTCCTATAACACGTATATCCGTCAGCAGCCTAATTCGAAATGGTTCAACACGCTTAAAGTTCCCTTGGCGCTATATTGCATCTCAGGAACAGACAGCACAAAAAAGAGAAACCGTTTTTGGCAAAGAATCGGGGAGCCTCCAGTCATCTTTGATGAGCAGCAGATGGCCAACACGCAAAACACACTGACCCTTGCTTTAAAGGACAAAGGGTTTCTAAACGCACAGGTGATTACGAGTAAGGTTGTAAATCACAGCAAGAGAAAAGTCAGGCTCCATTATCAGATGAGACCTGGCAAACCATACATAATAAAGGAAATTGTATTTACAGCAGATGATCCAACCATAGACAGCCTAATAAACATTAACAAGTCGGAATCCTTGTTGTCACCAGGAATAATGTGCGATGCGTCATTATTGGACAAGGAACGGGCTCGCATTACGTCAATGCTTCACAACTGCGGCTATTATAAAGTATTGAAAAACCATATACGATATGAGGTCGACACATTGTCGGGACCATCTGAGGTAAGTCTGAAACTGCTCCTTGCAGGCAAATCAATCGCAACAGACACGACTTGTATATATAATCAATATCGCCTGGGAAAGATAAACATAACGGTAGACAATAGTCGAGAACAAACAGACCACAGTTTAACATTTTCAAAAAATTCATACAACATCACTTATACCAACACACGTCACCAAACATTCAGGCCCAATCTGCTTTTACACAATATAACACTTAAACCGAATGAGCTGTACAGAGAACAAGACGTTGCCAACACCTACAAGGCACTGGCAAACTTAAACGCAATAAGCTATACTGCCATTCAATTGCGCGAGGCAGACTCCACCACCCTCGATGCCGACATAATAGTCATTCCCCATAAGACAAACACACTCGGCATTGAGATTGAAGGCACTAACACTGCGGGCAACCTTGGAATAGCATCCATCCTGACATATGCTAACAAAAACCTCTTCAACGGTTCCGAGACATGGTCAACCAGTGTTAAAGGGGCTTATGAAGCGATTACAGGTCTGGAAGGATATTCAAATCAGAACTATATTGAGTTAGGTATTGAGACAAGGCTATCCTTTCCAAGACTTATAATGCCCTTTATCTCATCACAAAAACACAAAGGGAGCTCTAACATTTCACTTCAATTTGACACACAAGAAAGACCAGAATTTCACCGCCGCGTCTTTACAACCCTATGGTGCTACCAATGGGAAAATAAATCCGGTTCCGTAAAACACAAACTTGACCTTCCCAGTATCAACTATGTCTATATGCCGTGGATATCAAAAACATTCCGAGAGGAATACCTTCAGTCAGACAACTATCATTCGGCACTTATACGATATGCATACGAAAACCTACTTATACTGAACTTCTCATATAGCCACACTTTTAATTCAGCAACCAAAAACAAGCTGCAGAATAACTACAGACGGAAAAAAAGCTATTCAAATCCTTATCAGATAAACTGGTCAATAGAGTCTGCAGGAAATCTTATTTATGCTCTTTCGCGTCCATTCAAACTTACATGCGACAAAAACGGTCAATACACCCTATTCAATGTCGCATATGCTCAGTACATAAAATTTGATTTGGATTTTTCAAAACTATATGTGTTGAACGCTCGCAACAAACTGGCCGTCCATTATGCGTTCGGCATAGCTCACCCTTATGGGAACAGTACAATCGTACCTTTCGAAAAGCGGTATTTCGCAGGAGGTGCGAACGGTATACGTGGATGGTCTGTTCGCGAATTGGGACCTGGTCGATATCAAGGAGAAGACGGGAAGGTTGATTTCATAAACCAGACCGGCAATCTCAAACTTCTTGTTAGTATGGAACTCCGAACTCAACTTATCTGGAAATTTGACGGTGCATTGTTTGTTGATGCCGGAAACATATGGACAACACGAAAATATGAAGTGACAGGCAAAGATGGACAATTTGACATACGCAGATTTCTGAAGCAAACTGCAGCATCGTATGGCATGGGGCTCAGAATGAACCTTGATTACTTTATATTACGATTTGACATGGCAATGAAAGCAGTAAACCCAGCATACAGGCCTACAAATAAAGATTACCTTCCGTTGCTGCATCCCAAGTTTAGCAGAGACTTTACATTTCACTTTGCTATCGGACTCCCATTCTAACAATACAATTAAAATACACATAATAAGAACTAATCTAATAAACAGCCTTATGAAAAAACAATTTTTCTGCATCGCCATAGTGGCCTTGTGTATGACATCATGCAAAACACAGTGTATCAAGACGCTGGAAAACCAATCTTTCACCATTACAGAGCTCAACGGCAAGCCTCTTGAACAAACGGAAAATGAGAAGCCGTCAATCTCTTTCAAAGACAACCAAGTAAATGCAACAGTTGGGTGTAATCAGATTTTCGCAAAATATACAGCCGCCAAGGGCGGCAAATTGGTGTTCCGCTCAGGAGGGGCAACAAAGATGCTGTGTCCTGAGCAAATGCGCGAAGATGAGTTTATTGAAGCCTTCAATAAAGTCGCACATTACACAATGCAAGGCAGACAGATTCTATTCTACGATTCAAACAACAATCTGCTGTTCAAAGGCACTAAATAAGCATTTTATATACACCACGTTATTTACAACATCATTGTAATAACGTGGTGTAATAAAATTTCGGGGAAGATATGACAACTAATGGTCTTTCCTTAGAGATTGCATGTCAGGGAGGAAAAGAAACCGCATTCAACTAATTGAAGACCAGTCAACTTTATGTCCATGTAATTGTTCGAGCCTTTCCCACGTACACTGGTTCTGGGGCAACAGGTGTTCAAAGTCGTTTTCTACCAGGGAAGATGCTGCTTGGCGTGCCAATTCCAATATCTCATTGTCACGAACAATATTTGCAATCCTTAAGTTAAAGAACAGGCCACTTTGTTGGGTTCCTTCTATGTCTCCTGGACCACGCAATCTTAGATCTTCTTCCGCTATGGCAAAACCATCATTGGTGCCTACCATTATTTCCATACGCTTACGTGTGTTCTCCGCAAGCTTATAGCCTGTTATGAGCACGCAATAGCTCTTTTCTGCGCCACGCCCCACTCTTCCACGCAATTGGTGAAGCTGTGACAAACCAAAGCGTTCGGCATTGACAATTATCATTACAGAAGCATTGGGAACATCAACTCCCACTTCGACAACAGTAGTGGAAACCAAAACCTGAATCACGCCCTCTGCAAAGAGACGCATTATTTCGTTTTTTTCCAATTCTTTCATCTTGCCGTGCAACTTTCCTGTCTTTAGGTTAGGAAACATGCCACAAATGGTATCAAAACCCTGTTCCAGATCTTTCAAGTCTGATTTTTCACTTTCCTTTATAAGTGGATAAACAATATATACCTGACGCCCTATTGATGTTTCACGCAAAATAAGTTCTGCAACCTTAGAAAAATTTTGCTCATAAACATGCAACGTTGCAACAGGTTTTCTTCCAGGTGGAAGCTCGTCTATTATACTCACATCAAGGTCTCCATATACGGTCATAGCCAAAGTACGTGGGATTGGTGTTGCCGTCATCACAAGAATATGAGGTGGATTCTGATTTTTGTGCCATAATTTAGACCTTTGCTCAACTCCAAAACGGTGCTGTTCGTCAATAATGGCACAACCAAGATTGCGAAAAACAACATTGTCCTCAAGCAAAGCATGGGTACCGACAATTACGTCTATCTCACCATCTGCAAGTTGCTCAATAATGGATTGTCGTTTTTTCCCTTTTACGATACCGGTCAGCAGCCCGACTTTGACATTGATCTGACCCAACATTTTGGAAATAGAGTTAAAATGCTGCTCTGCAAGAATTTCCGTTGGTGCCATAAGACATGCCTGATAGCCGTTGTCCAAAGCCAACAAGATAGTCAGAATCGCAACAATTGTTTTGCCACTGCCCACGTCACCTTGTACCAGACGATTCATCTGGTTTCCACCAAACAAATCATTCCTTATCTCTGACACCACGCGTTTCTGTGCCCCAGTCAGAGGAAATGGCAAAACATCGTGATAAAAAGACTGAAATTTATCACCAATTCTGTTAAACAGATAACCCTGTGTTTTAATTTTGCGTTTCTTTGCAAGTGTTAGAATACTCAGCTGCAAAAAGAAAAGTTCTTCGAACTTGTGTCTGTATTGGGCTTTTGAGACCTCCTGCATGTTCTGCGGCAAGTGCACACTTCTGATAGCTTCATGCAATGGCATAAGATTGTAGAAGAGGCGGATATCTTTAGAAAGTGTGTCTGAAATACGCTCGTTTCCTAACTGTTGAAAAACAAGCACAACCAACTTCTCCAAAAACTTTGACGTGACAAACCTGCGTTTCATCTTCTCTGTGGTATGATACACAGGATGTATGCCGAGCAAAGATTCCGTTGGCGCTTCTGTTTTTATTTCCTCAATTTCAGGATGGCTCAAACTGTATGTCATATTAAATAAAACAGGCTTCCCTAAAACTACAAATTCCCTGCCTGGTACTACCGTTTTTTTTATATAATTTATGCCTGCAAACCACACCAGTTTTACAATGCCAGAATCATCTGAAAATGAAGCCTCATAACGACGGGATCTGCCGAGACCTTCTTCTGAGGCACTCAACACTTTTCCCCTAAGCTGTACGTAAGGCATGTCGTTAGTAAGTTCACAAATCCTATATATAACAGAACGATCCACATATCTATAAGGAAAATATAGCAGCAGGTCCCTGACTGTTCTGATATCCAATTCTGCCTGAAGAATGTTCGCTTTTTCTGGCCCCACTCCTGGTAAGAACTGTAATCGTTGGTCAAGAATATTATACATAGATAATTACAAGTATAGAAAAATGTTGTCAGGTGACAGATTATCTGGCTAAGGAGAATTTCATTCCTATGCCGAAATCCTGTACTGTTGTTGGATAAGAAGATGAAGTAAGCAACGGAGTCGTTGTCTGTCTGTCATAGTATGCAGAGAGCGTGAGCATTTTGCTCACTGTATATTCTGCAGAGAAAGCAATCTTCAAAGCCTTGTTGCCGGACGTAGCCTGTGAAAGGCCTGTAAGTATGTTACGGTTAATCGCACTTTGGTCACGTAGGGAGAAGTCCATTTTCATGTTCAGACTGTTATTCACTGCATTCATGTTATCGTTGACCGTATCTTCTTCTTTTTCTTTCTTTCTGTTTCTGCTGGTAATCTTACGCTTTTTCTTTGTTCCGAACAGATTTATGTCATTAATCTTATATCCGGCACCTACGACAATGTCAGAAGAATAAGTCTCGGTAATTTGCTGCGATGTCATACTCAGCGTAACGACCCTTGTTTTGTTGTATTTGAGAGACCCGGTAATTCCGTTTCGTAATGTGAAACTAACACCAACAATAGGTGAAAACGCCTCATTGATAGAAACAGTACTGATGTCATACATGCTTGAAGGTATGGGGTTACCTGTTGCAGCATCATTGATAAAGCCCAAGTCACCCATATATTGTCTGAAACTGCTATAGGTATTATAAGAGCCTACACTATACAGACTTTTATAAGAATGGTCAATGTTAAAACTTCTGAAATGCCTTTTGAACCATGAAATTCTCATGAGGCCGTTATATGTTATGCGCCAGTTGGGAAGCAGTCTTGCCAGACTCGGGAAAATGTCAAGACTGGAGTTTTCGTTTCCACCACAATAAGCTGCCAGAAACGCAGGAATCATTACATCCGACGAATACTTGTTGACCGTTCCATTCTCTGGGTTAAATGTCTGTCCGGCAAGTGAAGTGTTTACTGGATATACTGCATTTTCATATTTTCTCTCAACCCTCTGTTGGAATATGTCAAGATATTCCACGAATTTATTGAAAGTAGAACTGCGGTAACCATTGTTAGCATCACCCGGTGAAGAAAAAGCAGTGGAGATACTGATTGTTGTCATCTGGAACGAACCAGACTGTGTCATAGGATGCCCAGGATACATATATTGTATGCTCCTTGATTTTGAAACATTTCTGCTGGCATTCAAATCAATCTTGAAATTGGGGATAGGTTCAACAGTTGCTGTTATCTGAAGATTTTCATTATTATTGGTAACAGCAGGAGTAGAAACACTGTCATTGTTCAAAAGCCAGCCACGGTCAAGAGCCTTATCTATATAACTGTCTCCAACAAAGCCGAACGCAAAATCCAAGCCAGGAGCCATTGGCGAGCCACTCTCCGAGCGTTGTCCAAAGAAATCACCTACATTCGGCAGAAATCCCGGCAACGACATATTGTAACTGTTCGTATAGCTGATATTCACATTACGCAACATCATTGCCCCACGGGCCACACTGCGCACAATCTTATACCAAGCCTGTTGCTCCGCTGGTTTTGCGGGCTGTATTGTGACTTTCAGTTTTACTGTATCCTTTGAAAGAACAGTGATTGTATTGTTGTTGACAGGCTTATATTTAAGAATGTAGCGTTTGCCGTCTTGCCTTAAAGCTACCACTTTCAAACGCTTCGTGCGCTGATTATGCTTAATGGTTAACGTTGTGTCGAGCTGCAACTGTATCTCCTTCTCAAAAGCCTTTTTGCCATTTGCATTATCATTGGCTCCCTTGCCCCTTTTCGTCGCACCGGATTTGGACTTGTCCAATGAAGAACGTCCTCTTGATTGCGAGGCAAAATATTTGTTTGTTTCTTTCAAGAACGGCACAAGATTATACAGTTCCTCCATTTGCAAACGACTGTTATACTTCATGTTACGAGACATGTTTATAGTATTTCCTAACGTTGTACCATCGCTGAGAGTGGTTCCTCTGTCCCATGAATACTGCGAATCATATGCCATGTCAAGAACCGCCCATTTGAATAACGGGAACTTGTTTATAGGCACTTTCCATGATGCATTAAAAGACTGCTTGTAACTCAGAGGGGTGCCGAAATGCAAGATACTGTGGCGAACAGAATCCTTCCACATGGTATACTCGTCTGGGTACAGGTTTTTGTTTACCGGCACGTGAGGCTCCTTGATTTCTGCATTTGTTGCAGTCTGCAATGTAAGATGTATGTCACCCGTTGGATCCCAGTTAATACTCATGGAGCGGTTCCACAAGAAGTCCTGCGACCAAGTCATCGGTATTGACTTGTCAGCGAGGTTTTCCATGTCGCGTTCCTGTAATTCATAGTATGTGCGTGTTATGTCGGAATTGAGATTAACATTCTGCGGCCACAAGTTGAATTTCTGTTCTCTAAGCAGTTTCAACCAGCCCATTTTTGACTTGTCCTTGAGCTTTTTGAAAGGCTCCAGCGATTTAAAATCTGTGGTATATGAATAGCCCAAGTTAAATTTCCAAGTGTCGTCCTTTTCATAGACGGTAGTTTCGCCAGCACTATATCTGTGACTATGAGAATAGCTGACCGAAAAGTTAGCAGGGTCATACGGCATCGGGTGGCGTTTTGAAGTTATGTCAAAACGGGCATTACTGATAGAGAAGTTGCTGTTGACCGTTGTAGAAGTGACAATGTTTTCAAGAGAATCCCGTTCCCTCCCTGTTGCGCAAGCATCAAGGGCATCGTCCAGAAGCATGTCCGTTTCAAGAGGATTGTATTTAGGCACGAGTTTCTTTTTTGAATACGAATAATACAACGGAATTCTTGCTTTGGCCTTTTCGGGGAAGAATTTGCCTATCTGAAGGTTTGAAGTGAACGTATATTCATACAGATTGTCTTTCCGTCTCTCATTAACGCCCTGTTCCAATCCACCAAAACCTGCCGTTTCAACGTGTCCTGACACCGACACTGTTGCAAGGTCAGACAGCATCATGTCAAGTTTTGATTTAGCCGCCCATCCGCCATCACTTGTGTAGTCCTGCAATCTCAATTCATTTACCCAGACTTCAACGCCTCTGATACCTCTGGAATTGTTGCGAACACCAATCATCATAGTTCTTATTTCACCCAGAGAGGGATTGCCCATCACAGTAATCTTGTTGTTGGGTTTGTCTGAATCATACTCATAGTACGGTGAGGTAAATGAGGCGTTGCCGAGAGCCTTTTCCTTGTTTCTGTTTTTCTTGACATCCGTCAGCTTTGTAAAATCGATGTCAAGCATGTTATCTTCTGGCCACACCGCCCGACAGTCCGCACTGGTATAAGTGTCGTAATGTCCTTTGGGAGTAAGCGTGAGAGGTATCTCGTACTCGTAGTAGTTGTTGCGGTAATCAGAGCCGAACCTTATAAACACCGAACATTCATTGTCTTTCAGGGATGCGTCACCGAGCAAGGCATTTGCATGAACAAACATCTGTATGTGTTTGTACTGCCGCAAGTCCAGGTTACTTGATTTGTAGATGGCACGGCTTTCGTTCGTAGGCAAGTTCTTCACTGTAATATTGAGAGCTTGTTCGTTGTTTTGTGTCATTTGAGTGCTATTGCGGTCTACAACACGCGAAATGCCAGGAGGCAGAACATAGTTTACCGGAGTCTTGTCGTTGTTCTCCTGAATGCTGATTGCAGACACGTCAAGTTCTCCCTCTGGTGATTTGGTAGACCCGCCAGTCAGTGAATGTTCATAATTGCGCCACTCTCCCCTAACCAGTTCAAATGTCCCGAATCTGAGTATAGTCGGTTTTTCAAAGTCCGTCAGATACATGCGCATAAACCTAATTGAGGAGAAATCATTGATGTTTCCCTCTTTCTTGCAGAAATCCGACAGCGGTATTCTGAACAGATACCAGTCAACATCTTCCCTTTCATCGTTACGCAAAGCCACCGAGGCCTTACGGCGGTCAACTATATATCCCTCTCCAACATTCATGCTGTCAGGGTGTATTCCTATACGATATTCGTAATAGTTGTCATATTCGTTGAGAGTAAAGTCCTTGTTGATATCTTCAACATCAGGAGTAGACTTGTAGGCAGTAGAATATTTTTCCTTATTTGTTTCGTTGTCAGCAGAGTTTCCTTCAGGGTTATTGATGCGCAGATATCTGTTAAGTATCGAGGCTCGCTGCTCGTCCCAATCACTGCCTCTGAAGTAATGGTAATCATCGCCGGCGGGGTCTTTGGCGATGCTGTCATACACTGCCGGTTCCACCACAGGCTTTATCTGGTTCAGATAATTCTTATAGGTATCAAACTCAGCTTCTTCTGTACTGTTCAAACCGTTTAATCCCACATCCTGCTTAGACCTTGACCCGCTATTGGTATTAAAGGCATATGTAACAGCGCTCTGTGTTGCAAACTTACCCCACGAATTGGTTGCGTAGGTAGCAGAGTTTTCATCCAGCCCAAGACCGCTTTCATACGATTTCACACCGTCTTTAAGAATATCCTCGCTGATATCTCCCAAATCGATATAGAAACTTCCGCCCTTATTGCCGTTTCCCTCCTTGCGCGAATAAATAAACGGGTCAAGCATCCAGAACTCGATATACTCAATATTGGCGGCTTCAAAATCCGTTGTTTCAATAGCACGCATCATACCGCCCCACTTTTCTTTCGGACTTTTCAGCTTTCCTTTGCTATCAAGTTGCGGATTCAGGTTATACGGCCCCCTCATGTCAGGATAAAAGGCCAAGTTCAAAATCTCGAGAGTCGATGATTGTCCATAGGTCAACTCGCGGTTAGGAAACAACTCGGTACGGTAGACCTCACGAACATAGTGGTTGCTAAGTTGATTTACGTCACTCTTTATATAACCCGGAGTAAGTGAAGATGACCTGCGGGTAAACAGCGGATCTATTGTGTACCAACTAAGCAATGCCCTGTTAAATCCATATCTGATGTCGTCAGACAACGAACTTTCGGGAAAACGTTTCGGTGTGCTGCTTATAACCCATTCTGACGGCGTACTGACATCAATGGCAGTTTTTGTGTTCTCAAAATCGTCGATATATGATGCCCCCGCCTGCGACTGGTCGTTTGCGCCAGCAATGAGTTGGGCAAATTCTGCAGAGAAATTGATCTGTGACGGTTGTTCAAGATGCAGCAAGGGCAACTTATCTAACATATCCGTAAGCCACTGGCTTTTTTTCTTCCATGACACATTCAGTCCCCAGATAGTGTTGTTAAGAGGTTCGTTGCCACGTGCCACTTTAGTTGTCAGAGACTGCTCCTTAAGGTGCATGAATGTTCCGCCGAAAATCAAATCCTTGCTGAAGTCATACTGCCAATTGAGACCCACCATGGTTTTGCGCTGAAAAGCCTCACCGTCATTGCTCTCAAGCGACACGTTCACAGGAGTGCCGGCATCTATTATACTTTGATTGATAATAGTAACCTCGCCAGCCGTATAGTTTACTGTATAATCGGTATTCTCGTTCAGTGTAACACCACCAGCTGTCACTACAACAGACCCACGCGGCACATTGCCTGACCCTAAAGAAATCACGTTTCCACCCGCAGACCCCTTATACTGTCCAGTAAGCAGATACTTGTCTTTTTCTATAACCTGCTTTGCGGTTGTAATAGTTGAGTCATACAGTTCCTGAAACATATATTTGTCACTTATAGACTTATTGTTGATTACGCGCGCAAGATAACTGCCAAACGGTTCGGCAGCAGGAAAAAACACACGTCCCGTTGTCTTGTCTATCGTATAGCCTTCTACAAAGTCAAAATAGCCATTGGGGTGAGCTTGCAACTTGTTGTCAAGCCTGTCAAGGTTGAGCAGTGAGAGCAGCGTTTTCTCTTTATAGTCCTTCTCTGGAAGATATGACAGATATACTCCAGTCGTATCACTCAGATATTTTATATCTAATCTGAACTTGTCACTCTGCACCGAGCCGGCACCCAGATTATACACATTTCTCATCATTAGCTTCCAGTTTGCCATTGACGGAGTGTTGGCGGCATTCTTCAACGATTTGACATACAGACAGGCAGTATTGTTGCTTTGGTCGGTCGAGAACTCGCCCACCTGATATGTCTGCCCCATATACGAATACTCATACGCCACTGCCAGCACTTGGTCCGAAAGCAGTGTTGTCTTGAGTGAGATGAAGCCGAGGGTCTTGTTTACTGTATATTCGCTGCTGCTAAGCAGACGGGCGCTTTCTATCTTCTCATAGTCCACGCCACCCTCAAGGCCAGCAGCATTCATTGTGGTGTAGACCTGATTTATCAATCTTGCGTCAGGATAGTTCGAGCTTATAGTGCTATACAGGTCGTTACTGTTGTTTGCAGGGTTTGTCGTCCCAGTCGAATGCCAAAGAGGATTCTTTATGTTGCTGCTCTCGGCAAGGTCTGCAAATGCAACGATATTGCGAGTGTTGGTTGTAGACCTGTTCTTGTTTGTAACCCACACTTCAATTCTGTTTATCGTTACACCGCTTGTAACATTCGGCAAATTAGCCATCCACCGGTCATAGTTGGCTCGGAAGAAATGCCCCAGAAAGAAGTGGCGGTTTGCCTCGTAATTATTCGCTGCAATCTCAAAAGAAGTCAACTGTGTGCCACCCGATGAACTCACGGTCTTGCTCACCGACTTTTTTTGACTCAAGGCCGCCTGTATCTTAAGTTTGCCGAACTGCATATCAGTTCTCACGCCAAACAGACTGCTTGCACCGGTCACGAGCGAGTTGTTGCTCGGAAATGAAATATTGCCAGCTTCTATCAACTTGATTATCTCGTCTTCCTTCCCCTCATACTTCAGTTTAAGGTTTTTTGCGTCATAGTCAAACGAAGCCTCGGTGTTATAGTTGAGGCTCATATCCATCTTGTCACCAATCTTGCCCTGGAGATTGAGGTTAACCTTCTCGTCAAAGTCAAATCCAAAAGTCTTCCGGTTGCGTATCGGAAGCGACGGATTGTCAACATTCTTCATGTTCGCCCCTATCTTGAGCTCTGCCTCGCCCTGTGTTCTGACCTGCACACCGCCAGGACCAAAAATCTTTTCAGCTGGTCCCAAATCAAAATGCATGTCGGTAAAATCAAATTTCTTTTTCCCCGATTCCTCAAAACTCTCTTGGTTCTTGCGTTGGAAGTAGGCGTGCATACTTCGCTTCATGCTCCACCGCTCATATTCCTCACTTGTCATATAGAAAGGAGCATTGAGATAACTGTCGCCAATTCTCGCCCCAAGGATATAAATACCCCTCTTTTCGTCATACTGCGCCTCCCCATTCACGTTCTCTGCATCGTCAAGGTCGGCCGTCCTCTTTGTAAGGTCACGTTGGGTAACTGGTGCCGTCCTCTTTACCGGAAATCGCACCGAATCAAGCTCCGTCGGCACACTGCCCTCCTCACCAGTTGTCCCTTGACTGGGAATATCTGCATCCAAGCGAAATAACACATTGGCACCACCAGCCATCTGCCATGTGCCTACAACCAACAGGCACACCAACACCGTGGTGTACCAGAAGCGTTTGTTATATCGTTTTCTATCTATCAAAGACACAGCAAATACCGAAGTGGGCAATTAAATCATTGGGGTTCTACATCATTTTAAGAGCCATCTTGACAATAGTCTCGGCATTCAACGCACGGTCTTGCTCCAACAACTGCTTTACAGCCTTCTTGGACGGAGCTGGTGAAAAACCCAACATGGTTAGGGCGGCAACAGCTTCCTCGCCCTCTTGGGGCATCACACAACCCTGCCTGTCATCAGAGGCAGGCATAACTGCCGTGCCTGCCACCAGCAGATTAGAACTACGCAGTTTGTCCTCAAGTTCCACAATAATGCGTTGGGCTGTCTTGCCACCTATGCCTTTTATCTTCTTCAGCAGTGCATCTTGCCTGTTGGTAATTATTGCGCATAGCTCAGCAACTGAATAAGAACTCAACACCGTGCGGGCAGTATTGCCGCCAACTCCGTTGACCGAAATAAGGTGCAGAAACAACTCACGCTCCTGCCTCGTGGCAAAACCGTAAAGCACCCACGCATCCTCACGAATGTTCTCATACACAAACAACTTAGCCTCGTCTCGCCCCTCCAAGGCAGAAAAGGTTGACAGTGATATGTTAAGTTCATACCCGACACCGTTTGCCTCAACAACGGCACGCGTGGGAATCAGCTCACTCAAAACCCCTGTTATATAATCTATCATGCGTCTATTTTCCTTAGTTAATAATTGTTGGCATACAGAAACGGCCATGTGCCGCTCCACGCTTTACATATAACGCAAAGTTACCGTTTTTATTGCATTCGGGAAAAGATGGCCCCCATAAACAAGAAAAAGAGCAGAAAAAACCATCTTTTCCTGCTCCTAAATCAGTTGCGGTGCGTACGGGACTCGAACCCGTGACCCCATGCGTGACAGGCATGTATTCTA
>ENA-ORPK01000713-ORPK01000713.1-human-gut-metagenome-genome-assembly--contig:-NODE-713-length-29262-cov-11.079810_pt1 | contig 29262 bp, 30 predicted proteins | sample MGYA00242139_ERZ509068 | MGnify/ENA primary metagenome ERZ509068 (study PRJEB26280, sample SAMEA2338687) | human gut metagenome | biome: human gut; feature: human-associated habitat; material: faeces... | reverse complement strand
AAAAAAGAAAAGACTGTTGAACAAAATATTTTTATATACTTTGTCAACAGTCTGAGACATATTCTATATAGAATATGTCTTTTTTAAAATTTTATTTTTATTGTTGTACATTTTGATTGTTATTTGTTGTATTCTGTGTTGCATTAGTATTAGTGTTTGAATTTTGATTTGCTGTATTTTCGTTATTAGTTTGTTGATTTGTCTGGTTAGTATTTTCTGTATTGTTTTGAGTATTTTCAGTGTTTTCTGTTTGTGGATTGTTCTCTTGTTGTTTTGGTCTTACATAAGTTTCAATATATGTAATTACATTCATTTCTTGGTCATTATATATCATGTGATATGTTTCATCACCTGCAGATATTGTTGAATAAATAGATTGTAATGCTATTGGTAATAATTGTTTTCCATCAGCATCAATTAATCCATACATTTCTTTTTTCTTTACAACAATTCCTTCATATTTAGGTACTAACAAAATGTTATTTGTATTTTTGTCATTTAAATTTGTACTACCTGCACTGCATCCCAAATCATCATATTGCTCTTTTGTTATTTTTTTACCAGTCTTGTCAAATAATTCCCAAATATTATTTTTCTTTACAGGAATACATTTTTCATATAACAAATATTGATTTTTTATATTATTAGATGCATATTTAGTTCCGTCTATTCCAATTTGGTCATATTCTAGATAAATAACAATGCTTCCATTAGAATTAACAACACCTTGTTTTTTGTTTTTAGTAACTAAATATAGTCCATTATCTTTGTCTATTTGTTTGATATTATCATATTCTGGACTAATTTTTGTTGTAGCATTATATGACATTATTCCCATTTTATTTTCTAATGTTGTTACAATAAATTCTTTAGTACTCTCTATAAATTTAACTTTTGCATATTTAGTACCTAAAATTTCTTGTCCATTTAAACTTTGTACTCCATAGTTTCCATTTGCATTTTTTACAACAAGCATATTATATAGTAATGCCTTTTGATTGCTAAAATCTGCATCTTTATCTGCAATTCCTGAATTTTGAGATAATGCAGTATAATGTGCAACTAGATAAGGCAAAGTGTATACCGTTATTTGATTATGTTCTTTGTTGTATCCCATTGAAATGTTAAATGCAATTTGTGCACCTTCAATAGTAGTACATAATTGATTTTGAATTATTTTTACTGGCTCATTTATTTCAAAATATTCATAATCATTATTATTATTATCTAATAATGTTTTATATATTTTATTAGATCCTAAGCTGAATGATGCAACCTCATTTTGTGACTGTACATAACATTTAGTTGTATCTTCCTCATATTGTTTATAATCACCACTATATGATTCATATCCAACATAAGATGCAAATACACGGATTGGTATATATATTTGATCTCCTTCAAATATAAAAACATTTTTTAATTTAGTATTTGATTTTCCATCAACTGTAATTTTTAACTCTGTTGTTTGAATATAGTACATTAAGCAGATTAATCCTATTGCCGCTACAAGTAATAGTCCCAAAATTATTCCAACTATTTTCATCCATTTCTTTGCATTTGCTTGGTCTTGTGTTTGTCTACCGCTATTATAGCCTCCACCACCAATAAAATCATCCATAAAACATCCTCCATCTCTTTAGTATAACTTATTTTTCATAACCATATTTTTTATAAAATTCTTCTTTAAATTTTAATAAATTATCATGCTCTATTTCTATTCTAACTCTTTCCATCAGTTTAGTCAAGAACCTTAAGTTATGAATTGATAATAATCTTACAGCTAATATTTCATTTGCTTTTACTAAGTGCCTGATATAAGCTCTAGTGTAGTTTTTGCAAGTGTAACAATCACACTCTGGATCTAGTGGAGTAAAGTCTCTTTCATAAGTTGCATTACGTACTACAACTTTTCCATTCCATGTCATTGCCGTTCCATTTCTTGCAATTCTTGTTGGTAATACACAATCACACATATCTATTCCAGCTAAAGCTGCTTCTATTAAATAATCTGGTGATCCAACTCCCATCAAATATCTTGGTTTATTTTCTGGCATTAGTGGTGCTGTATAATATAACATTTTTAAATATTCTTCTTTAGGCTCTCCAACGCTTATTCCTCCTATTGCATAACCAGGAAAATCCAATTCTATTAAATCTTTTGCAGATTTTTCTCTTAAATCTTCATAAAATCCACCTTGTATTATTCCAAACAATGCTTGTTTTTCAACATCTTTATGTGCTTCCTTACAACGTTTTGCCCATCTTGTAGTTCTTTCCATAGATTGTTTAGTATATTCATAAGTAGATGGATATGGACAACATTCATCAAATGACATTATAATATCTGCACCTAGTGCTTCTTCAATTTCCATTACCTTCTCTGGAGTAAATAAATGTTTGCTTCCATCTAAATGAGATCTAAACTCAACTCCTTCTTCTGAAATTGTTCTTAAATCACTTAGACTGAAAACTTGAAATCCACCACAATCAGTTAGAATTGGTCTGTCCCATCTCATAAAATTATGAAGACCACCTGCTTCTTTTACAATTTCATGCCCGTGGTCTTAAATATAAATGATATGTATTTGATAATATTATCTGAGCTCCTACTTCTTCTTTTAACTCCTCTGGAGTCATTGACTTCACAGTAGCTTGTGTTCCTACTGGCATAAATACTGGAGTTTGTATATCTCCATGTGGTGTATGTACAATTCCTCTTCTTGCACCTGAATTTTTATCTACATGTAATAATTCGTATGTTACTGCTGGATTCATCTTTCTTCTCCTATATCAATTTTTTAGAAAATATATAATATTAAAAGAAAGCGTAGTCCGTGTAAGGTGGAGCGAAGCGTAACAGTTGGAGAGTTCCGTCCGATAGTGTCCAAAAACAAATTTATTTGTTTTTGTGACATCCAAAGGAAGGAAGCTCGACACCAAGGACAAGCGATTTTAATATTATATATTTTGTGTAATAATTTAATAAATAAACATTGCATCTCCAAATGAGAAAAATTTATATTGCTCTTTTACAGCTTCTTCATAAGCCTGCATTATAAAGTCTTTTCCTGCTAATGCTGAAACTAGCATTATTAAAGTTGATTCTGGCAAATGAAAATTAGTAATTAAAGCATCTAAACATTTAAATTTATATCCAGGATAAATAAATATACTAGTATCTCCTTCTACTTCTTTAACATACCCATTTTCATCAGCTATACTCTCAAGAACTCTACAAGAAGTAGTTCCAACTGCAATTACTCTATGTCCTTCTTTTTTTGCTTTGTTTATTTTTTCAGCATCTTCTGCTTTTATATAAAAATGTTCTGAGTGCATATCATGTTCTTCAATATTCTCAACTTTTACAGGTCTAAAAGTTCCAATTCCTACATGAAGTGTAACATTTGCAACTTCTACTCCTTTTTCTTTTAGCTTTTCAAATAGTTTATCTGTAAAATGTAATCCTGCTGTTGGTGCTGCTGCAGAGCCTTCATATTTTGCATATACAGTTTGATATCTGTCTTTTTCTTTTAGCTTTTCATGAATATATGGAGGTAATGGCATTAAGCCTATTTCATTTAAAATTTCATTAAATATACCACTATATTCAAATTTTACTTTTCTATTTCCACCATCTAACTTTTCTAAAATTTCTGCTTTTAAAGCTCCATTTCCAAAGTTAACTCTTGCACCAGGCATTAGTTTTTTTCCTGGTTTAACCATTACTTCCCAGATGTCGCCTTCTATTCTTTTTAATAGTAAAAACTCAACATTTGCACCCGTTTCTTCTTTCACTCCATACAAACGAGCAGGAATAACTTTTGTGTTATTCCTTACTAAGCAATCTCCTGGCTCTAGATAATCAATAATATCTTTGAAGATTTTATTTTCAATTGTTTTATTTTTTCTATCAAGTACCATTAATCTTGATTGATCTCTATTTTTTATTGGAACTTGAGCTATAAGTTCTTTTGGTAAATTATAGTTAAAGTCTGAAACTTTCATTTTGTGTCTCCTTCTACTATTGTCAAATAATTCTGTTCTTGTTCAATCTTTACTGGCCTACTTTTAAATAATTTTTTTATTCTAGAAATAATACTTTGTGTTACTTCTATGACACCTTTTGGTTCTTCAAATGAATCCATTGGTAGTCCATATTTAAAATTACTAGCATGTACTGGTTTCTTAGTATAAATATCTTCTGGAAGTCCTATATATGTTCCATTATACTTTATTGTTTTATTCATATATGCAATATACCATTTTTTTAGTCCTTCTCTGGCATCTTCGGTATAACCATACTTAGCATAATTGTGTAATTCAGGTATTTCATAATTATATTCTTGCGAATTACGCTCTAATGTATGTAAAAACTCATGTATAAAAACTTCTTCAGGAAATGTATTTATTCTATAGTTAAATTTATACACTAAGTTATTTCTATCATCAGGCATACGTATATTTGAAAAACCTATTCCATAGTAGTCCATTCCGCCTAATCCAATCCAATCATTTACTAATATGTTCTCGCCCATTTGTGTATCAGCCATTCTGAATGCTACATAAATATGATCATATTCTTTTTTCTCAACATAAGAATTTATATATTCATATACATCTGAAGCTGATACAAAAAATCCATTGTCTTCATCATGTGAAAGTGTTTTAATAGGCTCATTTATTACATAAGAGTCATAGTTTATAATCATTTTTTCATTGCTTAATTCTTTTATAGAAGATTTAAATCTTAGCAAATTTGTTTGTATTGTAGCAATATCATCATCTGACATTTGTAAGCTAACATGTTGTGTTTTACCATTTATATCAACATTTACATCTATATTTGGAAATATAAAACATGCCATGTTCCATATATTAGATGTTGTTGCTACACCTTTTTCCATTTTAAAATCTGAAAACCAAACTTTTCCTTTTGATAATGTATCAAACCCGCCTAGTCTAAAACCAATATCAACTTCAGTTTCATTTTTAGAATTAAACATAAATGTCATTTCTTGCCAATCATTTGTCCCTGTTATCGCTCTAGACCTTTCTTGGGTGGTTGCCGAGCAAATGTGGGCACCACCCTCAGATGTTGCATCTTCGTTTTCAACATTTTCAGTTTTAACCATACATGTTACTCTATATGGTGTATTAGGTGTAACTTCAACATGCATTGAAAACATTGCATCATTATATTCTTTATTATTCATAGAATAACTTGTCATTTTAGAACATTTAACCTTATTATCTCTAACAAATTCAGTTGCATTTCTATTTCTTATATTTTTGTCAAAATTGTTAAAGTTGTACTTATTATAAAAAATTATTAATACAATAATTGCTACAACCATTACTATATAGCTGAGAACTTGTCTTACTTTTTTCATAAGTAACTTTCCCTTTCTTTTTCAAATTTAGCTAATTGCTTCTGCACATCTATGACATAATGTAGGGTGTTCATGGTTTTCTCCAACTTCTGTTGAATATTTCCAACATCTTTCACATTTTTCTCCTTCTGCCACTTCAACTTTCACACCAATTTTGTTTTCGTCCTTACGTTCATTTTCTTTTATTTCTAATGCTGAAACTATGAATATTGTTGTTAAAAGTTCTTTGTTCTCTTCTAGGAACTTATATTCATCCTCATTAGCAAATAAAGTAACTTTTGCATTTAAAGAGTGTCCTATTACTTTTTGAGCTCTTGCAACTTCTAATTCTTTTGCAACTAATTCTTTTAATTCTAAAATATGATTCCATTTTTCTTCTAATTCTTTATTATCATATTCTGCTACTACTTCTGGCCAATCACTTAACATTACACTTTCAACTTGTTCATTTTTAGTATGTGGCATATATTTCCAAATTTCTTCTGCTGTAAAGCAAATCATTGGAGCAACCATTTTAACTAGCGCATCTAAAATTATATACATTGCTGTTTGTGCAGAACGTCTTTCTATTGCATTCTTTTTTGATGTATATAATCTATCTTTTATAATATCCAAATAGAAGTTACTCATGTCTGTTACGCAAAATTGATTTATATCATGATATACTAAATGGAAATTAAAGTTCTCATAATTCTCTGTACAATCTTTTACTAATTTATTTAATCTTGATAAAGCCCATTTGTCAATTTCTTCCATGTCTTTATATTCAACTTTGTTATCAGGATCAAAGTCAGAAGTATTTCCTAAAATGTATCTTGCTGTATTTCTTATTTTTCTATATGCTTCACTTATTTGTTTTAAAATATCTCTTGAAACACTTATATCTGATTTGAAGTCTGATGATAATACCCATAATCTTAATATATCTGCTCCATACTCTTTTATAATGTCTTGTGGACTAATACCATTTCCTAATGACTTAGACATCTTTCTTCCATCTTCATCAACAACCCATCCATGTGTTAATATTGCTTTATATGGTGCAACACCTTTTGTTGCAACTGATGTTAGTAATGAAGATTGGAACCATCCCCTATATTGATCATGTCCTTCCAAGTATAAATCTGCTGGGAAAGGTAATCCTCTTTCAACTAATACTCCTTCATAAGTAGAGCCTGAATCAAACCAAACGTCCATAATGTCTGTTTCTTTTTTGAATTCATGACATCCACAGTTTTCACAAACTGCTCCTTCAGGCATTAATTCTTTTTCATCTAAATCAAACCATGCATTTGAACCTTTTTCTCTGAATATTTTTGATACTTTTTCAAAGCTTTCATCTGTAGCATACTCCTTTCCACATTCTTTACAATAGAATATTGGAATTGGTACACCCCAAGTACGTTGTCTTGATATACACCAATCATTTCTGTCTTTTACCATGCTTGCAATTCTTTCTTCTCCCCAAGTTGGTGTCCATTTTACTGTTTTTATAGCATCTAAAGTTTCTTTTTTGAAGTCATTTACAGATGCAAACCATTGGTCTGTTGCTCTAAATATAATTGGATTTTTACATCTCCAACAATGTGGATATGAGTGGTTTATTTTTTCTTTTCTTAATAAGTATCCGTTTTTGTCTAGCCAATCTATAATAGCATCATTTGATTTTGCATAGAACATACCTGCAAAAGGACCTGCTCCTTCTGTTTGATATCCTTTTCCATCAACTGTAACTATAATATCTAATCCATTTTTTATTCCACATAAATAGTCTTCTTTACCATAGCTTGGCGCTGTATGTACTGCTCCTGTACCAGTGTCTAATTCAACTGCAACTGTATCATCACTGCCTAATACAACTTTTGAAGTTCTATCTAAAAATGGATGCTTACATAAAATTCCTTCTAGTTCTGTTCCATTTACAGTTTTTATAGTTTTATATTCAGTAATACCTGCTAAACTCATAACTTCATCAACTAAACTTGTAGCCATTACTAATTTTTCTTTTCCTGTATCAACAACACTATATTCATATTCTCCACCCACTGTAATACCTGTATTACCTGGCAATGTCCATGGAGTAGTAGTCCAAATAACTATAAATGTATCATTATCTAAAACTCCTTTTCCATCTTGTACTGGGAATTTAACATAAATTGACATTGTATCACAATCTTGATATTCAATTTCTGCTTCTGCTAAAGCTGTTTCGCAGTCTGTACACCAATAAACTGGTTTTAATCCTTTATATATATATCCTTTTTTGTACATTTCTGCAAATATTTTTATTTGGTTAGCTTCTAGTTCTGGTTGTAATGTTATATATGGATGTTCCCAGTCTCCTAATACGCCTAGTCTTTTAAATCCTTCTGTTTGTTTTTCTACATAGCTTAATGCAAAGTCCTTACAAGTATCCCTAAATTTCGAAACACTAATTTCATCTCTATTAATTCCTAGTGCTTGAATTGCTTTTTTCTCTGTTGGAAGTCCGTGTGTATCATAACCAGGAATATAAATTGTTTGATATCCTTGTAGACTTTTAAAACGATTTACAGTATCTTTTAATACTTTGTTTAATGCATGACCCATGTGTATTTCGCCATTTGCATAAGGAGGACCATCATGTAATATATAAGTTTTGTGTCCTTCATTTTTCTTTAACATTTTTTCATATAAGCCTTGGTCAAAAACCTCTGCTTTTGTTTTTGGTTCATTCTCAGGTAAATTTCCTCTCATTGGAAATTCAGTGCTTGGTAAATTTAAAGTTTTACCATAATCTTGTTTTTCATCTGTCATTTTTTCTTCCTCCTTTTAATTTACATTCAAAACTAAAATACAAAAAACGGATAACAAGAATTTCTATACAGTGCAAACTGTTAGAAATTCTAGTAATTCGCATATTTGTCTTCTACAGAATTTACTCCTACTAGGAGTAAATTCCTAGAATACAAAAAAGCCATTTCGTCATATTATAAATAGGACGAAATGGCTTAAAATTTCCGCGGTACCACCTAATTTAAAAGAATTATTTTCTTTTCTCTTATTACCCTTTAACGCAGGAATACGATTTCTTTTACTATTGTTTCAAAGAAATAGCTAAAAGGTGATAACAATAATTACCAAGTGCTTTCAAACTCTCACCATTATGTTTGATTCTCTGTTAAGTTTTTGTAAAAATTGTGTTGTCCTTTATAACTGCTTTTACATTATGTAATATAGTTTACCACTTTTAACATGTTTTGGCAAGAATATTAATAAATTTTTTACTAAGTTATTCTTCCCACTCAAGTTCCCAATCAGAGATTTGCACTAAATCTCCATCTTTGATTCCAAGTGACCTTAATCTATCATTTACACCTAATTCATTTAATCTTCTATGGAAATAATGCAATGATTCGTTATCTTCCAAATTTACTGTTCTCATAAGTTTAGTTATTACATCACCACACACTATATACATTCCGCCTTCTTTTTTTACTGTAATATCTTCTTTATCTTCCAATGTATATACTTTTTTTATTTCTTCCACTTCAACTAAATCTTCTTTTGGTAATGTTTTTAATACTTCACTTACTCTTGCAAGTAATTCTTTTACACCTTGTTTAGTAGCAGCTGATATTTTATATATTTCTAAACCTTTTTCTTTTGCCAATTTTTCCAATTCTAAGTATAAATTTTCATCTTGCATACTATCAGCTTTGTTTGCTACTATTATTTGTTTTCTTTTACTTAATTTTTCACTATATTTCTTTAACTCTTCATTTATAATCTCAAAATCTTTTACTGGATTTCTTCCTTCTATTCCAGATACATCTATTACATGAAGAAGTAGTCTTGTCCTTTCAATATGACGTAAGAATTGAATTCCAAGTCCAACTCCTTGGCTTGCACCTTCAATTATTCCTGGAATATCTGCAATAACAAAACTGTCTCCATATTCTCCTTTTACCACTCCTAAGTTTGGCTCAAGTGTAGTAAAATGATAGTCTGCAATTTTAGGTGTTGCATCAGTTACAACTGATAATAGTGTTGATTTTCCTACATTAGGGAATCCTATTAGTCCAACATCAGCTAAAAGTTTTAACTCTAATATAAGTTCTTTTTCTTCACATTTTTCTCCTTCTTGAGAAAATCTAGGTGCTTGTCTAGTAGATGTTGCAAAGTGTGAATTTCCTTTTCCGCCTCTGCCACCTTGTAATATAAGTTCTTTTTGTCCTTTTTCAGATAAGTCAGCTAAAACTTTTCCAGTTTGTGCATCTTTAACAATAGTTCCTAAAGGAACTTTTATTGTTAAATCTTCTCCACTTCTTCCATATCTATTAGCACCTTCACCATTTTTTCCGTTTTCAGCTTTAAATTTTTTTTGATATCTAAAATCTATTAAAGTATTAGTGTCTGGATCAACTTCAAAGTATACGTTTCCGCCTCTTCCTCCGTCTCCTCCATCAGGTCCACCTGCTGCAACATATTTCTCTCTTCGGAAAGAAACAGCTCCATCACCGCCATTTCCTGCTTTTGCAATTATTTTTACATAGTCTGTAAACATTTTATTCTCCTTCAAAATAATCTAGTCTCATTGCTTTTTTAACTTTTCTCATTGTTTCTCTTGCTGTCTGTCTTGTTTTCTCTGTTCCATCTTTTAATATTTTTTCAACTAGTTCTGGTCTTTCTTCATAATATTTTCTTTTTTCTCTAATTGGTGTTAAAAATTCATTTATATTTTTAGCTAGTTGTTTTTTACAAGCTACACATCCTCTTGCACCTGCCTTGCATTCTTCACAAACATTTTTTACTTCTTCTTCAGTGCTAAATAATTTGTGATAATATGCAACCATACATACATCTGGATGTCCTTTATCATCTTTCTTAATTCTAGCTGGATCTGTTACTGCACTCATTACTTTTTTATTTATCTCTTCTTCAGTATCTGCTAAATAAATAGCATTTCCTAAAGATTTACCCATTTTATCATTTCCATCTAGTCCTTTAATTCTTTTTGCACTTGAAAGTACAGCCTCAGGCTCTGTTAAAACCTCTCCATATATGCTGTTAAATTTTCTAACTATTTCTCTACATTGTTCAATTAATGGTAGTTGGTCTTCTCCTACTGGAACTAATGCTCCATCTACTACAGTAATATCAGCTGCTTGGCTTACTGGATAACCTAAAAATCCATAAGTAACACTTTCTCCAAAAACATCTCTTTTTTGTGCTAGTTCTGTTTTTACAGTTGGGTTTCTTTCTAGTCTAGCTATTGTTACCAAATTAGAATAAAATACTGTAAGTTCTGCTGTTTCAGGTACCATTGATTGTATATATATTGTTGTTTTTTCTGGGTCAATTCCAACTGATAAATAATCTAATATAACTTGCCTTACATTTTGTCTTACTTTTTCTGGGTTTTCAAAATTATCAGTTAAAGCTTGAACATCTGCAATTAAAATATATGGGTCATATTTGCCAGTATTTTGCATCTCTACTCTTGTTTTTAGAGATCCAAAATAATGACCAATATGTAATCTACCTGTTGGTCTATCTCCTGTTAACATACGTTTTTTCTTTTCTTCCATTTTTCATCATTCCTTCTTTAATAGCCTATATTTCTTCTAATCTATCTCTTAGTTTCTTAAATTCTATTATATATTCACTTTTTATTTTATTATAAATATCTCTAGATGCTTTTTCATCATATAAATGTGATAGTAAATTCCTAGAAAGCATTATTTCGATCCATTTTTCTCCATCTTCAATTATGCCATGTCTAAAGCCTAGTTGTATATTTTCTCTTGGACTTCCTGTTTTGTCTACTAATCCCAAATATTCCAATGCATCTTTTATAGTTTTCCAAGCAAGTTCAAATGTAAATTCAAATCTGTGTAACACTCCATCAATAACTATTTCACTTTCTGGTTCTTTTAGTGCTTCCTCTAATCTATCTACAGCACTTTTATAATCAGATAATCTTTCTTGAAATCTACTCATACTTAATTCCCTCCTTATTAATGGATGTTATTAATTCTTGTTTTTGTAATTCATTAAAAAACACAATATCAATCATATATGGAACATCTAATAAATCAAAATCATTTAATATTTTCATTTTATCTTCTTCATTAATGTTTCCAAAAACTGCGATATCAACGTCTGACTCCTTCTTAAAATCTCCCCTAGCTCTTGAACCATATATTTTAAATTCGTAACTAGAATATTTTAAAACTACATTTTTAATTTTATTATATATATCTTTTGATAACCCGAATTTCATTATTTTTCCCCTTATATAGTATGTTTATATTATATTCTAGTATCAATATATTTTCAAGTATATAATAATAAAAAACTCCACTTACGTGGAGCCTTTTTTATTATTCAGCTTTACTTCCTTCTTCAACAGGATATACGCTAACTTTCTTTTTATCTCTGCCAAGTCTTTCAAATTTTACTTTTCCAGTTACTTTAGCATATAGTGTATCATCACTACCAATACCAACATTAGTACCTGGATGAATTTTTGTTCCTCTTTGTCTTACTAGTATGTTACCAGCTGGAACTACTTGACCATCTGCTCTTTTTAGTCCTAAACGTTTAGACTCACTGTCTCTACCGTTCTTAACACTACCTTGACCTTTCTTATGAGCCATCCTATTTCACTCCCTTCAATTTTTGTTTTAGGGTATTTTCTATCTTTCTAATAGTTTTTACCATAATATATTCAAATTTTAACTAAGCCTCTTTTTTAGTTGTAGCTTTTTTTGTAGTAGCTTTAGCTGCTGTTTCTTTTACTTCAGCTTTTTCTACTTTTGCTTCTGCTTTTTCAGTAGGCATTTTTATTTTTGTAATTTCTACTTTAGTGTATGGTTGTCTATGGCCTTGAGTTCTTCTGTAGTTCTTTTTAGCTTTGTATTTATAAACTAAAATCTTTTTACCTTTACCATGAGAAACTACTTTTCCTTCAACCTTAACACCTTTTACATAAGGAGCTCCAACTTCTACTTTTTTGTCGTCAGATAATAAAACAACATTATCAAATGTTACTTTTTTTCCTTCTTCAGCTTCTAATTTTTCGAAGAATACTACATCCCCTTCTGTTACTTTGTATTGTCTTCCACAGCTTTCAATAATTGCGTACATTTTTTGTACACCTCCTATTTTTCGTATACTCGCTAAGCATAAATAACAAGGCAATTGCTTAAAGCAATATTTAGTTGCCCGACTCAGGCGGCTTACAGTTAAATATTGTACCATATTATGGTATCAGTGTCAAGGATTTGATGAATTTTTTATAATTTAACAACAAAGCATATCCAAATAGAAAATCGTATAAATTAAATACAAAAACCGCAGAATCTTTTCGAAACTGCGGTTCTTGCCTAAACACTTATTGTCAATCGACTTTAAGTGTTTAGAAGAAAGAGTTTTTTTATTCTTCTTCCTTCGGGTCGTACTTACGAATGTACCTTTCCGGATGAATATTTCGGCTATATCCTGCATCGAGCAATGCATTGACTATGTCATTGACTACTGTCTTCGCTCTTAGCAAGAAAGTTCGGCCATACTCGTCACAAATGACAAGTGTCTTTTCATCAACGAAGATGTAAGTGCCGATATTGTCCTTGGACTCATTCATCAGGAACTTCATCGTGAGAGGCAAATAGATGGTATGAGTGTCAGTATCATCATAGAAGGAGGAGATCTCCTTAATCTGATACTTTTCACTTACCATTACGCGTCGGATTCCCTTATTTTGTGCTACCTGGGCAGCTTCCTCATAGGTCAATGCCCAATTTTCTTCTTCGGCAATTTTTACATTCCACTGATATTCATCAGGGCGCTGTTCGCCGTTAGAAAACGGGACAAAAATAAATTTCTCCTTGTATCCGGATTCCTCCATGATACGGTGAATTTCATCACGATACGGAGTGACATATACATTGCCGTACTGGTCGGCAAATGCAATCTGTCCGTTGTTTTGCCACCTCGTTAAAGGGGTCGCACGAGAATCGGTGCGGTAGGAGAAGTTCATCACTTCTTCCATTGATTTGAGATAAGTATGCCGAATTGGAGTGGTAAACATGTGTTGTACCTCTTTCTGCCCACAATTCGTGGGACTTTAAAATATTTCATGCCCCTGAAGGACACGGTAACCCTTTGGGGTTTACAAATATATTATATCATATTATGTTAATTATGTCAAATGTGGATTTTTTACCAACAACTTTTTTCTTAAGAATTCTATATCTTTTTTAATATTTTTTCAAAACATCTAAAAAGGTCCAGGCACTTTAATTTTTTCATAGCATATAATCTTATATATTGATTTGGAGGTATATATATGTTTGCCTTTTCTATTAGTGGTCTTTTAGCTTTTTTTAACTCTGCTGTTTTTTTAGTTGGATATATTTCAAACAATTCTTTATTTCCAGAACCATTAAGCAGTATGGATGAAAAAAAATATTTAGAACTTATGAAAAATGGAGATGATGAAGCCCGAAATATTTTAATTGAGAGAAACTTAAGATTAGTTGCTCACGTTTGTAAAAAATATAGTGCCACTAAAGTTGACCAAGATGACTTAATTTCTATTGGTAGTATTGGACTAATTAAAGGTATAAATAGTTTTGACAGTTCAAAAGGAGTACGTTTAGCTACTTATGTTTCTCGTTGTATTGATAATGAAATTCTTATGTATTTACGAAGTACCAAAAAACTTGGTGCTGAAGTTTATTTAGATGATCCTATTGGAAAGGATAAAGACGATAATGTTGTTACTTTACAAGAAGTTTTAGAAAATAATGATAAAAACATTGAAGATGAAGTAGACTTAAAATTTAAAATAAAAAAACTATATGAAAAAATGAAAGAAGTATTAAAGGATAGAGAAAAACTAATTCTTGAATTACGCTTTGGTTTAAATGGTGAAAAGCCAAAAACACAAAATGAAATTGCAGATTCTATGGCTATTTCTCGTTCCTATGTTTCACGAATCGAAACCAAAGCAATTAATAAATTAGCTAAAGAATTCAGAGAATAAATTAAAAGATCAATAATTTTAAGGGATTATTTGCTTAAAATTATTGATCTTTTAATAATGCTAATTATTTAATTATTGATACTAATAAATCTACTAATTCTGTTTGTGTTATTCCTGATGTTTCTATATCAAAATATACATCATTCATTTTAAATTCTGCTAAATATAGTTTTTCATATTGTGTTATTATAACATCTGTATTTTCTATTTTTGATATTTTTTCTTCACTACTCAAATAATAGTCTCTTAATGGTTTTCCAATTTTGGAAAATGCTATTCTTATTGTTCTGTTTTCTGCCTCATTTGAATAGTCCCAAATATAGTCATGAGCTATAGAATAATCTTTATCCGAAAAATCTTTTCTAGTCATTACAACTTTATTTACACCGTAGTCTCTCAAATCTTTTGGCGCATTAATATCTTTTTTTACAAACGAAAAATCTTTCTCAAATTCACTATTCAGTTCAGTATTTGCTTCTTTTATATCTGCATCCAACGTCATCATACTTTGATATTCAGCCTTATTTATATTTAATTCCAATATTCCTTGTACTGTTGGTGGCATAACATTTTCATTATTACTTTTTGGAACATTATATGCAACAATGCCAACTAATAATGCAATTGCTACAAGACTTGAAGCTAAAACATAACTCAATTTTACTTTCATATTATCTCTCCTCTCAATTTTTGATAAAATGATATTATAATTTTTCTTTTTGTCAAAGTTCTTTTGTATTGTATCTTTCAAATTATTCATTTATATCACCTTCAATCTTTACATTCTCTTTAATGTCTTTTATTGTCCTATATAAAATATTTTTTACATTAGACTCAGACATACTTAATTCCTTTGCAATCTGTGATATTTTAATTTCTGTACAATAATATAGATAGAAAACTTTTACTACTTTTATATTTTTACCTTTAATATAGTTCCATACCGCTTCTGCACTTAACTTTTTAATTGTTTCTACTTCTAAATCCCAATCATCTGGTAATTCTATCTCTTCATTTTCTACTTGATAAATATTATGATTTTTTAATCTATATAAAAGTCCATAATATCTTTGAATTTTCTTTTTTGCTATTCCAATTACAAAGCTTTGACAATTTTCTAAATATATTTTTTGTTTCTTTTTAAGTATATTATATAATTCTACATAAGTATCTTGCACTAAATCATTTACATCTTCAATATTTGAGCATTTACACACTATATATTTTAATGTATTACTATATGTTAAATTGTATATATCTTCAAAATTTTCTAAGGATATTCCGAGTACTCATTGTTTTCTCCTTTCATCTATATAGTGCTTAATTATTGTAAAAAAGTTTCAATAATTATAACATATTTTTATTTTTTAAATATATAATTTTATATGAAAGTTTTTATATTTAGAAAAAAGTCTATTCTAATCATTTTAGCTATATTAATTTTAGTAATTTGTTTTATACCTAAAAATAATTTTACACTAGCATTATCGCTAAGCAATAGCGAAGTTTTAAATTCTTCTTTTAAAGATAAATTTAATTCTTTATATAAAAGTAATGAGAAGAATGTGTATTTAACTTTTGATGATGGACCAACCTCTAAAGTAACTCCTAAAATTTTAGATATTTTAAAAAAAGAAAATGTTAAAGCTACATTTTTTGTTGTTGGTAAACATGTTAAAGAACATCCTGAAATTGTTAAACAAGCTTATGAAGAAGGACATTTTATTGCTAACCATGGCTATAGCCATAATAATTCATTATTGTACAAAGATGAAGAAAGTTTTCGAAATGAAATTTTAAATACTGATATTGAAATTTCAAAAGCTATTGGTGTATCTGATTATTGTTCTCATGTTTTTAGATTTCCAAATGGTTTTGCATCTCCTAATTATAAATATAAAAAGAAAAACATAGTTAATGTTCTTACAGAAATTAACTATGTTTATGTTGATTGGAATTGTTTAAATAATGATTCTGAACGAAAATATTCTAATTACCAATTATTAAATAATTTAAAAAAGTCTGCAAAAGGTAAAGGAACATTGATTGTTCTTATGCATGATACTGGTGATGTAAACAACACTTATGACGTTTTACAGGACTCAATTAAATATTTAAAAGATTGTGGGTATATTTTTAAGAATTTTTATGAACTTTTTAATGAAGACTTATAAACTTGTATATTTCATTTGTTATATTTTCGACTTCTTGGTCTAATTCTTGTACAGTATAAAATTCTAAGTTTAAATCATTTGTTTTTTCTTTTCTTTCTAAAAATTCAATTACTTTCTTTAGGTCTTGTTCATTTATTGATATTTCGTCTATCGTTTGTAGTTCTTCAACTGCTTTTTGATAATTATCTAAAGCAATTATATTTTCACTATATTTGCTATCATACTTTTTCAAATCTTTATGTTTTACTTTAATACATTCTTCTTTATCTAAATCTTCGTGTTCGCATTTCTTATGGTAATCTTGATTTAATAAATAGTCTGTATATAAGTGAATAAAGTATCCATAAGCTACTGGATTTGTTTTTAATATATCTTTATATTTATTATAAAAACTTATGTATGTAGAATGATTTTTTTCATTGTATAAATGAGTTTGATCATGATTATAAATATGAGATATTTCTTTTACAATAAATCCATTATTTATATCTGGTGCTATATTCCCTAATAAAAATAGGTTTAAATCCTCCTTATCAAAATTTATTTGTTTGTTTAGCTTTTTTGCTATTTCTAAGTGTACTTTCCAATTTGGCAATATTCTCATCTCTCTTTCATTTTTATTAGTCCAATTATTATAGCACACATATTTACTTTTTTCCACTAAAAAAATACTTTTAATATAAAAGTATTCAGACTGTTGACAAAGTATATAAAAATATTTTGCTCAATAGTCTTTTTTTGAATTTATTTTTTGATTTTAAATTTTTAGAAAAATTCTGTCAGATAGTCTTCGCTCTCGCATTTCTTCATTTAGTTCTTCACAAATGTTTCTAGTTATCGTTCTGTATTCTTTCTTATTGCAACACCCTATTGCTTGTGTACAGCCAGTGCAATATCAAGATATTACATTTAAAGAAATTGCAAAATTCCTATAAAAAGACCCAACAACAATTTTAAGAGAAATTAAGAAACAATGATTGCCGTAACTCCAAGTCTAGCTATCGAAATATGTTTAGAATTTAATATAAAATCAAATTTGACTTCTGTTATTATTTTGCCTATTATAAATACTTTATTCATAGCCTTTTAACTCCTGTTCTAACATTGTACTAAAACTCACTCTTATCACTCCTTTACAAAAATTTATATACGTTTCGCCTTTATTGTGTTTGCAAATTTGCAAGCACAATAAAGGCGCCCCGCTAGGGGCGCCCCGCTAGGGAAAATTTTTCAAATTTCTAAAACTGGACCTTAAAAGGTCAGCTTAAGAAATTTTAGAAAAATTTTCTCCTTTAGCGTTTTCGATGCGCTAAAGTACGTGTTAAGCACATTTGTGCTAACATCGTATTTAATTCATTTTTTCTGGTTCATCGAACCAGTGGTCAGTGCTACAAATATAAAGCTAGACGAAAACCGAGGGTGTTGCGGCTGTCATTCGGACTGTTGCTGTAACGACTAGAAGCCGGATCGTAAGAGCCAATGTTGCTGAAATGGCCACCTCTATAAATTCGGCTAGCACTATCGTGGGCTTCCATTGTCCATTCTAAAACATTTCCTGCTAAGTCAAATATATTCTTTACCTTAAAAGTATCGCTTGCTCCTGTTGTTAATAAATAGCTTGCAGAACTTGTTTTGCTTTTATCAGAAGTTATAGCTGTCCAATTTCCTGTTTTCACATTTGTAGTATCAGTATATTGGGCTGTTGTTCTTTCTATTGTCCATGCATTATTTTTGTAGTTTCCCCAAGTTGTTGAATTAGTTATACTATGTGTACTATCCTCTACAAACTTCATTATGGCATCCCATTGTACTCCATAACATAATGTACTTGTTGCCCCTATTTCATTTGCACTATACATATTTTTACTTAAATATACTGCTCCTTCTTCTCCCACTGTGGCCATTCCTTCTCCCCATTTTACATATATATATGGGTATGCATCTCTTTTTACTACTACTTTACTTATACCTGTTGTTTCTTTTGTTCTTTTATCTGTTGTTCCTGCTTCATATCTTCCTATATAAAATCCTTTGTTCTCTTGCACACTTTTCATCATTTTTAGATATTCTATATCTTCTCCATCATATCCACTTCCATATGGTTCAGTATACTTTGAATCAGTTGTGCTTCTTTTGAAAGTATCTTTGAATCCAGTGTCTAATCCGTCATCATCTAATGTTCCTGTTGCTGTATAATTTACTGGCACCCACACGAATTCATTTTTATCTTTATCTTGTATAACTAGTCCTGTTGATACTGTTTGTTCTCCATCACTACTACCATCTGATGCTACGTCTGATACCTTAAATCCCTTTGGTATTGTTACTGTTGTATCTTCTGAATCTGTATATTTTGCATTTTCTTTTAATGTTCCATCTGCATTTTTTTCTGCTTTATCATATGCTTTTAATTCTGTTTTTCCTCCTGTTGTTCCTCCATTTGCATATTTATTTACCAATTGATCTAGTGAATCTATTCCTTCTAAGTCTTTTTGTGTTGCCTCATCTGCTTTTGTTTGTGCATCTTTTGCTTTTTGTATTATTCCACTATCACTAAATATTGCATTTAAGCTTACTCCTGCTAATATTAATAATACTACTATTGTTACTACCAATGCTATTAGAGTAATACCTGCTTGATTTGAGTAATTTTTCCTTGCTGATTTTTTATTTATTTTTATATCTTTACTTATTTTTGTCTCTTTTCTATTCAATGATATCTTCCTCCTCTTTCTTCTGTATTTCCACTTTTTTTCATTTTGTAATTTAATATGTACATTTTTTCTTATGCACATTTACTCATTTTATAGTTATAAATTATATATCCTACAGTTTTACTCTATATTTAATTTTCAATGTTCCATAAAAAATTTTGTACATATTTTCTCCTTATTAAGATATCATAACATTTTTTTATTTTCAATACTTTCCTTTAATTTATATTCAACCTTTTCAATATTTTTTATACTTTGTCAACAGTCTTAATACTTTTAATATAAAAGTATTCTTTTCTTTAATTATTTATTTAATATATATACTCCTAAATTTAAATAAGCTGCAAATAATAACCAAATAATATATGGAATTTGAAGTAATCCTGATACTTTGTTCTTTTTATAAAATTTGTTAGTCATTATTATTACTAATATTATAAGTAATATAATCCAAAAGAAAGAAAACAATCGCCATTTAAGTGTAAAAAACAATATTGACCACAATGCATTGACAGCTAATTGTATATAATAAATAGTATTTATTTTCTTATCTATTAATTTTTTTATTTCCAATATTCCATACGATATTCCCATTAAAATATATAATATAGTCCATACTATTGGAAATAATATACTAGGCGGTGATAGTAGTGGTTTTTGTAAAGTATTATAGTCTATTGAATTTGATATTATGATTCCTACAACACCACCAACTATTACTGGTATTAAAATTGATTTTATAAAAATTTTAGTTTTTTGCATTAGCATACATCCTCCTTAGTATATTTTATTTCTTTTATTTTAAAATATACTAAAAGAGATATATTTATTTAGAGCAGTATCTACATAATATGGCTTCAATTCCAATTTCAAGTGATATTAATCCAACTTTATAGTTTGCATCTAAATCTATTAATGCATTTAATATTTCCCTTAGTTCATTTGTGTCAAAATAACGTGCTTGTCCTTTATACTTTCCAACTAAGAAAAGTTGATTTGGTTTTAAATTCATAGCTGTTGCAGCATCTTCTTTGTACTTTTCAGCAATCTTTATAATATATAATTTTTTAAAGTGATTATACAATGTTATTAGTATTTTTTGTATTGGCTCTTTATTACTAATTAATCTATTATATATTTCAAGAGCTTTTCCTGTTTCTTTTTTTCCTAGATTATCTGTCAAATCAAAAATAACTGCTTGTATTTGTTTAGTACACATTAAATCAACATCTTGTTTTGTAATAGTATTATTTTCGCCTTTATATTCTATAAGTTTTCTTATTTCATTTATCAAATCTTGCATACTTGTTCCACAACATTCAATTAAGTATTTTACTGTTTCATCATTAATGTTTACTTTATATGCTGATGCTATTTTTTTTATATTTGTAATTAGCTCTGGTAATTTTAAAAGAGTAAATTCTTTTACTTCTCCAACTTTTTCAATTGTTTGGTATAAAGTATTTTTATCTGCCTCTTGCTCTACAAATATTAGATCAACTGATTCATTTAATTCGTCTTTATTTTTTTCTATATATTTAGCAATTTTTTCATACAAAGGTAATTTACTTTCATCATTCTTTTTCTTTTTTGTGTCTGATTTACTAGTCTTTTTTTCTTTTTTAAACAATCCTGTATTTTTGGCAATAATTAGTTTTTTATCAAAACCAAATGCTGGTGTTTCCAAATCAGAAATTAGTTCTTCTGCATTTGTATCATCAATTTGAATAAAATTAATTCCTTGAATAAGCTGTGTGAATTCTTTTTTTATTCTTTTTACTTTTGTTTCTAATAAATAGGTTTCCTCACCATAAAACAAATATATTGCCATTACAAATTCCTTTCATTTTTTCAGTTAAAATAAATGTTCCCAAACAATCGTTATAACTTTTCAGAAAATTTTGCAGAGTGTGCATGGCATATTGCTGCTGCCATGCTATCTGTTGTATCATCTAATTTTGGTAAACTTTCAACTTTTAATATTGTTTTTACCATTTTCTGCACTTGTATTTTATCAGCTCTACCATATCCAACAACAGCTTGTTTTATCTGAAGTGGTGTATATTCATAAGTAGTTACTCCCTTTCTACACCCCACTACAAGTATAACTCCCCTTGCTTGTGCTACATTTATAGCAGTTTTAGCGTTATTGTTAAAGAATAACTCTTCTACAGATATTGCGTCTGGTTTATATGTATCTATTATTTCTTCCAAGTCATTATTAAGCTTTAACAATCTTTGTGGAAATGATTCTCCTGCTTTTGTAAGTACTGCACCTGATGCTATTAATTTAAACTTATTTCCTATATAATCTATTATGCTATATCCTGTTATTGCAAAGCCAGGATCTATTCCTAAAATTCTCATTTTTTCCTCTTTCTAAAATTTAGAATTTCATTAGTATTTCTCATGATTTTTAATTATAATTCTAAATATTTCTGCCACTGACCATGCCTGTGCAAAAGCTCCTTTTGCTTCGTAAGGTTTTGCTGAATCATATAATTCACTAATACTTCCTACTGTAGAGCGATTGTACATTTCAGTACAAAATGTATTTTCAATTTTTGCAACAAATTCAGAATATTCTTTTTCTAATTCTTTCTTTTTAGTTTTATTTTTTTCAGCATTTATAATATTTAAAAAACTGTCTGAATATATTCCTAATAGCCATGGCCATGTAATTCCTTGGTGATAGCTCATGTCTCTTTTTATTTGATCACCTTCATATATTTCTCTATAACACTTTTCACCTTTTGCTAATGTTTTTAATCCATAAGGAGTTAATAACTTTTTAGTGACTGTTTCAAAAGCATTCTTAGCCTCTTCAGAACTTGAGTCAACTACTGGATAATGTAGTCCTATTGCAAATAGTTGATTTGGCCTTATTGAACTGTCTCCAACAACATCATCAAAGCTTTTTCTTCTTTTATTATAAAATTCTTTTACAAAGCTTTCTTTACATTTTTTAGCTAAATCTGAATATTTTTTTGCAAGTTCTTTTTCCTTATATAATTTTGCAAAACTTTCCATTATTTTTAAAGCATTATACCACAAGCTATTTATTTCTATTGCTTTACCATTTCTTGGTGTTACTACAATATTTCCTATTTTAGCATCCATCCATGTATTTTGTATTTGTGGTGTACCTGATGATATAAGTCCATCACTTTCATCTAAATGAATATTGTTTCCATCTAAATCAATTCCATTTATATATGATTCAATTATTTTCTTAAGTGTATCATATAGTTGATTTTTCAAAAATTCATAATCACGAGTATATTCTAAATATTTTCTAACTTGCTCAAATAAAAGTAATGATGCATCCGCACTGTTATATAGTGGTTTTCCATCATATTCTGAATATCCATTTGGAACTAAGCCATATTTAATATTTCTTGTAAATGTTAGTAAAATTTCCTTTGCTTCTCTAAACCTTCTAGGTATTAGCACAATTCCTTCATAAGCTATCAAAGAATCTCTACCCCAGTCTAAAAACCATGGATATCCAGCAATTATTGTATAAAGTGCAAATGCTGGCCTATATACTACAAAGTTGTCTGAAGCAATTATATAGTCCCTCATCATTGTTTTATATTTATTTGTATATTCTTTTTTAGTATCTAGTAAATATGAATCATATAAAGTACTTGTTATTCGAATAATTTCCTTATTTATTAATTCCTTGCCATCTAATTCATCTATATTTTCTTCTAACGAACATATAAATGTTATAAATTTTTCTTCATTTGCTCTTAATTTTATCTCAAAAACTCCTGGTACAGATAAGTTTTCTTCTGCACCTTGCCCTCTTTTTTCTTCTTCTATGTAATACATATTATTAAATGTATCATTATAATGTTCTACATATTTTCCCTCTGATGTTCTCATATATATTGGATTTTGCTCTTGATTATTTATAATTACTTTAACTTTTGTATCTTTAATATGTTGTTTTAATTCGAATTTTGCATTTGGAGTCGTAGCATGAAAATCTCTAAAATTAATTATAGGTGCAATTTTAAACTTTGTTCTCTTATCATTGTTTTTTATATTATAAAGAACACATACTGTATTTTTTCCATGATCCATACATATATATTTTTTAATAAGTGCACCATCTACTTCATAAGTATATATTGGTATATATTCTTTTTCAAATGATACTAAATGTTTATATCCTTTTGAAATATAATTTTTTCCTATGTTTGAATATATTGTATATTCTTTTCCACCACTTTCAAAACTTTCATCCACTTTAGATAATATTAAACACCTATTTTCCGGTGGATTTAGTGGAGCAACTAATAGTCCATGATATTTTCTAGTATTTATTCCTAAAATACTAGAACTACTATATCCTCCAATTCCATTTGTAACAATCCAGTCTTGTTTTAATGCCTTTTCAAATTCTATTTTTTCATACTTCATTTGTGTGTCCCCTGTTCTTATGTTTTATTTTCTACTTCTTTGTTTTTTTATCTCATTAAGAAATTGCTTTTTTTCTTCTTGTTCTAGTTTTTGTCTTGCTTTTAATTTTTCATCTGATTCTTGAATCGAATCTATTCTTTCTTGATATTTTTCAAAGAACTTACTTTTTCCTCTTTCTTTTTTCTTTTTAGTTTTTCTCATGTTGTCATTTTTCTTTTTTTGCTTTAAAGATTTTTTAGCTTCTTTAAGTCTATCATTTAACAAAACATATTTTGTATCATTTTGCATATCTTTGAATTTCAAATCATCACATATTAATTGAATTATTGAAGCTGCAATTGCATCAGGGTTATGACGTATTCTATCTCCTATTACATAAGATAAATCTCTTTGCATTAAATACACATCTTGTTCTTTTGCTTTTGCAGTGTCTATTTGTACTAACTCTTGTCCTTGCATATTATATTTTCTTATATATTCGGGTATTAATTCTCCAGTATCATAAATACAATATTTTATAACTCCTTTACCAGCATGTTCATTTATTGCTTTAATATGATCTGATAATGTATAGTTATCAGTTTGTCCAGCTGTAGTCATTATATTGCTAACATATATTTTAAAAGCTTTGCTCTCTTTAATAGCTTTTGCAACACCATTTACCAAAAGGTTCGGTATAACATTTGTATATAAACTTCCTGGTCCAATTACTATTGCATCTGCCTCTTCAATTGCTTCTAATACACCTGGAGCCACTTTACAGTTTGTTGGGTTTATGAATATACGGCTTATCTTGCTTGTTTTTGAGTTAACAACTTCTGGTATTTTATCTCTACTTTCTATCACTGTTCCATCTTCTAGTTCAGCACATATTTGTATAGGTTCAAGGGTAACAGGAAGAACTCTACCTGTAATATTTAATACATTTTTAGTCTGCTCTATAGATTTTGCAAAATCTCCATAAATTTCTTTCATTCCTAATAAATATATATCTCCAAATGATAGGTTTTTTAGTCTTCCTTTTGAAAATTGTATATTCATAACCTTTTCCATTGTCTCTTCATCTTTTGAAAGTGCAACTAGGCTCTCTTTTATATCGTCAAGTGGCATTGTTTCTAATGTTTTTCTTGACTCTGGAACAATTTCACCATAGTCTGAGACAGTTACAATTGCTGTTAAGTTATCTGTGTAATTTTTTAATCCTTTTAAAACAGAGTTTAGACCTGTTCCTCCACCAATAGCAACTATTTTAGGTCCTTGATCATATATTTTTTTATTATATATTAAGCTATTAACTTTTGTATTTTCATCTTCAATTCTATTATCTGTTTCTTGTACTAGTAATTCAAGAGTTCTTTTTTGCATGTGTATCATTCCAAGAATCACAGCAACAAATCCTACAACAAAGCATGCTACAATTTTAGCTAAAGGCCAAAAATCCAATCTTTCAGCCGTTAAAATACTAGCCATTCCATAACAAGCTAATATAATTCCTATCAATATAAGTGCTATCCATCTTTTCATTTTAGCACCATTTCTAAACCATCCAAAAAAACCTTTCATTATTAAATACCTTCTCCTAACAATTCAATTTCTAGTTCTATCTCTTTTCCTGTTTTCTCCAATACTACTTGTTTAATATGGTTAACAACATTTAATACATCCTTTGCAGTTGCATTTCCAATATTAATAACAAAACCAGCATGTAATGTAGATACTTGTGCTCCGCCAGATGTATAGCCTTTTAGTCCGCATTCATCAATTAATTTTGCTGTAATAAAGTCACTACCTCTTTTAAAGGTACTTCCTGCTGATGGAAAATTCAAAGGTTGTTTTTCTTTTCTACTATTTGCGTATTCATCCATCTTTTCCTTTATTTCTTGTATTTTTCCATATCCTAATTTCAACTTTGCTTTTATAATTATCTCTTTTGATTCTGTAAAACGAGTATGTCTGTATGAAAAATTGCATTCACTATTATTAATAGTCTGAATTTGTCCTTTTTCATTTAATATAGTTACTTCTTCTACAATATCTTTGAATTCTCCTCCATAGGCTCCAGCATTCATTCTTATCGCTCCTCCTATGCTTCCAGGAATTCCAGCTGCAAATTCAAATCCAGCCACACCTTGTTTTAATAAGATTTGTGCGAGGGTTCCTAGCATTACACCCGAATCAACTTCAACTATTGCTAATTCTTCTTTTTTGGTTACATTAATTTTCTTTAGTCCTATTTTTAATGTAATTCCTCTTATTCCGCTATCTGAAACAAGCACATTGCTTCCGTTTCCAACAATTGTAAGTGGAATTTTGTTTTTCTGAGAAAAACTTACAATATATTCTATGTCCTCTATACTATTAGCTACTATAAAAACGTCTGCACTACCTCCAATTTTAAAATTAGTATGACCTTTCATTGATTCATCTATTTTTACAATACTATCTTTTAAATCTTTTGTTAGTAATTCATAGATCTCTTTTTTTTTCAAGAGCTAATCCTCCTATTTTCTATTTTTCATTTCTAAATTCTATCATTTTTGTATATATATTACAAGATATATTTTTTAAAAAAATATATTCGCATTTGTTAAAAGTTTATTAAATATATTGCAAAATTTGTATAATATTGTATAATAAACTTATATTGATATAAGGAGGAATTATTATGTTCTGTAAACAATGTGGAAAGCCAATTGATGATGGTCAAGAACTTTGCGAAGATTGCAGCAAAACAATCAATGAAAATCCAATAAATGAAACTTCAACATCAGAAAGTGTTAATAGTGAAAATGTTAATAATACATCTTCTTCAACTGTTGGAAAATCAAGACTACTTGCAGGTTTATTAGGTATATTTTTAGGTACTTTCGGAGTTCATAATTTCTATTTAGGATATACTGGAAAAGCCATTGCTCAATTATTAATATCTCTTTTAAGTCGTGGAATTTTAGCTTTTGCTTCTGGAATTTGGGGACTTGTTGAAGGCATTATGATATTATCAGGAAGCATTACAGTTGATGGAAATGGAAATGAATTAAAGGACTAAATTAAATGAATAGAATAAAAAATTTTATTACAATAATAACATTAATAATTTTTTTATACATAATAGCTATTCTACCAGTAACTTGCATCTTTAAGTCAGTTACTGGTATTTTATGTCCTGCATGCGGAATGACACGAGCTTTTTGGTCTATAATGAATTTTAATTTTTTACAAGCAACTTACTTTAACATTTTAAGTATTCCATTATTTATTTTTATATTTTATTTTATAATAAGATTAATTATAGACTTAATAGCAAACACTTTTATTTTCATTCCTAACTTAATAGCTTTTTTAGGAAGGCATTATTGGTTATTCCTTCTACTTTTATTTATTAGCTTTATATTTAATAACTTAAAAATATATATTTAATATGTTTTTACATACAAAAAAAACTAATTGAATATTACTTTACAATTAGTTTTTTTATTATATATATTACATAATACAAATCAAATTTGGCTACTTTAAACATGTACGATTTTAAAACTCAAATTTATTACAAAGCAACTTTTCTTATTAAATAAATGTAAATACAAAGAAACTAAGTGATGTAGCTGCTGATATTACAACAGAGCCAACTTCCAAAGCTCTTGATTCTTTACCTTTTGTTTCTTCTTTTTTATCTTTGCTTGATGTACTTTTATCCCATGCTGATACCACAGCTATTATGGCAGCTAAAATAGCAACTGCAAATGATGGTATTGTTAGTTGTGAATAAAAAGACATTATAGCTGCTACTATACTTACTACAAAAGCGACTATTCCTAACATATCTTTTCCTCCTTCTTTTGTATATATTTGCTTGAATTATATCATTACAATTTTACTTTGGCAATGTTTTTTAATATTTTTTATTTTATATAGCAATATTTTCTTTTTTTCCTTCAAAAGGTTGAAATTACAAGCTTTTTGCGTTATAATAGATATGTAGTTTAAAAATAAAGGAGTTTATTACAATGAAAAGAAAAATATTTAGTAGTTTAATTTTATTTATCTCATTACTTATAATTTGTAACCTTTCATTTGCAGCAACAGTAAGTGCAAGCAAAACAACAATGGAGGTTGTTGACAGAAGTATTTGTGAAATTAATATAAAAGACTTAGGACATTTTCAAAAAGAACTTACAGAATTTCATTCAAATTCTAAAGATGTAGTTTTAACATTAACAGTTGAGAATACTGCTACTCAAGAAACTGTTTCTAAACCAGTTGAAATTTTCTTAGTTTTAGATAATTCTAAAAGTATGACAGAATCTTATCAAAATAAAGCTAAAAATCAATATGTTATTGAAGCAGCAACTAAGTTTACTGAAAATTTATTCAATCATTTTAAAAATATAAAAATCGGTGTTGTTGGATTTTCAAGCGAAAATTATACAACAACTTATCGTGAAGGAACTTTAAATGATGCAAAATTACTTTTAAGCTTATCTAATTCAAAAGATGATGTATTAGCATCAATTAATAGTTATACTGAAAATGGTGGTCCTCGTACCAATATTGAGGCTGGACTTAGCGTTGCTGAATCAAGCTTTAGTAATAGCTCTGAATCTGAAAAATATATTGTTTTAATATCAGATGGTGTTCCTAACCTATCTTTAGATACAGAACATACAATGACATACTCTGGAGTAAACGCAACTAATACAAAAAATAAATTAAAAGATTTAGAATCAAAGGGATATTCTATCTTTTCTATTTTAATGGGGTCAGATGATAGTAAATTAGAAAACCCAGAAGCGCCAATAGTAGAAAGTACAGGAAAACATTTAACTTATGGCGAACTTGCTGAAGAAGTATTTGGAACAGTTACCTCTCCAACAGCTGGTAAATTCTATTATATAGATTATGAAGATTTATTTTCTACAATAAATAATGATATTTATCAAAATATCACTGTAACTAAAGATAATTCATTAAAAAATATTGTTATAAAAGATTATTTTCCAAGAGAAATTCTTGAGAACTTTAATTTTGAATATGTAAAATCTCCTAACATTGGTAAAGTTTCTGCAGATGTAGATCCTTCAGACAATAGTATTACATGGGAAATTGAATTATTAAAAGAAGGCGAAGTTGCAACATTAAGCTATAAATTAACTTTAAAAGATGAATACAATGAAGAAATTGTTAAAAAGATACTTCCAACAAACGAAAAGGTCGATATTGATTTTGAGACTAGAGACGGAAAAGATAAAGAATCATCTGATGTTTCACCTAAAATAAGATTATTAGTTGAAGAGGTTCCTGATAATACAATATCAGATAAGCCTATTCCACAAACAGGTATCTACAATGTAATATCTACAATTTCAGTAATTCTTATTATTTCAATTTTATTTAATGTTATAAGATTTCAAAAATTAAAAAATAAAAATAAAAGATAATAAATAAAAAATAAAGTATCTAGTACATGCTAGATACTTTATTCAGACTGTTGACAAAGTATATAAAAATATTTTGTTCAACAG
>ENA-ORPK01000708-ORPK01000708.1-human-gut-metagenome-genome-assembly--contig:-NODE-708-length-29421-cov-4.835796_pt1 | contig 29421 bp, 8 predicted proteins | sample MGYA00242139_ERZ509068 | MGnify/ENA primary metagenome ERZ509068 (study PRJEB26280, sample SAMEA2338687) | human gut metagenome | biome: human gut; feature: human-associated habitat; material: faeces... | reverse complement strand
AAAAATGACATATCACACCTCCGATTTCACACATTCGGTATAAGTTAACGGGAAGAATGCTTTCGGAACAACTATTTTCCGCAATGTCCGTGACCGCAGCCGTGGTCGCCGCAGATATGGGGTTCCCCGCCGTGTTCATGATCGTGGTGTTCACAATGCACATCGGGATTGAAAGCAAGATTGCCGGCAACAAAAGCATTTACCGCTTCATCGGCATTACCTTCGACACCGCCGTAGATCTTTATTCCGTTTTCTGCCAACGCCATTTGTGCACCGCCGCCAATACCGCCGCAAATAAGTACATCTGCTTTTACAGCGGAGAGTACGCCGGCCAATGCACCATGGCCTGAGCCGTTGGTATCTATAAGCTCTGTTTTAATGACCTTGCCGTCTTCAATATCGTACAATTTGAATTGCTCGGTGTGACCGAAATGCTGAAAGATATTTCCGTTTTGGTAAGTTACTGCGATTCTCATAATATTTGCTCCTTTTTCTATTTTGAATTCTTTTTGAATTTGCCGTTTGATGCAGTCTTTTTTATAGCAAAAGTCTGTACTGCCGCTACAAAGCTGAAACTCGCCGCCCTCAATTTTCAGTGCAAAGCCAAGCACAAGTGCGTCTGCTATCTTTTTCCTTGCGGTTTCATAGATTTTTTGTGCGGTTGTTCTGCCTATGCCGAGTTGTGCCCCGCATTCTTCTTGGCTTAAGTTTTCTTTGTCAATCAGCCGTATGGTTTCAAGTTCATCAATTGTCAAAACAATTGGTTCCCCGCTCACTGCTCCCGTTGGAGAAAATTCAAGAACTTCAGGGAAATAACACACTCGGCGACACTTCGTTGGTCTTGGCATTTTATCACCTCACTATATATTATAGTGCCGTTTCGGGCATATGTCAACAATTATTGACATATGCCCGAAATTGCGCTATACTAATACCTCGACCAATACAGAAATGCGTTTAATAAAGCATTGCTCTCCCTCAAATATAAGGGATTGGAAAGAAAATCTATAGCGTGTAAATATGATTGGACAATCTCAAACTTTGCACCGCTATACTTGAACTCATTTTTCATAATAGTAGAAGCCGAAATCAGTTTCCATCCTTTTGACCTATCTAAATCAGTGCTGTTGCGAATAAAGTCCTCTTTTGTCGGGATATCATCGCTCATTTTAATGCCGATAAACATAACAAATCTCCTAGAAATTGGAATACATAAATAATAGCAAAAGCAAATACTTTTATCAATAAAAAAACCTAAACCAAACACTCTCGTATTCGATTTAGGTTTTGATTGGCGGAGTAAGAGGATTCGTTCTTGTCTTTTGCAAAGCAACCTTGGTCATCAATTTTTATGCTTTGCAAAAGCCTTCGGGCAGCCGCTAAAAACGACGCACTGTGTCGTTTTCTTAACGCTCTCGTTCGAATCCCTCTTACATAGTGCATAAGACAAAACGGACAAGCAAAAAATGCTTGTCCGTTTTGCTTGGCGGAGGAAGAGGATTCGTTTAACAGCGGAGCGAGTGAGTTTACTCACATAAGCGAAGCGCCAGCCCCGTGGTAGGGAGTTCGGCGGCAAAGCCGCGCGCAATCGCAGATTGCACGAGAATCCCTCTTCCGAAACAACAAAAAACCCGACAAGTTTTGTCGGGTTTTTGTGGCGGAGGAAGAGGGATTCGAACCCCCGTGGGCTTTCACCCAAACGGTTTTCAAGACCGCCTCGTTATGACCGCTTCGATACGCTTCCATAATTGTTAAAGCAAATCGGTTTGACACAAAATGTCAGTCATTCTTGTATCAAGCTTATTTAGTATAGCAAGAGTTTGCGTTTGTGTCAAACATTGCCGTCAAATTTGCAAAAAAACTTATTTGTCGTTTCGTCAAACGAATTTTACTTTGCTCAAATCAACTTGGTCGCAACCGATAAAGGACGTTTCGTCTTTCTTTAAATCGCCGCCTTTTACGTTTACTATCGTTTTGAGATTCGGACAACCGGCAAACGCAAATGCACCGATTGTGCAAACGTTTGTATTTTCAAAATACACGGTTTCGAGGTTGGGCAAATTTGCAAACGCCGCGTCGTCGATTTCGCGTATACTCTCTGACACGTGAATCGTCACGGGCAAACTTTTGAGCGTTGAGTCCGCAAAAATGCTGTTTGCGATGCGATAAACCGTATAAGTGGTGTACGAACTCTCGGCAACTCCATCCACGCTTGCAAGCACTTTTTTCGTGCCGTTTTCCACCCAAATGACGTTTGGAATATACACGTTTGAAAGATTTACGCCATCGGAGTCGGTGTAAAACGTCGTGATTTCAACGATATTGCCGCTCCAACCTTTTTGTCCTTTTTCGCTATCGGATATGACGTTGTAATTGAAATACTTTGCCCACACGTTGTTTGTCGTAGGCGTCACCGACGGAGATGCGGTTGACTCGCCGCCACCGATAGATCCGTCGGGAGAGATCCAAACCGCATAGGAAACTCCCATCGTCGAAACGGCGACTGCAAAGAGCACTATTATTGCGATTATCATCGCGGTTTTTGTCTTGCGGCTTGACGTCATGCGGGCATGTTCCCTTCTCGTATATCCACGTTTGAATCTACCTTGTCTTTGATTTCAAACTTGAATACGATTGATTTTTTCGCTTCGTCGAGATAGATGAGGTTTTCATCGCACTCTTCGTCGATTTGGTTGAAATATATCGTTGCTTTGACGTAGTATTTTTCGCCGGGCTTGACAAGCATATAGAGCTTATAACACGGCATTTTTTTCGTTTCTTTGTCAAAATACGGCTGATTATAATAAATCGCGCTCGGATTGTTTGCAAAATTCGACGGATTTACAGATGCGATCGGTTCGGCAACGGGCTTGTCGCTGCCTTCTTTTTCCACGAGCTTGACAAGGCTCATCTCAACGTTGAACGCCGACAAATAGTCTTTTGTCTCCTCGCTAACAATACCCTCTTCAACCGTGCCCAGATGCGCCGAAATAACGCTCAAAACCAACGATTTTCTTCCGTCGGTTGCGCCCGAATCCGACGTACCGACAAAGTTTATCGGAAAATACAACACGGCGCATTTTGCCTTGACGGTAATTTTCGTGTCGTCTTGTTGCGTCAAATCCTTTCCGTAAGGCGCGAGATTGCCTTTTGCAAGATATCCGGGATTTGCGATTGCAGGCCATATTGCCGTGCCGTAGTCGCTTGCGGTGTTGTCTATGTCTATGCTTGCACTCTCTTGCAAAAGCGCGGAATCGATGGTGAATCCGTCCTCGTTGCTGTCGGCAACGTTGGTAAACCATGCCGCCGTCACGCTGACTGCCGTAACCACGAGAATGAGCGCCATAACAACCGATGAAACGATAAGAGTGCGTTTGGTCTTGTTCATTATCCTTGCGCCTCCTCGTGTACGGTTGAGATGTGAATCACTGCTGAAAATTCAAAAGTCGAGCCCGAATAATCCATGCTCGAATAGAAGATTTGATTGTTCAGATTTTCGAAAATCTTTTTCGTTTCGTCCTCTTGCGTGTAAATTTCGCTTGCGGTGTATTTGTCTTTGTCCGCAGAGAAAAACTGCATCCAGAACATTTTTTCGGGAGCAAATACGACGTAGAAATCGAACAATTGCGACGTGCCGCCGACGGTGTTATACGTCGAGAAATTTGTGATATTGCGTCCGTCGATGCCTTTTATGCTTGACGCTATCGACGTGTCACCGTTGACGCTTTCCACAAGTCCGTCGCTGCCGAAAGCGAGTTTGCCGTACGGCGTGTACCAAACTTCGTTTACAGGTTCGAGCTGCAAAAGTCTTTGCACGGTTTTGTTGTCGCCGGATTGCTCATTTTTGTAATTCTTGCTGACGTTGCCGTCAGTGCCGACGTGCTCTTTAAAGAACCACGTGAACACGTATGGGATGTCGCTCGACGAATTACTGTCAACGCCTTTGCCATACTCTCTTTTGGTGGTGGGTGCAACAGTGTCGTCTTTCACATAGTTGCCGCTTGGATCGGTTTTATACGTATACTTCAAAATGCTTACGGTGTCAAACGCCATGCTCATATCGAACGACTTGCCCGTCGTGTCGAGCGCAACCGTATTGATAAAATAGTATGCGCGATTGCTCGTATCAACGGTGTTTGCTCCGGCAATACCCTTTGTCATCAATTTGCCGGCATTCGTTCCGCTGTCGCAAAAAGCGGTCTGACCGACGTACTGCATATTGTCCCACAGCCTCTCGTTTTTTTGAAGATTGAAATCGATTTTGTACGACTCTGCCGTGGACATCGTGATTTCGGTGACGGTGACCTTGTCGGCATTCGTAAACCACGCAAAAGAAGCACCCACCATAACAACGGTGGTCACCACTATCAAAAGCGGTATCATGATTGACATCACGAGTTTGAAAGTTTTGCTTTTGCTTGCTTGGTTTGTCATATTCCCCTTTTGTCGGTTTGCTCGATTGCGGCATAATATATTTTTATATATATTATATATAAACTACAATCGAGCGTAGCGTTTTATTGGCTTTTGTACGTCCTTTTTCCGTCCGAATTTACGCGATTTGCAAACCGACGGATTAGAACGCCGATTTTGCAAAAAATCAATTATGCCAAGGCGGTGTTTGTCGTCTTGGCATTTTGATTGCTATTATTGCACCGAAAGCCATGCCGTAGTGTCGTTTGAATACGCTTCGAACATAGCTTTGTCGCAAGTGATTTTGTATGCGCCTGCGTTTACGCTGCCATAGAACGCACCCGAGAACGTACTTGCGATTTCAATCGACACGTTCGCTTTGAGCGTGAACGATGCAAAGCGGAGTTCTCTGAGCAAGGACACGTTTTGCTTGTTTGCAATGAAAATTGCGTTTTCGCTCGTGCCGTCCGCAGTGCCGACAAGCCAGCTGGACGAGCTTATGGTGTACTTGCCATTATTGACACTCAAAGAATACATCAATAGATATACGGAAACCATATCTCTCAAGCGTTTGCTTTGGCGCGGATTGGCGTTTTGACCGCTGTCGGCAAACGTTTCTTTGATGACGTCGTATGTACCCGACTCGGACGTGCCGTTTGAATAAAGCGAGTTTGAACCGAGCATCAACTCATCGTAAGTCTTTGCATTGTCATGATTTACAAACGTAATCGATCTTCCGTTTCTTCTCCACACCGCATTTTGGAGGTGGTAGGAATTTGTCACGTTCGTGTTGGTTTGCGAGAACGCTCCGACGTTGCAGTTTGCGTCTATTTGCATAAGCGACACGACGTTCGACATGCCCTGTTCGGATGAACCAACCACACCGCCGACTTTTGCATTTACGTTGCTCACGGTGATTGAACCGAGAACGATTGCGTTTTCAACGGCTCTTTCGCTTATGCCGAACAATCCGCCGACGCTTTGATCCGTCGAACCGGTGACGTTGATCGAGCCGTGGAAGGACACGTTTTTCACACTCTTTTCGGTTAAAGCATCCGCCGCCGCAAGCACTTTGCCCGCGATGCCGCCGACGTATTTTGCATTGCCGTTGATGGTTACGTTTCTCAAATGCAAGTTCTTGACGATGCCGTTTGCGCCGATGATATCGAACAAACCGACGTTATCTTTGCCGTAGCCCATAATGTTGAGATACTCGATGACGTAGCCGTTGCCGTCAAACGTACCGCCGAAGCCCGTCACGTCGCCTGCTTCCTCTGTCTTTGCCGTGGACACGAACAGACTGCCGTTGATCGTTGCGATCTTGCCTTCAGCCGCTTTGAGAACGTTTTTGAGATATGTTCCGTTGCCGCTCCACGTTGAAGTTGTCGTTTTGCCGTCATCACCTATCACCGTGAAGAACGTATTGAGGATGGATATATCGCTTTCTGTAAACTTGCCGACTATATCTTTGGTAAGTTTATACGATGTCGGGATTGTAGAACTTTCGCTCGTCGTAGTCGCATAGTAGCCCCAAGTGTTTGCGGGGATATTGTCTTGTGCGTTTGCCTCGATATTGAGGAATACCGAATAGCCTTTTGCTTCCAACTCGGTAAAGTATTCGTCCCACGTCGTTGCCTTTGAATCGGTTATAGGCGTGTCTTGCGGAAGTTTGAACTCGCCCTTGTCATAATCGTCCGCACTTACGACGCTCACCCACTTGTAGCCCGAAGATACGATCTTGATAATTTCAAGATTGCCGGGGTTCTGGCTTGCCGTGTAATAGAAGGACGCTATGAGCAAGCGGGCAAGCGAGTTGATTTCGTATTCATCTCCCGTGGACACAAAATATGCAATGGTCAACGTCGGTTGATTGCTCAAACGATAGTTGAGATCCATACCGTTTGTCGGATCGACCTTTGCGCCGAGGCGTTCGCTGTTTTGAGAACCTCTGATCGTCGTATAGCCGCGATATTCTCTCTTCGTGTAACCCTCCTCGGCAGTATGGTCTTTGCCGTCCGCATACATCCAGCCGTTTGACACCTTGATTTTGGCATCAGCCTTATCCATATCTTTGTTCGTGCCGGTTATAGGCTTCCAATCCGTATTGTAGGTGTTGTCGTCGTTTGCGTAGCTTTGCGCAGTGTCGGAGTACTCGACACGCACGGATTTGACGGTGATTTCAATTTGAATACTCGCCGCTCCGCTTGCGTTCTTATTATTCTTCGAATCTCTCGAATCGTACACGGTTACGCTTTGTATTGCAGCCGCCGTACTGTCGCTTTCGCTATACTTGTTGCCGCCTTCTGCGGACGAATCGTAAATGTTGAACGTATAGTTTGCCGCATCCGTACCCGTCATCGTGAATACGAGTTTCTTGAAATACGTGCCTGCCGACGCTTTCTTGAATACGTCGCCTTCTTTATATATGTCGTTGACATATTTCGAGAAATTGAAATAAGTGCCGCTACCGTCACGAGTATTGTCGGCCTCCTGATATTTTGCAACGACCTTGATATTGTCGCTGCCATGAACACCGCTCACTGTAAATCCTTCGCCCGTGCGATAGGTCTTGCTGCGTCCTTTGCCGGTTGCACCCTCGGCGCCACCGTAAAACTCGTCGTCGGTATACGTTCTAGTCGCCTTGCCACTGCGCAACTTGTCAAGCGCAACCCTTATATGCGCCGGCGTGATTTGCCCGACGTTTGGCACTGCTTGCGACGTTGCCGTGCTCGCATCCAATTCATAATTGGTATTTGTTGCCTTAAATGTATATGCGAAATTAATCGTCTTCGTATAACCGTTGCTTACGTTCTTGTTGTCATACAACATTTTGATGCTAAACAAATCGTCGTTACCGCTTGCACCAAAATTTGTTGAATACACTGCAAACGTAAAGTTGTTATCCTTGACATTTTCATTTGCATCGTACACTTTATTTGCCGTACCGCCGTTATAGCGGATGCCGACCTTCGATTTCACAATGGTAAACGAATCGCTTGTAAACAATTTGGGAGTATAGTTTCCTACAACCGAATCCACTCCCTCGTTGGTACCGCTCACGGACGAAAGTTCCGCCTTTGTCGTATACGAGCCTGCGTTGACACCGCCACCCGACAAAGTAAACGTCAGCACATCGTTGCCCAAACCGCTCTTGACGCTATTAGATGTCATTGCGATTGCCGTACCGTTGACAGTTATACTCTTGATTGTTATATTTTGGTTATTACCCGTATATACAAGAGTCGGATAATTCCACTCGATAGCAATCGGACAAGCATTAATAGTATAGTCCGCCGTAGAATTTGAGCTATCAAACTTATAGTTGTTTGATGTATCGAAACCTACGCTCGTTCCTTTTGCACGTCTTGCAACGATCTTTCCGTTTGTGCCGCCAACTTTTATCCTATAAGTTCCGGCATTTACCAGCTTACCGCTTTCATATGCCGATCCGCCGTCTTTCTCAATCGAATACGTAAGAGTAAACGTATCGTTCTCATATGTGTACGTACCGTTGCTTCCGGAGATACCGACAATCGTTATCGTTGGCGTAACTGCCGTACCGTCATATGTTTTGTCGCTACCCAAACTAAATGCACCCACTTTGACGACATACTGTTCAATCGTCCAACTTAAAGACGACGAAGACAGCGTATAGTTGTTATTGTACGACAAAATAAAGTACGCCGTATAGGTGTTTGCGTTTATCGTAGACACACCGGCTTTTTGAGAGTTCTTATCTTTGAATGTCAATGTCGATGCCGTACTTCCGTTTATTCGGACGTTGATTTTTATCATATCGTCACTTAACAGTCCTATCTCGTTGCTTTGCGATCCTTGATTGACGAAAACCTCGTCAATACCTTGATGTTTGGTATTATATACGTAATTTGTCTTTCCTGTCGGAAGCGGCGTTTTCGTTGCGCTTAAAGTGATCGGACGTCTATTTATAGTGTAGGTATATGTAGGCAATTTGTCAGGAACATGAGCGCAGTTTGCCTCTTCCGCAACGTGATCTTTGCCTTCGATAAGCTCTATAACGTAGCTTCCCGCATCTGCTTGTGTTGTAAAAGTCCACGTTACTGTCTTTTTGACGTCACTGCTCGATGTCGGAATATCCACTTTGGAGAATTTCGCCGTGTCTTTCACAGCAAAGAATCTCGTCAAGAACTCTTCGAAGTTGGAAATACCGCTAAAGCTCGGATCATCTGCCGCAGAAGCGATAAACGTCACGGTTATTACGGACGTCTTTTGATTGTAGACTTTTTTGTTATTGGCTGAAGTCAAGTTGCTGGATATATTGATAGTTGTTTTAACGATATGATATTCGTTTTGTCCATCGGCAAACGACAACTCATAGTTGCCAACTCTATAAGTGTTTTCTCCGACCTTTCCTGCTTCGAAGTTGATATAATAATCACCCAATTTTCTTACGGTTGAAAGTTCTATCGTAATGGTCTTGTTTGTGCCCTGCGATTGACTTATCGAAACAATCGGGCCGTTCAAATCGGAGATGCTTGCCTTCATGCCGCTTGAATCGTACATGTTGGAGCTCTTTCCGTCCGCAGTGAAAACGGGCTTAAACATCGCCAATTGAGAGAATCCGTCTTCATACTTGAAGCCGGTTATCGTCCACTTTGCGCCGTGTACGCTTGTGTTGTCAAACGCATGTGAACCACCCGTTGTTCTTGAAAGTTTCAACTCGGCAGGACTGACAGTAAAGTTACCCGTGGCTTCTTCGTTCTTAATCGTATATCTCGGTTTTGCAACCACATCAGATGTGTTGATCGTCACGGTATACGCTTTTGCTTCGGTAAACACAAGATAACAATTCAACACCTGAGTATTCAATCCGTCGGTTTGTTCTTCGGCAATAAACATCGTATCGCTGTCTTTCATCGCTTCGGACGGTATCATTCCGATTGAACTCAGTGTTATACCGCTTCCTGCTTTGCTGGGCTTAAATACAGTGCCGTCCCACGTAAATGTCACAACTATATCGTTGCCAACCGAAACATCGAGTTTTATCGGGACTTGTTTTCCTCTGTTCGGCGCAATGTTTGAAATTGACACGAACATATCATACTTGTTTCCCTCCTCGGATCCGTTTGAATCTTCGCCATATTTTCTCTTTGTCGCAACTATAAACGTTGCCGAAAGTTCACGCGCTTTAATTGTCCATTCAAGATCGTCGATACCGCCGACAATTCTTGCTTTTCCTTTGCCGTCGAAGAAGTATATCTTAATTGTGGATTTGTACGTGTTCGGATCAGACATCGCCGTCGTTGCAGTCGTACCGTCAACGCTCGTGGACGTGGTGTAGAAATACTTATTCCTGTATGTTTCATCATATACAGTCGTTTCATCGGGCGTTTGTTCGAGAAGTCCGACGCCATCCATACCTACAACCGCATTTCGAGCATAACCATTGTAAGTCAAATCCGATCCTTTTGTTATTTTTCTGTAGAACACTGCGACGTTTTGTGCTTGACGTTTGTTGCCCGCCGCGTCCTGATCGTTGGTTTTGACGCTTATAAAGTAACCGTTGCGCGTATCGTCAAATTCCACTTGCGGTTTAACCGCCTCATTTGACGTTGCTGTATACATATAGTATTGGCTGTTCGCTTCTGCCGCCGTGGCGGTTGCGTAGAGCGTGGATTTTTGCGGAGATTTGGTATCTGCGCCATTGATATCCTTATCCTTGACGATATCCGATTTAAGCGGAATCGTTGCTAATGTATATTCTACGCCGGTTTCGTCTTTTATTTTCGTTTGTCGCTCGCTTGCGGTGTATGCGTCGGCAATGCGTTTCCAGTATTGCAAATCGGAGTTTGTGGAGTGTGAAGTGTTGATTGTTCCCAGTCCGTTTGCGCCGGTTGCATCGTTTGCATACAGGAAGAACCAGCCGGTTATTGCTTTGCCGGTTGTGAAGCCGAGTTTGGACAAATCTTTTACGTCATACGTGGCTATATCGCTGTTTGCGTAGCCCTTAACCCAGTACGACGTGCTTGCGTCGGTGTCGGTTTTTGCAAGGCCGATGATACCGCCCACGTTCTTCGAGCCGGTGAAGGTGCCTTCTATTACGTATGCGGAAGTTATGACGGTGCCTATGCCGTCGGTCGCGCCTACGATACCGCCGACGTTTTCGCCGCCCTTGACGGTGGTGTTGTAGGCAAGCATATTGCTTATATTCACGTTTTCTGCAAGAATAATGCCGACAATGCCACCGACGTTGTTGATGCCATTTGCGGTGACGTTGCCGTTTGCGTAGTAGGTATTTTTGTTTTGCTCGGTGCCCCAGCGCACATTCTTACCGATGACGCCGATTGCGCCGCCGACGCCGCCCCAACCTGTTGATTTGTTTGTTGCTGCATCTTTAGCAACAGAAATCGCATTGGAATCCGGATTTGCCGTGAGCTCTCCCGAAGCCTCAAAGTGAGTGTTTTCCACCTTGACGTAATCGTCGGCGAGCGTAATGCCGACACCGGTAAGAATAGTTTCAAGCGGAGTAGGCACGCCGATGAAACCGACCGAGCCACCCACGGCGTTGACCGCTGCGATTGACAAATTGCCCGAACTGTTGACAAATTGCGCGTATTTGACGGGTCCTGCCAGCACGCCGATAGAGCCGCCCACAAAGCCTGTTGCAGTGACTGTGCCGGTGTTCTTGAAATTGACGGTATGGCCGTTGTCTACGCCCTCGATTTTGCCCACGAGTACGCCGATTGAGCCGCCCGCATAGTAGCCGGTTGCAGTGACTTGGCCGTCATTGACAAACAATGTTGCAACATTATTCTTTGCGGTGATTGTGACGTTCTTGCCGACGTAGCCGAGCGAACCGCCGACGAACTTACCGCCCGAAACGTTGCCGCTGTTGGTGAACGTACCTGCGATTGCGCCCTTGCCCGAATCCTCGGTGCGAAGTGCGGACGGAGAGTCGAGTTTGCCGACCACGCCGCCGACGTAGTCGCCCGTGCCCGTGACGCTACCCGTATTGTTTATTGAAAGGTTCTTGATTTTGTTTTGTTGTTCTTCCGAGAGCGTAACGCCGCCGATTGTCGTGTCTGCCTCACCGCCGCCCGTGGTGAGCAAGCCGTCGTTGAGTCCGATGATGCCTCCCACATTGTTTGCGCCTTTGATTGCACCGTTTTGTTTGATGGTACCCTTGACGATATCGACGATTGCATAGTCGTCTTGTCCGCTTACGCCCTCGTTCTTGCCGACGATACCGCCGACGTTATCGTGCGAACCCGTAACGGATGCGGTGATTGTGATTTCGAGCGTGCCCGATTTATACGGCTTTGCGTTTGCGACGTTCGAGCCGATGTTGAGGGTGCTTCCCGAGTTGTTCACGCCGATAAAGCCGCCGACTTCGCTCGTACCTTTGATTTTGCCGCCGATTGTGATTTCGGTGCCGTTGAGCGCGCCAACCGTTGTATTTTCAAGTTTATCCGTCGTATCTGCGAGAATATAAACCGTGCCGATATTCTTGCCGATGAAACCGCCGACGTTTTCGGCATTTTCCGTTGACATGTTGGGAGCGACGTTGAATTTGCCTATAAACGTTGCCTTGTTCGTACGTCCTACAACGCCGCCGACGTTTGCCGCCGCCAGAGTTATGTTGATATTGCCACCGACGGTGACATTCGATCCCGACGCGAAGTTTGCGCCCGAACCCATATCGCCCACGATACCGCCGATACAGCTTATTTTCGCATCGGAATCTTGCGACTTATTCGTTGCCTCAACCGAAACGGTTATTGTTCCGCCGAATGCCGAAGTGCCACTGAACGTGGTTGTAAGCGGACTTGTGTCGTCTTTAGAATCTTGCGTAAAGCCGACCAAACCGCCGATTGCCGTGCCGTGCTTGGGGCTTTCCAAAACCGTGTTGTCGTTACCGACGGCGATACGCTCGATTGTGGTGTTTGCTCCGACCGTGCAGGAGTCGATATATCCGCCCTTTGCGTTGGACATACCGCCTGCGATACCGCCAAGACTATGCTCGCCCTTTATGGACACCGCGCCGCCAACACCGACTTTGCAATCGGTGATGAATGCCGCAACATATTGCGAACCATAGCCGAGAATACCGCCGATTTGGCTTGACGTATTTGCGCTGCTTGCGGCTTGAATGACGGCTTTATCCACCGAGCAACCCTCGATACGCACGGTGTTGCTCTTTCCGCTTGCACCGTCATCGCCCTCAACGTAGCCTAGCACACCGCCGATGTTGCTCTTTTTTGCTACAATCATACCGGCAAACTCTTTTCTGTCGTCCGTAGTCGTGGATATATTGACGTAACAATCTTTTATGGTAATGGAAATACCCGTATTATAAGTGTTGCCTTGTTTTGTATCGACAAGTCCGACAATACCGCCCGCAAACGTTATATCGCTTGTAATGGGGGTATCGTCGTTCTTTCCGTATGCTCCGATTGCAGTCGTTCCGCTCACGGCGCAATGCTCTATAATCGAGTCACCGGTAACATAGCCCGCAATTGCGCCAGTTGCCGCAATTTGTTGATTGTCAGACGAATATGCCCAAATATTGCTTTCTCCACCAACTTCGATATATCCAATATAGGCGTTTTCTACATGACCGAACAAACCGCCATATGCTCCACCGATTGTTTGTCCGCTGGTGATACGCAAGTTGTTGATTACAGTATTTGCATTGTTTTCTTGTTTACCGCTGATACTGCCCTTGAATACCTTGCCGTTTCTACCGATAGTGAGTATATTTTGGGTTTTGAACGTACCGTAATTCTTATACGCACCCTCTTTAATTCCATATGCACCATTGTAATAATGGTTGCTACTCAGCCAATAACCATATGCAGTGTTTTGCGCAATATTATTATCATCATAACAAACTGCACTAAGCTTAAACAAATGATAGCTCTTTCCTATATGGTATGTGTTGTCTTTTCCCAATGACTTATACGCATTTTCCGAATCGGCAATCTTTGTGCTTGTGCTGTTTGAAATCGGCATATTGATAGCTTTTGCGACATCAGAGGACAAGTTTTTGTCAAGTGTAATGTTGTTGCTGCCGTTGGCAAACTCGATATATTTGCCAGCAAATGTATATCCCAAACCAACAAGTGTTTGTACCCCCATAAGGTCAATGCCGTCTCGGATAACATAGGGGCTGTACTTTTCGCCTGCTTTTTGCTCACGATACTCGCCATAAATATCTTGTCCGTAGTTCTGCGAGTTCATGCTCAAACCGTTGTAGGTATCCACCGCAAAAACGGCAAGTTGAGGCAAACAACCATAAACATAGACATAACCACCAAGCGTACCATTTTTGTAGGCTGTTGTGTTTTGTGCGCCGTCTTTTATTGTTGCCGTGCTTGCGTTCCATAGTTCAACTTCGTTATTCTGATTGTTTGCATAGTAGAATGCTCTTGGTTTTACACTTCCGTCAGAACGCATAATTGCGGTCAAATCTGACAATGAGTTTAATGTCGTACCTGTGCGCACATACTTAACATTGCCGCTACGACTATTCCAACCTGAGTAATAGACGACAGCACTATCTTTTCTGCTTACAATGTTATTTGCAATACCATAGCAGTTCGCAACACGAACCTTTGAATTGCCATCGTTATTATCGCCACCCTCCTCATCTAAATATCCAACGATATCAGCACTGTATCTTGTGTCACTATTAGTTTCATTTTCCTCTATATATATTCTTCCTGTAGAATAACAATTGTTTATAGAAATACTACAATTTGATGCTTTTGTACATGCTTCGGCTAAAATTCCGCCATTTCTCACCTGCCAAGTGAACAGGTTGCCGACACCACCATAGCCATGAATATCGCCGGTATTATAGCTATACTCTATATTAAGTTTGACCGCAACACCGACAAGTCCGCCCGCATCCGTACCGTTGAAGTTATATCCGCTCAGACCTACCATAGTAATACCACCAAACTTTTTCCAGCCAATAGTAACTTCTCCAGTATTATAACAATATGCAATGGTAGATGTGTTATTTGCCTCAGTCGAATGCGGCTTTTCATTGCTTGGAATTGTACCCAAAATGCCTACTAGTCCACCCGCAACATTACTTTTGCCTCTTATAGCACCGGTATTATAACAAGCGTACATCTTTAACGTGGCGGTCTTGCTTGCCTCTCCGACAAGGCCTCCGACACGCGACCATGCATTACCTGCTTGCTTTTTGTCATCATTACTTATATATGGGTTAACTTCTTCACCAGTAATATCGCCGGTATTGGCGCTATTCTTTATTGTAGTAAATGCAGTAACACGACCGACCAGTCCTCCTACTTTCGTTTGCCCTACAACATTACCGGTATTAAGACAACTATCAATGGTTATATCATTCGTTGCATACGCAATCAATCCACCGGTGCCATATTGATAATCATCAGGATAACCGAGGTTTTGACCGGTACTCTTATTCCATTTTGATCCCTCAAAACTGGTTATATCGCCCTTATTAACACAACCGATTAATGTAATAGGAGACGTGGAAGAACTATAGCCGGAAAAGCCGGCAATCACTCGCAAACCTTGTATGTCGACAGCCGCAGTACAATTGGTAAACGTAATTGCTCCAAACGGCTTACCAACGAACGCCGCAATGTCATAACCGGAATTGCTTGTGTTCGTACCTGCCGCAATAGTGCCGTTTATCGTCAAGTTTTTGAAAGTTGCGTTTGCCGCATTCGGGAAAACACTGATACGATGGTAACCGCCGCTTGTATATTGTATATCGATCGTATTTCCGTTGCCGTCAAATGTGCCTTTGAAAGACGGTGTTGTTGTGCTCAACGTGGTTGATGTTCCAAAATAAATTCTATTGACTGCGGAGCTACCTTGAGATATGTTGCCTGCAAGATTATACCCAAGGTTTGACTTTGCATTTTTATTATCGTCCGAATTATTGTTCGGAGTACACTCCGTGCTGAAATTCAACGGGGTGCTTGAACTTGCAGTGCCCATATGTGCCGTTGTGTTGTTGATTGTTATGTTTGTAAGCAGTTTGACATACTCACCCGCATAATCTTTCGCACCGCTATATATGCTGTATGCAAAGTCGTTCCACTCTTTTTGACTGCTTATTGTATAAGGATTGGTTGAGCTACCCGGAGTGAATGTTTCGTCATAACCACCAATATTGCGTTTATCATCGTATGCCGAGCCGATCACAACGGATAAATTATCGTTACACTCAAAATAAACTGTTGCAACGATTTTTGTGATTTGTCTTTCGCTATTGAAGTTTGCGGTTGTTACGTGCACTATGTATTTGTCTGAATTGGACGGTTTTCTGTACGTGCCCTCAACAACCGTTGTTTTGTCGGTATCGGTGTCGTTCTTTTGCGGTACGTTTACAAATTCGATACCGACAACGCAAATTTGCATGCTGTTGCCCGATGCCATATCGAGCGCAATCGTAAGAGTGTTGTTGTTGTTTTCAAATTTGCTGAAACTGTCAACATTGTCCGTCACGGTGTCACTGCCGCTTGCGTTGTAGAAGGCAAGTTGCGTGTTTTCATAATTGGAATCCAACGTTTTGTTAGGCACCTTTACGGCAAATTCAAGCGTGCCTTCAACATTAGCATTCGTCAAAAGTCCGACAAATCCGCACAACGAAGCAAACGTCGGATATGACGATTCCGTTGCATTGATCAATCCTTCGTCAACAAGAATATACTTTCCGTACGGGCTTTGACTTACGGTCGCATAATACGCTCCGTTCGGTGTTGCATTTTTCGCAAAATTCGTGCGTTTTTTCGCGATATAGAACGTCCAGCTCGAATCAATCGTCGGGTTTGCGCCGTAGCCGAGCAAACCACCCTTGGTATTGGATGTTTTTTCGAGATTGAAGCCTGTGGAAACACTGTTTCTGATGGTTGCGTTTTGCGTTTCGCCCACAAGACCGCCCACGTACTCACTGCCTTGATACGTGTTGGTGCTCGCCGTGATTGCGCTGCTGCCGCCGTTGGTTACGACGCAGTTTTGCACGTTGCCGCTGCCCATATATCCCACAAGACCGCCCACGCGCGTTGCGCTTTGGTTGTTTGTGTTGAATCTTGCTTTTACAACGATATATTGCAAGTCGTGTTCGAGGTTATCCACGAGGTAGCCTGCAATTCCGCCTGCGTAGCTTCCGTTGATAAAGATGTCGCTGCCGCCGCTGTATATGTTGAGTTTTGAAACGTCTATTGCACTGTCTTGCGGAGTGTTGCGCAACACAAAACGCACTTTTGCGCCGCCGTAGCCTGCAATACCGCCGACGTAACTTCCGCTCACGGATATGCTTGCGTTGTTGACAAGTCTGCCTTGCGCCGTGATACCGTTGCTGTCAACCGTCGGAGCAAGACCGAGCGTCGTGCTTGCGCTACCCTCTCTCACGCCCATGGTGAGCACTTTGTAGAGGATAGAATCCGTGTCCGATTCAAACGAGCTTGCAACGCTTGTGCTAAGATCTCCGAGCGCGCCGAAAATACCGCCCGCGTAACTCGTCGCATAGATTGTCGCCGAGTTTACAAGCGATATGCCGTTGCCGAAAATCGTCGTGCCTGTTTCCCAATACACGCCTGCTTGCGAGGACACGTAACCCACGATACCGCCCACAAAACTGCCAAGCGGTTTTGCCGCCGTGCCGAACGTCTGCTTGTTCGGGACGCTGTGCGTGATAGTGTGCGTACCGCCCGTGAGGAAAGTGCCGTCGTCTTTGAGTTGATATATTGCTTCAATCGTTGCGTTTTTGCCCAAAACGCCTGCAATTCCGCCTATAAACGACGGAGTATAATTGCCCGTATCCAGCGTGACGTTGCTCGTTGTCCAGTCGGTGTTGAAGAGGATGCCAACGCCCTCTGCATAGCCCACAAGACCGCCCACGACTTTCGCATTGCCGGACGCTGATTTCTCGTTTAACTTTTGCAAAAGGACTTTGACGTTGCCGACTTTATTAAATTTGTCGCTTGCGTCTTTGTCGATTACGATTGCCGTATATTTGTCGTTTGTTGCGTTTTGGTGATATCCGTTGCCTATAAACGCGCCGAACAATGCTCCGGCGTATTCGATACCGCCAACAACGATAAGGTTTCCATCCTTTCCGTTGTTGTTGAGTTGCGGAGCGTACGAAATCGTCGTTGCGCAAGACGACGTATCCATCCAGCCTGCAATACCGCCCACGTACTTGATGCCCATGACGTCGGTTTGATCTGCCGGCGTGACGTATCTTTGTCCTGCAACGCTTCCGCCGATTTGATTTTGATTGCTGACGATCCACTTGCCGACGATACCGCCCACGTACGTTTCGCCGCCGACGTTTGCCGACGATACGGCTTCGGAACTTTCAATGGTAATTCTTTCGCCATAACCGACGATACCTCCGACGTAGTTTTCGCCGCGCACCCAGCCGCCGTATGCCAAGACTGTATTATATAAAGTGGAATCAACCGCACAACCTGCAATGCCGCCCACGTATTCGATGCCGACGATACCGTCGTTGTCCGTTATGGAAAGTCCGCCATTGCTTGCAACTTTGAGATTGCTTATCGTTGCGCCGTTCAAATATCCGAACAAGCCGATGTAGTTAGTTCTCGCCTTGCTATCGTTGTAGAAACTGCCGACGTTGTAAACGTAGGTTATCGTATTGTCGCCGCCGTCAAACGTCGCGCTGAACGGCAATTCCGTTTGATTTTGCGTTGACCTCGTGCCGATGGGCAAGAAGTTGTAAACGCCGTCCGTGCTGATATAACCGCTCATATCGACGTTTGCGGTGACAAGGAAATATGCGTCCTTATAATCTCTGCTCGTTGCCTTTGCCGTGGTTTGCGGAGCAATACACACCCCTGCCGTAACGGTATTTTGAATCGAGTTCCACGCCATACCGCCGTTGACGATCTGGCTGAGGCGTAACAAATGTTCGGGTGTGCTTATGACGTACGGATTGTCTTGACTGCCCCAATCCTCATCGCTTGGCGACTTGTCCTTTTTCCAACCGAAATCGCTGAACATCGCAGTGTAATATTTGGTGATATTTCCGCTGAAATTGCCCGTGCCGCTTGCCGTCACGTTGGTGTCTACAACAGGATCGGCTTGACTCACCACGTTCACGAATGTGCCAAACGTATTGTTTGTATCAAGCGTACCCACGGTGTATTCCGTGCCTTGCGTGAGCACGGCAACCGTGCCGTTGTTATACTTGACGTACAGCACGAACTTGTCTGCCGCGTAGTTGTGTTGCGCATACACAAGCACTTTTTGCACGCCGTTTTGCTCCGATTGCAAGGGATAAAAACGCTTATCGGCATAACTTTGGTTGCCGACGTTTACGTTTGCAATGCCTTGATTGCCGACAATCAAGTCCGTACTTCCGCCAAACCACACGTTGCCGCTAGTGATGTTCGTCGCCAAACTATAAGGCACAATCTTCCACGTGTATGTGACAACACTTTTCTCTGTATTCACACCAGAGCCTTTTTGATTAGGCAAAACGCTAGTGTTATAGGACAATCTATTTCCAACCTCATAGTTGGTTGTGTCTTTGATTGTGAATGTCCGAGTGTATGTATCTGCTGCAACACATTCAACGCCTTGTGCAATCTCATACGCAATGGTATCAATAACGTGCTGGTTTCCACGTGTATCAAGCTCTACATAAAACGTAATGCCATCTTGCAACTTCAAGCCTTGGTGCGTTGCATTGTATTCGAATGTATAAAACTCACCACTTGGATTGAGGTCTGCGCCGGTCCAATAGTTGGACACAGTGAGCTTGTTTTTACGAATTTTCCACTCGAAAGTAACCGTCGTACCGCTCAAATCGGCATTATTATTGTTTGCATTTTGAAGTTTATAGTTTCTTGTATCTTTAAGCGTATATGTGCGCGTATAGGTTGCGGCATTGGTGTTTGTCAAATCATTGCCTGTCACATCGAACAACTGCACATCACGAAGATGCTCGCTGACACTATCCAACCCCTGCACTTTTCCGTTGTAGACAAACTGCACTTTATCTCCGTTCCCTGTGCGGTCATAGAGGTTTGCGTGCAACTTGTCCGTCCACTCCCAACCGACGTTCAATGCGGCTTTGTCCACGGTATACTTTGCGCCCATTTTCTTGCCGACGACAATACCGTCAATCTTAACAAACACGGTTGTGTCGTACGTGCCGACCTCGTTCGGAACTGTTTCAATTCTTCCGTTATAATTGTAAACGTAATCGAACGATATTGAATATACACTGCCGTTTTTCGGTGTCACGTCGCCAAAATCAAAGCCTTGATTTCCACCGTTATAGGTTGTAGACTTATCTGATATTGCTATTTCCTTTACGTCGCAATAATAGTTGCCGTTCCTTTCAGATGCATACCATGCCGTCAATTCAAAAGATGTCGCATCGTTTCTGTTTTCGGCATTTGCGATATGGTTGTTTTCAATTCTATCCGGTTTTATATACACGGTGCTTGAAGTACCGTTTGCCGTATGATAGTATTGCGAAGCACCGGGATTTACAGTTGCCTGCACCATAAATCCATTGATATTCGTTGTTAAAATATCTTCCCATGCATATTTGGTGCAAGACGTTATATTATCACCGTTTTTCACAATTACCGCCGGAGCATACGACGTCTTATTCCCGTTATAAACAAAGAATCTTGCATCGTTTTTCGTATCGGGCGTCGACGAATCGCTGTTCATTATAACGTAGCTCGATGAAATAGTTGCGCCGCTATATCCTGCAATGCTATGCGCGGTATTTGTCGTATAACAATAAGACACTCTTACTGAAAGTCTTGTGCTCGAAGTTGCGTTTCCTACGATTCCACCCTCATTAATACCAGAAGTCGATTCTACGTACCCACTGCTGAAACAATATTCAATTACGGCAACATCACTTCGAGTTGTCCCGTTTGCGTACAAATAACCGATAATTCCGCCGACAGTACCGTATTGGCTTGCCCTCTTTGCATATATCGCCGCACTATTATAACAATTTCTAAATACAAGTTTTAATCTCTCGTTTTGTGTGGTTTCAATACGTCCGCCAATTCCACCGACATTAAGGCTGCCGGTTATGACACCCGTATTTTTGCAGCTTGTCACGGTGATAGAGACCGCCGAGCTGGGATTGTGTCCTACAATACCGGCAACGCCGTTTGCGTTGCTTGCGTTGATAGCCGCATTGTTTTCACATTTTTCGATAACGAGAGTGCCACCGTCGTTCAATCCGCCGACGATACCGCCGACTGCCGCATTGCCTGTTGCCGTAACCGTTCCACCGGCCTCGTTTTTACAATTTTTGACGGTAACTCCGTTTGTATTGCCTATGATACCGCCGGCTTGCGACGTTGCGCTCACCGCGCCTGTATTGATACAGTTTTCAACGCTGCCTGCACAAATCTTGCCGACAATACCGCCGACGTTTTTGCCACCGCTAACACTGCCATTGTTTGCAATCGTCGTAATAGTTGTATCAGATGCATAGCCAACCACACCGCCGATATTATCACGTGGCGATAGAAAATCAAATTCTGCAAACTGTAGTTGTTTATCCGTCCCTTCGATATAAACCCAATAATATCTATATGTGTGTGTCGAATCAAACTCAATATTCTTTCGATTATCTGTTGACTGCAACTTAATGTCATCAGATGTGTAAATCTCAACCCAACTTGTATACCCAGACCAAGAAGTTGGTTTATTTCCACCACCGCTTTGTCCCCAGCTTTCTGACGGTATCTCATTGCCGTTATTACTGCCCCAAATTGTAACCTTTTTAGGTGTTCGTTTAGGATTGGCAGAGGTATCTGTTGCATTTTGAATTGCAAAACCAACAATGCTTTGAACATTGTTTATTTCCGCAATGAAACTCATCGGGGCTTTTTTTGTTCCACAGTATTTTGTGCCGACATTACCGTCGTTTATTTGGTATGCATTCTCGCCTGACGGATAGTTTTTGTCACCGCCACTTACAGGTGTAGCATCAACCTGTCTGATTGTATATGAAATATCCGTATAATCTGCATTAACACTCGCATTGTTGGTGACGTTCTCAATGGTGCTGTTGAGCGCATAGCCGACAACGCCGCCGACATTAGACGAGCCTTTCACCGAGCCGTTCACCGTCAAATTTTTGATAGTTGCGCCGCTGATATATCCAAAAAGTCCGACGTTGTTGCCTGCAACACTGATGTTCAAACCACTGATAGTCTTCTTGTTTCCGTCAAAGTTGCCAGCAAACGAATGTGTATTTGATCCGATAGGCGTAATATTGCCAACACTTGGAATATTGTCGGCAAGTTTGAAATATGCGCCACTGTAATCGCCGCTTTGCGCCTGCACATACACATACGTATCGCTTTTTGTGCTATTGAGCGCACTTGTGCCGCCAACGATACTCGACAATCTTGTCAGTTGTTCTTTTTTCCCTATGACGTAAGGATTGCGCGGACTACCCCAAGGATTGTTTGCGATATCCGTTGTACCGTCCGACCAAAAATCGCCTGCCAAAACCGTGATGATTACACCACCAGTAATGTTGTAATTGCCCGTGACAGGCTGACCGCTATTGTCGTTGACTGTTATATCACTTTGCAGAATGGTGTACTGATTATTACCAATGTTTTGTTTATAAAAATTGTGTTTTTGTGTGTCCACCCTCACGGAGTGTCCGGAAACAAGATTTTGGAACACAGTTCCGTCAGTCAATTTTTGCTCTATATTTGTGCCATAATAGAACGAACTCTGTCCTATGGTAATTGATTTTCGGGAAATAGTCCAAGAGAACGCATGAGTGGCGTTTGTATCGAGCGCATAGTTGTTTGCCTCAAGTGTAAACGACACCCCGTATTGCCCTTCATTTGTGCTCTTATCCACATTAAGCGTATATTTACTGCCGACAAGTGTATAGTCCGTATTTGTGTACGTGAGCGCAACCGTTGCATTGCCGCTTGCAACGCTTTCATTTGCGACAAAGCCTTTAATTTCAAATGATAGCAATCCTTGTTGCGCGCCATTGTAAACAACGCTAACGTTATTGTACAAACCGAAAGTCCACTGATCCTCAACCGTCAACGTTTTCTTCTCTATGCTCCAATCAAATACGTCACGTCCGACAACTTTGTCGCCAATTTTAATATCCACAACAACGACATAACCGCCCTCTCGCCAATCTTTTTTATTGGAGGTTGCAGTGCTTGCCGCATTGCCTTTTTCAAAATAGAACACACCTGCATCGGTATCTGTCGGAAGATTGGCAATATTGCCGATATCCTGATTTTGTCCGTTGTATGTCGTATTTGAAACGGTTTTGCCAATCCTTGAATGCGACACAAAAACATCATTACCAACCGTAGCGGAATACACATAAACAATGTCGATTTCCGTTGAGTTTTGTATTGTTTGTCCGTTCCTGTTTGCAGTGGCATTGCTGTCTATGATTGTAGGAGTTGCCGTAGTTGCCCAATCGCTTGCAGTGGCAGAACGCAAGTATTCGCCCTTCTTCAAGAGCAATTTATTACCGTTTGTATCGGCGACAAACACCTCAAAACCGTTTATATCCTTTTCAACTATGCTTTCCCAATTGCCGGTCGGCACGATATAGGTGTTTCCGTCCACAACGACGGGAGCGTACATATTGGCATTCTTTTGATTGTTGCTATCAAACAATTCAAGTTTTTTGCCGTTTGGGATTGTGCTTTGATTGAACCCGGTTTGACTTGCGCTCGGCAATATCCAACAATTTGTGATTGTTCCGCCGTTTGAAGTGATAAAGTTTGACGGTTTTGTTCCCGAATATAAGTCGTTGAGCCCGCCGCCTTGATAGCAGAATGAAACCGTGCCGTTGTTGATGCCCACAATGCCACCGATGTTATCCGAGCCTACAACTTTTCCTATGTTGTAGCAGTAAGAAACTTGACCGCCCGTTTCGAGGTGTCCGACAATGCCGCCAACGATATTTGAATTTTCCCACTTAGTCTCGGTTGTGATTTCTCCACCGTTATAGCAGTTTTTGATTGTCACGCTTGCCGTTGCATATCCGACAAATCCGCCAAGATATGCTCCTTGTTTGCCTTCGAATGTTGCTGCATTGCCGGTTGCCTTGACGGTTGCGTTATTCCTGCAATTTGAAATTGTCACGCCGTCGGCATATCCGACCAAACCACCGACTGCCGCGCCGCCGACAATTGTACCGGCTGTTTTTATGTACGATATGCTTGCACCATTGACGTAGCCAAACAGACCGACGTTGCTCTCGCCGCTCTGTTGAATGTTGAGATTGATTGTCCGCATGGTGCGATTGGTTGCGTCGCTATCGTTTCCGCCAAAAATCGTGCCTGCAAAATAATGTGTGCTATCCTTCCCGATAGGCACAAGCTCGATTGCCGTACCAGCCCCCAAATCTGCCGCAACCACAAAATAACAATTCGCAAACTTTATGTCGCTTGCGGCGGTATTGATATTTGCACCAAAATACTCGCCATCGACACTATTGACAGGATCGCGACGGTCATTGACAATATCCGATAAATTTATCAAATGCTGTGCATTTTGTATAACAAATGGGTTATTTATCGTGCCCCACGTTTCATCTGCCGTATGCCCGGTCAAAACACCAAAATCGCTGTCAACCCAAACAGCGTACAAATCAACAGTTGCACCATGGTTTTCCGCAGGCAAAATGCTTGTGTCACCAATCGTTGAATCTCCCACCTCGAAACTTGTGTCGTATGCGTGCACAACAGCACCGCTCCGCGATGTAGACCACCCGACAAACGTCTTTCCGTCGTCCGTCTTTGGCAAATTTAAAAATGCTTTTTTTGTATTGTATGTAAATGCATTTCCGCTTGAATCATTCAAAAGCGTATTATCATTGTTATCAATATTTTGCCAATATCTAACAATCAGTTGGTTCAACCCAAATTGAGCTGTATATGTTGCTTTCGCCGTTATATTAGAACCAGTAAATGTTTGTGGATTATTTTCAAAAGCTTTGGCTGTACCATTATACCAACCATCAAAGTGATAACCATCATTTGGTGTTGCTGTGCTAGTAACGCTTGCCGTTGATGAGTTGAATGTTTGAGTTCCACTGGGTGCAATAGATCCATTGTCACCTGCTTCAAGGTTAATAGTTGTGGTAACGCCACCAAATGAAACTTGTAAAAATGACAATTCGCCGTATGTACCGCTCTTCCAACCACGATTATTACTTGATGAATACCAACTATCAACATATTGCAAAAATATTTTTTGTCCTGGCACAAAACTTCCGTTGATTGTTTTAGACATTTCTGTTGTTTCAATTGTATCGTCACCAGAACCTGACCAACCTGTATAATACTTATACTGACCATACCCGTCATCACCACTATTACTTGGCCCTCTGTCTAATCCACCATCGCCAGTCGAAATCCAATCATATGTCACGCCATCTGTTGAATATTGCAAACTGGCACCTTTAGTGATAGTAGGAGCAGAGATGTGTCCGCCTTCCCTATTAAATCTAAATTTTAGCTTAAATTTAATCGTCACACTAGTTGCTGAAAAATCTCCGACCTCAATATCATGGTATGCCCTACCTATTTGAAGGCTTTGATTTTTATATCCGGTAGTCGAAAATCCTATTGTACTTGTCCCAGTACGAGCATTTGTGTTTGTAGGTGTGCTTGTAACATTCCAATACTGTGCTTGGCGTGTAATACTAAATTCCGAGGAATCTCTTGCATCCGTCCAATATACTGTTGTTGTATGAGTTGAAGTGTTTGGAGTTGCCGCACTTGCCACGTTATTTCCGATTATGCCGTTTTGTTGGAGTTCGTTTTCAATGCCGAAAGCACCGGAGAGCGTGCCGGCAAAGACAAGGACAAACAACAACGCAAGCAGCAAGCCGCTCGCCGTCCATTTGAGGCAGTTTTTCACTTGTGTTTGTCTGTTGTCCCTTGTGTTTTTCATATTTAACTCTCCGTATATGCGCCCACGACGCATTTATTTTATATATTTTATTATATATACATTCAAATCAATCGTTTTATTGGACAATCTGCAAAATTAATTCATTTTCGCATTTTCGCAAAGTTTTCCTTGACAGTTTTTCGCCAAATGGTTTACCCTATATATACCCCCATAGGGTATATAAAAACACCCCCGTTTGTCATTGCGAGGAGCAAGGCGACGCGGCAATCTCCGGGGACGGAATGAAAACAACAAGGACAATCTACAACATCAAAAGGAATATATCAAAATGGATGACAATCAACAATGCACGGCATGTTGCTCGTGCTGTTCGCATCAAAAGCACACTCCCCGAAGCGAAGAGCAGCTCAAATCTCTCAATTCACGGCTCAACCGCATCATCGGGCAACTTGGCGGCATAAAGAACATGCTTGAGGACAACCGCTATTGCGGTGACATACTCATACAGCTCTCGGCGGTGCAAAGCGCGCTTGAAAGTTTCGGCTACGAAATTCTCGGCGAACACTTGAGAACCTGCGTGGTTGAAAACGTGCAGTCGGGCAATACTCAAATACTGGACGAAGCCCTCGCCCTCATCAAGAAATTGAAGTAGTTGTTACGTTTCGCTCCCGCGAGATTGCCACGTCGCAACTCTCGTTGCTCCTCACAATGACAAAATGGAAGATTCTATTTTTTCCTTGTCATTCCGAGGGAACGCGGTGACCGTGGGAATCCGGCCGTCAGGCGCAATCGAATCGGGTGTGGGTGTCCCACCCCTCTGTCATTCCGAGGGAACGCAGTGACCGTGGGAATCCGGCCGTCAGGCGCATTTCGCTCCGCTAGATTGCCACGTCGCAACTCTCGTTGCTCCTCGCAATGACAAAAGGAAAAATTGAAAAACACACAAATAGGTAAAATTTATGGAAAAACAAAAATTCAACGTATCGGGCATGTCGTGTTCGGCGTGCTCGGCAAGAGTGGAAAAGGTCGTGGGCGCGCTTGACGGCGTAAAAAGCGTAAGCGTGAGCCTTCTCACCAACTCTATGGTGGTGGAATACGACGCTCCCCTCACCTCAAAAGACGTATCCAAAGCGGTTGCCGAAGCAGGCTACAAAGCCGCGCTCGCAAGCGATAAATCCGAAAAAAAGGACAAGATGAATCCCATTCTCGTCATGGTGATTCGCCTTGTGGTATCGATAGTGCTTCTCATACCGCTGATGTACGTATCCATGGGCGCGGTTATGTGGGACTGGCCGTTGCCGACGTCATTCAAGAACGACCCTATGGCGATCGCGATTTACGAAATGGTGCTTTCGCTTGTGATCATGGTTGTCAACGGCAAGTTTTTTGTCAGCGGAACAAAGAGCCTACTCCACCGCGCACCCAATATGGACACCCTCGTATCCATGGGCAGCGCAATATCCTTCATATACAGTGTCGCGCTGATGATACAAGCCGCAATACGCCCCGAACATCTGCATCATCTTGCACACAATCTCTACTTTGAATCGGCGGCGATGATACTTGCGCTGATCACTCTCGGCAAAACCCTCGAAGCATACAGCAAGGGCAAAACCACTTCCGCAATCAAAGGGCTTATGAACCTTGCCCCTAAAACCGCGCATGTGATTGTTGACGGCGTTGAAAAAGAAATTCCGGTATCCGATCTTCAAGAAAACGACTTGTTTGTCGTGCGTCCCGGCGAGAACTTTGCCGCCGACGGCGAAATAGTTTCGGGCGACACTTCGGTCAACGAATCTTCCGTCACGGGCGAGAGCATGCCCGTTGAAAAAGCAATCGGTTCGCAAGTCATATCCGGCACGACAAACATCAACGGATTCGTCACGGTCAAGGCTAAAAAAGTGGGAGAAAACACCACCCTTGCAGGCATCGTAAAACTTGTCGAAGACGCATCGTCATCAAAAGCTCCAATCGCAAAAACGGCAGATAAAGTGTCGGGAGTGTTCGTACCAACCGTCATTTTGGTTGCATTGCTTGTTTTTGTCGTGTGGATAAGCGTGACCAAAAATATCGAAATTTCACTCAAACACGCCATCAGCGTTTTGGTGATAAGCTGCCCTTGTGCGCTCGGACTTGCAACCCCCGTGGCAATCATGGTCGGCAACGGCAAAGGCGCAAAAGCAGGCATACTTTTCAAAACCGCAACCGCCCTCGAACAAGCCGGAAAAGCAGATATCGTAGTGCTTGACAAAACGGGCACAATCACCAAAGGCACGCCCGTCGTCACCGATGTAAAAACGCTTTCATCATATTCGGAAAACGAACTTGTTTTGCTTGCCGCGCGCTTGGAATCGGGCAGCGAACACCCCATCGCGTCGGCAATCGTAAACCGCGCAAAACAAATATCAAACACCGAAATTTCCCCTGCCGACAGTTTTGAAAACTTGTCGGGACACGGCATAAAAGGCACCCTCGACGGCATTGACGCTCTCATAGGAAACGCAACTTTAATGCAAAAAAACGACATGCTTTCGCCCGAAGCGCAAGAGGTCGGCAACGAGTTTTCAAAGCAAGGCAAAACGCCTCTTTATTTCGCTTTGGACGGCAAAATCATTGGTATAATTGCCGTTGCGGACGAGATAAAACCCGACAGTGCGCAAGCGATTTCCGCTCTCAAAAAACAAGGTTTGCGCGTGATTATGCTCACAGGCGACAACGCATTGAGCGCAAAAGCAGTTGCGGATAAATGCAGTGTCGACGCGGTCATTTCCGACGTTTTGCCGAGCGACAAAGACAACGTTTTGTCTGCCCTCAAAAAGTACGGCAAGGTCATAATGGTGGGCGACGGAATCAATGACGCACCCGCACTCTCCCGCGCCGACATCGGAATTGCGATAGGCGCAGGCACGGACATCGCAATCGACAGTGCGGACATTGTGCTTATGAAGTCATCCCTTTCCGATGTAGCAAAAGCAATCAACCTTTCAAGACGCACCCTTCTCAACATCAAAGAAAACTTGTTCTGGGCGTTTATTTACAATGTTATATGCATCCCGATCGCAGCCGGTGTGCTGTCTTTCGATCCTGTCAACATAACGCTCAATCCGATGATAGGAGCGGCGGCTATGAGCTTGTCAAGCGTGTGCGTCGTCCTCAATGCGTTGAGGCTGAATTTGGCAAATTTGAACAAGGAATCCAAGCGCAAAAAACCGCCCGTAGACGTGGACGTAGAAGAGGTAAAAGCCGTCGTAAAAAATCGCAAAAACCAAAGCGAATCCGTAGCGACTTCACCGCAATCAACACAAACGGAAACCGCAATCGACTTCGCAAATGGCAATTGCTCAACCGACGAAAGCAACCGTCCCGACACGTGCGACGCCGCTCAAATCGAAACGGAAACAGACAAAAATAAAGGAGAATATATTATGCAAAAAACAATTTCAATCGAAGGCATGATGTGCATGCACTGCGTCAAACATGTAAACGAAGCACTCTCAAAAGTGGACGGAGTATCTCTTGTCGAGGTGTCGCTCGAAAACAAAAACGCAATCGTAACGCTCACAAAAGACGTTTCCGATTCCGCTCTCAAAGCCGCCGTTGAAAACGCAGGCTACGACGTGACGGAAATAAGATAATTTTTTCAACGACAAGCAAATTTTACCCAACAAAAAAACGACGCCTTCCGCATCGTTTTTTCTTGTTCGAAGCGTACTTATACACGACATGTGCCTATTCGAAAACGGAATTGGAGTCGCAACGGCAAACTAGCGATATTGTGCCTGACGGCACAGTGATATTGTCCTGCGGACAGTGATATGCACGCAAAGCGTGCGTGATATTGCACTTCGTGCAGTTGCGGAAAATTTCAGCCTGTTCGAAGCGTACTTATACACGGAATATGTTCATACGAAGATGGATTTCGAGCCGAAGCGGCGGCGAGCCTTGGAGCGCCGAGCTTGATGGAAAGTACAAGCGACTGCGCCGTGTTGTTGGCCACGCCTGGCGCACAAAGCGCAGTGGCATAATGAGAGAACGATACTTATCTATGCGAGTGCCGAGTGTGTCCCCACGCGGAGCGGACGCCGTGGGTTCCCT
>ENA-ORPK01000698-ORPK01000698.1-human-gut-metagenome-genome-assembly--contig:-NODE-698-length-29681-cov-3.438196_pt1 | contig 29681 bp, 26 predicted proteins | sample MGYA00242139_ERZ509068 | MGnify/ENA primary metagenome ERZ509068 (study PRJEB26280, sample SAMEA2338687) | human gut metagenome | biome: human gut; feature: human-associated habitat; material: faeces... | reverse complement strand
GGAGACGGGACCGCCTCAAGAGGATGGTGTTCTTCAGAGATGCGTGCAGGTTCGCGGATTGGTGACGGAATGACCTCGCTTCAGATTCCCTCGACTCCACTCATTTTGTAATTGGACCGAAGTTTTAACATCCAATCCAGCATTCTACAGATAGCATGGAATCGATGTTCGGAGGACTGGAAAGCAGGATCGTCCTGACCGAAGGGAACAAAATAATATTCCTTGTAATTGAGAAGTGCGCCGATATTTTTGGCACTTCCTGCAAGACCGTCATTTGTTGCTGCGGCGATCACTATCGGACGGGAATTGCGTATATGGGATTTTGCCGCCATTGTAACGGGTGTATCTATTACTCCAAGCGCAAGCTTCGCCAGCGTATTTCCGGTGCATGGACAAATTACAAGCACGTCGAACATTTTGCGTGGACCTATCGGTTCAGCACCGTCAATGGTGCATATAAGCTCGTGACCCGTAAGACCTGTAACTGTGTTTCGGAAGCTTTCGGCTGTTCCGAAGCGTGTATCTGTGGAGGCAGCATTGAAGGACATTATCGGTGTTACATCTGCACCAAGCTCTTTAAGCCGTTCAAGCTGCTTTATTGATTTTGAAAATGTGCAGAATGAGCCGCACATTGCATATCCGATACGAATATCTTTGAACGTCTGCATCGTATCTGTCATTTGAATATCAATCCTTTCCGATTAAAAACAGACGTTGCTGTCTTTAAAGCTGACAGTTTCGTTCAGCAAGAATGTTGGAAATAGTTTTGCCTATGGTCTCACCTGCCGTAAGCGGTGCGATTTTGCCCGGCAGAGATAAAAGCCACACTGCCCGTATGCCAAGTGCGGCGGCTGTTTCAAAGTCAACACCGCCCGGCTTTGAGGCAAGATCTATAACAAGACTGCTGCGGTTCGCTCTTTCAAGCGTTTCAGCATCAAGAAGTACGGCAGGAGCGGTGTTTATTATAATGGAATAGCGGTCAAGGTATTCCTTCAGGTCTTTTGTATGGATACTGCGGCAGCCATAGACCTCTGCCCATGCAAGGTCGGAGCATTTCCTTGCGGCAGCTGTAATATCGGCATTGAAGCCTTTAAGCATATGAACAAGTACCTTTGCTATTCTTCCCATACCGATGATAAGTATCTTCTGCCCCGAAATAGTTGAGGCCGTTTCCTCCATTGCGACCTGTATTGCTCCCTCGGCAGTAGCCGTTGCGTTGAGTACGGCAAATTCCTCACGTACAGAGTAGTCGATCGTTTCAATGCTGCAGCGTGCAAACATTTCCTTTATTTCTTCGGGAAAACGTCCGCCGAAAACTATGCCGTCCTCTTTTAAGAAAGAACATAATGCGGCGGCGGGGATAATGCTGCCGGAATATGGAGTGTTGATGTTTACACCGTCGTTTGAAACAGGCAGCGGAAGAATTATATAGTCCATTCGTTCATTGAGGGACATAAGATTTTTAAGAGTATGTACCTTTCCTGACGGAACGACATTTTTATCAAAACCTGCCGAATAGACAGTATTTCCGCTTTCGGCAAGATATTCGGCAAGCTTTACAGATCTGAGATCTCCGCCTGCAACAAGATATTTTTTCGCCATATCAACATATCCTTTCCATTGCGGCAAAAAGCTGTGCCGCAGTATTTTTACAGGAAAAGCTTCTGCATTTCCTTAGACCGTATTCCTTTATATAATATGTATCATTATTGGTTATGGTGATAGATTTTAAGGAAGCACTGATTAAATCGCGTCTAACGACTTGGCACACATCTTGCTTGCAGATTTAATCAGTACTTCCTTAACAATAACAAAATGAGAGGATCAGTAATTTTTTTATGCAGCTGGAAGTAGGAAAAATTTACGAAGGTAAAGTTACAGGAATAACAAAGTTCGGAGCATTTGTAGAGCTCGAACCGGGCACAACGGGTATGGTACATATCAGTGAGGTTGCCAATACGTTTGTAAACGAGATCAAGGATCATCTTACAGAAGGACAGACCGTAAAGGTAAAAGTCCTCGCTGTAAATGACGACGGCAAAATTTCGCTTTCCATAAAAAAAGCAGTTGATAATCCGCCACCGCGCAGAGAATTCAACAATAAAAGACCGTATAACAATAACGGCGGAAACAAGCCGCAGCAGGAAAAAGCTCCTCAGACTCCTGAAGCAGCTTTTGAGGATATGCTCAATAAATTCAAGCTGAATTCTGAAGAGCGTATGTGCGACATTAAGAAAAATGTTGACAACAAGCGCAGAAGCCAGTCCAGAAGAAAATAATTATGCATTTTTATCGGGTATGCCTTATGGTTTGCCCGATTTTTATTTTTTTATTTTGGCGGCGGCATAAGCTTTGCTGCCGTTCGCAGGTCTGCAAGCCGCCGCAGTCGTTACAATGAGCGGACACTCACATTCTTACGGCGCGGCTGCTTTCTTCGGATCTCACGCTGAATTCGGGCGTGTCCCCCAAAAAACAAAAAAATCAGCAGACCACATAATGTGATCTGCTGATAACCAAATTGGTGACCCGTACGGGAATTGAACCCATGATTCCACCGTGAAAGGGTGGCGTCTTAACCCCTTGACCAACGGGCCTTATGTGGTAGCGGCAGTAAGACTTGAACTTACGACCTACCGGGTATGAACCGGTTGCTCTAGCCAACTGAGCTATGCCGCCATATAAAACGCTTGACACTTGACTGTCGTTCGTTTCAGTTTCAAGCGACTATTACATTATACTCTGCTGACCGACTTTTGTCAATACATTTTTATAAAAAAATCTCGTTTTGTAGGATTTTATATATCATAATGTAATTATCCTGCACATATTGTATATTATGCACAACAAATGCAGGATAATTCACTATTTTAGAACTTATTTATCTTCAAGAACTATTTCAACAGTTGATAGATCTGTATTTCTGAATGCGGAAAGCGAAAAAACATAACCATCATTCATTTTCTGCTTAACACCTCTTATCGAAAATTCCATATTGTAGATAAAATCCTGATGTGCAGGCACTGTAAGATTCATAAGCTCATCTGTATAATAGTGATTTCTTTTCCCTGCCGCTGTTGTGTTAAGAGAGGAAATAACAAATGTTCTGCCGTCGGGAGCCCATTCTTCATCGGAATTATTTTTCCCGTATATGGTCAGCTTTATTGAATCATCGTTTATTTCACAGTTTTCAATGCCTATCTGAATGTAATTTTCATCTGCAGGTTCATCTGAATCATAGGAAATAATAACAGGAACTGTCCTTGATGAATCAAAAAGCTTCAGATCTGCTCCGAAGATCTCTCTGTATACATTAAAAAACAGATTCACTGCCGCCGCCAGCAGAATTATTCCGCAAATGCACATAACAGAGTATCTGAATGTGTGTTTTTTGAAATATTCGCTGTTTTTTTCAGGTGCATATCCCTGCCAATTGATCTTTTCTTTTTCCACTGTTACCACTCCAAAATGTTAAATTAGATCATAGCCTATTTCCGCAACAAATTTTTCAGCGTCCTGAATATTTATGCCTCTCACACGATGGATCTGAACATTCTCGCCCATTGTATAAATCACAAAATCACAGGACTGATTCATTTTCTGAAAGATCGTCTGTCTTAGCTCAACCGAGGTTATTTTCGACTTCGGCAGAGTAATATAATGAAATTGATAAAACCTGCAGTATCTCATACAGATTATGTCCCCTTCGCTGCCCAAGCCGTTGGTATAGAACGCTGTAAGCTTCACTACAAGCAGATGCACAGCTGAGATCTCTCCCATCACTGCGACGAACAGGATAACGCTGTACCACCCCGGCAGATATATTACTAAGGCAAATGCCGCAAGCATCACTCCGAATATCATGACCGTCGGCGGACCGATAAATCTCATTATATAATTCCACCTCGGATTGACCGAGGTTTCAATAAGCGGAAACTCAGGCATAAGCATTCTCATTACGCCCATAACGCTTTTTTTTGTTGTTATAGGAACAAAAACAGGAATCTCATTCCGTGATTTTCCATACCCCGAACAGCTTACATGGACCGACATTACCTTGCATATTTTCATAAGGAGGTTTTGTCGAATATCAGCATAATTTATACGCTCTGTATTAATGTGATATTTCCATTTTGAGAAGAAGCCATTCCTTATGAGAATACTTTTTCCGCATCTTTGTATTGTAAAATTTATATGCCGCAGATAATTTGATATAAACGAGTAAAGCCAGCCTGCCGCAACTATTATCATTGATACGACTGTTGCAGGCGTTATACCGTTAATGATCTTTTGTGCTATTTCCGTTACATCATTTACTGCAATTATAAACCTTTCTTCAAGCTCACGGTCAACAAGACGTCCGCCTTGGATAAGCAATGTACCGAAATAGAGTATACCCGATAAGCTGGAAGAAAACACAAATGAGAACAACAATAATATAGTCTTTGGAACTTTATATGTGAGTTTAGCTCCGCTTTCTTTTATTGGGATTTTATTGAATAATTCTTTGTAATCATTTAATTTTACTACTATCTTTACGTCCGGGTCGGAGATCTTTCCCACCGCCGAACAGCAGTCGGTTTCTATTGCTATTTTAACTGCCCGTATCGGTCTTAATATCAACGCTCTTTTGCTTGAAACAGCGGACATTGATTTATACGGAATAAAAAAATCCTCTTTTATAAAAAATCCGAAGCTGAATGAAATACCTTTTTCCGTCATCTCGTATCGTATATTCCACCATCTGAAAAACGCTGCACCAAGTATCACAAGAATAACAAGCACATCAAGATATGCCCCGCTGAGCCAGCTGTAAAAGTCAACATCAAGTGAAAACAGACCTCTCAAAAGCGGAATGAGCAGCAGCCAGAAATTCCTGGTCGTATATTGGAGAAGTGCTATCGGGTGTTGTTTTTTCACTCCTGTGATCCTCCCTTCCGTCAGAATATAATGTTTTACTTCTCATCGGCGGCTGCTTTTTCGTTTTCATTTTCGGGATCTTCACTGCGTTTTTTTATGTCCTTAAGTATAAAATCCGATATTTCATTCAAGTCTGATTGTGACAGAAACATGAACATCATTCGTCCGCCGTGAGCACTCATTACTAAAAAGTTAAAGCTTGTATACTTTGAAAGCGGTGCAGAGATCGTTGTTACATATTGTATAGCCGAAAGCTTCATATACTGAGTGTTTTTAAAAAACACTCCCGAAACAGATATAAGATCGGTATCGCTGACATAGTATTTAACAGAATTATACCATAAGGGCAAAAAAATCAAAATAAACAAAACGTATACTGCTATGACCAGTCCAATAAGCACCCATATGATTATTTCAGTAACCGTGTTTTTTTCCACATTGAAATAGTCAGGGTACATCAGCTGTAATCTATACAATAAGTATTTTAAGCATATTGTTATTACAATCAGCAATAGAAATGTTATTACTCTAAGTACGTTAAGACTCTTTGTGTCCGCATAGTATTTTTTCATACAGTAAATGTCCTCCAAAAATTGCGTCGTACATATAATTATATTATACCATATTTAAATATTTTTTTAAACCTCTATATTTAATTTTCTTTAGCTGTACACATTTTTATTTACTCGGGAGATCATTGTTTTGAGCTTTATTTATAATACTATATGTAATTTTATATCTGATATAAACAATTTGTTGTGGAACACTGTTACTATAATAATTATATTCGCCGCAGGTATATTTCTTACCTTTCGTCTGGGATTTATACAATTTCGTCACCCTTTAAAGGTTCTTAAAAGCACTTTATTTGCTCCGCGTTCTGAGAATAACAGTTCAGAAAAAGGAATTTCAAGGATGCAGGCATTGTCGACTGCTCTTGCCGCTTCTATGGGAACAGGAAATATTATCGGAGTTGCAACAGCAATTTCTGTCGGCGGATGCGGTGCGGTTTTCTGGATGATCTTGTCCGCATTTGTTGTAATGGCTTTTGCCTTTACGGAAAATGTGCTTGGCATAAAATACAAACAGCTTTTCTTCGACAGCTCTTCTGCCACAGGACCTATACTTTATATTGAAAAGGGTCTTAATTCTAAGCCCCTTGCGATCGTATATGCGGCTGCCTGCACTATGGCATCATTTGGTATTGGAAATGCTGCGCAGGCAAATGCTATTTCCGGCTCTCTTGACAACTTCGGTATCTCTGTCAATGTAAGCGGCATTATTTTTTCATTTCTTGTTTTATTTGTAATTTTCATTGGCGGAAGCTTTATTGTAAAATTGACCGAGCGCATCATACCGTTTATTTCTCTTTTTTATATTATCGGTGCTGTTTTTGTTATAGTTATATATGGTAATAATATTTTAAAGATATTACAAGATATTTTCTTATCTGCCTTTGGTTTTAAACAGGTTTTAGGCGGTACTGCGGGTTTAATTATTAAGCAATCATTAACAGTCGGACTTCGCCGAGGTATATTTTCAAACGAAGCCGGTATGGGAAGTTCCGTTTTTGCACATACCGAAACCGACTGCCGCTCCCCTGAAATAATGGGAATGTGGGCAATGGCTGAAGTTTTTATAGATACAATTTTGTGCTGTACTCTGACAGCTTTAGTTATTCTTTGCACAGGTTCCGACGCTGCAGATCTTGATGGTGCGGATATGATAATTTATGCTTTTAAGTGCGGATTTGGAAATTATGCAGGTGTATTTGTCGCTGTTTCAAATACTGTTTTTGCATTTGCCTCTATTCTTGGCTGGTATTTCTACGGTGAAAAATGCGTCAATTATCTTTTCCACGGAAATGTAAAAACAATAAATTTATACAAACTGTTATATGCTGTTACAGTATATTTCGGTGCTGTTTCGCAGCTTAATTTAATATGGGATCTCTCCGACATAATGAATGCTTTTATGATGTTTCCCAATCTTGCTGCAATTCTGATACTTAGTAAAGAAGCTAAGCCATATTCAAACAAATTATAGTTTTTCATTGAGCGAGCAATTTGTTATTTTTCATACATAATCAGAAGAGTTCCGTCAGGTCCGCCGCAGGCGGCTAAATAAAAATATAAAAAAGCATCAAATGTTATGTTTATTTTCACCTTTATGTAAAGTGTTATAACTTTACGTCGTATTATTTGTTAAATACTTTTCTTTATGTTGCTTTTTAATAGTAATTTGGTCTTTTTGCAGTTCGATATATGTAATTTACTGTTGATTTTTTCACAAAATGTGCTATAATAATAGTGTTGACCGCATTTAGGCGATGATTTTAAAATTTAAGGAGATTTTATCATGCTGGATATTAAATTTGTCCGTGAAAATCCTGACATTGTTAAGGAAAATATTAAAAAGAAATTTCAGGACGCTAAGCTTCCTCTCGTTGATGAAGTAATTTCTATTGATGCTGAGCTTCGTGCTGCTAAAACAGAGGCTGACGAGCTCCGTGCTATACGCAATAAGACTTCCAAGGAGATCGGTGCTCTCATGGGACAGGGCAAAAAGGAAGAGGCTGAGGCTGCTAAGGAAAAAGTAAAGGAATTCGGCGACCGTCTTGCTGCTCTTGAAACCAAGGAGTCCGAACTCGGCGAACAGCTCACAAAGAAAATGATGGTCATTCCTAACATCATTGACCCAACTGTTCCTATCGGTAAGGACGATTCGGAAAACGTTGAGATAACACGTTACGGCGACCCTGTTGTTCCTGATTTTGAAGTACCATACCACGCTGATATTATGGAAAGCTTCAACGGTATTGACCTTGATGCAGCCAGAAAAGTGGCAGGAAATGGTTTTTATTACCTTATGGGCGATATTGCAAGACTTCATTCCGCAGTTATTTCATATGCCCGTGATTTTATGATAAACCGTGGCTTCACATACTGCGTACCGCCTTTTATGATCCGCAGCAACGTTGTTACAGGCGTTATGAGCTTTGCTGAGATGGACGCTATGATGTATAAGATCGAAGGCGAAGACCTTTACCTTATCGGTACTTCTGAACATTCTATGATCGGTAAGTACATTGACACAATTATCCCTGAAGATACACTTCCACACACTCTTACAAGCTATTCACCTTGTTTCCGTAAGGAAAAGGGTGCTCACGGCATTGAAGAACGTGGCGTTTATCGTATCCACCAGTTTGAAAAGCAGGAAATGATCGTTGTCTGCAAACCTGAGGACAGCAAAATGTGGTTCGATAAACTCTGGCAGAACACTGTTGACCTTTTCCGCTCTATGGATATTCCTGTTCGTACAATTGAATGCTGCTCCGGCGACCTTGCTGACCTTAAAGTAAAATCCTACGATGTTGAAGCTTGGTCACCACGTCAGAAGAAGTATTTTGAAGTCGGCAGCTGCTCAAATCTCGGTGATGCACAGGCAAGACGCCTTAAAATACGCATAAACGGCAAGGACGGCAAATATTTTGCTCATACACTTAATAATACTGTTGTTGCTCCTCCTCGTATGCTTATTGCATTCCTTGAAAATAATCTCCGGGCAGACGGTTCTGTTCGTATTCCTGAGGTTCTTCGTCCTTATATGGGCGGCACAGAAGCTCTTATTCCTAAGAAATAATCAAAACTGCATAGAAAAAGCACGGGTAAATTAAATTACCCGTGCTTTTTTGTTTTATGTAGTAAGTTTTGACGCAATATCCGATAGATCGTCAGGGTCAAAGAAATCTATTGTAATGGTACCCTTTTTTCCGTCTTTTGAGTTGATCTTCACCTTACGGCTAAGCGTCTCGTGAAGACTTATTTCCATTTCAGTAAGGTAATTCATCGCCTGTTTTTTTTCTGTATCAGCCTTTGCAGGCTCTTCTTTTTCCTCTTCATCTTTTTGTGCCAGCAGTTTTTCTATTGCACGAACGGTAATTTGTCCGTTTGCTGCACGTTCTGCAAGATCAATCATCTGCTCTTCACTCTCTGCAGCTGCAATTGCTTTTGCCTGACCTGCGGAAAGCTCCCCTTTTCTGAGTAATTCCTGCACTTTTTCAGGCATATTAAGCAGTCTGACAGCGTTTGCAATGGCTGAACGTGATTTTCCAACAGCCTTTGAAAGTTCTTCCTGCGTCATATTGTAGTTTTCCATAAGCTCCTTATATGCGGCAGCTTCTTCAATCGGGTTAAGATCTTCACGCTGTATGTTCTCAATAAGTGCTATCTGTGCAGTTTCTGAGTCGCTGAATTCTTTTACAACAGCAGGTATCTCACTCATTCCGAGCATTCTGCAAGCTCTCCAACGTCGTTCGCCTGCAACTATCTGATAGCCTGTACCGGTAGAACGCACCAAAATAGGCTGTATAAGGCCATGCTGACGAATACTGTCTGCAAGAGTTGTAATGGCATTTTCATCAAAATGTCGGCGTGGCTGTGATTTATTTGGCTCTATTTCAGACATTCTTATGGTCTGAGTACCCTGTGATTCATTTATATTGTCCTCAAAAAGAGCATCCAGACCCTTTCCAAGCCCTGATTTCTTTGCCATTTGTTACTCCTTTCCTGCCATAGCAAGCTTTTTTTCCTTTTCAGCAGCTTTGTGACGTGCAAGCATTTCAGCTGCCAATGCTTCGTACGCTTCAGCACCTCTCGATGTTTTATCATAGTATATAACAGGTTTTCCGAAGCTTGGTGCTTCAGAAAGACGTACATTTCGAGGAATTACCGTCTTAAACATCTTTTTAGGGAAATGCTTTTTCACTTCACTTACGACCTGATTTGTAAGGTTAAGTCTGCTGTCATACATAGTGAAAAGTATTCCTTCAATATCAATATTGGGATTATAGCGTTTTTTCACTAAACGAACCGATTCGATAAGCTGTGAAAGCCCCTCAAGCGAGTAAAATTCACACTGAAGCGGTATCAGAACCGTGTCACAGGCACATAACGCATTGATAGTAAGCAAAGAAAGTGACGGTGGACAATCTATAAATATGTAATCATAATCAAGCTTAACGGTCAGTATCTGCATTTTAAGTCTGTTTGAGCGATTATCCAAGTCAACAAGCTCAATATCCGCACCGGCAAGTGCAGAAGTTGAGGAAACTACCGACACATTTTTAAAATCTGTCTTAATAATAGCGTCCTGAATACGTCTTTGACCCAAAAGTACGTCATAAACCGTTACTTCTGTACCTTTTTTCTTAATTCCAAAGCCGCTTGTGGTATTTCCCTGGGCATCTATATCAATGCAAAGCACTTTTTTACCTTTTGCACCAAGGCAGGCAGCCAGATTTACAACAGTTGTTGACTTTCCGACGCCGCCTTTTTGATTGGCAACTGCAATTACGACAGCCATTTTTACCCTCCATAACAACAAAAATTTATCATAATTTTATTATAGCACACTTTTATTGTTATATCAATAGATTTTTGCCTTGCAAAACAATTTTTAAGCATAAAAATGTTCCACGTGAAACATTTTTGAATTTAAACATCAAATTGTTTCACGTGGAACATTTTATTTTGTTGGAATACGGACAATATATTCTATATAATCATCTTCTTGCCGTTTTTGCGAGTCTGCATTTATTCCGGCAGCCTTCATCATTTCAACTGCTTTATTTATGGTATTAACAAAAAGCCTTATATCTTTAAATGCACCGCTGCGACGACGTATACTTTCAAGTTCCTTTGATTTAGAGATCATTGAATCAATTGCACGTTCGGTATTTTCAACATTCAGCCTTTTCAGATATATATTTTCAACCATATTAAGCTGATCTTCTTCTGAATTTAGTTTAAGCAAAGCCCTTGCGTGACGTTCAGTTAAACCATACTCCCCTATTTTTTCACGCACGGCATAATTAAGCTTTAGAAGTCTAAGCTTATTTGCAATAGTAGACTGAGTTTTTCCTAATCTCAATGCAGCATCTTCCTGCGTCATTCCGTAAAAATCAATAAGCTTTTCAATCGCAGCAGCTTCATCAAAGAAGTTCAGATCCTTACGCTGGATATTCTCTACAAGTGCCATAACAGCAGAGTTTCTCTCTGTTATATCAATAACTATACAGGGGACAACGTTTAAACCAATAAGCTTAGATGCTCTCAATCGACGCTCGCCTGCAACTAAAACGTATTTATCATTATTTTTTCTCACAGTTAAAGGCTGCAAGATACCATTTTGCTTTATACTTTCAGCTAAGCCAAGTATGTCATCGCCAAATTCTTTTCTTGGTTGATATGGATTAGGTTCAATTTTATCAGTTTCAACTTCAATTACTTTATTTATGGTCTTTTCTTTTATTGCAAAAGGCATATACATTTTACATTCCTCCATATTGCTATATATTTACATTTATTATCTGAATTATACCATTATTTGTAAATGTATTTTGTCGAAACCGATATAAGAATTAAAAAATCACTTTCCACACGTTAAAATTAAAAATGTGGAAAGTGATAATGGCTATTATAAAGTATTTTTACTTATCTGAGCAGAATTTCTCGGATATTTCTTTGGCGTTTTTTTGATTTTATTAAATACGATTATCTGACGTTTTTCATCATTAGGCAAACTGTATTCAAATACATCAGAAACCTCACAGCCAAGTGTTTTATAGGCAGTATAAGCGTCCTTATAATTTTCGTTCGGACCTTTCATAGCAATAAATTTTCCGCCTATTTTAACATATGGAACACAATATTCGCACAAAACAGGCAATGCTGCAACAGCTCTTGCTACCGAAATATCATATTTTTCACGATAATCAGGATTTTTTCCGCCGTCCTCTGCTCTGGAATGAATACATTTCATCGGCAGATAAAGCTTCTCCGATACATCATTCAGGAAAATTATACGTTTATTAAGACTGTCTATAAGAGTACAATCCAGATCATTACGATATATTTTCATTGGTATACCGGGAAAACCTGCCCCTGTGCCAACATCAACATAGCTGCTGTTATCTTTAATATCAACATATTTAAATATAAGCAGGCTGTCAAGAAAATGCTTAACAGTAATGCCCTCAGGATCTGTTATTGCCGTAAGATTTATTTTTTCATTCCACTCAACAAGCAATTCAGCATATTTATCCAGATCCGCATACTGTTTTTCTGTCAATCTAAGTCCATAGCTGTTAAAAAGCTCACTAACTTCATTAAAAGAAAGAATCATAGTTTTCCTTTCCAATGCTCCACAAATTGTTCCACGTGAAACATTATTTATTTTGCGAAAGCCAGATTATAAGTACACTTACATCCGCAGGAGAAACTCCCGAAATACGACTCGCCTGTCCTATATTTGCAGGCTGGATACGGTTAAGCTTCTCCATTGCTTCAAGGCTAAGCCCCGTAATATTTTTATAATCAAATGGCTGCGGCAATTTCTTTTCTTCAAGCTTGCGAACGTGTTCAACCTCTAAAAGCTGTCTTGAAATATAGCCGTCATACTCAATTTTCAAATTGACCTGTTCCTTGACCTCGTATGAATGTTCAGTTCTGTCTGTGTCAAAAGGTGCAAGGTCATCATAGCTTATCTGGGGACGTCTGATAAGATCAGCAAACTTTACTCCCGTCGCAATTGGAGCGGTACCCTTGCTCTCCAACATTTCATTAAGTTCAGCTGACGGAGAAACAGTAGTTTTCTTCATACGCTTGATCTCAGCTTCAATTTCAGTCTCTTTTTCAAGAAAAGCATTATATCTTTCATCAGATATAAGTCCAATTTCGTGTCCGATTGGTGTAAGACGTTCATCAGCATTATCCTGACGCAAGATAAGACGATATTCGCTTCTTGAAGTCATCATACGGTAAGGATCAGAACAGCCTTTAATTACCAGATCATCAATAAGCGTACCTATATAAGATGACGAACGTGAAAGAGTTATTCCCTCTTTACCCTGTGTTGAACGTGCGGCATTGATACCTGCAATAAGTCCCTGTGCGGCGGCTTCTTCATAGCCTGATGTGCCGTTGAACTGTCCTGCCCCGAAAAGACCCTTTACAGCTTTAAATTCAAGTGTATGCTTCAAATCAAGTGGATTACAGCAGTCATATTCAATGGCATAAGCATTACGCATTATCTCAACATTTTCAAGGCCCTTTATCGTATGAAGAAATGCTATCTGCACGTCCTCCGGAAGAGAAGATGACATTCCCTGCAAATAATATTCGTCCGTATCAAGACCCATAGGCTCAATAAAAAGCTGGTGACGTGGTCGCTCGGAAAAACGCATTATTTTATCTTCAATAGACGGACAGTAACGAGGTCCGATAGCATTGATACGTCCCGAATAAATAGGCGAACGATTTATATTATCACGAATGACCTTATGAGTTTCCTCATTTGTATAAGCGATATAGCAGGAAACAATGTTATGCATACAGCTTCGGTCGGTTTCAAAAGAAAAAGGCTGAATATCATCATCACCGCACTGCTCTTCGAGTACATCAAAATTGATCGAACGCTTGTGAACTCGTGACGGAGTACCTGTTTTAAAACGTCGTATTTCAATACCAAGTGCTCTAAGGCTTTCTGAAAGGAAATTTGCAGGAAGAGTAGCGTCAGGGCCGCTTTCATAAGAAACGTCACCAACGTGAATAACACCCTTTAAATATGTGCCGGTTGCAACGATAGCTGCCTTTACTTTATACTCACCGCCAAGACGTGTCACAATTGAAGTAATATGTCCGTCCTCAGCGTGAATTTCTGTAACTTCAGCCTGCTTGATATCAAGGTTTTCCTGCTGCTCACATATTTTTTTCATATGATTATGATATTTTACACGGTCAGCCTGAACTCGCAGACTATGTACAGCAGGACCTTTTCCCCTGTTGAGCATACGGCTCTGAATATAGCAGGCATCAGCAGCCTTACCCATTTCACCGCCAAGAGCATCTATTTCACGGACAAGATGACCCTTAGCAGTACCGCCTATTGACGGATTGCAGGGCATATTTGCAATCCCGTCAAGCGTTATAGTAAAAAGTACAGTTTTAGCACCAAGCCTTGCAGAAGCTAAAGCTGCTTCAACTCCCGCATGGCCGGCACCTATGACCGCAACGTCATAAGAATCTATATAATGACTCATTTTAACCTCCAAAGCTTATTTTCCGACGCAGAAATGTGAAAATACCTCATTTACAACAGCTTCAGAGGCTCTTTCACCTGTAAGTTCAAGAAGATAATTTTCCGCATCATCAATAAGAATATTAACAGCGTCAAGAGTATAGCCCTGTTTGAGAGCATCAATGCTCTCCCTTAAAGAATTAAGAGAATTTACAACACAGCTCCTCTGACGTTCATTGGCAAGTACACCTGCATTATAATTAATACTATTTGTTTTAAATAAATCTGTTAATACATTTTGTAAATCAAATATACCGTTGCCATTTCCCGCCGAAATATAAACGACCTTATCAAAATGGCTTTCAATATAATCTGTATCAAGAATTTTTTCCTTATCGGTTTTATTTATTACTGCGACAGCGTTTTTAACTTTACACCTTTCGGATATTTCGACATCTTCCGAAGTAAGTTTTTCGGAATTATCAAAAACCGCAAGGATAAGCTCGGCATTGTCAATTTTATCATTTGCTTTTTTTACGCCGAAGCTTTCAACAATATCATCTGTATCGTGAATACCTGCCGTATCTGAAAGACGCAGCACAATGTCACCGAGCCGCACGGATTCCTCAACAATATCACGGGTAGTACCTGCAATATCGGTAACGATACTTCTCTCACAGCCGCTCAGAAGATTCATAAGCGTGCTTTTTCCGACATTAGGCTTTCCGACGATAGCAGTATCAATACCCTCACGAAGAATACGTCCGCAGTCATAGGTTGACAGGATATTTTCGAGTGCATCGGCAGATCTGTTCAGAACTTCAAGCATAGCATCATTATCGACCTCAGGTATATCCTCCTCAGGATAATCGACCCACGCACCAAGCTCACCAAGCAAATGTAAAAGCTTTTCCGATACAGAATGTATGCTTGAAAAAAGCGCACCCTCACGAAGAGCAACAGCACATTTGCGGCTCGCCTCACCCTCAGCAGAAATAATATCCATAACAGCTTCAGCCTGAATAAGATTCATTTTTCCGTTAAGAAAAGCACGTTTTGTAAACTCCCCTGCCTCAGCAGGAACTGCACCGTTACTGTAAATAAGCTGCAAAATTTTCTCTGTTACAAATATACCTCCGTGACAGGAAATTTCAACAACATCTTCACCGGTATACGATTTAGGCGCACGGAAAACAGTCAGAACGCAGTCATCAATAATATCATTATCCTTAGAGATCTTTCCGTAGGCACAGGTATAACCGTCCATTTCAGATGGAGCAAGCTTTGAAGAAACAGAGGTAAAAATTTTATCTGAAACACCAAGAGCATTTTCGCCGGAAATTCTTATGACAGAAATTCCGCCTGCACCTCTCGGAGTTGATACTGCAGCAATTGTAGACATATGTTATACCCTTTCTATTGTTTCGCATTGATCGGATTTTTTCTAAACAAAATAAAAAACGGGACACAAAAGGAAAACCGTCCCTGCAAGCCGGATTCAGCCTGCAGGGAGCGATCCGATGCCGAAATCAATACAGCATTTTTTCCGATGTGTACCCGTTAAATAAGATCAGATGTCAATTTTTCCGTAAAGATCGCCCTGAATGAGATTATCTTCCGGCTTTGGCTTTTTATATTCCTTCTCAAAGGAAGTTTTCATCATATCAAGTGAACGTGGTGCGGAGTCACCCTGACGTCTTGAACGGTCGCCCTTGCCCTTGTAACCGCCCTTGCCGTAGCCGCCTTTTCCGCCTTCACGCTTTGGACGTGGATTTGTAGGAGAGATAACGACTTTTCTGTATGGTTCTTCACCAATGCTCTTTGAAGTTACACCCTCAATATTTGCAACAGCTGAGTGAATGATCCTTCTTTCATATGGATTCATAGGTTCAAGAGAAGAAGTTCTTCCTGTTCTGAGAACAGTTTTTGAGATCTTAGCAGCAAGATCCTCAAGGATAGCCTTTCTCTTTTCTCTGTAACCGCAGGAATCAACATTTATTCTGTAATATTCTCTGTCGCCCTTATTTGCGACCATTGAAGCAAGGTACTGTATAGCATCAAGAGTTTCGCCTCTTCTGCCGATAATAGTACCTGTTGTATCTCCGAGGATCTCGATCATAGCACCATCTTCATTTTCGGTAACATTAAGAGTAGTGTCAAGACCCATATTTTCAAGAATACCCTTGATATAATCCGCTGCGATCTCAGCCTTAGTTTTTTCGTATTCAGCCTCGACCTTAGCTTCGCCTTTAAGCTTTCCGAAAAGACCCTTTTTAGGTTCTTCAATTACATTAAAGGAAATTTTGCTTTCTTCAACACCAAATTCAGTAACTGCCATAGCCTTAGCTTCATCTATGGACTTTGCAACAAAAACCTGTTTCATTCTGACTGCTCCTTTCACAATTGGGAAATGATCCTGATAAAGAAATTTTTTAATTTTCCCCTGACAAATAAATAATATCCCTATTTAACGGCAGCAATATGCCGATTAAACATCATCGTCATCATCATTGAATTCTTCGCCGTATTTTTCAGCCTGTCTTTTTCTTGCTTCTCTGATGAGCATACGTTCATATTCCTTCTGCTGTGACTTTGAAAGCTTGACTTCCTTGTCATCATCATCTTCAACAACAACACCTGAAGCAGCGACCTTGCCGCCCTTATTATTATTCTGAGCAGTACCCTGCTGTTCAGCGAGCATCTGCTGATAACGTTCCATCATACCACGCTTTTTGCTGTTCTTTTTCTTAAGCTTATCCTTTTCAACAAGCTTAGCAACATATTCCGGAGTATAGACCTTATTAAGAACTATCTGCTGGATAAGTGAGAAAAGTGATGACATTGCCCAATAGAAACCAATAGCTGCAGGATAACTGAATGCGATCCATACAGAGAAAACAGGCATAATATAGAGCATCATATTCATGCCGTTCATTGCAGGATTTGCAGCAGCGTCAGGATTCATCTTCTTCTGGCGGATCTGCGAGTAAACTGACATTATAAGCTGAAATACACCTGAAAGGATAGGTATTATAATAAGAATGACAGCGGCTGCATTCCATGTTTCAGGCTTAAGAGTAGGTATCTGACCCAGGTCCGCAATACCGAAAAGAGTATTTTTAAATTCAGTTACTTTTTCAACAAGGTCAGGATATTCAGAGAAAAGCTCAGGCTGCTGCTTAACTGCCTGAACGATATAAATTTCAGGACGTACAGAGAAATATTTTTCAGCACCGAAGGAGGTATTCGCAACAATTTCCTTAGCTGCATTTACAACATCGCTGCTTACTCTGAGAATATGAGTGATAGGACGGTAAACGACATCGAAAATACCGTAAAGTATAGGGAACTGAATAAGAAGAGGCAGGCATGAAGCCATTGGGTTTACGCCCTCTTCCGAATAAAGGCGCATAGTTTCCTCATTATATTTTTCCTGATTATTTGCATACTGCTTTTTGAGTTTGTCAAGCTTTGGCTGCATAGCCTGCATAGCAGCTGTTGATTTCTGCTGCTTAACGGAAAAAGGAAACATAATGATCTTTGTTATCAAAGTAAAGATGATGATCGAAAATGCATAGTTATCACACATCTGATAACAAAGCCACATGATCCAGCCAAGCGGATAACCGATAATTCTGCTGATAATTCCCATTAAAACTATTCCTTTCTCAGTTGCTTTTGAAAAACTCAAAAGACAGTAAAACGTTCCTTATTTCTGTAAAATATATATTAAATATTACATCTGGTATAATCAATACCTGTCAATATTTTATTTTCCTAATTTAATTTCTGTACCCTTTCCTCACGTTTTTTACGGCTTTTCATAGTGTAAAGATAAAATTCATCAGGCACATGATCCACCCCGCCAAGGCTGAAAGGGTTGCATCTTAAAATTCTCCAGACCGTTAAAATAAGCCCCTTTACAGCTCCGTGCTTTTCAAATGCTTCAAGTGCATAGGCTGAACAGGTAGGATAATATTTACAGCATGGAGGCTTATATGGAGAAATAAACTTCCTATAAAATTTTACTATAAGTGATAAAATATATTTCATATTACATATAGTATTGTATTTTAAAACACAATCAGTAATTTAATTTTTATTTATTACTGTCTGTATTAAAATTTTTACTTTGTACAGGCTTTTTCTTTTTAGCGTCAGCCTTACCCTTTTTCATTTCAGGTATAACTTTTTTTACGAAAAAATTACTTATAACAGTAGATTTGCAATGACAGGTATAAGCTCTTGACACAACAATTATGTCATATCCTCTCGGAAAAAGTGACTCATTTTCCATATAAGCCTGCCTGATGATGCGTCTGCATCTGCTTCGCATAACGGCATTGCCTGTTTTTTTGCTTGTGGAGATACCAAGCTTGTTTTTATCCGTACCGTTTTTCCTGTAATAAACAACACAGGAACGGTCGCAGATAAATTTTTCTTTTTTAAAAAGGGACACAAAGTTCTTGTTATCCTTCATCTTAACTGTATAAATCATAAAAAATAATACCTAAAGTAAAAGTATTTTGCAGTTTTGCATTTTTAAAGAAAAAGACCACACTTTTGAATGTGGTCTTATAACTTTTCAAGGCAACGGACATAAAGCCTGTCCGTATGAAAGCATACGGACAAAAGCTATCCGACAAAATCAGTGAGAAAGCTTAGCTCTGCCTCTTGCACGTCTTCTTGCCAATACCTTACGACCATTTCTTGTAGACATTCTCTTCATGAAGCCGTGTTCTTTTTTTCTGTGAAGCTTCTTAGGCTGATATGTTCTTTTCATTGTTTCTCCTCCTTTATGATAAACAGAATATTTTTTACGTTTATGGCTTATAAAAAGCAGCATAACGATAACGTCAGGGCATAGATACCCCATCAATGTTATAGTATATCTCATTTAGTAGCAATATGTCAAGTGTTTTTTTTAATTTTATTGAGAAAACCGCAAATTTTATTGACAGAGCCTACACAAAGCTGACTTGAAGGCTCATTTTTTGTCTATACTATTTATATGTAAAAAAACAATGACAAACTCTTGCAAAGAATTTGCAAATGTGGTATAATCAATTAAGTTGGGGTATTATTCTCTGTCTGCGAAAAAAGCATTTTCAGGATAGCGAATGAATGCTGATTAAATTCTTCCCGAATCAATATTTTTCGCATAAAATGTGAAGGAATTTAATCAGCATTTGCCTATGTACCCGTATCATATCAAATCGGTCAAAATTTCAAAATACTTATGAGCACCTATAAAAACCAGTTTTTGAAATAAGGTCCTGTCACTGAATACGCTGTGCTTTGATCAGCTTTTTTCTGACACAGGATCACGGGAAAGGATGGTCGAAAAATGAAAAACTTTGTCGAGGTATTTGACAAGGTTCAGGAATGCTGCCAGCAAATGGTCGACGCAGGCGAGCTTACCGATGTTGCATTCAGACTATGGATAAAATCGCTGAAGCCTGTTAAGCTTGACGGCAATGAAGCATATTTTAACGTTCAGTCGGAATTTCAGCGTGATGTTATCCTGAAAAACTACGAAAAAATCATTCAGAAGGCTTTTATGCAGACTCTCGGATTTGATGTTGTTTTGAAAATTATCCCTGAGGATAATGAGGACGAAGTAGACAACACTCCTATCGAAAAGCGCAAAGAGCTTGAACAGTCATTCTCAAATGCAGAGTATGACTATACCTTTGATACCTTTATTGTAGGTCATTCAAATGAATTTGCTTATGCTGCAAGCACTACCGTTGCAAAAAATCCTGGAAGTGCTTATAATCCTCTGTTTATCCACGGTCCGTCGGGACTTGGAAAAACCCATCTTCTCACAGCTATAAGCAATGAAATAAAATCCAACAACCCGAACACAAACATAATCTATGTAACGGGCGAAGCATTTACAAACGAACTTATCAATGCTATCCAGCAGAAAAAGGATACTTCACAGTTTCATCAGAAATACCGCAGCGCAGATGTTCTCCTTGTGGACGATGTTCAGTTTATTGCCGGCAAGGATTCAACACAGGAAGAATTTTTCCATACATTTAATGAGCTTCACAAAATCGGAAAGCAGATCGTTCTTACATCAGACCGTCCGCCGAAGGACATCAAAACTCTTGAAGACAGGATCCGTACCCGTTTTGAATGGGGTCTTATTGCCGATATTTCAACTCCTGATTTTGAAACAAGAGTTGCTATCGTAAGAAGAAAAGCAGAGCTTCTCGACCTTAAAATACCCGATGATGTATCGGAATATATCGCAAATCACCTTAAAACAAATATCCGTCAGCTTGAAGGCTGCGTAAAGAAGCTTAAAGCATCAAAGCATCTTGTCGGAACTCCGCCTTCCATTGCACAGGCTCAGAATGCCATCAGAGAAATTCTTTCCGATGACAAGCCTACACCTATCACCTTTGAGCGTATACTCAATGAAGTTGCAAATGTTTACGGAGTTTCCTCGGACGATATTCTTTCCAACAAGCGTTCGGCAAGAATATCCCTTGCAAGAAAGGTAAGCTCATACATTATAAAAGAAACAACTATGATGTCCTATAAATCAATAGGTCTTGATATGGGCGGAAGAGATCATTCAACAATAATGTACTATTACGATGACATTGTTACAGCAATGAACAAAGACCCTCACCTTAAAGAAACCATTGAGGACATCATCAAAAATATCCAGAACGGCAGCTGATACTATTATACATAACCATAAATTATATTTATAGGTCTGTGTAAAAATCATATTACAAACAGTTTAAAATTCAAGTTTTCCACACTATGTGGAAAACTATGTGGAAAACGTTAAAAGTCGATAATATAAGCCTTTGACCCCACAGATTACTGAATGTATAAAATGTGATTTCCACCAAAAGTGGAATCCATATTCTGTATTTCACCGTTTTTTCAGCTTTTTATTAACTTTCCACTCACACTTTTCCACCGTTTTGCCCGTTTGAGAAAACTTTTAACATCGGGGGATTTTTTCAATATTTTGATTGTGGAAAAGCAACCTTTGAAAAAATCGTGTTTCAAGGTACTTTTCAATATTTTCAACACCCCCTACTGCTAATACTGTTTAATAATTATATATATTATTTTATTTTATAAAAATATAAGCTTTTCTTCAGCCTATCTTCCGAACTGAGTGTGGAAATTTAAACTGCCGTGTATTTGAACGCAATTCAATAAAATCAAAAAGGAGGAAATATTCCGAATCGGGAATATAACATAAAAATGAAGCTTACCTGTCCGAAATCAGAGCTTAACGAAGCATTGAACAATGTTATAAGAGCAGTTCCGCAGAAATCACCTATTTCAGCACTTACTGCCGTTAAGCTTACTGTCAATAAAAATGTTCTTGAACTTACAGGTTACGACCTTGAGCTTGGTATCCGTACCAAGATCAATATAGAATCCGATGATATGGGCGAAATTCTTATCGATTCCAGACTTTTCAGCGAAATTGTAAGAAAAATGCCTTCCGAAACTATTTCAATAGAGGTCGACGGAAACCTTACTGCAACTATTAAAGGTGATAAAGCAGAATATAAGATACTTGCAATGTCTGCCGATGATTACCCTTCTATCCCCGACTATGACAGCGGAGATAATTTTACCGTTCCTCAGGCTTTGCTGAAAAATATGATAAATCAGACTATTTTTGCAGTAGCCGTAACTGACAATAAGCCTATCTTAACAGGTGAGCTTTTCGATATTTCCGATTATAATTTTAACCTTGTTGCTATCGACGGTTTCAGACTTGCTGTAAGAACCGAAAAGATAGATACTGATAACCGTTATCATTTCGTTGTCAAGGCTAAGGCTCTTTCCGAAGTTTCAAAGCTTTTAAAGGACGATGATGACGCTAAGGTAACTGTCCATGTTTCAAAAAAGCATATTACCTTTGAAATTGGCGGATATATGGTAATTTCACGTCTTCTTGAAGGCGAATTCCATAATTACAAGGGTTCTATCCCCTCCAATCACAGCACTGAGATAATCCTTAACACTAAGGATCTTATCGAAAGTCTTGAAAGATGTATGCTCCTTATTAACGATAAAAACAAAGCTCCCGTAAAATGCCTTTTCAATAACGGACAGGTAAAGATCTCGTGCAGCACAGGTATGGGTAAGCTTTCAGATGAATTTGATATTGACCTCTCAGGTCCAATGGTAGAAATAGGCTTTAACTGCCGCTATCTCCTTGATGCCCTCAAAGCTTCCGAATCTGACAGAGTAAAGCTCCAGCTCAACGGAGGACTTTCACCAATGAAAATTCTTCCTATAGACGGAGATGCTTATACCTTCCTTGTTCTCCCTGTCAGACTTAAAAACGAGTAATACTGATTACAATTTGTTATAAAGGAGTGTATTTTTCCTTTTAGGAAAAAGTTAAAATGGATACTGAAGTAAAAATTTCTACCGAGTATATAAAACTTGACCAGCTTCTTAAATTCAGCGGAGCCGTTTCTATCGGTTCTGAAGCTAAGGAATATATTGCTGCGGGAAAGGTTAAATTCAACGGCGAAGTATGCACAATGAGGGGCAAAAAAATTCGTCCCGGCGATGTTGTTAATTTTAATGGTACAGATATTAAAGTAGTATAATTTATATAAAGTTATACAAGAGGTATATGTTTTGGTTATTAATGAGGTCTATGCCGACGGTTATAAAAACCTCTCAGATGTAAATATCGTTCTCGATAAAAGAATGAATATCTTCTGCGGAGATAATGCTCAGGGAAAAACCAATTTAATAGAAGCTATATGGCTTTGTTCGGGTTGCCGTTCCTTCCGTGGTTCAAGGGAAAAGGAGTTTATCGGATTTGACAAGGATCTTGCCGATGTCAGAATGAAATTCACAGATTCCTTTCGTGAACAGGAAATACGCTTTGCAGCTAAAAAAGGAAGTGTAAAGGATAAGACCGTTACGCTTAACGGAGTAAAGCTGCCTGTTATGTCAAGGCTTTTCGGAAGCTTTCAATGCGTTGTTTTTACTCCCGATGACCTTAACCTTTCAAAAGGCTCACCCGATAACCGAAGAAGCTTTATAGATCTTGCAATCTCACAGATAAAACCATCATATGTAAGTGCTCTTAATACCTATAATAATGTTCTTGCACAGAGAAACGCCTTGCTGAAAAATTACCTTAAAAGCAGGGACGGAGATACAAGTGCAATTGAAATATGGGATACTCAGCTTGCAAAAGCAGGTGCTTATATTTCAGTTTTAAGAAATACTTATTGTAATAAATTAAATATTTTTACGGATAGTTTATATAATTCTATTACATCAGGTAAAGAAAAATTAAATTTATACTATCAGTCGACCGTTTATACTGAACTTAACGGAAAAAAAGAGTATGAGGGCGAGCTGACAGAGATATATGAGCAAAAGCTGAAAAAGCATCTTGACGACGATCTGCGGGCAGGCTTTACAACCGTCGGAGTTCATCGTGATGATGTTATTACCGAAATAGACGGTCAGCCTACAAGGTATCTCGGTTCACAGGGACAGTCCCGCTCAGTTGCAATAGTAATGAAGCTTGCACAGGCGGAAATACTCAATTCCGAAAAAGGAGAATATCCCGTTATGTTATTGGACGATGTTATGTCCGAGCTTGACGGAAACCGACAGAGGTTTATTCTCAATTCAATAGAAAATATGCAGGTGCTTATAACCTGCTGTGATGAAAAATTTATCTCCGAAATGACGGGCGGTAAGGTTTTCATAATGAAAAAAGGAAGAATACAGGGGGGTTAGTATGTATCTTCATCTTGGTGAAAATACTGTGGTGTGCGATAAGGATATAATCGGTATCTTTGATATTGAAAATACTTCCGTAGGAAAGCATACGAAAACCTTTCTTAATCTTTCCGAAAAGCATAAGCGTGTTTTCAACGTTTCTTATGAAATGCCCAAGTCATTTATAATCTGTGTTGACAAGGACGGTTCTGAAACCGTTTATATTTCACAGATCTCGGCAGCTACGCTGCGAAAAAGAGCTGCTGCTCAGAAAATCATTTAACTTAAAAGAGTCTATTGGCTTTAGCTATGAGTTCTTATCTGTCGGAAAAGAACTCAGAAAGGAATGGTAATAAAAAATGTCTGATATTCAAAATGTTCCGCAGGATCAGAAATATGATGAAAGTCAGATCCAGGTTCTTGAGGGTCTTGAAGCGGTAAGAAAAAGACCGGGTATGTATATCGGTTCAACAGGTCCGAAGGGACTTCATCACCTTGTTTATGAGATCGTTGACAACTCGATAGATGAGGCTCTTGCAGGCTACTGTACTCAAATCGATGTTAAAATTCTTCCCGGCGACATTATTCAGGTATCCGATAACGGACGAGGAATACCTGTCGGGATCCACCCGAAGGAGGGTATCTCAGCTGCGACTGTTGTTTATACTATCCTTCACGCAGGCGGTAAATTCGGCGGCGGCGGATATAAGGTAGCAGGCGGTCTGCACGGCGTTGGTGCGTCTGTCGTAAATGCACTTTCCGAATGGCTGGAGCTTACCGTAAAGGACGGAAAACACATATACTTCCAGCGTTTTGAAAGAGGCAAATATAAAGAGATACTGAAAGTTATCGGCGATACGACCGAAACAGGTACTTCCGTTAAATTCAAAGCGGACGGCGAAATTTTTGAGGAAACCACCGTATACGATTACGAAATTCTCCTTAAAAGACTTCGTGAACAGGCTTTCCTTAATGCAGGCGTAAAGATAGTATTTTCAGACCTGCGGGATGAGGCTAATCCTGTTTCCGAAACTCTCCACTATGAGGGCGGTATCAGAGAATTTGTTGACCATATCCATAAAACAAGAGGACTTGAACCTCTTTCCGATAAGGTAATTTATATAAGCGGTACTCAGGGTGATTCAACTGCGGAGGTCGCACTCCAGTACAATGATTCCTATAATGAGGTAATCCTCTCATTTGCTAATAATATCCATACTATCGACGGCGGTTCTCACGAAACAGGCTTTAAAAATGCACTTACCAAGGTCATAAATGACTACGGCAAGAAATTCAATCTCCTTAAAGACGGTGACAAGCTTGTTGGTGATGACGTAAGAGAGGGTCTTACAGCTATCGTGTCCGTAAAGCTTACAAACTGTGAGTTTGAAGGTCAGACAAAGGGACGTCTGGGAAATCCCGAAGTCCGTCCGTTTGTTGAAAATATGGTTTATGAAAAGCTTATGTGCTATCTGGAGGAAAATCCTGAAACAGCAAGAAATATTTTTGAAAAGTCCCTTGCTGCACAGAGAGCAAGAGAGGCTGCAAAGAAAGCAAGAGAAACCGCAAGACGCAAATCCGCAATGGAATCCGCTTCCCTCCCCGGCAAGCTTGCCGACTGTTCGGAAAAGGACGTTGAATATACTGAAATTTATATCGTCGAGGGTGATTCTGCGGGCGGTTCCGCAAAGCAGGGACGTGACAGACGTTATCAGGCTATACTCCCTCTTTGGGGCAAAATGCTCAACGTTGAAAAAGCAAGGATCGATAAGGTATACGGCAATGAAAAGCTTATGCCTGTTGTAACAGCTCTCGGTACTTCTATCGGTGATGATTTTGATATTTCAAAGCTCCGCTACGGAAAAATTATCATTATGGCCGATGCCGATGTCGACGGCTGCCATATCAGAACTCTGCTTCTGACATTTTTCTTCCGCTTTATGCGTCCGCTTATCCAGAACGGCAACGTTTATATCGCACAGCCTCCGCTTTTCAAGGTATCAAGGGGCAAACAGGTACGCTATGCCTTTTCAGATGAGGAAAGAGATACTTATATTGCCGAGCTTGCAGGCGAAAACGGTGCTAAGGTAGACGTTCAGCGATACAAAGGTCTTGGTGAAATGGATCCTCAGCAGCTTTGGGAAACAACAATGGATCCTGAAACAAGAACTATCCTTAAAATTGATATGGAAGATGCTGTAAAGGCTGACGAAATTTTCACTATCCTTATGGGTGACAAGGTACAGCCAAGACGTGAGTTCATTGAGAAAAACGCTAAGCACGTTGAAAATCTTGATATATAATCGGAGTATTTAAATGGGTATACTTAAAGAAATGTTTGATGAGGGCAGCGGCGACGATCTCGGCAATAACCGTGAAGAAGTGCAGCTTGCCAAAGGAAGATATAAAAGCGACCCCGAAACCATTTTGTCAGGCTATAAGACATATCAGAAAAAATATGTTGTAAAAAGTCTTGTGTTCAAAATGCTGCTTGTGCTGCTTGCATTGGCTTCATCAATAATGATGCTGCTTACAACTGACGGCACACCGACTATGCCTGCAATGATGATACTGATATGTGTTGCTATCGGTGTTTATTTTATAAGCGAGCCTATCAATAACCGCAAAAAGCTTAAAAAGGGTCTTGAAATTGCCGACGGTACAGAGTATGAAGCTGTAATTACCGACCGTACTCTTAAAATATCTACTGTTGAACTTCCGAAAACCGATGAAACAGCCGATAATGCTGAAAATGAAGAAAAGACCGTCGGGGAAAGCAGTGAAAATACAGCTCCTGCCGAAGCAGAAAAAAAAGATGATGATATTCCCGCAACGATAATACACCTTGACTCCCATATAGTTGATTTTATCGACAGGGACGGAATGTTTATCGTATGCGTGAAGAAATCCTATGTTTTTATTATTCCGAAAAGTGCCTTTACCGAGGAAGAAGTTCAGAATACAAGAGAAAAGCTGTCCTCAATAATGGGTATCAGATATAAATTAGAAGACTAATGTTATTTAAACAGATAGGAGTGTTTAAATTTGTATAACGTAGATAATGCAAAGGTTATACATCGTGACATTGAGCACGAAATGAAAAAATCGTTTCTTGAATATTCAATGTCAGTTATTGTTTCCAGAGCTCTTCCTGATGTGCGTGACGGTCTGAAGCCTGTTCACAGACGTATCATATACACAATGAACGAAGCGGGAAATACTGCGGATAAGCCATACAGAAAATGTGCTTATACCGTCGGTGAAGTTCTCGGTAAATATCACCCTCACGGTGACGCATCGGTATATGATGCACTTGTTCGTCTTGCACAGGATTTCTCATTGAGATACCCTCTTATTGACGGTCACGGCAACTTCGGTTCTATCGACGGAGACCCTCCTGCTGCTTACCGTTACACAGAAGCAAGAATGTCAAAGATCTCTATGGAGATGCTGACAGATATAAATAAAAATACTATCCCATTCCAGAGAAACTATGATGACCGTTTCAATGAACCTGAGGTAGTTCCGTCAAGATTTCCGAACCTCCTTGTAAACGGTTCAAGCGGTATCGCCGTAGGTATGGCGACAAATATCCCTCCGCATAATCTCCGTGAAACTATCAATGCTATCCAGCATCTTATCCAAAACCCTGACGCTCAGCTTGATGAGCTTATGGAATACATCAAAGGACCTGACTTCCCTACCGGCGGAATAATTATGGGCAAGGCAGGTATCCGTGCCGCATATGCAACAGGCAGAGGAAAGCTCACTCTCCGTTCGGTAACAAGCATTGAGGAGATAAAGGGAAGAAACTGCATCGTTGTTACGGAAATTCCTTATATGGTAAATAAGGCACGTCTTATCGAGCATATTGCTTCACTTGCAAAGGATAAGCGTATCGAAGGAATATATAATATCCGTGATGAATCCGATAAGGAACACGCAGTAAGAATAGTTATCGAGCTTAAAAAGGACGCTGTTCCGCAGCTTGTTCTCAATAAGCTTTTTGCACTTACCCAGCTTCAGGATACAGTAGGCGTAATTATGCTTGCACTTGTTCACGGCGAGCCTAAAACACTTACACTCCGTCAGATGCTGACAGAATATATCGATTTCCAGGTCGATGTTATCAGAAGACGTACAGCCTATGACCTTAAAAAAGCACAGGAAAGAGCACATATTTTAGAGGGTTTGGTAATTGCTGCCGATAACATTGATGAAGTCGTTGAAATATGCCGTACATCAAAAGAGCCTGCCGAAGCAAAGAGCAGACTTGTTGAGCGTTTCGGTATCACGGAAATTCAGGCAGATGCAATTGCACAGATGCGTCTTATCCAGCTGACGGGTCTTGAAAGACAGAAGATCGTTGATGAATTGGAAGCACTTGAAGCAAAGATAAAGGAGTATAACGAAATACTCACAAATCATCAGAAGGTGCTTGATACACTTTCAGCTGAGATCGAAGTCATCAAAAATAAATACGGCGACGACAGAAGAACATCTATCGAAGCTGTTACGGGCGAGGTCGATATTGAGGATCTTATCCCTGTTGAGGACTGCGTTGTGACCTATACAAACATAGGCTATATCAAGCGTCAGCCGGTAAGCGACTATAAGGCACAGAAGCGTGGCGGCAAGGGTGTTTCCGGTATGAAACAGCGTGATGAGGACTTTGTTCAGGAAATGTTCGTCGCATCATCGCACGACAGCGTAATGTTCATATCAAATAAGGGTATAATGTATAAGCTCCGCTGCTTTGAAATTCCCGAGGGTTCAAAACAGTCAAGAGGTACAAATGCGATAAATCTTCTTCCTCTTTCCGAGGGCGAGAAAATTGCCGCAATGATAAAGACCGCCGACTTTGACGAGGGCAAGAACCTTATAATGGTAACAAAGAACGGCAAGATAAAGAGAACACCTCTTGCTGCATATAAAAATGTCCGCAAGAACGGTCTTATCGCTATCGGTCTTGACGATGGCGACGAAATTGCAGGTGTTCGCCTTACAGACGGCAATGCAAATGTTATCGTTGCAACAAGAAACGGCTACGCTATCCGTATCGACGAAAACCAGATAAGAAAAATGTCACGTTCCGCACACGGCGTAAAGGCAATAAAACTCCGTGACGGCGACTATGTTGTATCAATGGCAAGAGTCCGTGAGGGCGCAACAGTCCTTACTGTTACCGATAAGGGCAACGGCCGCCGCTGCGAGCTTGATTCATACCGCATACAGAACAGAGGCGGCTACGGTCTGCTCAATTATAAGGTCTCCGAAGAAAAGGGCTATGTTTGCGGAATAAAGGTCGTTGACGACACAGACGACATCATTATGATCTCCAATGACGGTATCATTATCAGAATAAGAGCAAATGATATAAGAATTATGGGTCGTTATGCAACGGGTGTCCGCCTTATGAGAGTACACGACGATGTTAAGGTCGTTTCATTCACAAGAGCCGAACACGACGACAGCGCAGAGATCGAAAAGATCGAAGAACCATCTGAGGAAGAGCTGAAAAAGGAAATGGAAGAAGCAGCTTCCGAAGAAAATAACGAGGTTATCGTTGAAGAGGAAGTTCCCGATGACGATAACGAAGAAAACGAAGACCCAACAGAAGAATAAAGCATAATAAAAATGCGCAGTGCAGGTAATTTATCTGCATTGCGCATTTTTTATTTTTTTTTGGCGGCGGCATAAAATTTTGCTGTAAGCTTAGGATAGCAAGCCGCCGCGGTCGTTGGTTTTGCCTGTACCCTAATACTAATAACCAATTAACCTATAGACAAATTCTCGGCTGAAATAAGCCCATTCGTCGTCAAACTCCCTTGTCGGGCAGCAAGCCCGCCTGCGGTCGATTTCAAAGTCCACGCAGTGACTTGACTTGGCTTATTTCATCTGTCGGCTTTATCTATAGAACAATTGGTTATTAG
>ENA-ORPK01000697-ORPK01000697.1-human-gut-metagenome-genome-assembly--contig:-NODE-697-length-29725-cov-4.383013_pt1 | contig 29725 bp, 32 predicted proteins | sample MGYA00242139_ERZ509068 | MGnify/ENA primary metagenome ERZ509068 (study PRJEB26280, sample SAMEA2338687) | human gut metagenome | biome: human gut; feature: human-associated habitat; material: faeces... | reverse complement strand
ACTTCCCATATGCTTTCACAATAACACCTCCTTCGCCCGCATCTGGGCATAAAAACAGCGCGCCTGCCGACCCAAACGCCACTTTGGGTAACAGACGCGCTATGTACTATTTTCATGACTTTATGTTGTATTGTTTTCTGAACTCTGTGACAAACAGCTTGTACCTGTACGACTGTTGCGGATTACGGCACATTGCCGCTGAAGCTAAATATTTGATAGCACACTCTTTGGGGATAAAATATTTCCCTCCAATCTTAAATGCCTTCATCTTTTTGCTGCTGCACCAGTTTACTACAGAGGTAGATTTGTATCCAGCAAACACGGCAAGCTCCTCAATTGTAATAAGGTCCGCCATCTCCTTCATTTCCGCTTCAAAAAACAGCTCAAACTTTTTCGTCTGCTCAGGAGTCAGCGTTATCCAGCAGCTTGGAGCTATTGTTTTTTTAGCACCTGCTGTCCCAGCGTACCATCCTTCACTGGCCTTGTACTTTTCCGGGCATATTTCCCTCTGACGCAGGTACTCGATCACATCGTCTGTCTTAATGGTATAGCGACGTGTTTTTTTACCCGTGTCCTTGCATGGAATTGCACCGCTTTGAAGCAAATAGAGTGCGGTTGCCTTGCTGATGTGGGCCACCCGATATAGCTGATCCTTGCTCATGGTTTTTGGGTATTGCTTCTTGATCTCTTTGAAATGCGCTTCTAAATTTTTCATGTTCAAACCACCTTTTCATATTGGTCAACGGCAGGTGGTTTCCCATGAAAGTCTGTTCAAAACGCAGTCGTAGGAACTGCGATTTTTTCTTGTTTGGTCTCCCCAGTTCTCCCCTAGTTCTCCCCAAAATGCTCAGTTCTCCCCTAAAAAGCAGTAAAACCGCTAATTATTCGAACTCATTGATTTTTGGGCGTTTTTCCATTTTCCGAGCTTTTACCCTTGAAAAACCCTTGAAATACGGGCTTCTTCAAGTTCCGCCATCATCACTCAATTTCTCTTAATTCCGCCTATTTCTAAATAGCGAATTTTGACTCGAAATGCAGTTGTCCGCAAGGGCACGTGGGTTCGAATCCCACCCGCTCCGCCAGAAATCACGCCGGCCTAATGCTTAACAGTCATAAGTATTAAGGTTGGGCAAAGAAAAAAACGGTGCGACCTTCACGGTCACGCCGTTTTTCTGCATACAAGGGTATATTCTGCAATCATGGATTATGATGACACGGGGTTCCAACCTCGTTCATACATCAAATATGTTTATAACAATGGCTGTGCGGTCGTCCATGTATCCTTCGGGCATCATGTAGGCCATGGCCTGAGAAATTAAAGTATCGGCATCCATGGCGGCTAAGGCTGCATCAGACAGCGATGCGAGGAACGGGTCGATTCCGTCAGTACATAAAAGGACCCTGTCGCCTGCGGATAAAGGCAGTTCGCCCACGCGCAGAAACTCTGCGGCGGACGGCATGCCGTTCCATACGCCGTAGCCGCAGGGATGGGAAGGATTGTTGCATATAACGGCGCGTATCTCGTCGGACGTAAACTCCTTGTGGCGGCGATGTACCTCTGCGGTTTGAGGTGTTGTAAAATACGATAGCGTTCCGTTTGAAATCAATATGCCATTAGAATCTCCTATATATGCATAATGCAGCTTGTGTTCGGCAAAAAGCGCAAGCACGCCGACCGTGCCCGGGAAGAATGGGGAGGGGAAGCCTTCGTTGGCGGCGGCAACGGCCATGTTCCCGGCATATGCTGCCGCTTTAAGGCGGTCCGCCGGTGCGGCACCGTTTTTTTTCAAAAGTACGGCCTGCGCGGCATCGGCAAAGGCGTTGTCGGCGCGGCAGGCGGGGCTGGGGTTGGGGTATATGCCGTTTTCTCTGTCGCGGCTTACACCGTCAAGTATCATGGCAAAACCTGTTGCCTCGTCAAAGAAGAAAAGATCCTCGTTTGGCTTATCGGCATAACGGGTATTTTTTGCTGTGGCGCCTTTCATTGTTAAACGCATGGGGAAGCTCCTTTGCTGCAAAACTTCATATTATATATTCTATTACCATATTAGTGGTATAGCAAGCCCTATCGACGAATTAAGACGGAATTGTATACATAGAAACAATGTATTGACAAGACGGTGTTTATGTGCTTAAATATCATATAATTAAAGTGTTCTTATGCTTATTATCTGATATATATGTATGAATGTACATAATATATTACCGAACGGGTCCAAGGGACGGATCCAAACCTTATACACGAAACCGGATGGAGGAAACATCGGTGAGTTATCCTCAACAGACTATGTTGAACAAATTTAAGCAATCGTGGCCTAAAATGGCATTTGTTTGCGTGCTGGGGATCGTGGTTTCTTACGTTATCGGCAGGGGAAGGGAACAAACGGCTTTCGTATGGATAATAAATGCGATATTTTCGGCCGGAATGGCGCTTTTGTTCGTCGGCATAGCGCATCAGCTGACAAATATGCACATGTTTACAAGCCTTTCTTACGGCGTAAAGCTTCTTAAAATGATTTTCCGCAACGAACATAAATCGGCAGACGACTTGAAAGATGACTATATTGAATATCGCGACAGCCGCAAACATCATGATGACGTCTCCTTATATATGCTATGTGCAGCAATACTCATTGTGATATCGGCGCTGCTTTCATTATTACATATGCTTTAAGACAAACGGAACCCTAACAAACTTGACTTTAAATTTGAAGCCGATAATGGCTTCTGCAAAAAATAAAAGAACAAAAAAGGAGAGAAAACCGACATGAAGAAAACCATTGCACTGCTTCTGGCCATGATATTCGTAATTGGCCTGCTGGCTGCATGCACTCCCTCCAACACCACGCAGGATCCTGTGCAGACCGACGACCCCAACGCCGGCACACCTGCGGAGACCACGACCCCGACCGACGCTCCTGTAACAGAGCCCACGGCAGAGGGTAAGAAGGTCTATTATTCCGTGCTCAGTTCCGACCATTCGAGCCTCAACTTCCTTGACAATGTTGATAGCCCCGTTGGCAACGTTGCCACCTATTGCATGAGCTATCTGTATCGTCAGTATCCCAACGAAGAAGGCAACGGATACATCTGGATCTGCGACATCGCCGCTGAAGAGCCCATTCAGATCGACGATTACAACTGGCAGATAAAGATCCGCGAGGATGCAAAGTGGAACAATGGCGATCCCATCAATGCGGACACCTTTATGTTCACCTTTAAGCAGCAGCTTGACCCCGTGATGATGCCCCGTATGAGCACCTTCCTGGCCAGCAACGCCATCACCATCGTGAATGCCGAGCAGTATTCCATGCAGAATTCCGAAGGCGGCATACCCACCGATTGGGAAGACGTCGGTATAAAGAAGATCGATGATTACACCATTCAGATAACCACCGTTGACGTAAACACCGCTACTCAGGTTATGAACCACTTCTTCAACAGGAACAACGTACCCTGCTACGAACCCCTGTGGAACGAATGCCTCAGCGCCGACGGCCTGACCACTTCCTACGGTTCCGACCTTGACCACTTCATGGGCTGCGGTCCTTACATCTTCTCTGATTGGACCTATGACTCCGTGCAGACCTATGTTAAGAACCCCGACCATTGGCTGGCTGATTACTTCAACTATGACGAGGTACAGTATCGCGTAGTTCCCGAGCAGAATGCCCGCGTTGAGCTTTGGGAGCAGGGGCAGCTGGATATATTCGCGCCCAACTCCGATACCCTCGAAACATACATCGACGATCCGCGCCTTGTGGAATATGGCTCCAACTCTGTGTTCCATCTGGACATCAACTGCAAGAACCCCAATAACCCCATCAGCGGCAGCGACAACTACCGCAAGGCTATCTATCACGCCATCGACCGCGAGACCATAGCCAAGAACCTGTTTGGCCATATGGAACCCGCCGGTTGGTACGTAAGCGCCCAGGCCGGTATACTCAGCGAGGGTGCCCGCATCTACCGCGAATCCACGTACGGCAAGGCCGTGGAAGAAATGGTTGCCTCCTGGAGCGCAGAAGGCCACACCACCGGCTACAACCCCGAGCTTGCGCTTGATTACCTGAACAAGGCCTATGAAGAGTGCGGCGTTCCCGCTGACACCGTTATCAACATCATCATTGCTTACGATCCCAGCGAGGTACACTGGAACAAGACCGCTCAGTTCCTTCAGGAGGAGTTCCCCAAGGTCTTTAACAACCGCGTGACCGTGGAAATAAAGAACTACAGCGGCATCTCCACCACCGAGTACAAGAAGCAGGGCGACGACGGTTGGGATCTTTCCCCCAACGATTGGGCCCGTGCCGTTGCGCGTACCTATCCTTACGAAGGCTTCTACTACTTCACCAGCGGTTATTCCGGAGCGCCCAACAACTACTTCAACGACGAGTTTGACGCCCAGTTCGCATATTGCCGCGAAATCCAGAACGGCGATTACGAGACCCTGCTGCAGGAAACTCAGAAGCTTGAGGAGATCTACCTTGAGCATGTGGTGCAGTGTCCCGTTGTACAGGATGTTGTTTACGAGCTCCATTCCGACCGTCTGGTTCTGCCCGTTTACACCTATATTCCCGGCTTCGGTTGGGGCGAACCTTACGGCGATATCGTCACCGACTAAGCGCCTGAACAGCCGAACGTTAACTTAACACACATCTTCCGGGGGCATGCTACCTAATGTGGCGGCATGCCCCCGATTCGGATAATAGCGAAGGCTTTATCCGGGGAAGTCCCATGCAGTTAGGAGAATCCTATGTTTAGATACATTATGTCCCGCATCGCTGCAATGCTCATCACGCTTTTCCTTATCATGTCGCTTTCTTTTATCGTGGTGCGCCTGATGCCGATGTCGCTTTTTGAAAATCCGGAGGTGCCGCTTGAAATCCAGAAACAGCTGGAAGACAAGTTCCATCTCAACGATCCTTTGCCGGTTCAGTATTTTTATTTTATTTCGGATATAGTTGCCGAGCTTGATTTCGGCGTTTCCGTAAAGCTTCGTCCCGGCCTGCCGGTATTCGGCATATTGATCAACCGACTTCCGCCCACGATTTTGGTCAATTTCCTGTCTCTTTTCATATCAATACCGTTGGGACTTATTGCCGGAACAGTAGCCGCGCTTAAGCGCAACACATGGGTGGACCACGTGATATCATTCTTCGTGGTAATATTCATATCAGTACCGTCGTTTGTTTTTGCATCGGCCCTTCAGTATTTCTTAGCATTTAAGCTGGAATGGTTCCCGACGCTTTACGACACGAACGCCGCCACGCTTGCACAGCAGCTCCACTCTTTGGTGCTGCCCATCATTGCGCTGGCTCTCAGCCCTATAGCTACAATAGCAAGGTATCTGCGCGGTGAACTGATAGAAAATATTTCTTCGGAATATCTGCTGCTTGCGCGCACCAAGGGCCTGACCAAGGTTCAATCCATAGTGCGCCATGCCTTTCGTAATTCGCTTATTCCCATTTCCAATACCCTTATCGCAATGATAACGGGCATAATGGGTGGTTCTCTTGTTATAGAAAACATCTTCGCAATACCAGGGCAGGGCGGCTTGACGGTAAAGTCCATCATGGCCGGCGACCATTTCCTTACCGTTGCATGCCTGATATTCTATTCGGTGACGTCATTGGTCACCATATTGCTGGTGGATCTGTCCTACGGCCTGATCGATCCCCGTGTGCGCGTGGGAGGTAAGAAAGCATGATTTATGATAGAAATAATCTGCCGGATGACATTAAAAATTTGCCCGATGCCGATTTTGAACCCCTGCATCAGGAAGATATAAAGGACGAAAAGTTTAAAACTAAACCCGTCGGCTTCTTCAAGGATGCAATGATAAGGCTCAGCAAGAACAGAGTATCCATGATCTCCGGCGCAATAATACTGTTGATCGTGCTGATGGCCATAATAGTGCCTAATATCACAGGGTATTCCTATACTGAGCAGAATGTTGCGCAGCAAAATCTGCCCCCAAAAATACCCGGGCTTGAAAAGCTTGGCATATTCGATGGTTCCCGCGTGCTTACAGACCGCCGCAAGGATAAGCTTGACGATACCGACAGATATCCTGAAGGCTGCATTATCGAGATTTTTAACGAGCATGACGTTAAGAACGTTACCATGTGCGACGTAAAGGTTGACTATTATAAGTACAGCGGCGTGGCAGACGGCGAATATCATTGGCTCGGCACGGACTATTTGGGACGCGACTTGCTTACAAGGCTTTTCCGCGGCGCGCGCATATCGCTTATAATCGCCGCGGTATCCGTTGCGGTAAACCTTGTGATAGGCGTTGTATACGGCGCTATATCCGGCTATTGCGGAGGCAAGATAGATATATTCCTTACGCATTTGGCAGAGGTTTTGGACGGCATGCCGTACGTGGTCGTTACCATTCTGTTCATGTTGGTGTTCGGCGCAGGTATGTTCTCCATAATACTTGCAATGACGGTAACGGGCTGGATAGGCACATCTCGCCTTATCCGCGCCCAGTTCTATCGCTTCAAGGGCCGTGAATACGTGCTGGCTGCCCGCACAATGGGCGTGCCGGACAAGACGCTTATATTCCGCCACATTCTGCCCAACTGCGTAGGCCCCCTGATCATTCGTGCCATGATCGCCGTTCCCGGCGCCATTTTCTCGGAAGCGTTTCTGGCCTATATCGGTCTTGGCATAGCGCCTCCGGAGCCTTCCATAGGCATTCTGCTTTCCAACGGACAGAGCGTGCTGCTGCAGTATCCGTATCAGGTCATATTCCCGGCCGTATTGATTTCGCTGCTGATGGTTGCATTCAACCTGTTCGCCAATGGTCTTAGGGACGCCCTTGACCCGACAAAACGCGGAGAGGAATAAAGCTATGGGTAATGAATATATGAACAAAGAAGTAATTCTCAGCGTGAAGGACCTTCGCATCAACTTCCGCGCTTACGGCGGATTGGTGCAGGCTGTGCGCGGCATAGATTTCAACCTTCACAGGGGCGAAACGCTGGCGATAGTCGGCGAGTCCGGTTCGGGCAAATCCGTCAGCATCAAGGCCATTATGGGTATATTGGCGAACAACGCCATAATAGAATCCGGCGAGATTCTTTATGACGGAATGGACCTTACAAAGGTGCATGAGGATGAATTCCACCGCATCCGCGGCAAGAGGATAGGCCTCATATTCCAAGATCCGCTGTCCGCATTGAACCCAATAATGAAAATAGGCCACCAGATAACGGAGGTGCTGCGGCTTAACGACAAGATGAACAAGCACGACGCCCGCGCAAAGGCGCTTGAGCTTATGAAAGCCGTGGGTATCCCTGATGCGGAGCGCCGCTTTGAGCAGTATCCGTTCCAGTTCTCCGGCGGTATGCGCCAGCGTATAGTTATAGCTATTGCGCTTGCCGGCAATCCGGAAATACTGATTTGTGACGAGCCCACCACCGCGCTGGACGTTACGGTTCAGGCAAAGATACTGGAGCTTATTAACAATATCAAGAAGGAGCGCAACCTATCCGTTATATTTATAACTCACGATTTGGGCGTTGTAGCAAATATGGCGGACCGTGTGAATGTTATGTATGCGGGCAAGATAGTGGAAACGGGCACCAGCGAGGAGATATTCTTCGAACCTGCCCATCCGTACACATGGGCGCTGCTCAGCTCCATGCCGGATCTTCATACCAAGGAACGCCTTTTGGCGATTCCCGGTACGCCGCCAAACATGATATTCCCGCCCAAGGGCGATGCTTTTGCCGCCAGAAATCAGTTCGCCATGCGAATCGATTATGAGCAGGAGCCGCCTATGTTCAGAATAAGCGATACACATGCTGCGGCAACATGGCTGCTGCATCCCAAGGCCAAGGCAAACGGCATAGAGATGCCCGAAGTGCTTAGGGCCAGAATAGAAAGAATGAAAGGGAGTGGAGTGCAAAATGGCTGAAAACGAATATATTCTTGAAGTAAAAAACCTTTGTCAGCACTTCAGCTCCGGTCACGGCAAAAACAAAATGGTCGTCAAGGCTGTTGACGACGTAAGCTTTGCCGTGCGCAGGGCGGAAACCTTTGGCCTGGTGGGCGAATCCGGCTGCGGAAAAACCACAACGGGCCGCACCATAATCCGTCTGTATGATCCCACGGGCGGCGAGGTTCTGTTTGACGGCAGGAATATCTCCGGCAAGATGACAAAAGATTTGCGGAGCTATCTTACATCGAATATCTCCATGATATTCCAGGACCCCATAGAATCACTTAACCCAAAGATGACCATAGAGGAAATCGTGGGCGAAGGTCTTAAGGTGCGCGGACAGAAGGATCGCGATGAAATTCACCGTCAGGTGGTTGAGATGCTGGAAAAGGTTGGTCTTGTGGAAGAACACGCCACCCGCTATCCGCACGAATTTTCGGGTGGTCAGCGCCAGCGCATAGGCATAGCCCGCGCGATAATCACCAAACCCAAGCTTGTAATTGCAGACGAGCCTGTTTCCGCGCTGGACGTTTCCGTGCAGGCGCAGGTTATAAATCTGCTGAACGATTTGAAGGACGAGATGGGTCTCAGCATACTTTTCATAGCCCATAACCTTTCCGTTGTCAAGTATTTCTCCGACCGTATCGGCGTTATGTACTATGGCCATCTGGTTGAGGTTGCAAATGGCGACGACCTGTATAAGAACCCGCTGCATCCGTATACAAAGGCTTTGCTTTCCGCAATACCCGAACCCAATCCCATTACGGAGCGTACGCGCAAGCGCGTGGATTACGATCCTGAGAGGGACCATGATTATTCCGTTGAGAAGCCCTCGATGGTGGAGGTTGAGCCGGAGCACTTCGTATATTGCTCCCCGTCCGAGCTTGAAGCATACCGCAAGCAGCTCAAGGACTAAAACCAATATACGCATAAAAGCAGCATAACAGTAAAAGGCCGTTATCAATGCGATAAGCGGCCTTTTGTTCAGTATTAAGCTTGAATTATTAGCAGCCAATAACCGTTCGGCCTTTATACTTGGATACTGCACGTAGATTGAGTTTCTATGCCAGCGATTTGATATGCTCCTTTGCTTTTGCATAGTACTTTTGGAACCGCTCGGAGCCTGTCTCGTTGTACTTCACGCCAAGCATAATCCATTCGCAATACTCATAGAGCAGAAAATAATCCAGCGTCCTGCGGTAATCATTGTAATCGATGCCATTTTCTTTTAACAAATGCTCAAAGTAATATTCTATGGCATAGTCTTTGTCTGCCTGCGTCATATAGAAAAAGGCCGATTCGTCTTCTTCGCCGTGGGCGATAAGGCGGGCAAGTGATGTTGGATAGGGCAGTATTGCAGCATATTCCCAATCTATTATAGTTGCATGACCGTTTACACACAGTACATTAAACGGCAAAAGATCGTCATGGCATAGCGTCCGAGGGACGCTTGAATACAGCCTCAGATACTCTGCATAGGCATGCTCTAAATCCGCATCATTCAAATACTTGCCTCGGTTTTGCTGCCTCGGCAGGCTTGCCTCAAAAGTGAGATCGATAGCCTGACATTCACGTCTTTCCCAATACATATTCTGTAAATAAATCAAGGCGTCAAGAACCGCAGTCAGCGATTCGCGGTCGCATTTCCGCAGGTCGTGTCCTTCTATGTATTCCATAAGCAGAAATAACTCGCCGCAATAGTTAAGGCTTTTGTAAAGGTGCGGAACAGCGCGCTCGGCGGACGCCAAAAAAGTATTGTAAACAGACAGTTCTTGCTCGCTTGCCTTTTTCAGAACGTATGCGGTATTGCCGTCGTTTATTTTCCATACGGCGTAATCCGTGCCGTCCTCCGCGCTTTTGAACGGCGTTGCCTCAGCCTGTTCGCTGAGGCACATTTGTGCAAGTATTTCTTTTATGTTCATAATAGGCCCGTTCCTTCCTGCCGATGATTATCCTACATAAACTTATAATACCACATGCAGCTCTTCACGTCCATTTGACAATAAAAAAGCTGATAAATGTGAGGAGCACTGAGAACGACTGGTTATAGCGATGCTTTTACGGATGAGGATGACTTTTTCTTGACAACCTATCGGTCGGTAGGTATAATCTTAGCGGTATTATTTCATGCAGGAGGGCAGCAGAATGGTTGAGCAGGGCAGCACCAAGAAAGCGATTTTGGACAAGGCATTGGATTTATTCTCAGTGCAGGGATATGAAGCCACTTCCATTGCGCAGATAGCAAACGCGGTGGGCATACGTAAGGCATCCATGTACAGCCACTTTAAAAGCAAGCAGGAAATACTGGAGGCACTTGTGCGGCATAGCTTAGAGCAGTATGAAAAACGCTCCATATTTGCGCGGGCGAATTGGGACGATCCTGCCTTTACAAAGGATAAGCAGGACGTTACGCCGGACGCAGCGCTGCAGATGGTTATTGGACATGTGCGCTATATTTTGCATGACCCGCAAATAAGTAAATCCCGCAAAATGCTGACGATAGAGCAGTTCCAAAACGCTGAGCTGAGCGCGCTGCAAACAAAGCAAAATTATGCTGATGTGGTGCGCTATTTTACGGGGCTTGTGAAATTCCTGATTAAGAACGGGAGACTTGTTGATGACGATCCAGAGATAATGGCGGCGCAGCTATGCCTGCCCATATCGGTTTGGATAAACCTTTGCGACCGCGAGCCGGAACGCGAGGATGAAGTGGTTGGGCTGATAGAGCGGCATATAAGGCAGTTTTATAAGGTGTATGGCGTGCCTCGGGAAGATTGAGGGGGATAAATGCATGAAATACGGCTGGCTTGATGAATATTTGCTGGCGAAAAAAGGCGTTAGGAAGGACTTTAAAGCGGAGTGGAACTGGCTACGGTACATGGTTGACGATAAAATGTTTGCCGCGGTGTGCTACGATGATAATAACAACCAGCCGTTGGTATCAGGATTTGGATGTATGTAAGCAGGTGGACAATAGGGACAAGCCATACGATACGGAACTGCTGCACAGCATGTATGATTATCTCTGCGCACATGGCGATTGCTATTATATAGAATACAACGGTGTGCTGGTAGGGGATGTTTCCCTGCGGGACAGCGGGGAAATAGCCATTGTGATTTGCAAAGAATACCAGAACAAGCATATCGGCCGGCGCTGCGTTATTGATATGCTGAAGCTTGCAAAGGAAAAGGAAATGGCGAAGGTTACGGCAAATATCTATTCCTTTAATGCGCAAAGCCGCCGCATGTTCCTGTCAGTAGGATTTAGGCAGACTGATGAGGAATGGTATGAATATGTGCTTTGGGAAGCGGGAATAGAGGCCGATTGAGCGCGAGTTGCTTTTATTTTGACCGTTTGGCTACCGAACGACAGGTTGCTGCGGAATGAGGAGGATAATATGAAAAAACGCACGGCAAAGCGTGCTTTGAAGTGGATAGGCATAACGATAGGGGTATTGCTGATTATTATTGCCGCCGGAGCGGCGGTGATGTTCGGGCCGTTCGTAAAGGCTGCAAACAGCATAGAAAAACTTGAAGATGGGCTTTATGCAATGGAGTTTGCGGGGGACTACGGGTTTGATGATTTCCTTGCTAATGGCGGCGCCGCAAGCGACGGCGAAGTTGCGGAATATTTGGTTTCGTTCCTGTCGCATGGCTTTTACAAGGCGGATGGAAATGTGACGACTGGAAGTTTCGGCTGCTCCACGATATATACGCAGGATGAAAACGGCACTTACTTCTTTGGACGCAACTATGACTGGGCAGAATGTGAAACCATGATAGTGCATACCAAGCCCGAAAACGGATATGAGTCGGTATCTACCTGCTGCCTAGATTTTTTAGGTTTTGGCGATAAGTATGCGCCGGACGGATCGATGACGGAACGGATGCAGAGCATAGCGGCGATTTATGTTCCGCTGGACGGTATGAATGCCAAAGGGCTTGTTGTGGCCGACTTGACGGCGGGGGATGACGAGGAAACGTACCAGCGGACAGACAAGGTGAACCTGACCACCGCCACGGCCATTCGTCTGCTGCTGGATAAAGCGGCAGACGTGGACGAAGCCGTTGCGCTGCTGAAGCAGTATGACATGAATTCATCCATAGGCATTTCTCATCATCTGTCCATTGCGGATGCGCACGGCAAAAGCATTGTTGTGGAGTATGTTAACGGAGAAATGCTGGTTAGCGAAACAAAAGTGGTCACAAACCATTATCTTACCGACTGCGAAAAGAGGGGCGTTGGCTCGGCGCAGTCGCGTGAGCGGTACGATACCCTTGCGGCATATAGCGGGCCCGCTGGCGCGCCGCAGGTGCGGGACATGCTGGAGAGTGTAGCGCAGAAGAACTATCCCAAAACGGACGGCAGCTATGAAAAGACGATGTGGAGTATTGTATATTGTCCTGAGGGCCGCTGCGCGGACTTTTATTTTGCGGAGAGCTATGACCATGAATATAGGCTGATACTGCTGGGGAAAAACGGCATTAAGGATGGCAGGCAGTATAAGCTTCAAACAAAGGACTTGTGTGCTCAGGCGCGGGAGGCGGGCATAGACCATAAGCCCGCGCGGGAATAGACGGTGAAGTCGCTTGCAAAAGGCTGCCGATTACGGCGATAAGTGTGTTGAGGTATTATAATACAGGAGGAGATAAAATGAAAATGTTATATGAGAAAAACGAGCTGACATTTGCAATTGTATGGATAGTTATTTATTGTGTTTTGCAGTCCCTGGCGAATCAGCTGAACGAAATAATAGGAATTGAATACTCCGCAAGCGCAGTTTTCTGCATATTGCAGACGATCGTTCTTCTCGGCTTTATACGAAAGAACGGATTGCAGAAGCGCTATGGGCTTTGCAGATCGCAGGTTCCTGCATGGCGGTTCCTTTACTATGTGCCGCTTTGGGTATTGGCGTCGGGAAATCTTTGGAACGGTTTTGCCGTAAACTATTCGCCGACAGAAACGGTTTGCCGCATCGTGTGCATGCTCTGCGTTGGATTTCTGGAGGAAGTGATATTCAGGGGGCTTCTGTTTGCTTCTATTGCAAAGGATAATGTGAAATCCGCAATAATTATTTCAAGCGTAACTTTCGGCATAGGGCACATTATCAACCTTTTCAACGGCAGCGGCATGGGCTTGGTAAGCAATCTGTGCCAGATTGTATTTGCGGTTGCAGTAGGCTTTATGCTTGTAACTATTTTTTATCGTGGCGGAAGCATGCTTCCCTGCATCATCGTTCACTCTGCTATTAACACTCTTGGTACGTTTGCTAATGATGCTGATGTCGCCATGCAAGGGCAGCTGATCCATATAGCCGTTCTGATAGCCATAACAGTCGCATATACGCTGATTCTTATAAAAACGCTTCCAAAGAAGCAATTGGCAAATGCTGCGGAGAACAAGTGAAGCACCGTGAAAGAAGCTAAGGTTGTTCGGAATCCGATAAATACTTTCAGAATGACCAAGAAATTGATTTGATTAAAGAAAGGAACGAAATACAAATGGAACACACAAACTTTGAAATAGTCCGCGCACAGGCGGAGGATGCGGCTGCGCTGCTGGATTATCTGAAAATAGTGGGTGGGGAGACGGACAATCTCAGCTTCGGCGCGGAGGGCGTGCCGCTTGATGTTGAAGCAGAGAAAGCGTATCTTGGTGTGCAGGCGCAGTCGCAAGACAATATTCAGCTGCTTGCCAAGGCGAACGGGGAGATAATAGGCACCGCCAGTCTTAACCGCAAGCAAAGACGCATGGGACACCGCGCGGAGTTCGGGATAAGCCTGAAAAAGGCATGGTGGGGTTGCGGCGCTGCGTTCGCCCTTATGGAGCGCATACTTGCTTTTGCAAGGGAAAACGGAGTGGAACAGGTCAATCTTGAGGTGCGCAGCGATAATAAGCGCGCCATAGCGCTGTATGAAAGGTTCGGCTTTCGTAAGCTATGCACATTTCCGGGCTTTTTCAAAATTAATGGTGAACTGATAGATTTTGACTTCATGAATCTATCCATTTGCCCCGGCGAAAACGAAATACACTAAATGCGGCGTAAGGAGGGATATATATGAACAAACTGATTGGCTGCTGCGGGCTGGACTGCGAAAAGTGCGACGCCAGAATAGCAACGATAGCAAACGACAATGCCTTGCGCGAAAAAACCGCCGCCCTGTGGACAAAGCTGAACGGCGTAATGATAACGCCTGAAATGATAAACTGCACCGGCTGCCGCATAGAGGGCGCAAAAACGCCGTTCTGCGACAAGTTATGCCCAGTACATAACTGCGTTAGGGAGAAGGGAATGGATACCTGCGCCGATTGCCCGGAGATGGACGGATGCAGCACACTTGGGCACATTGCCGCAAACAATCCGGCGGTGCTTGAAAGGCTAAAGCGGCTTCATGAGTCGAAATAAAGAGGATATAACCATGTCAAAACGGGCGAGACAATATATAGGGATACTGGCGGCAGTTGTCGTGTATTATCTTGTTCACGAAGGGGCGCATCTTTTGTATGCGCTTTTCGCGGGCGTGTTTAAGCAAATCAACTTCATGGGCATAGGCGTGCAGATAGATGTTTATGCCGGGCGCATGAGCGAAGCGCAGCTTGGCGCATTCTGCCTTGCTGGTGCTGTGGCAACGTTCTGCGGCGGATATGCTTTGGTCGCACTTGCGGGCAAAATATGCTGCGCAAAGAGCAAACTGCTCCGCGCAACGCTTTACTATATAACGATTGCATTTTTACTGCTTGATCCGCTGTATCTCAGCATTCTCTGCGGCTTTTTCGGCGGCGGGGACATGAACGGCATAGATCTTCTTTGCCCGGAGTGGGCGGCAAGATGTCTTTTTGGCGTGCTGCTCATTGCAAACGTACTGGTGTTCTGGAAACGTGTGCTGCCGGTATATAAAAAGTCTTTTGCGGAGTGAACCCGCATTGACAAATGCGGCGGCGCTACGCTATCATAAAATTAAGCATCATACGACTGGCATAGCGAAAGAACAGGAGGGGACACGATGCCGCTGCAGATAGTAAGAAACGATATTACGAAAATGAACGTGGACGCCATTGTTAACGCCGCTAACACAACCCTGCTTGGCGGCGGGGGCGTTGACGGCTGCATACACCGCGCGGCTGGGCCGAAGCTGCTTAAAGAATGCATAACGCTGCACGGCTGCATGACGGGCAGCGCAAAGGTGACGCGCGGCTATGACCTTCCCTGTAAATATGTTATACATGCCGTTGGCCCGCGCTGGAAGGATGGAATGCACGGTGAGCGGGAGCAGCTTATATCCTGCTACAAAACCTCGCTTGCGCTGGCCAAAGAGCGCGGCTGCGCATCAGTTGCATTCCCGCTGATATCATCAGGAATATACGGCTATCCAAAGGATCAGGCGTTAAGGGTAGCGGTGGACACTATAAGCGAATTTCTGCTTGAAAACGACATGACGGTTTATATTGTCGTTTTCGATAAAAATGCGTACCAAATTGGTAATAAGCTCTTTGCGGACATCGCTGCTTATATAGACGATAAATACGTTGATGCGCATACGGATGATGCGGCGGAGCGCCTGCGCAGGCTGAGCATGCCCGAATTGAGCGAGCCCGTCTTTTCCATGCCGAAGATGGCGACAATGCCTGCCACGCTTGACGAAGCGCTGGGGCAAATGGACGAAAGCTTTTCCGAAATGCTGCTGCGCAAAATAGACGAACGCGGCATGACGGACGCGCAATGCTATAAGAAAGCGAACATAGACCGCAAGCTGTTTTCGAAGATACGTGCGGACAGGCTGTATAAGCCGTCAAAACCGACCGCGATAGCGTTTTGCATAGCGCTTGAACTTCCTCTTGATGAGATGCGTGAAATGCTCATGAAGGCCGGATTTGCCCTGTCACATTCAAATAAGTTCGATATAATAGTTGAATACTTTGTGGAGCGCGGCAACTACAACGTGTTTGAAATAAACGAAGCGCTGTTCGCGTTTGACCAAAGCCTGATAGGGGCGTAGTGGCAGAAAAGGAGTAAATATGATGACGAACTACAAGGCAAAAGACTATAGGGTATTTGAAATGTTCAGCGAACAATGGGCACTTGTTACGGCGGGAACCATGGAACGCTTCAATAGCTGCACATTGGGCTGGGGCAGCCTTGGCAACATATGGGGACACGACGGCAAAACATGCCCTATCGTAACGGTATATGTGCATCCTGCGCGCTATACGAGCGAGTTTCTTACCGAAAACGATACGTTCACCGTAAGCTTTTATCCGGAATCCTGCCGCAATGCGCTCCGCTATATGGGCTCGCATTCGGGCAGGGATGGCGATAAGGCTGCCGCGGCGGGGCTTACTCCTGCCGCAATGGGAAACAGCGTAACGTATGAGGAAGCGAATTTGACTTTCCTGTGTAAAAAGCTGTATCAGCACCAGTTTGCCAAGGAAAATATCGCGCCGGAGATACAGCAATATTATGCTTCCGCGCCAAAAGCGTTTCCGGATTTCAACGGCGGTTGGCAGCCGCATATTATGTTTATTGGAGAAATAATAGACGTGGACGATAAGCGATAGAAGCTATTTGTCGCCTGCCAAGCGACCATGCCAAACGAATATTGATGTAAGATATGACTGCAAGGTGAGGGAACGAACCGAGCAGCCATATTTTTTACGCGGAGGGAAAGAAAATGAAAAAGAACCTGACGGAGATAGTATTCATACTCGATCGCAGCGGCTCCATGAGCGGGCTGGAAGCGGATACGATAGGCGGCTTCAACTCAATGATAGAAAAGCAGAAGAAAGAGGCGGGGGAGGCGCTGATATCGACCGTGCTGTTCGATAACTTCAGCGAGGTAATTCACGATCGCATACCCGTTGGCCGCGTGGAGCCGATGACGGACAGGGAATACTATGTGCGCGGCTGCACGGCACTGCTGGACGCGATTGGCGGAGCGATACACCACATAGGCAACATACATAAGCACGCGCGGGAGGAGGACGTGCCGGAGCATACTCTGTTCGTAATAACTACGGACGGCATGGAGAACGCCACCCGCCGTTACGACAGCGAAACCGTGAAGAAGATGATAGAGCGGCAGAAGGCGAAATACAGCTGGGAGTTCCTGTTCTTGGGCGCGAACATAGACGCCGTTGAAACGGCAAGCCGCTTCGGCATAGGCGCGGACAGGGCCGTGAATTACCACAGCGACCATCAGGGAACGCAGCTGAACTACGAAGTGCTGAGCGAAGCCGTATCCACCGTGCGTTGCAGCGCAGCGCTCGGCACGGAGTGGAAAAAGCGCATAGATGAGGACTACAAAACAAGAAAGTACACGACAGATAAAAGGTGATGCCGACATCAGAGTAAATCAAAAGCCGGAAGCAATCGCTTCCGGCTTTAACTGGCTCCCCCTGTTGGACTCGAACCAACGACACTGCGGTTAACAGCCGCATGCTCTACCGACTGAGCTAAGGAGGAACGGAACGAGTGTTATTATAGCGCGTGATTCCGTATTTGGCAACCCCTTTTTTCAAAAAAGTTAAAATTTTTTTGAGGGGGTCGATTTATACAGACAAACAGGCACTTTTTTATAAATACAATATCCCGACATATGCTGCCGGGATATTGCCGCGCCCATTCGACCTTCCGCATTTTTTTGTTTGCGGCCTGTGAGCTTATGATACTATTTCCGCGGCCCTTAATCAAGCACTTCGCCAAAGGCGGTGCTTTTTCGGCAAAAATAGAGCAATTTAATGCTGCCGCCATTTAGGCAGTATGCCTATGGCCTTCAACGCATCGTATACCTTTGGATTGGGCAGCCCTATTACCGTGAAGTAGCAGCCGTCTATCTTTTCTACCAGCACCGTCGCCGGCCCCTGTATGCCGTATGCGCCGGCTTTGTCCATAGGCTCGCCTGTGGCTATATAGTCGCGTATTTCGTCCGGCTCGAGCGTTTTGAACGTGACTTCGGCCTTGTCATAGAATATGGTTTCCTTGTCACCGGCTATTATGGCAACGCCCGTGAACACGGTGTGCGTGCGGCCGCTGAGCATGGACAGTATGTGGGAAGCATCTTCTTCATCACGCGGTTTGCCCAAAATTTCGCCGTCAAGGTAAACTATTGTGTCGGAGCCGAGCACGCAGCAGCCCGGGTTTTCCTCCGCAACGGCTGCGGCCTTTATCCGCGCAAGGCGGCTTACGTATTCACCCGGCGCGCAATGGCTTATGTTTTCTTCGGCCCGGCTTGGCTTAACGGTAAAGTCATACCCCATAAGAGTAAGCATTTCCCTGCGCCGTGGGGAAGCGGATGCAAGTATAAGTTCCATCTTTTCCTCCTTTAATCGGATAGCTGCTGGAATCCAAGCCCGTATGCAGTGTCGTAGGGGCAAAGCAGCACAAGCGCGGATTTATCCACGCTGTATGCTATGCCGCGGATATGGCAGGCCTCCGCGCGGGAACAGGCGCACATGAGTATAGTCCGGTCGGAGCCCGAGAACATGCCTGTGCCCTTTATGCTCGTTACGCCGCGGCCTATGTTGTGCATTATTTCATCGGATATTTCCTTCGGCTTGCCGGTCACTATGAAAGTTACCTGACCTGTCATGAAGCCGGCGGTTATCTTGTCTATCACCGTGGTGCTTACGGCCGTCATAACTATGCCCTGCAGCACGGCGTCTATCCTGCCGAATACAATGCCGCCCAGCAGTATTACCGTGCCGTCAATGCATATGGATATGGTGCCGATGGAAAGATGGGGGAACTTTTTCCTAAGGCTCATTATAAGAAAATCCGTGCCGCCGGTGGAGGAGCCGCGCCAATATACCAGCGCAAGCCCCGCGCCGCTAAGCGCGCCCGCGAACAGCGCCGCCATGAGCGCATCGCCTTTATATACGGGCAGCAGCGGGAATACGAAGTCTATTATAACGGTGCTTATGACCATTGTCTTGATAGACTTGAAGAAAAACTTTTTGCCCAGCGTCCTTATGCATATTATAACTATCGGAATGTTCAGCACCAGCGTGCATATACCGATGGGCCACTGAGTAAAGTGGTTTATTATTATGGCTAGGCCGGATATGCCGCCCGGGGCGAACTCCGCCTGCGAGGCGAAGCTGTATATTCCCGCGGCGTAAAGAATGCCGCCTATTATATCGAACAGCAGATCCATCAAAATCTCTTTCAACTTTGCTTTTCTTTCAGCCGTCATATGTAAAATATCCTCCTTTGCGCGCCCGCTATTTTTGCGGACAACCGATTGTAACACCGCCTTTATGTCCTTGTCAAACTGACTATTTATGCAAATGCATAAAATAAATTATTTTTTGCTTGCAAAAGCTTGAACACCGTGCTAAAATACTATCTGTTTGAGTAAAAACGCACGCTACCGTCGTAAGGAGGTGTAATGCATGGGTAAGTACTGCGAAATATGCAAGAAGGGCGTTATGAGCGGTAATCTGGTAAGCCATTCCAACAGAAAGACCAGGACCACTTGGGCTCCCAACATTCAGACCGTTCACGCGGTGGTTAACGGCACTGTGCGCAAGGTGAATGTTTGCACTCGCTGCCTTCGTTCCGGCAAGGTTGAGCGCAGCTTCTAATAAAAGCGATTTCTGTGCATATGCGCGGCGTTCCTTCGGGGATGCCGCGTTTTCTTTATGCAAAATACCATTCTTTATCATAGCATATCAAATGCGCTTTGGGCAAATGCTATTGGTGAGCGAAAAGTGAAAGGGAGATTAAGAGATGAAGTTCAGCTACGACGAGAGCTATCTGCCTCTTAAAAAGAACCTGACCGGTACGCTTGCCGCGCAAGACAGCGCAGGGGAGGGCGATGCGGAGCATCAGCCCGGCGATGATACCCGCCGTGAGGAGCCGCTCCGTAGCTAAGCAAACAGGCATATAGCCCAAAACAACAAAAGGCCGCATATTTCTATGCGGTCTTTTGCTGTATAAGATTATTTAACCATCAATTCCCCGTTTACGCAGTCCACGGTGTAAACCGTACCGGGCTCGGGGTCGGATTCGATTATCTTGCGGGCAAGCAGCGTTTCAAGCTTGGACTGAAGCAGTCTCTTGAGCGGCCTTGCACCGTAATGCGGGTCGTATCCGGCATCGGCAATATAGTGCTTCGCGGCATCCGTAAGCTGCACGTCCAGCCTGCGCTCGGCAAGGCGACGGCGGATATCCTTGAGCATAAGCTCGGTTATGGCAAATATCTCCTGCTTATCAAGCGGCTTATAGAACACTATGTCGTCTATCCTGTTAAGGAACTCGGGGCGGAAGCTCTGCTTAAGCAGCGCGTTTACCTGATTGCGCGCTTCCTCGGTTATCTTGCCGTCCTTTATGCCGTCCAGTATGTACTGGCTGCCAAGGTTGCTGGTCATTACTATTACGGTATTCTTGAAGTCCACCGTGCGGCCCTGCGAATCGGTCATGCGGCCGTCATCAAGCACCTGCAGCAGCACATTGAAAACATCCGGGTGCGCCTTTTCAATCTCGTCGAACAGCACAACGCAGTAAGGCTTCCTGCGCACGGCCTCGGTAAGCTGACCGCCCTCATCATAGCCAACGTATCCCGGAGGAGCTCCTTTTAAAGTGGAAACAGTATGTGCCTCTTGGAACTCACTCATATTGATAGTTATAAGGTTATTCTCGGTTCCATAAAGTTGTTCGGCCAATGCTAAAGCTGTCTCTGTTTTCCCTACTCCAGACGGTCCTGCTAACATCAACACGGCGATCGGTCGCTTTGGATCCGCAAGGGCTGCTCGTGCTGTCATAAGACGTTTGGCAATCAAATCCATGGCATGTGCCTGTCCTATAACACGCTGTTGCAGATACTCAGATAAATGAAGAACAGATTTTATTTCATCTTTAACCATGCGTCCTAGAGGAATTCCGGTCCAATCCGAAATAACACTACTTACTGCCTGAGAATCCACCTCCGGCAATAACATTGGAGATTCTCCCTGTAAACTGTTCAGGTCATTTCTGGCTTGTTGTAGTTTTTTATCAAGTTCAATGTCAGTTTTCCCTTGATCCTCAACTTCCTGACGTCCTCTATTACGAAGGTCAAAATAATTCTTTGCCTGATTTTTTATCGACTCAAGTCTTGTTTTTAAGGTCTCATAATTAGACTGCTCTTCATCTATTTTTCTGGATATATTTTCAAGCTCTTCCGCATGCTTATATCCTTCTGCATCCTCTCGTTGCAGAATATCCCGTTCAAGATTCAACGCCTCAAGCTTCCGCCTTGAAAATTCCAGTGCTGCTGGTTCCGCACTTTGAGACAAGGCTACCTTTGCACATGCTGTATCTAAAATACTTACCCCTTTATCAGGAAGTTGCCGTGCTGGTATATAGCGTCTTGAGAGCTTTACCGTCGCCACCAATGCTTCATCAAGAACCCGGACTCCATGATGTTTTTCAAGCATACCGACCATACCACGCAACATTTGCACAGCTTTATCATCATCTGGCTCTTCAACTAAAATATTTTCAAAACGTCTTGTCAAAGCAGGATCTTTTTCAAAATACTTGGCATATTCCTGCACAGTAGTTGCCGCTATGCAACGTAATTGACCTCGAGCCAATGCCGGCTTTAAAAGATTGGCAGCATCGTTTTGTCCGGCACTACCGCCCGCGCCGATGAGACGATGAGCTTCGTCAATAAATAAAATTATCGGAGTATCCGAGTGTTGAACCTCTTCTATAACTTGTTTTAGACGATTTTCAAACTCTCCTTTCATTGATGCTCCAGCCTGTAACAAGCCGAGATCCAAGGATTTTAAGGACGTACCCTTAAGACAATCTGGAACATCTCCATCCGCTAATCGCTTGGCGAACCCCTCTACCACTGCAGTTTTTCCTACACCGGCCTCCCCAGTAAGAATTGGATTATTCTGACGTCGGCGCATCAAAATATTAACCATCTTCCGTATTTCTGCATCTCGTCCGACTATATTGTCGATCTTGCCTTCTTTAGCCTCCTGCGTAAGATCTATGGTATAAAGAGCAAGAGCCTCACCTTTTCCCATTGCAGGAGAAGAAAGCATTTGTCCTGCCTGTCCCGTTGCGGCGTCGTTTGCATTTACAGACACCCCACCTGCAGATTCTTTTGATGAGGCTGTAATTTCCTCAAATTTATCCTGCAGAAGATCTCCGTTGATCTTTAAAAATTCAGGACTGATATCGTTGAGGAGGCGGTTTAATTCTGGATCTTGTTTAATAGCAAGTAGCAAATAACCAGTTCTTATCAGCGACGATTTATATACTAAGGAAGCAGCCATCCAGCCGTCCTTTACCGCTTTTTCAATGGACGGAGCAAAATCGGATATGGAGCTGGCTCCACGCGGCAACATATCCAAAGCTTTTACCATATCCTTTGAAACACGAGCTTCGTCTATGTTGAAATATCTCAAGATCTCATGCAAATCACATTGATCTGCCATAAGGATCTGATTAATGAGGTGAACTAATTCAACATAAGGGTTTCCTCTGGTTTTACACAATACGGTCGCACTTTCCAAGGCTTTATACGCCGAGCTGTCTAATTTTCCGAATAGTTGAATACGTTTTAATTTCAACATTGGCTATTCTCCTCTTTCACTGCACCCTATACCGAGACGGGAAGCGTTAATGATCAGACGGCAATGTCCTTTCCGATCTAGATGTTTAAAGTAGCAACTACGTCCCAATGAAGCTCCCCCATTTAAGTTAATTCCGTCTAAGGAGCTTTTATTCAAAATAAATTCGATATCAAAATCCATGGGCTTTCGTAGATAAAAATTAACCAAATTTAAAATTTTTCTATATTTTTTTGTACCAGGTAGTAATTGCTCGCATTGTTTAAAATCTACGGGCCCAATTGTCAGAACAAATTTTTTAGTATTACTAAAAAAATGCGTTCCTATCTGCGTATTCTCTCCAAGAAGCGCCGTGCTTTTTTTTCCAAGTCTACATTGAAGCTCTCGGGGAATTAACTGACTGCTGAAAACTCTTTCCCTTACTTCAATATCAAATCCCAAATAAGATCTCAACAATAATTCCAGCCCCTTACTTCCGTATGTTCCGTACAATGCATATGAAGAAGCATGCTCAGCTAGAAACGGTGAAAGAGAAAACTCCCCGCAGGCATCCGCTCCGGACAGACTTCTCTGTACCGAACGTATTAAATCTTTCTTATCTAAATCAAAACTTAAAGCCGTATCATTTTGGACACATGCGCGATAATACAAAGATATAAAACGATGGTTGACTATGTCCAAAAATCTCTGCAACGCATAGTCATAATTATTTCGAGACTGCGAGATCACCAATCCTGTCAAATCATAAGACAAAGGTCCCTCAACACCGCATAAACCTAAAGGAAACACATCCATATGTGCTCCACCGGCTTGGCGTTCGGATAAAGAAGCAACGGTCTTACCGCAAGGATGTAAAGAGGGGCTCTGACCAAATCGCCAAAATTCTTCAACAACGGTATCAGCCCATCCTGTAGCCTCACTATTTTCCGAGAGTTTGTCGCAATTGCGGATCAATTCGATAAAATCAGTCCTTGCAGGATCCATTTTTAGGATCCTACGTATCAAATGCTGTCTTGATCCCATGTCGCAATTTCCCCTCTCTCAACACCCCTTATCTTAAATTTTATAGGTAAATTTATGGCACAGTAATCACTTATTAAGTTTTTCAGCATCACTCCGAATGCATAAACACCTACTCCGGTAAGTTCCTTTTCATCCAAGGTTACCGTCAACTCATAGCCCTGCTCATAGAAAACTTTTCCAAATTGAACAAACCTGAACATAGTTTTCTTAGTCTTAAACTCGTATAAAGCATTTTGCATAAGAGTTTTTTCATCAGCATTGCCTCCGTAAAAGGCACCTATCATTTGCCGTAGAACATTTTTTCCTATATTCGAATCTTGATATAGCAATGCCGAAACATTCATCATCACATATGACAATCCTATAAATCCGTCCGTATTACCGCGCATAAATACAGGAGAAGTTGGCCTTGTTAAAGGAAGTATCGACGTAGCTTTAATTTTTCCATCGCGATTTGAAAAAATTGAAATACTTTTACAAAACAACGGTAAATCGCCATTTGTAGCCCAACAGACGGCAGTAAATTCGCTCTCTTTTTCTTCATCATAGGAATGATATTGTTCACCCGCAAAGGATACAAAAACATCGGTTTTGGTATATGTACTGCGTTTTTTATAGAGGCCATTTAGTCTTTCGGCACGACGCAAGGCAAAAAGAACAGCCTCTTTTTCATTATCAATTTCAATGTTTGACGTGTAAAAAGGGCGCGCAACAGATTGTTGCTGATTGGATGCATTATAAATTTCAACTTTATCTACAGAATAAATTTCATAATCCAAGGGCGAAGTATGGCTAAGCTCACACAAGCTCTCATGTCTGCATTTAATGGGCGTTCTGTCGGCTCGCCTTTCAAATATGTTTACCAGGGCTATGCAATTTAAAAGAATACTGTCAGGACGCAAATTTCTGGTAAATCGTACTTGTCTGTCAAATGCGATAATTAACTTTACATTATCACGTCCGAATGCTGCTAGGGCCTTACCCAACCCTTTCATGACAACGAAATGCGAAAGAAAAGGGTAATTAAAAAAAAGCTGCATTGCGCTGATCCCGGGTAGTATGTGCAATGCTTTCCTAAAAACATTCTCCTCTGATGTTGCGGATCTTATACAGGATGAAAAACCGTCCAAGACAAATAACTCTTCTCCTGATTTCAAGTAAGCCTTTACCATGCCCTGTTCCAGAGCTTCCGCCAAAGAGGAATTATCTGAATCAGGCATATTAAGAAAAAAACACAGATCATCGGGCATTTGACCCTTAAATCTATCTGGAGAAGCAAAATTTATATCAACACAAATTCCGGACTTAATAGATAGCCCCGCAAGCTCTTGATCGGTTAATTCATTTGCAAGCGAAAGTACATAATTAACGTTGGTTACCTTGGCGTCTATAAGATTTTCATTCCATACAGATGAAAATCTAACATTATTTGTTGATGCCGTTGCCGACGTCTCAAATATTTCTCCGGCCGTGAAATTAAGCGTTTTATACCCAAGGTTTGACAAATCAACTGATACAACAGTTGCAGAAGGAATTGGCACACACATACTTGGGCTTAATCTTTGCAATAAAGATTGCAAAAATAGCGGGTAGCCGTCATCAAATTTCTTTTCGACTTTAGCAGCAAGGAAGGCTACTCCCTCTAACATACGTTCTATAAACGGATCTTGAGTCTGTTGTGCAGAGATATTTAAACGAGATGCAATTTTCGGGTATTGCATTGCGAACTCTCCACTCAATTCTCTAATATGTTCGAGATTTGCTCTGTAATACTCAAGAAAAGAGCTTTTCATGATTTATCCCCGAGTTTTCGATAAAGAAGGGATCCCTGTTTCAAGATCCAATCTGTAAGTGCACTGATATTCTTCTTCAAACGGCTGAACACAGATACGCCCCGAGATCTCCATAATTAGAAGACCTCGACGACCTTCATCAACGGCTTTGATAGAAATATTAACCGTTTCCGGAGATAATCTGGGCTCAAAATGAATCAACTGATCATGAATCTGTTTTTTTATTCTATTTATAGTGGCCTCAGTGTGTTGACATCCGCAAAAATCATCTATACCCATTCCTATCACCGAAAACCCTATTTCCGGATCATCGTTAAGCTCTTTAAGTGAAGGACGAGAACGTGAATTCAAAATTGACTCAATATTGAATGAAATTTCCTTTTTTAATTGCTCTATTTCTGACAAAGGTGCTAAAGGAACGGTTCCGCTCAGTAACCGTGGCAGAACCCCCGGAATAAAGTCTTGTTTACCCTTCATTATTTTTTAATCATCCGCTAAACCTCAGACAAAAAAGGCGCCCGCTGAGGACGCCGTTTCAGTGATGATCAATACTATTTAAGCATTTTCAACCTGATTAAAGGACGCCTCAACAGCTCCGTCCTTTGTATTATCAGGTTTTATGGCAGTTACCTTCCAGGGGATCTTTCCGGGTACCATTTCGACAATCTCAATAGGAATATAAACACCGTCTACACCAGCATAAGTATCGATCAGAGGAGCGGAAGATCCGTTCACTACTGATTTAACCTGAGTTTTGGCGATCTTTACGTTCTCCATGGTTACCTCGTAAACGGGCACCTGTGCCCCAGCTACGGCACGACAAACCATAAACTGCACCTTAGCAACCTTTTGACCAGACATGCAGAACTGCTGAAGTTTAGGAGTTGCCTTATCAACCAAATGTGTAAAGCTAAACGGCATGAACTGACCTCGTCCGGAAACATCGGTTGCTCTGCCAACCCCGACATTCTGAACGGAACCATGCTCAAAGGCTATAACCTCAATCCACTTGGCATGTGATTTATCGCTGGATTCACCATCAATTCCATCAATCTTAATAAAGAAATCAGAAGCCATAATATTTTCTCCTTTTCTACTTTAAGTATTATTTCGTCCCGCTCGGAACCTTTGTGGTCAACCTCAATGAGGTTGTAAGGCCTTCCAGCTGGTAATGCGGTCTTAAATAGAACTTCGCATTGTAGTAACCAGGTTGCCCCTCAACATCCTCAACAACAACTTTTGCTTCAGCTAGTGGATACTTAGCTTTTACCTCATCAGAAGCATTAGGGTCAGATGTTACGTAATTAGAAATCCAATCCGAAAGCCATTTTTCCATATCAGCTCTTTCTTTAAAGGATCCCACTTTGTCTCTTACTATACACTTTAAATAGTGAGCGAATCGAGATGTGGCAAATATATATGGCAATCTTGCAGACAACTTTGCGTTGGCGGTTGCATCTGGGTTATCATATTCGGTCGGCTTATTTACAGTTTGACCTCCCAAGAAAACAGCATAATCCGTGTTTTTCCAATAGCATAAAGGAAGGAAACCGTTATCAGACAACTCTGCCTCTCGACGATCTGTTATTGCAATTTCAGTCGGACATTTCATGGCTGTCCCACCATCATCTGTCGGAAATACATGCGTAGGAAGATTTTCCACCATACCGCCTGATTCAACGCCACGAATATGAGCACACCACCCATAATCAGCAAAAGAACGGTTTATATTAACTCCCATGGCATATGCCGCATTCATCCAAACATAGCGATTTGAATCTCCGGCTCCTGTATCTTCTTCAAAATCAAATGTTTCAACTGGGCAGGTAGTTGCTCCATAGGGAATACGACTCAACACGCGCGGTAATGTCAAAGCCACGTAACGACTGTCATCTGACTCTCTAAAGGAACGCCATCCTGCGTATTCAGGAGTCGCAAAAATCTTCGTCAAATCTCTTGGATTTGACAACTCCTGCCAAGATTCCAAATTTAATATTGAAGGATCTGCAGCTGCTATAAACGGAGCATGGGCTGCAGCCGCAATTTGTGAAATACCCTTTAATATCTCCAAATCTGGTGCCGATTGGTTGAAATAGTAATCACCAATAATGGCTCCGAAAGGTTCTCCTCCGGCACTTCCATACTCCTCCTCATACAGGTCCTTAAACAGAGGGCTTTGATCCCATGAAGAGCCACGGAATTTTTTAAAACTTTTTTGCAGTTCCTTCTTACTGACATTTAATACACGTATTTTCAGGGTGGAACTGGTCTCAGTATTATTTACCAGATAGTTCAAACCACGCCAAGCGCTTTCAAGCCCCTCGTAATCTTTATGGTGAATAATCTCATTTAATTGAGCCGATAATTTTTTATCCAACTCGGAGATAATCCCCTCAATGGTCTTTACTGCGTTATCACTGACTAAAGAGGCGTGTTCTAAAGCTTGGCCAACCAAAGTTCTTACAGCACCTTTAACAGCCTGATCCGCTTCCTCTGACTTAGGCTTGAACTCTTGATTTAAAAGCTTGTCAAAGTCTGACAGTTCCATAACGGATTCAGATTGAGAGGCATCCTGATGTTTTAATTCCTCAGCCATTTTTTACTCCTCTTCCTTATTATTTTGCTTATCCGCTTCATTTTCCTGTTTGACCTGAGTCGACAATGTCTTAAGCAAAGCAGGATCTTCTAGCAATTTGCTTATTAATTCTTCCGCCCCTGTCTTTCCGTCCATATAACTCAACAGGTTGGCCAGTTGCTTGCGTGCTTCAAGTAGTTGCTTAATCCCATCAACTTTTTCTGCAACTTTGTCCGGAGAAAAATCTTCCATGCTGTCAAATGTCAGGTCGACCGCAATGCTTCCTTCGCCGGTCAAGACATTTGGAACCTGAAAAGCAACACGAGGTTTTATGCTTTTCATACGATCGTCAAAATTCTCCGCATTAATTTCCATAAATTTGCGCTCCTCAACACGAGGAAGAGGTTCTGCCGGCTTACCGGAAAGATCCGACATAACCCCCATCACAAAAGGAAGATTTACTTTTTTTTCTGCTCCGTAAAGTTCAACGTCATACTCAACTTGAACTCTTGGCGCACGATTTTTTGCGATGAATTTTTGACTATTACTTGCCATACATAACCCCTTTGCTTTCAATTCTAATCAGCGGGCGGTAACACACCAAGCTGCTCTTTTACCCTTTCTAAAGAATTTTGATCTATTTCAGCCAAAATATCTACAAAATTCATGTTTGCCATACGTAAAGCACGATTTAATAAATAAGGAATAGGACTTGTCGGCTCCGTTCTGGTAAAAAAATCTGCACATTTAGATATCAGTAACAATGCATCATTTCTATTATCTATTACAACGGATTGAATATCGTTGACAACTGAAGAAGTACTTTTTTTCCTTTCAACTTCTGCATGCTCCTGAACATCACCATCAACACTAGCATTGCCTGTATCTTTTCCGTCGTTGGAGCTGGGAGTTATATAAGACTCATAGGTATCATAAAATTTCTTCAAATAATTAAGTTCTGTCTCCAATGCTTCAAAACTTATATACCCGTTCTGCTCAGTCTTTTCGTTAAAGACAAGCGCTATGTGTTTTAAAGTATCAAGAATATGTTCCGTCAGGTTCTTATTTTGTTGAAGCTCATCAAAATGAATATTACGTAACTGGGCCTGCATCAAAGTAGGATCAGAAACATTACCGCTGTCTAGGATGCCAAGTAATGTCAGATAATCTCTTAGAGTAAATGGTAATGAGTTTACTAATCTGACGCTACGAATGCGGTTCATAAATTCAATAGGATCGGAAAATGCACCTGTTTTCGGAGATAACATGGAAAGAGAATTTATTCGCTCAGTAGGATCGTTATCATCATCGGGGTCCAACTGCGGCCAAACCTCATCCCACATATTCGTTACCAGATAATCTATAAGTTCCAACCCCTGTGCTAAGCCTTCCAAACCGTTATTACAAAAATCCGCAACGGTAAAAAATGCAGCAACGCGAAGATCTCTAGTCTTATTCCATAATTCTTCACAATTTTTTTGAAGTTTTCGGAAATCAGCATCATGTCCTTCTATAACAGATTCACCCATTTCCTGCTGTGCTACAGGGACTGCTAAAGTCTCCATTTCCATATACAGAGACTCATATTCACAGTTTTTTCCGGATTTTCCGTCAGGCAATTCCGTTAACATAGATTGTAGATTTGCTAATGCCATGAACAAGCTCCTGAAACAAAAATCTACAGCACAGGAATACGTAAGACTTTTGTTTAAAAAAGTTATTTTATTATTCTTTCCTCAATCGCAGTTTAGCATTTAGTCCCCCGAAAAACGATGAAGAAGCATTCTGAGCAACGACTTTTTTAAATCTTGCAC
>ENA-ORPK01000687-ORPK01000687.1-human-gut-metagenome-genome-assembly--contig:-NODE-687-length-29903-cov-3.591430_pt1 | contig 29903 bp, 24 predicted proteins | sample MGYA00242139_ERZ509068 | MGnify/ENA primary metagenome ERZ509068 (study PRJEB26280, sample SAMEA2338687) | human gut metagenome | biome: human gut; feature: human-associated habitat; material: faeces... | reverse complement strand
TGACGGAAAGAGCTTTACAAGCGGTTATGATTCAAAGGGCAAAAGTGTAAAATATGTTGCTGCTCCCGAAATTTCAAAGCTTGAAAATGTAAACGGCGGTGTGAAAATCTCTTGGGGCAAAGTAAGCGGTGCGACTAAATACAGAGTTTACTACAAGGGCAGTAAAGGCTGGACAAAAATGGTTGATACAACTTCAACCTCATATACCGATAAGGATGTTTCATCCGGCAGAAATTACACTTATACTGTAAGATGTATTACATCAGACGCAAAGAAATTCACAAGCGGTTATAACCCGACAGGCAAGTCGGTAAAGTATGTAGCCACACCGAAAATTTCAAAACTTGAGGTCACATATGACGGTGTAAAGCTGACATGGAACAAGGTAGCAGGTGCAGAAAAATATCGTGTGTACTACAAGGACAGAAACGGTTGGACAAAGCTTGGCGACACAACGGGTACAACAATGCTTGATATGAATGTTGTTTCAAAGGAATTTGATTTAAGCATTGATGATATTTATTACACGGTTCGTTGTATCAGCAAGGACGCCAAGAGTTTTACAAGCGGCTACGATTCAAAGGGTAAGCCCATTGGCGATCATCAGGATTGTCCCGAAATTTACAGCATTGGTGCAGTAAACAACGGCGTTGAAATGCATTGGACGGGAGATGCGCCAAAGTTCCGTGTTTATATTAAAGAAAACGGTTCTTGGAAGAAGATAGCAGAAACTTATGACAACCATTATGTTCACAAGGGTGCAAAGTCCGGCAGTAACACTTATACGGTAAGAGGTGTTTCAAAAGACGGTAAAAAGTTTACTACGATGTTTAACCCAACCGGTGTAACATACAGATATAAGACATCCGATAAAACAAGGGACGCTTTTATCAATTATATGATGAATCATACTGATGAATGGATGCCAAGTTTGGGAAGTAATCACAATTTGTCAGGTGTTATGTTTTTGGATTTCGACTTTGACGGAGTTCCGGAACTTGTTGCACAAAAGTCTGATTCCAAAGAGTATGGTTTCCATTCCGTTGTTTACAAATTTGAAGACGGTAAGTTAAAAAGAGTGGGAAATGTTAACGACGGTTTTTCGATATACTATAATAAAACTGCCAAAAAGTATGAGGTTCACGACCTAAAGATATCTTTAAATGTAGATGACGGTTACTATTGGTCGGGTAATTCAATAATCACATACGACGGAGAGAATCTTTTTGCAAATATGTATTCGTCAAGAGGCGTAGTCGAAGAATCAAATAATATTTATTATAGATATTTTGACGGTAATGACAAAAATATTTCACGGGCAAAATATAACGAAATTAACCTTAAACAGTTTAATAATTGCGTGAATGCACATATGTTTACCGAATTTATTGCGACAGGTTATGGTGATACCAGCGCATGGGGTGAGAAAACTACCGCTGAGAATAAGCAGTCTTTGCTTGACGCTTATAATTCTTTCTCCTATGAGAAGTATTGATTATTTAAAAATTGATAAGTTTTAACTGCAAAAGGGTTCAGCCGTAAAAAGCTGAACCCTGATTTTTTATTGAAAGTTGAAAACGAAAAATTGAAATTTTTAGATGAGTGAGGAGCATTATTTGTCTGCCTTGATGAAAATTTATGTTTATGATAATATGTTTTGACACAATAAAAGCCGTGCTATAAAAATTCGAACACAACTACAATACTACGCTCGGGCATAATATGTTTTTTACATTGCAAACTGTCTACACGAATTGGGGACGGCGGCTCGCCGTGCGGGCGAGGTACTCGCAAAAAGGGTAGCTTGAAAATCAAGCTACCCTAAATTCGTACTATGTAATGCTCGGGTGACAGAAGTTTGAATACATCAAACTGTCTACACGAACTGTGTGCGAGACACTCGCATTAGTTGTTGATGAGCTTATCTTCGTCAGACCAGCTGTAGAGCTTTCTAACTTCCTTACCAAATACTTCGGCAGGAGCTTCGGCAGCGATCTTTCTCATAGCCTTGAAGTGAACCTGTGAACCGGCATCGCTCATGTCAAGGAGGAAGTCCTTAGCAAATGTACCGTCCTGAATGTCAGAAAGAACCTTTCTCATAGCCTTCTTAGTATCCTCTGTGATGATCTTTGGACCTGTGATGTAGTCACCGTACTCAGCTGTGTTAGAGATTGAATATCTCATGCCTGCAAAACCTGACTGATAGATAAGGTCAACGATGAGCTTCATCTCATGGATACACTCAAAGTAAGCATTTCTTGGGTCGTAACCGGCATCGCAAAGTGTTTCAAAACCTGCCTGCATAAGTGCGCAAACACCGCCGCAAAGAACAGCCTGTTCACCGAAGAGGTCTGTTTCTGTTTCTGTTCTGAATGTTGTTTCAAGAACGCCTGCTCTTGCACCGCCGATACCGAGTGCATATGCAAGACCAATATCCTGTGCATCGCCTGTTGCGTCCTGTTCAACTGCGATAAGGCATGGAACACCCTTGCCTGCCTGATATTCGCTTCTTACTGTGTGACCCGGACCCTTAGGAGCGATCATGATAACGTTAACGTCCTTAGGCGGAACGATGCAGCCGAAGTGAATGTTGAAACCGTGAGCGAAAGCAAGTGTCTTGCCTGCTGTAAGGTTTGGAGCGATTTCATTTTCATACATTTCAGCCTGCTTTTCATCAGGGATAAGGATCATGATAATGTCTGCAGCCTTTGCAGCGTCTGCAACGGACATTACCTTAAGACCCTGAGTTTCTGCCTTAGCGGCACTCTTTGAGCCTGCATAAAGACCGACAACAACGTTTACACCGCTGTCCTTGAGGTTAAGTGCGTGAGCGTGACCCTGTGAGCCGTAGCCGATGATAGCAACTGTTTTGCCGTCCAGTCTGCTTAAATCGCAGTCCTGCTGATAGAAGATCTTATTCATTGTAAACTCCTCCGTTTGTAATATTTTATGAGTTTTATATTCTGAAAGCCAAAAATGGCATCGGAAACTTATTTTCTGAGGGTGTCTGCACCCTTCTGGATAGCGATAACACCTGTGCGGACGATCTCCTTGATACCGTAAGGTCGGATAAGCTCTTCAAAACGCTGAAGATGAACTGTTGTATCGGAGATCTCTATTGTAAGTGTTGTCGTTGTCATATCGATTATCTTTGCACCCATTACCTCGCAGATAGTGAGTATCTCACTTCTCTGCTGCGGATTTGCGGCGATCTTTATTATCTGAAGTTCTCTTGAAAGAAGCTCGCTCGGTGCAAGTGTTTTTACTTTAATGGTATCAATAAGCTTGTTGAGCTGTTTTTCAAGCTGCTGGGCGGTATGTTCGTCACCGTCCGCAACGATAGTGATTCGTGACATTGCAGGGTCATCGGTCTCACCTACCGCAAGGCTGTCGATGTTAAAGCCTCTTCTTGAAAACAGACCCGATACTCTTGAAAGTACGCCTGCGTGGTTTTCCACAAGAACTGAAATAGTATGCTTCATTGGAATATTCTCCTTAAGAATTAAAGTGTGCTTTCGTTTTTGAAAACGTTGCATTCAAGCAGATAAGGCTTGTCCGAGCGGCAGAGATGTTCGATTGCAGCCTCAGCTTCAGCCATAGTGCTCACACGCTCCGCCTCAATGCCGTAAGCCTTTGCAAGAGCGACAAAATCAGGATTGCCCTCGGTAAGATGAACGGCTATCTGATGATCCCCGTAATTTTTAGTCTGAAGCTCACGAACCATACCAAGACGGTTGTTTCGCATAACGATTATTTTAACGGGCAGATGCTCCTGAACAATGGTAGCAAGCTCCATCATCTGCATCTGGAAAGAACCGTCGCCGCATATAGCGACTACCGACGATTCGGGGGAAGCCATCTGAGCTCCGACGGCACACGGGACGGAGTATCCCATAGTTCCCATACCGCCGCTTGTGAGCAGACGTCCCTTGCGTATGTCGAAGTTATTGCAGGTCCAGATCTGATTCTGACCTACATCGGCGACGCATACCGTGTTGTCGGGAAGTGCAGCGGAAAGCTTGCGGATAAACATTTTCGGGTTTACATAGCCCTCGGTCTCGTTTTCGGAAGGAACAGTGTTCTTGACCTCGTTGAGTTCAGCGAACCATTCTTTCCGTTCGGATCTGTCCATATACTTTGCAAGCTCTGAAAGTATGCTTTTGCAGTCGCCTACAAGAGGAATGTCCGTCGGAATATTTTTGCCTATTTCGGCAGGATCAATATCAATATGTATTATCTTTGTAGTTTCAGCAAGGAACTGCGGAGAGCGAACTGCTCTGTCACCTACTCTTGCACCGATAAGAAGCATAGTATCGCACTTCTGAACAGCAAGGTTAGCTGTCTTTACACCGTGCATACCGAGCATACCGAGGTAAAGAGGGTGCGACGAAGGGAAAAGACCAAGTCCCATCATAGTGGAAACCACAGGGATATTTGACTTTTCGGCAAGTGTGATAAGCTCCTGCTGTGCGTCGGAGGAAAAAACACCGCCGCCTGCACAGATAAGAGGACGTTCGGAGGACATAAGAGCCTCGCTCACACGTTTTATCTGCATAGCGTTTCCCTTTACGGTAGGTCTGTATGAACGGAGCTCCACAGTATCGGGATAGCTGAATTCTATCATAGTCTGCTGAATATCCACAGGCACATCAATAAGAACAGGACCTTTTCTTCCCGAGCCTGCAAGGTAGAAAGCCTCCTTGAAAATACGGGGAAGATCGGCAGCGTTCTTGATAAGGTAGCTGTATTTTACGAACGGTTCAGCCGCACCTGTTGTATCCACCTCCTGAAAAACGTCACAGCCGATCTGGTCGGTTGAGACCTGACCCGTGATACAAACAAGAGGGATACTGTCCGCATAGGCAGTGGCAATGGCGGTAAGAAGATTTGTAGCACCGGGACCCGATGTAGCAATGCATACGGCAGGCTTGTTGGTGATCCTTGCATAACCGCTTGCGGCATGACCCGCATTGGCTTCATGGCGGACAAGAACGTGATGTATATCTGATTTGGTAAGTTCATCATAGAAAGGACATATTGCAGCGCCGGGATAACCGTAGACGACCTTGACCCCCTCTTGTTCAAGACATTTTACCATAGCTTCGGCGGCTTTGATCATTTCAGTCATCCAATCACTCCAATACACATAAAATAGTACAGTAAATAAAACTGCTATACTTTATTATTATATAGTTCAAAGCGGATAAAGTCAATGCTTATTTTATGAAAACAATATTTTTCGGTATTTCGATTTTTTATAGAGGATATAACTTAGCTTATATATTGACATGTCTGACCCGAAATGCTTTACCGTTACTTTACAATTGCTTTGAGCTGTTTTTACATAATTGTGAATATTTAACTTGACTTTTTTGTTCAAATAAGATATAATATATGTGATAAAAATATTTCGAGGTAAAACTCCTTGAAGAAGAAGGTGTTTATTATGTGTAAAAATACAGATCCGATAATAATGGAAATGACAAACGATATAGTAAAGATGTGTTCGCCCTTTCAGGTGCTGCTCATATCAAAGAAAACCGATAAAAACGGTGCGCTGACATCATTTAAAATGTGCATAGTAGTGGCAGATTCCTATCAGGATCACCGTGAGCTTGAATCGGAGATACTGATAAATACGGACTGCCCCGTGCCATGCGATATAATCGTGTATAATATAACCGAGTGGAATGAGTGCGTCGATGACGACTGTACCTTTGCATACCGTGTCGACAGTGAAGGAGAAGTGCTGTATGAGCAGAAGTAGCAGTCACAGTACGGACAGCAAAAGATACTATGATTGGATATACCATGCTTATCAGGATATGCTTGCGGCAAAGCTGCTAATGAGCGACAACAGGCTGTATGGTCCTGCCGTGTTCCATTGTCAGCAGGCAATGGAAAAAGTGATAAAAGGCTATCTGCTTTATAAGACCCGTAAGCTTTTTGACGGACACAACGTAACATGGCTTTGCAAACAGGCTGCGCTCCTTGACGAAAGCTTCAGGCAGTGGATAGGAAAAACAACGCTCCTGAACCGTCTTTATATCGAAACAAGGTACCCTGCCGATATTCCGATGGATATTGACCGTGAGCTTGCGGAGGATATAATGACAGCGGCGGAGGAAATGTCCGAGTATGTCCGTGATGCAATAAAGTTTGACTTTAACAGCTATCATAAGCGTAAGAAATAAGTTTGGTGTTTTTATTATTTTTATTTGGGCGGCGGCACGTTACTATGCTTTATCGGCAGGTATGCGGTGCCGCCGCGTCGTTTCTTTTGCTGTATGCGTGAATTTTTGCGTAAAAGGTATTTACTTAATGAAGCTTATACATTATAATGGTATAAGAAAAGATAAACCCTTACCTTAACAATAACAATGAAAGGATATTTTATATGAATAACAAGAAAAAGAAGAGAATGACTGCCGTAAATTATATGCGTACGGCTATTTCCGTTTCAGCAGCAGTTGCAGTTATCCTTGCGGCACTCAGCTTTATAGTGTATAAGATAGTCAGCGCATACAATTACAACGAACGCTGGAAAGATTACGACGAATGCGGTTTGTCCTGATGATCGGAGAGCCTGATGTATATCTATAATGCGAAAATTTACCCAATGGACTCCGATGTTATCGAAAACGGATATGTAAAGGTCGAGAACGGCATTATCGCAGAGGTTTCTGCAGGTGTCCCCGAGCCTGTTTCCGAAAGCGATATAAATGCGGAGGGAATGTTTCTTTACCCAGGCTTTATCGACCCCCACTCCCATATAGGACTTATCGGCGAGGGACTTGGCTTTGAGGGCGAGGACGTCAACGAGGATACCGACCCTATAACACCACAGCTCCGTACTATCGACGGACTGTGCTTTACCGACGGCTATTTTAAGGACGCATATTCCTGTGGAGTTACAACAGCCGTTACGGGAGTAGGTTCATCAAATCCAATAGGCGGCGACTTCATTGCCGTAAAGACCTATGGAAGATGCGCAGATGAAATGCTTATCCGTGAAGTGGGGATAAAATTTGCCCTCGGCGAAAATCCGAAATCAACATTTTCCGATAAGGACAGCACTCCCGTTACAAGAATGGCTACCGCCGCACTTATCCGTGAAGCACTCTACAAAGCAAAGCGTTATATGCAGGATAAAGCTGAAGCCGAGGAAAACGGCGAGTCCGCTCCGGATTATGATATAAAATGCGAGGCACTTATTCCCCTGCTAAAGCATAAGCTTAAAGCGCATTTCCATTGCCACCGTGCAGACGATATAATGACCGCCGTGCGTATCGCAAAGGAGTTTGACCTTGATTATGTCCTTGTGCATTGCACAGAGGGATATATCATAGCGGATATTCTTGGTGAGGAGAAAGCCTGCGCCCTGACAGGTCCGATAATATGCGACAGAGGAAAGCCTGAGCTTTCAAAGCTTACAACGGAAAATGCAGGCATACTTTATAAAAACGGAGTAAAGGTCGCAATATGTACCGACCACCCCGAAATACCCGTGCAGTATCTTGCCGCAAGCGCAGCATACTGCGTAAAAGCAGGACTTCCCCGTGAAGAAGCAATAAGATCGCTTACAGTAAATCCTGCGCAGATTATCGGCATATATGACAAAGTAGGCTCAATAACCGTGGGAAAGGACGCAGATATGGTTCTTTTCAACGGCGATCCGCTTGAAATAATGACCGATGCGGTCATTACGATGATAAACGGAAGGATCGTCAGCAGAAAATAAAGAGGAGAATATCAGATGAGAGAAATAAACGTCAGCGAGATAGAAAACGCAGTCCGTGACCTTTGCATACAGGCTAATTTAAAGCTGCCCGACGCATTGGTCAGCTGCATAAAAAAAGCACCCGAAAAGGAAGAGTCCCCCACAGGCAAAGAGGTGCTTTGCGACCTGGTAAGAAATATAGACGCAGCAGCAGCGGAAACTATCCCTGTTTGTCAGGATACGGGTATGGCAGGTATTTTTCTTGATATAGGACAGGACGTTCATTTTGTCGGCGGTTCTCTCTATGAAGCGATAAACAAGGGAGTTTCAAGAGGCTATACCGAGGGCTATCTCCGCTGCTCAATAGTTTCCGACCCCCTTGAAAGGGTAAATACAGGCGATAATACCCCTGCCGTAATACATACAAAAATAGTTGACGGCGACAAGGTTTCTGTTTCAGTATGTCCAAAAGGCTTCGGCAGCGAAAATATGTCGAAAATGAAGATGTTTACACCGTCTGCAACAATTGAGGATATAGAGAATTTCGTTGTTGAGGTCGCCTCTGTTGCAGGAAGCAATCCGTGTCCGCCAATGGTAATAGGTGTAGGTATAGGCGGCGACTTTGAATACTGCGCATATCTTGCAAAGAAAGCACTGTGCCGTGACCTCAGCATAAAAAATGAAAAAGCACCGTATTCCGAAATGGAAAAGCGAATACTTGAAAAGGTAAATAAGCTTGGCATAGGTCCTCAGGGCTTCGGCGGCACAACAACTGCATTGAGTGTTGCCATTGAACAGGCTCCGACTCATATCGCAGGCTTGCCGGTAGCAGTAAATATCGGCTGCCACGTTACAAGACACGCACATAAGGAAATATAAATTTCAGATGTGACCTTTAAAATGAAAAATCAGGATCTATCATAAGATGATTCTGTTTTTTTATAGCATTGCATTTAATACTAATAACCATTTAACCTATGGATAAAATACGGAGGCTATAATACGCCCGCTCTGCATCAAACTCCCTTGAAAGGCGACAGCCTGTCTGCGGTCGTTTTCTTTGATTGGACGTATTCTATCCACCGTCTTTATCCATAGAACAAATGGTTATTAGTATTATCGTGACATTATAGGGGGTATACAAATGGACTTTTATTTAAAAGTTATCGGTTTGCTTGCAGGTATGCTCATAGCACTTGTGATCTCATCACTTATAGGCGGATTATTTTCATTGGCATTATTTAAAGCAATGGGTTATAATATAGGCTATATAAAATTTCTTTGGCTTTCCTCGGAGGTAAGGGAAGGTAAAAGATATTGGTATATTGGTACATTTTCGCCGGTTTTTCAAATATCACGCAGCAAGGAAAATGAAACCGAAAAGGAAGATATGACAACAGCAGCTGCATCATATGGCTTTAATACATTGATGTATATAGTGTGCAGCATTGTGATGTTATGGGCAGTCCTGCATAAAGAGATGATGCCTTCAATGGTAAAATGGCTTCTTATAGGTGCTGCGGCATATCTGATATTGTCATGGATATTAAGAACAGTCATATTTATAAAGGTGGTACCTAATGCAAAGAATTCGCTTTCTTATTATACAAGGCAGCAGCTTGAGAGTTTGAAAGCGGGTATTCCGCTTGATGAGCTTGTTCTTCCGCCGTACAAGGAGCTGAATTTGCCTGCAATAGGCAGCGAGATCGTCATTTATGATTGTGTAAGATTCATATATCTTGTGTGGACAAAGCAGTATGATAAGCTGAAAGAGGTCGTGTCTGAGCTTGAAAAGGAGCTTTATATCGGTGAAGGTAAAGCGTATGTAAAAGCATATACAGGCGGATATTATGACCTTATTTTTTATTATTCGTGCTTTGACAGATCGCCGTTCAATGCAAAATATTATTTTGATATAGTGGAAAAGGATCTTATCAACGACAGAGATGCGAATGGAAAGCGTGTGCTTGCTTTTTATTATTACTATAACTTTAATGATATACCGACAGCGGAAAAATATATCAGTGAGGCATATGATATGCTGCCGAATTTCAGTGTATATTTGCAGGAACGTGAATATGAACGAATGCTTCTGGATAAGATCAGCGAAACGATAAGCAAAGCCAAATCTAATGTTATAGTTTAAATTGTTAAAGATAAAATAAAAATTCCCGAAAGCTTTGAGCTTTCGGGAATTTTGTTATATCAGGAACAAAACCGTTCTGAAAAATTACTTGTTGAGTCTTTCTTCGAGCATATCGAGTTCCTTTTCGAGAGCAGCAGGGATCTTGCCGCCCTTAGCTGTGATGTCTTCGTTGTAGTATCTGTGCATTTCTGCAATTTCCTTCTTCCAAAGATCCTTATCAACAGCGAGGAGCTTGTCCATAACTTCAGGAGTTACTTCGTCTTCGATACCTTCAACATTGATGTCGCCCTTCTTAGGAACGTAGCCGATAGCTGTTTCTTCAGCATCGATCGTACCTTCACATCTCTTGATGATCCAGTCGAGAACTCTCATGTTGTCGCCGAAGCCCGGCCACATGAAGTTGCCGTTTTCGTCCTGCTTGAACCAGTTAACGTTGAAGATCTTAGGAGCCTTGTCGCCGAGCTTTTCGCCCATTTCGAGCCAGTGTGCCCAGTAGTCGCCTACATTGTAGCCGATGAATGGCTTCATAGCCATTGGGTCATGACGGAGAACACCGACAGCACCTGTTGCAGCAGCTGTTGTTTCGGAAGAAACAGCAGAACCAACGTATGTGCCGTGTGTCCAGTCGAATGACTGATATACGAGAGGAGTTGTTGATGCACGTCTGCCGCCGAAGATGATAGCGGATACAGGAACACCCTTAGGATTATCGAATTCAGGTGAGATGCATGGGCAGTTCTTGGCAGGAGCTGTGAATCTGGAGTTCGGATGAGCGAGCTTCTGCGGCTTGCCGTCAGGACCGATAACAGCTGTGTATTCCTTGCCGTTTACCTTAGCACCCTTCCACTCTGTTGCGTCCTCAGGCGGATTCTTGTCAAGACCTTCCCACCAAACTGTGTTATCAGCATTGTTGAGAGCAACGTTTGTGAAGATAGTGTTCTTCATTGTGGAAGCAAGAGCGTTGTAGTTAGACTTAGCGTTTGTACCCGGAGCAACGCCGAAGAAGCCATTTTCAGGGTTGATAGCATAAAGTCTGCCGTCTTCGCCCGGCTTCATCCAAGCAATATCATCGCCGACTGTGAATACTTCATAGCCGTCCTTCTTGTATCCCTCAGGCGGGATAAGCATTGCAAGGTTTGTTTTGCCGCAGGCAGATGGGAATGCAGCTGTGATGTACTTAACTTCGCCGTCAGGCTTTTTAACGCCGAGGATAAGCATATGTTCAGCCATCCAGCCTTCGTTCTTGCCCTGGAAGGAAGCGATACGGAGTGCGAAGCACTTCTTGCCGAGGAGAACGTTTCCGCCGTAAGCGGAGTTGATAGACCAGATAGTGTTGTCTTCAGGGAAGTGAACGATGTATCTCTTTTCAGGATCAACATCAGCCTTGGAGTGAAGACCTCTTACGAAGTCGTTGGAAGTATCGCCGAGGTTTTCAAATGCAGCCTTACCCATTCTTGTCATGATGTTCATGTTAAGAACAACGTAGATGGAGTCTGTAAGCTCAACGCCTACCTTAGCGAGTGAAGAGCCGATAGGACCCATTGAGTAAGGGATAACGTACATTGTTCTGCCCTTCATAACTCCGTCGTACATAGGAGTGAGCTTAGCGTACATTTCCTTAGGATCGCACCAGTTGTTTGTCGGGCCTGCATCTTCCTTATTTCTGCAGCAGATAAATGTTCTGTCTTCTACACGGGCAACGTCGTTGGGAAGAGTTCTGTGATAAAGACAACCCGGGAGCTTTTCCGGATTTAACTTATACATCTTATCTTTGTTGCCGTCAGGAAGTGAGCATACCTCTTCGGTAAGAGCATCAAGCTGTTCCTTAGAGCCGTCGATCCAAACTACCTTATCAGGCTTTGTGAGAGCAATCATTTCGTCAACCCATTTGTTGACATTTGGGTTCTTTGTAAGTGACATAATTGAGCAACTCCTTAATTAAATTTTAAAATCTGAATAAAGCTTTAGCGTATGGCGATAGATCCTTTACAGCGAACCGTACGGGATCCCCGTCAAGCCGATAAAAAAATATTCAAATTTACCACATATACTATTATACTAAATGCCCGTCAATAAGTCAATAGAAAAGCGGAATTTTTAATGGTAAAATACACAAAAACAGTCGGAAAAGGCTGTGTTATATCACATAAACTGGGAATTTACTTACAGCTGCGTTAAAAAATTAACAATTTGTTTTAAAAGCTCCTGCGGCGGAATATCTGTCAGTTTTTGCAATTGCCAAATGCGGTATATTTGCATTTCTGTCGCAAAGCTTGTGTGGTATCATAGTTTTTTTATTTTTATTTTAGCTGCCCTACTTTTGCTGTGTTCCAAAGATTTCGTTCTGCGCTTCGCTCTGTAACTTTGCAAGTAACCGATTTGCGTAATTATAAAATTGGCGCGGATACGGAAAATTTTGTTTATGATCTCCAAATTCTGACTAATTGTACGATTGCTTGCTATGCTCATAACTAACGTATGCAAAGAAAGATGTATTATTAATCTATAGGTATAATGTTGTGTAATAAAACTTGATTTAATTAAATCAAAGATAGGTAAAATTTAAGCGCTTTGACTGTTTTGCATAAAATTAAGCGGTAAAAATCTACGGTGTAAAGTATTACTGTCCGTTTAATTACACATAATAATATAATTTTCCATAAAATATTGAATTGTATTATTATGTATGCTAAACTAAAAGGTAATTAAATGCATTTATGTATTTAAAGGGAAAATAGTATTATTAGAATGAGGTGTAAGTTATGTTTGTTAACCCATGGGATGTTGCCTTGCATTGGTATATTATAGCACAACAAAATGATATGCCTGAACCTGAAGCGGCATTTAAATTTATTTCTTATTGGATGTCATTTAATTTTTTGTATTCAAAGGATAATGAAAATAATTCAGAAAAAAACAATATAATTAATTATATTATGCGCAATAAGGAAAAAATGATAAAATTTAATCCTATGGAAGCAAAAGAGATTGCCGTGCTTTTTGAAAGACCTGTGTTTTCAAGTAAAATTGAATATATGTATGATGGAAAAATTCGTATTGCTGATTTATCAAATAAACCTGAATATTACTTGAATTTTAAAACTGACATTTATTCCCCAAAGACTGATGAAGAAAAGTGTTCAAAAAAAAATATGCCCCCAAAGCGTCTGTTTAGTCCAGAAAATGAAATGAAAAACGCAATTGAGAATTATCAAAATCTAATGAAATATAGAAATAATTATAACGATAAAACAATCAAATATCTGATTCTTACGGTATACAAAATCAGATGTAATTTATTTCATGGCGAAAAAGAGCCACACCCCGAAGAAAAAGATAGAGATACACGGTTAGTAAAAGCGGCAGCATATATTATGGAAGGTTATATGAAGGAATTATTAAAAGAACCACTTAAAGATAGAAAGGATTCTAAAAGTATGGAAAACTTAATAAAAAGTGCAATTTCGGAGGAAAGATATAATATTGATAAACGTGTTGATACATGGGGTGGTGCTGATGTAGTTATTGTTCCTGAAATGAATTCTGAAATTGAAAAATGGCTTACATCAAGTTCAGCTCATGTTGCTGTAATATCTCCAAATGCATATGCCGTTATTTGGCTTATCGGTTTTTTGAAAAATAAAGTTAATGTTGATTATTTAAGTAAATATGATTACTATGCAAAAATAGCTAAAGCAGCAAATACTTATTCTGATAATGAAAATATTAAAGGTATGCTTAACTATATTTATGAAAATATAAAAGAATACATAAAGAAGTAAATTCACCCAATAAAAAGATAAAGGATAAGAGCAAGTGAGAGCAGGCTTACCGCAATGCTGATGAGAACGGCGGTCAGTCTTGCCGCATTGAAGCGTGAGCATTGTGCAGGCTGATCGTTTTCACGGGGAACAATCTTTCCCACCGCCGAACGTGCTTCAAGGTCGATGCGGGTCTGAGAAACTGTGCATTTGTCGGGGCGGACATAAAGTATCGCCTTTTCAAAATAATCATTTTCCATACCCGTGACCTCCACGACTCTGTGATTAACGCCTTTTATCATACCTTGACCTGTCCTTTCCCGATTGAAAGGAAAATGGAGTTTTCCCCATTTTCCACAGGTTTTCAACCGCCTTTTAACATAGACTTTTTCCAGTATTATAGGCATTTTTTCGGTTTCATATACTTATCGTAATAAAAAAGCGGCTAAAATAATGTGGAAAACTCGGTGGAAAAGAGGGAAAATTCAACATCAGGTGTGGAAAACTCGGTGGAAAGTGTGAAAAAGTGCGTAAATAAAGGATTTCGTTCTTCAGAGATCGGTGGAAAAACCTTTTACAAACAGTATATTGACATAATTTTCACGATGCTTTTCCACATCGTCATCTGTTTTTGTTGTAGGACTTGTTTTTCTGTTTTTTTGCGACGGAATAGCCGAATTCGCCGAGCTTTCTGCCCAAAGAGAAATATTCTCCGTGGGAATAAGCCATAAGACCTGCCTGCTGAAGATTTATCTTGCCCTTGCTGTCGATATAACGTTCATCTGCATTTATGGCAACAATATCGGCAATAAACATATCGTGGCTGCCGAGAGGGCATATTTCTTTTACCCTGCATTCCAGCGACAGCGGGCTTTCGCTTATTATCGGAGCGGAAACGGAGCTTGCGTCCTCAAGGTGCAGACCGCATTTAGCTGCCTTATCCATATCCTTGCCGCTTCTGACGCCGCAGAAGTCGGTCTCACGCACAAGCTTTGACGTTGTAAGGTTGATGACGAACTCGCCGCTCTCCTTGATGATCCCGTAGGAATGGCGTGACGGACGCACGGAAATATAGGTCATAGGCGGTCTTGTGTTGATAATGCCCGTCCAGGCGATAGTAAGGATATTTGCTTTTTCCTTTGTGCCGCAGGTCACCATAACCGCAGGCAGCGGCGACAGAAGTGTTCCCGGTGCAAGAATTTTTCTTCCCATAATTTATTACCTTTCTGCATAAAATGTAGTTTTGTGTTGTTCCTTTTTTCTTTTTTATTTAGGAAGCCGGCTTTTGCCTGTACAGCAGGCTGTAATTCACAAAAAGCCGGTACAGTGCGGACTGCTCCCAAGGGCATTGTACCGCAGCATATGTGTGACAAACGCAGCTTTATCTTGGGCGGCAAGCAATATTTCAGCCGCGGCGGCTTGCAAACAAAGGGTCACAGCAAATTAAATGCCGCCGCCAAAATAAAAAATAAAAACAAACAGGACGGATAGGAGAAAACCATATCCGTCCGTAAAAATTATTCGTCAGACTTTTTTTCGGCTGAAAGCTTTGCCGCAAGAATAGCCGTTTCGGTGAGAATGTTAAGCGGCTCTTCCTTTTTATTGCTTCTTTCGATGATCGCCTTTGCAGCGGCAGTGTCGGAGGTTATCTCGCAGAATTCGGGGAAACCCTCCTCCTTTTCCAGTGCCGCATAGCAGTCGCATACCCTTGAAAGCCGCACATAAAGCACCGCTCCCGCAAAGGCAAAAAGTGCGACCCACGCATTGAGCAGCGAGCCTGTGAAAATAGTGAAAAGCCCTGCCGCAAGATAGGTCAGATATGCCCAGATTATGCACTTTCCGTTCATCATATGAGCAAATATTGACGGTATGAACACCGCAACAGGTATGAGTATCAGAAACGGATTAATATTTTCCAGCAGTCCACGGTATTTCAGCGTATATATCATCTGAATAAGTGAGTAGATGAAAATAAACGCAATTACACCAAGGCAGAATATCCAGGAATAGACCCACGCTGTTTTGCGTATCTTGTCTATTTCAGCCATACAATCCTGCTTCTGGCTCATATTCATATTTGGTATCTCTTTCGGGTCGAGAGTGACCTCTTTAGAAAATTTGTCCATATCATACAACCCCTATGGTAATCATTCTTCTTCTGTCTGCGGATTTACAATATTTCCATTGAGATAATTGTCCCAGAGCCTGAGGGCATTTTCATAGTTCCTTTTGAATTTTTCCTGATTAACGCTGAGCGTTGTTCTCGGTACACGGAAGCCTATGAAAAGGTCGTCAGCCATATTTGTGTACTTTATATCCTCGGCAAAATTTGTGCCGCTCAGCATATAGCCGAGCTCTTCCGCATTTTCATCATCGGGATATATTGTACGCATATCGGCAAGTATGCCGTCTGTGATCTTAAGTGCCTCGCAGGTCTTTTCGTCTGCGATGATAACAATGGAATCGCCGCCCTGAAATTCGGAGATAAGCTTTGTCTGGTCGGAGGAGGAGTAATAAAGCTCTGCCTGACTTTTGGTTTCATCGGGTATTGCAGGGAGATAGCTTACACGGACGGATATGTGACCGTCGCCGTTGAAATCCTCGCAGTATTGCTCCAGAACGCTTTTTATCCGGTCTGTGCGGTAGGAAAATTCATCATCTGTTACAACTATCATTACCGCAACGTCAGGGTCTATCTTTGTCGCTATATCATAAATAAGGAATATGGCAATTGCGGCGATTATGGTTATGATAATAATATATGCTTTGTTGTGGTAGAAAAAGTTGCCTATTTTTTCTCCTGTGGTATAGACCTTTTCGGTTTTTTCTTCCTTTGGCAGCTCTTCCTCCGAAATAACGCCTGCTTTAAGCTTCATAAGCTCAATGCGTTCCTCGGCAAGCTTTTTGGCGTAAGCGTCACGCTCTGCACGTTCACGTTCTGCAAGCTGTTCAGCCTTGCGGCTTTCCTCTTCTATCTGCTGCCTGCGTTCACGCTCAGCTGCTTTTCTTACATTATCCACAACGGAATGTTTTTTTCCGTCATTCATATGGATAACGTCGTCATCATTTTGCGCAGATTCTTTTTTTTCGTTTTCCGACATAAATATAATATCCTTTCTTGCAGGACAGGTCACCTTGTTATAAAAAGACAGGGGTAACCCGAAATTTGTTACCCCTATTACAGATATTATAATTCTTTTTTGTCCTTTTGTCAATAAACCTTTTTTACAGGGCGGACATATTTCCAGAATCTTTCGCAGTCGTGATAGAAATAGAAAACTCTGCCCTGAGCGGTGTCGAGCTCATAGCCTGACTTTTGGTAATCAAACTCCTTCATTGCCTTTTCGATTTCAGCCTCAACGGTGCGGTTTTCCGTTTCAAAGTCAAAAGGTCCGTGCTCAAATACAATGTATTCACCCTCAGGGACGTCCATTATCTGCATCTGAGCAGGTATTTCACCGTTATAATCAGCAGGCAGACGAACTCCGTAGGCTTCCGTAAGAGGTATTCCCCAGCTGCATATCCTTCCCGTAGGTTCGTTTATATAAGCCATAAGCTGACCGCTTCCTGCGTTTGCTTCCTTTCCGCCAAGGTCGTCAAGCTTGCCTTTTATGCTGTCCAGCAGACCGCATACAGTGGCGCAGTCCTGACCCGGGATAAGGCTTTGCTTCTGCCAGAAATCAAAGTAGCCGATGCTTTCGTAATTTCTTATGTGCAGGAATTTGTGTGCGGGGATAGTTACAAAATAAGTTCTGACGTTTTCGGTGGATTTTGCCATACCTGTTCCTCCTATACCTAAAAGATAGCAGTCGAAAGGTCTGATAATAGTGCGAAGTACGACAGGCACGGGAGCTTTGCGGTATTCGTTTGGAGTAATGCCGTAAGCAGCCTTAAATGCACGGGTAAAAGCCTCGTGTGATGAAAATCCATAGTCGAGAGCAATGTCAAGAATACCTCTTTCGGTATCACGCAGCTCTTTGAGAGCGAATGCAAGCCGTCTGTTCCGCAGATAATCACGGAACTGCATACCCGAGATCTCACGGAATTTCCGTGAGAAATAAAACTCCGAGTACCCAAGCTTTTCCGAAAGCTTTGTGAGAGTAAGACCGTCATCGCTGTGATTTTTTATGCACAGATCTATCTCATCGATCATATTCTGAATATTTTTATGCCATTCGTACATTGCCGCAGCTCCTTCCGATGATCTGATTATATCTTATTTTGGAAAGGTATGCTTGATTTTAGTTGCTGTTTTTATGCAAAAATGGGCAACCCCGATTGGAATTGCCCATTGATTTTTATATGTTAATTATCAGTCAATTGACTTCATTGTGGGGAAGAGCAGAACATCTCTGATAGCGCTGCTGTTTGTGAGAAGCATAACAAGACGGTCAATACCGTAGCCGATACCGCCTGTCGGAGGCATACCGATCTCAAGCGCACGGAGGAAGTCCTCATCAATGCGGTTAGCTTCATCATCACCCTGCTTGAGGAGCTCTTCCTGAGCTTCAAATCTCTGACGCTGGTCAATAGGGTCGTTAAGCTCGGAGTAAGCGTTGCACATTTCACGTCCTGTTATGAAAAGCTCAAATCTTTCAACATAATCAGGGTTTGAAGGCTTTCTCTTTGTAAGAGGTGAGATCTCAACAGGGTGATCCATAATAAATGTAGGCTGAACAAGGTGCTCTTCAACATATTCTTCAAAGAACAGGTTGAGAATATCGCCTCTCTTGTGTCTTGCCTCATATTCAATATGACGTTCGTCAGCAAGCTTCTTGGCTTCTTCATCAGTCTTTACTTCAGAGAAATCAACGCCTGCATATTTCTTGACAGCGTCTATCATTGTAAGTCTTTCAAAAGGCTTGCCCAGGTCGATCATAAGGTCGCCGTAAGGAACGCAGGTAGTGCCGCATACCTCATTTGCAACATATCTGAACATATTCTCGGTAAGATCCATCATACCGTTGTAGTCTGTGTATGCCTGATAAAGCTCCATAAGAGTAAATTCAGGGTTATGTCTTGTATCAACGCCTTCGTTTCTGAAAACACGTCCGATCTCGTAAACTCTTTCAAGACCGCCGACAATAAGACGCTTGAGGTAAAGCTCAAGTGAGATACGGAGCTTTACATCTTCATCAAGAGCATTGTAGTGAGTTTCAAAAGGTCTTGCAGCAGCACCGCCGGCATTTGAAACCAGCATAGGTGTTTCAACCTCCATAAAGCCCTGATCGTCGAGGTAACGTCTGATAGTAGCGATTATCTTTGAACGCTTTTTAAAGGTTTCGGCAACATCAGGATTAACGATAAGATCAACATAACGCTGGCGGTAACGTGTATCCTGGTCTTTAAGACCGTGCCACTTTTCGGGAAGAGGAAGAAGTGACTTGGAAAGAAGAGTTATCTTCTGAGCGTGGATAGAGATCTCGCCCTTTCTTGTTCTGAAAACAAAGCCTTCAACGCCCACAATGTCACCGATGTCCCATTTCTTGAAATCAGCGAAAGCGTCTGCACCGATGTCGTTCATACGAACATATACCTGTATTCTGTCGGAAGAGTCACGGACATCGATAAAGTTTGCCTTGCCCATATCTCTCCAGCTCATAATTCTGCCTGCAATGCGTACATTCTGACGCTTTTCTTCAAGCTTAGCCTTTAAAGCTTCAGCGTCATCGCCTGCTTCAGCCATAGCTTCAGCTTCGGTCTTTTCATACTCAGCCTTGGCTTCGGCATTGTGGATAGTAACATCGTACTTCATAACTTCAAATGGATTTGCGTTGTTAGCTTTAAGCTCTTCAAGCTTTTCCATTCTTATCTTCTTTAAAATATTAATGTCCTGTTCGGTCTGTTCTTCTTCAGCCTCAGGGTTATTAACGATCTGATTTTCGTCTGCCATTGTAAAAATCCTTTCAAAATTACTTGCTGATGTTGAGGACCTTCATTCTGATGATGCCGATAGGTGCTTCAACTTCAAAAATATCTCCGACCTTTTTCTTCTGGATAGCGATACCGATAGGTGAATCTTCGGAGATCTTGTTGTTTTCAGGGTCAGCTTCTGTTGAACCTACGATCTGGAGTGTCATAGTTTCTTCAAGCTCAAGGTCTTCGACCTCAACAACTGAACCAACGCCTACTTCGTCATTTGTAAGCTCGGATTCGTCAACGACAACAGCGTTTGCGATAGTCTGTTCAAGCTCCTTGATGTGAGCTTCGAGGATACCCTGTTCATTTTTAGCTTCATCGTATTCAGCGTTTTCGGAAAGGTCGCCGAATCCACGGGCTTCTTTAAGCTTCTGAGCAACCTCGACACGTCTTTCGGTAATAAGATATTCAAGTTCCTTTTCAAGATTTTTTAAACCTTCTGCGGACATTCTGACTTTTTTAGCAGCCATTGAAATGCGCTCCTTTATTATAAATTTTTATTTACAAAAATACACTTAGGGCAAACCCGCTTTTTTGCAGACTTGCCCTTAACATTATACTGTATTTTTTTAGTATTGTCAATGATTTTTATGCTTTTCCCAAGATACATTAATGCCGTCCTTTATTCAACGTAATCAATAACGAAAACAAGGATCCTGTAAGGTGAATAGTAATCCGTCCAGCTTACATTGAGCTTTACATTATATTCAAGGCTGACCTTTTCAATGGAGCTTTTAAGGTAGTCACCGCCGTTTTCGGCAGAGTTTTTCATATTTCTTATAGTGGAGAGCATAAGATTGTTGGAGTCAAATTTTACCGTTGCGGTGCTGCTTCTTTGAGAAACAGCCTTGGCAAATGCCTTTTCAACAACTGAGTCTGTCTCGTCCTCCGACGAAATGTAGAGATTTTCTTTAAAGAAATAGTTTTCCTTTGTGCTGTACGCATGGGGAGGTTCATATCCGACGGTCCAGATAACGTGGTCATTTTCAATAACGCTGTCAGTGACCATAAAAAACTGATACATTACCATATCGGGATAAAGCTCTTCAAGGGGACCTTCAGGCTTATCCCATGTAACATCAATATGATACCAGTTGCCGTCCACCTTTACCATATTCCACATATGCGCAACATTAGTCATACCTGTTACTATCATATTTTCTATTCCTGCACGGTTGCAAAGGTATGAAAAGCTTTTGGCATAACCCTCGCAGAGGGCTTTCCCGTTGACAAGTGTGCCGTATATGGTGTTTGCAAACTTGTCCTCGGTGTCGCTTTTGCAGTTTTTTATAAGATAGTCGTGGAAATATTTCAGCTTGTCATAATCCGACATATCGTCTGTTATGCCTTCAAGGATTTTATCGGCTGCTGCTTCACTTGCACGGTTCATATTGCTCATTTCCGCAGCGGTGAAACGATAGGTATATTCAATTGAGAAGTGCTGAGTTTCAACGTCAAAATCGCCCATTTTTCTGTTGGAAACGTGACCGAAGCCAAGCTGCTCGATCCCCACAAGGTTGAGCAGCGTATTATAAATATCGGAATCAGCCATCATAGGAACGGAGCTTTCGCAGTTTGCAACGCTTTTTACAAGCGAGTTGTATATCACAAGCTGTTCGCTGTCGAGATAGCGGCTTGCATACTGAGTCACCATTCCGTCGGGAATGTATACAGCTTCTTCACGTTCCTGATCGTCATAATTTGAGATATGGACCGAAGTTCCGTCGGAGATCATATTGTAGCTTTCATCTGTAGGCTCATCATCAGAGCTGTTTTTGGAACAGCCGCAGAGAAAAATGCTGCCAAAGAGAGCTAATGCCGACAACAGCAGCAAAGGTATATGTTTTCGCAAAATCAGATACCTCCCGAGCAGGATTTTATGCCCGAATTGAAACATTTACAAAGCCGTCAAATTCGCTTTGTGCGGCATTGCATCAGATCAATCAAGATAGGAAAGGAAGAATTTTATTACCCTTGTGGATCTGTCCTGATTATAAACTATTGATTCACGGTTATATTTATTTTTGCACTTGCTGTAAACATTGTCAAGTATCGTCAGAGCTTCCGACTGGTTAAAGAATTTGTTTACGACCTCGTCGAAAACTTCGTCAGATGTGCAGCGGAACTGTATAGTAGTTTCTCCCTTTGATGTCGCATTTATAACACACTCTTCGAGAAGCTTTCTTGCATTTTCCATGCTGTCAGCTGAAAGTCCGTAGTAGTTATAGTAGTCGTATTTTTTTGCTGTTGCGGCAGGGTAGGAATATTCCTGCTCATAAACAGTACGGGTCTTGCTTATAGTTTCGTCATCAACACAGAAATAATCGTATCTGATGTAAGGCGTTGCCGCATTTTTTACAAAGCCTGAGGTAACGTCGATATGATACCATTCTCCGCCTATCTTTACCATATTCCACATATGCGGTATCTCTTCCGCATCGCCTGTTATGGTAAGCGACTGGATACCCACCTTGTCGCAAAGATAGCTGAAGGCCTTTGCATAGCCGCCGCATACCGCTTTTCCGTCAACAAGGCAGCCGTAAATATCACGGCAGTTTGCTCCGCTTTCGTCATAAACGCAGCCGCTTACAAGACTGTCAAAGAAAAGCTTTATTATCTCATATTCGGTCATTTCTTCGGTTATCTGACCGATTATCTTATCTGTTGCGGCATCGATCTTTTTCTGCATAGTATTTATCTCGTCCTGAGTGTATGTGTAGCAGAGGACAGCGGAAACGAGAGTTTTGGTGCGGACGTTGTTTGTGTATTTCATCTGGGTGTCAATGTAGTAGACGGAATACTCATTGCTGTATATCATCTGATATACCTTGCAGTAATCATCGGCGGTAACAGTCATAGATTCGGGGAAGGTTATTTTTGTTTCGTGCTTTTGTATAGCTTTTATGATAAGGTCGTAAAGATTTCTCTGGGTAGTGTTTAATGTGCTGTAGCAATAGGGTCTGCTGATAGGGTCGTTAAAAATGTAAGGCTTATCTGAGCTGCTTTCTGAGTTTTTTGAAAGGGAAAGCGTACCCGATACTTCTTCGGCTGATGATGAAATTTCAGATGAAGCTTCGGATATTGAGCTTTCACCGGCTGTTGTGCTTGCGGTGTAAACTGATGTTGGCGCAGCAGTCGTTACAGATGAAACAGATGATGGCGAGGTAGATGTAAATTCGGACACGGGAACTTCCGAAACTCCCGCAACCGAACCACGCATAGAGGTTTCTTCATATTCGTCAGGCTCAGTTGAAATTGAAGTGGCAAGCTCCGTGTTTTTTTCTGTTGAAACAGTAGTGGTTGTTTCGGGCATTTCAATTGAAATAGGCGGATTTGTGTCCTCTGTGATGACCTGAACTGTGTCGGTCGTAGCTTTTGTAACAGCAGAAGGAAGCGTGTCCTCCCAGTCCGCCTCAGTTTCGCTGCGGCAGCCTGAAAGCACGGTACAGATCATTAATGCAGTTAAAAAAGCAGCAATTAAGCGGTGTTTTTTCTTTTTCATCATCTTACTACCCTTCGGAGATCAGTTGTCATTTTCATAAATGAGTGATATATGTATTATGTACATACTGTCGTTTACATTTTTGTGAGCAGATTTGATTTTTAAGCCATATTGACCGTTAAGTTTTTCAATGACGTCCTTAAATTCGCCATTGTCAAAAAGCCGTTGATTTGCCTCATTATAAGCGTCGGGATTGCCGAAGCGTATTTCAGCCTCACGCTGACCGGAAAGTCCGAGATCGTGTATCTGCTCCGAAAGCGAAGCGATACCGTCATCTGCAGTTGAGAAATACAGTCCTTCCTTAATAAAATAATTATCATCGGAAGCTGTGCAGGGCAGCGGAGTAAAAAGACTTTCATCGGGGAAATGAGTTATTCCGACAATTTCCGGATCGGGAACAAAAAGATAATCATGACGGATATAATCGGGATTTTCGTATTTCAGCCTTGGGTCGTCCCATGTGCAGTCAGCGTTGTACCATTCACCGTCGACAAGGATTTTATTCCATGCATGGGAATTTCCGTCCTTGTCCGTGCCTGTTATAACGTAATTTTTTATTCCCGCAGCGTCGCACAGGTAGGACATTGCAAAAGCATAGCCCTCACATTGAGCCTTTTTATCAACAAAAACTCCGTAAGCGTTGTTGACATAATCTCCGTCCTTTGAAAAGCTGCAGCTTTTTACAATAGTATCGTGAAAAAGCTTTACTGCTTCATATTCGGAACAGTTATCGGGCAGCGAACCGATTATATTTCCTGCAATAATGTCAAGCTCCGCACGCATTTCGGCGGTCTTTGCCGAATCATAGCGGTAAAAAAGACTTATGGCATTATTTTCATCAGGGGAGTAAAAAATACTGTCAAGCTGAAAAATACGGCTTTCCTGGGTGTAAACAAGGGTAAAAATTTTTTTGATCTTATCTCTGTCAAAATCGGCAGGAAAAACCGCTGAGGGCTCAAAGCTCCTGACCGCTTCCAACAGCATATTATAAGCAGCCTGCTCGGATTCATCAAGGGTCGAAAAAACATAGTCGGCTGTATCGGACTGATTTTCCGCACTTTCGGAAGATGCAGCTTCCGATACGGACGGCAGAATATATACCGCAGAAGATGAAGCATCATCGGCAGGCTGCTCTTCGTTTACAGCCGTACAGCCTGCCATGAAGCCTGAGCAGGTGAGCAGCACCGCAGCAAGCAGTGCTTTTGCACCGTATGGGGATAAATTTTTCATCAGTTGTATTTAACGTCCAGTTCGATAAGAAGCATATTGTCATTGCAGTTGTCTGCAAGACCCTTTACGTTTGAATACTTATCCTTTACATAGGACTGGTAATCCTTAAGGCGTGATTTCATAGTGTCATAAACGCTCTGTGAATCTACCATTATTTCAGCAACTGTAAGACCTGAAGAAGCTGCATCGTCAAGAGCCTTTTTAAGAGCTGTTTCAGCTGAATCAATGTCGCTGTAAACAAGACCGTTCTTAACAAAGTAGTTCTGTGCGGTAGCAGTAGCGGCAGGAGGAGTAAAGTATGAGTATGATTCGCCTGAGCTGAGAACCTTTTTGTTGATGTTGAAGTGTGTCTTTTCGTTTATCCATTCATCAGGAACGAGGAAGTAGTTGTATCTGATGTATGTAGTGATAGGAGTTGAAAGTATCGGGTCGTCCCAGGTAGCGTCGAGGTTGTACCATTCGCCGTCGACCTTTACCTTGTTCCATGCGTGGGACTGATCCTTGTCGTTTGTACCTGTGATTACCATACATTCGATTCCGACCTTGTCGCAGAGATACTGCATAGCCTTTGCATAGCCTACGCACTGAACATCGCCCTGAGTATCGCTGCCGTGACCGAAAGCATTGTAGATAGATGAGTTGTATGAAGCAACATCTTCACCGTGACCGAATGTAGAGTTAAGAACGAGGTAATCGTGGAAAATTTTGAGCTGGTCGTATGTTGACTTGCCTGAAGCTTCTGAAATGAGCTTGTCAACAGTCTTGTCTATTTCAGCCTGCATAGCTTCGATCTTGGCTGTATCGGATTCGTTGAAGTATATCTTGCCGACCTTAGCCTTAGTGTTGAGCCAGAAAAGCTGGGGTTCCTGATTGTATACCATACCGAAGACCTTTGACCATTTTTCAATGCTTACATTTTCTGTGTTTCTTATCTTGAAACGCATACTTGAAGCAGCACCGACGATAGCGTCATAAAGAGCCTTTTCATCATCATCAAGTGACTGATAAGCGTACTTTGTTGAGCTTTCGATAGAAGGCTTAACGATAGCGGTAGGTTCTGTGTAGGTTGCAGTCATCATCTGTTCGATCTCTTCCTCGGAAAGAGTTTCGGAAGGGACCTGTGTTTCAATTCCGACAGGTTCGGTAAGAACATCACCGTTCACACCTGTTGCTGCCTCGCCGTTTTCATCGGTAACTACCTGAGTTTCAACAGTAGTTACGGAAGTTGTTTCGCCGCCTTCAGCATCGGCAGACGTTATAATGTTTGGAGTAAGCTCTGCATCGGAAGTATCATCATTGCTTCCGCAGCCTGCTGCAAGAACTGACACAGAAAGACAGAATGCAAGCATAAGGCTGATTTTCTTTTTGTTTGCCATATTAATATCATCCTTTCGGCACTTTTCATAAAGTGCTGTGTGCATAAAGTTGATACGGGCAGAAAAATATTTCCGCCCGCTTTAATTTTTTTGCTTATGTGTATTGATCAGTTGCCCTCATAGAAAATGTTGTACTAAACAACGTAAACCCCTTCGTTGTCCTTTCTCTGTCTTGCAAGCTTAACAACGCTGCCGCTCTGTTCCTTAGCGTATTTCTGGAATGCCTTAGCGTTAGAGTCGGAGAGAAGCTTGTCGAATATGTCATAAGAAGTTACACGGATCTCGGCAACATTCTTGCCTGCCTTGATAGCAGCGTCAAATTCGGCATACATAGCCTTTTCAGCCGAAGCATAATCGCCGTATTCCTTGTTGTAAGCCTTGTAGTAGTTGCAGGCTGTCTTTGTGCATGCCGGAGGAGTGAAGTACTTGATAGTGCTGCCGTTGCTCTTGAAACGGATATTAACATTGCAGTGTGAGCTCTTTATCCATTCGTCAGGAACGAGGAAGAAGCTGTATCTTACATAGTTTGATCCGCCCGGAGCACCCTTAGGGTCGCCCCATGTAGCATCGAGGTTGTAGTATCCGTTATCGCAGTAAACAACGTTCCAGGCGTGAGAGCTGCCCTCGTTGTTTGTGCCGACGATAGTCATACATTCAATGCCTGCAAGGTCGCAGAGGTACATCATAGACTTAGCGTAGCCGATACACTGGAGAGAGTCACCTGTAAGACCGCCGCTGATGGAGCTTGTATCTGCTGTACCGTCCTTAGCGAAGGTGTTGTTTTTGACTATCCAGTCGTAGAATACCTTGAGCTTGCTGATGGTGCTGGAGTAGCCGTTTGCGGTATTCATAATGGATTTAACGTTCTTGTCGATCTGAGCCTGAATGGATTCGATCTCGCTCTTTGTATAGTCATATGTAAGAGTGAGAGAGCCATAGCCTGAAGGGACCTTTGAAGAAAGCCAGAAAAGCTGCGGTTCCTGATTATAGACCGTACCGTAGACCTTTGCAATGTCATCGGAAAGAAGTCCGTTCGGAACGTCGACCTTTGTGTTAAGGCTTTCAGCAGCCTTTACGATATTGCCGTAAAGCTCCTTTTCCGAGGAAGTAAGTGACTTGTAGCCGTATCTTGTTGTGTAGTCGATATTGTAAGAAGTTGAAGTTACCTTATTTCCGCCTGATGTCTGTGAATCAGGGTTTTTAGCTGTTGTTTCGGCAGCCTCTGTCTTAGCGGCAGTAGTTGTGGAAGAAGGCTTCTTGTCTGTAAGGTAATCGGAGTGAATGAATGAACCGTCAGCAAGCTTGTAATAGCCTGTGTCAGTAGCGGCAACAATGTTTACCTTTGTGCCTTTTTTGTACTGAGCAACTGTTTCAGCACCAACAATAGCCTGTTTTCTGGAGTAGCAGGCCTGAGTTGTGTACATGACCTCGCTTATTTCGGTTTCGCTCCATGCCTTGGCTGCGGTAGCTGCAGCTGTTGCAGTAGTAGTTTCTGCGGCAGTAGTTTCTGTCGGAACAGTAGTTGTTTCTTCGGAAGCGGAAGTTTCTTCGACTGTTGTTTCCGCAGTAGTTTCTTCTGTTGTTTCTTCGGAGGTTTCCTCTGTTGTTGTTTCTTCAGCAGTAGTTGTCGTTGTTTCCTCTGCTGTTGTGGTTGTCATCTGAGTAAGCTCTGTGACAGAAACGGTAGCCTCGCTAAGACCTGATGTTTCTTCATCGGTTTTCTTACAGCCTGTTGCAAGGATGGAAACAGACATAAGAAGAGCCAGTGCGAAGCTAATTTTTTTCTTCGTGTTCATCATTTTCACTATTCTCCTTCTTTTCATCATCTTTAAGAATTGATGCCTTTAGCTTTGTAATGCACATATCTTCCGTCAGCAAAACAGTAAAAAGCACGTTTTTGTACTGAACCGATGGATTTTCGTTTTCCTCCGGTATACGTCCGAGAAGATTTACAATAAATCCGCTCATTGTTTCAAAGTCATTGTCCTCAGGGAGAGTTATCCCAAGCTGCTCAAGGATATAACCGGGCTCAGCCGTACCGTTGATGATGTAAGTATCGTCCGATACCTGAGTAATATCCTCAGTTTCGTCATCATATTCGTCCTGAATGCTGCCGAAGACAGATTCGACAACGTCCTCCATAGTAACAAGCCCCGCTGTTCCGCCGTATTCATCGGCGACAACAGCCATCTGCATACGTTTTTCGGAAAGCTGCTTGAAAAGCTCGCCGCAAAGCATAGTATCGGGAACGTAAATGACTTCTCTTACGAAGTCCTTGGCAGCAGCTGTGGAAGCTGCGTCCGAACCCACCATACAGAGCAGGTCTTTAACGCAGATGATACCAATTATATGATCCATACTGTTTTCATAAACAGGTATTCTTGAAAATCCGCTGCTGATAGCAGCATTTACGACTTCCGAAACGGAAGCAGTGTTTTCAACGCCCACAATATCCGTTCTGTGAGTCATAACATCGGAAGCGGTAAGGTCGTTGAATTCAAAAACGTTATTTATCATTTCCTTCTGTGACTGTTCGATAACGCCTGTTTCATTGCCCGCATCGACCATCATAAGTATCTCTTCTTCTGTGACAACATCGCTGTCAGAGGAGCGTTTTATGCCGAACAGCTTGGCGAAAAGGTTCACAAGCAGGTTTGACAAAGCGGAAAGCGGTGTGAGCAAGGTCACAAGCAGCTTTATCGGAGCTGCACATAATACTGCAAGCTTTTCGGTATCGTGAGAAGAAGCCAGCCGCTTGGGCAGCCCGTCACAAAAGACCGTAAGCACCAGAACGGTCAGCAGCAGTATTAAAATAATAGAAACGCAGGGTATCCATAAATGATCGCCGACAGCGTCAAAACTGCCGTAAAAGAGTTTTGAGAAAGCATTTTCCAAATCTGAAAGATAGAATATCAGAGCCGTATATGCAATAAGTACAGCAGAAAAAATTCTGTTTACGGAAAAAGCCGTTATAAGCTTAGCCGGCTTACTCAGCAGTTTAAAAAGCCTTTTTTCTTTATCCGATCCATTTTCAAAGCTTTTGACTTTTGATTCGCTGATCTCGGTGACAGCGGTTTCCCCCACTGTAAAAAACACCTTCATCAAAATAAATGCAAGAATGATCAAGCTTCCCGCAAGCCCGTCAGATTCCATAACCGACTTCCTTTCATAAGCAATAATTCATTTGTCATCCGTCTCATTGATGACACACTAAAAATTATACAATACATTTACAAAAAAGTCAATAAACATTAGTAACTTAATCACAAGGTGTATTTGGAACAAAATATGTTGATATTTCCCATAACAGCGTTGTTTGAGCCTTGTGAGAGTGACTGATGTAATATTGTCGGAAACATTTTGTAAATAGATTGTAATAATTACAAACGGAAGTTATCTGTAAGTTTTTTCTTTTATAATTAGGGCGGCGGCATTTGATCTGCTGCAAAGCCAAAGATCGCAAGCCGCCGCGGTCGTTAATTTTGCTTTAAATCAATCCGATCATAAACTGCACATAGAATTTTTTTGCCCTGTTCAATGAATTTATATACTGTTTTACTGCACTGCTTACGGCAAGATCCATTTCCTTTACATCATCTGACGTGAGCATTTCACCGCCGAATTCCGACTTTAATGCGGTATTTATGACAAGTGCGGCTGTGCCGTCCGAAAGGTATCGGCATTCCGCAGAAAGCTTGTCGGCATAATCCTTGCAGGTCATATTTCCCTGCTCGGAAAGCTTCAGCGTTTTTATAAGCCTGCCGAAGCGGCGGTATATATTTTTAACAGCAGCCTTTTTATCACCTCGGAGAGCGTTCCTGCTGTTTTTTACTATAATGATACGTCTTATGCCTATTACCGCAACAGCTGTCGATATTATGCATACTGCCAGTACAAGCAGGGTCAGATCGTATACAACATCACGTCTTTCACCGTTTCCGCTGCCGAATATGCTGAAGCCTATGCTTTGTTTGCCTGCCGCCGAGCCTTCCGATACAGCATCTGTCTGTTCTGCGGCAGGAGCTGTTGTTTCCGATACCGCCACGGAGGTCTGAGGGTTCTGCTGGGTATTGTCGGACGGAGCCTGTGTTGCCGCCGTGCCGTCAGCCTGTTCATTTGCAGGCTGCTGTGATACTTCTGTCTGTGCAGTCTGTTCAGGCTCGCTTTCAGTTATTTCCTCCGTAACGGGAACTGTGGTAACAGCTGTCTGAACGTTGCCGTAGCCCGATGTAAATTCAAGCGGATACCA
>ENA-ORPK01000673-ORPK01000673.1-human-gut-metagenome-genome-assembly--contig:-NODE-673-length-30241-cov-3.475187_pt1 | contig 30241 bp, 28 predicted proteins | sample MGYA00242139_ERZ509068 | MGnify/ENA primary metagenome ERZ509068 (study PRJEB26280, sample SAMEA2338687) | human gut metagenome | biome: human gut; feature: human-associated habitat; material: faeces... | reverse complement strand
TAACCAGTAAACTTTCCTCATTCTTCTCTCAAACACTTTTTATATGTACTTTCTAAAGTTAAAACATTCTGCTCTATTTGACTTGCACAGCTTGCCCCTATTATTACTGATGTGACTGGTGGTTTTGCCAGCAGCCATGCCAAAGCCATTTGCGAAAGGGTCTGGCCACGTCTCTTTGCAACAGCTGTCAATTGCCTTGCAGCCTCCATCCGCTGCAATGTCACTTGATCCGCACGTAAGAAACCTGTAGATTTTGCCGCACGACTATTTGCAGGAATTCCGTCAAGGTATTTGTCTGTCAATAAACCTTGGGCCAAAGGAGAAAAAACTACTACTCCACTGCCGTTTTGCTGTGCTACCTTCAGATTTTCGTCAGAAGACCTGTCAAACATAGAATTACGATACTGACTTACAACACAAGGAACGCCAGCAGCCTGCAAATAGGAATAACACCGTCGTTGATATTCTAAAGGGTATTTGCTTATTCCCACATAAAGCGCTTTGCCACACCTCACAATATCAGCAAGCGCCTGCATAGTCTCCTCAATAGGAGTAATGCCGTCATAGCGGTGAGAATAAAAAATATCAAAATAGTCCAATCCTGTACGTTTCAAGCTTTGGTCAATGCTTGCCATGATACTTTTTCTTGAAGAACCGTCACCATAAGGGCCTGACCACATTCGATGGCCAGCTTTAGAAGAAACTATAATTTCGTCTCTATGTCCTTTCAACTTTCCAGCAAGAACTTTTCCGAAAACCCTTTCTGCAGAACCTGGTTCCGGACCGTAGTTATTGGCGAGGTCAAAATGAGTTATTCCTAATTCAAAAGCACGAAGCAACATCCGTTCAGCATTTTCAAACGAGTCTACACTCCCAAAATTATGCCATAAGCCAAGGCTCAACTTTGGCAATAACAAACCGCTATTACCACAAATTACATATTCCATTCTTTAAAAATCATTAATAATAGTAATAAAAAATACCACAGTCTGGTATATAAATAAGTGCTGCAGAGATGAAACCAACACGTATTCACTAAACATCACAAGTACGTCCTCCCTAAGAAAATCCGCAAGACATGAAGATATGTCTTGCGGATTTTTATATTGATCTATGCAACAGTAAAGACTATTCACTTAGCAGATCAACAGCCACGGCTAAGCATCCTTCCTATCCTTGCTTCGAGATATCCGCTCTTTCATCGCGTCCACACTCGCCGTAACTGCATTTTCAAAAGTATCTGCCTTCCGCTCTATTACCAAAGAATCACCAGGCATAGCTATTTGGATTTTTGCACTTTTCCCTTCTTTAAGGTTCTCCAATGACACTAATATCTTATCCGTCTTGCCCTCACAAAATTTTTCCAGACGAGACACTTTCTTCTCAACAAATGCACTAAGCTTTTCACCGGCATCAAACTTTAAAGTCTTAATGGTAATCGTAATCATAACAAATAATTTTAAAAGGTTATACCATATATTGAACTTATAAATGAAATAACAAAGAACAGAATGTTTTTGAAACTTCATTTTCGACTAAGGCAAATATAAACATTCTAATTGAATTAACAAAAAAAGGAGACGTAAAAACGTCTCCTTTTCACACTATTTTTCAATTGTTATTATTTAGCATAGTTTACAGAGCGTATTTCACGAATAACGCAAACTTTGACCTGTCCGGGATAAGTCATATCTGTCTGAATCTTATTGGCAATATCCTGTGACAGCTGAGCGCACTGCGCATCATCAACCTTATCAGCACCTACAATAACACGAAGTTCGCGCCCCGCTTGTATTGCATAGGTTTTTGTCACGCCTGGATAACTCATGGCTATATTTTCAAGGTCTTTCAAACGTTTGATATACGCCTCAACAACTTCACGACGAGCACCAGGGCGAGCACCGCTTATCGCATCACAAACTTGAACAATCGGAGCAATAAGAGATGTCATCTCGCACTCATCATGATGTGCACGTATGGCATTGACGATTTCTGGTTTTTCCTTGTATTCCTCTGCAATCTTCGCACCATACTCAGCGTGTGACAATTCTGTATCCTCATCAGGCACTTTACCTATGTCATGCAGCAAACCTGCACGTTTAGCCTTACGTGAATTCAATCCGAGTTCAGCAGCCATAATACCAGCGAGATTTGCCGTTTCGCGAGCATGCATCAACAAATTCTGACCATAGGAGGATCTGTACTTCATTTTACCAACAATGCGAATCAACTCAGGATGCAATCCATGAATACCAAGATCTATAGCCGTGCGCTTTCCCGTTTCCAACACCTCTTCATCAACCTGCTTCTTTACCTTTGCCACAACCTCCTCTATACGGGCAGGGTGAATACGTCCGTCAGCAATAAGCTGATGAAGCGCAAGACGACAGATTTCACGTCTAACTGGATCAAATGCAGAAATGACAATGGCTTCTGGAGTGTCGTCTACAACAATCTCTACTCCTGTTGCAGCCTCCAAGGCACGAATATTACGTCCCTCTCTACCAATAATTCGTCCTTTGACCTCATCATTGTCTATATGAAAGACTGTAACAGAGTTTTCTATTGCACTTTCTGTAGCAACTCGTTGTATTGTTTGAATGACGATTTTTTTAGCCTCTTTATTTGCGGTCATCTTAGCTTCATCCATTATATCATTTATATAGCTCTGAGCCGAGGTCCTAGCTTCGTCCTTCAACGATGTAATCAAACGTTCTTTGGCTTCTTGGGCTGAAAGACCGCTGATAGCTTCAAGTTTCTCACGCTCTTGGGCCTCAAGTCTGCTTACCTCTTGTTCTCTGCGCTGCAATGACAAGGCCTGGTTGTCAATAGTCGCTTGCAACTTGTCAAGTTCCGATTTGCGACGAGAAACCGCATCTTGTCGTTGATTGATGCTTATTTCTCGTTGTTTCAATTTGTTTTCTGCCTGCAGCAAAGACTGGTTTTTCTGCTGCACTTCCTTGTCAAGCTGAGCCTTACGATTTACGAACTCCTCTTTCAGCTCAAGGCGTTTCTTTTCTTTTATATTCTTAGCCTCAATTTCGGCTTGTGCCACAGACCTGTTATACTGCGCCTTTATAACATAGCGGAATGTGGCATAACCGACCACGCCCCCTATGAGCAAAGCACCAATCACTAATATAGTTGTCAATACCATAGTTTTTTAATTTTAATAATTAATCAATACTTATTTTGTTCAAACAATGTGTTTCTGAAATAATAAATACATCAGGCGTAAAGAACCCCATCGTGCCTCTCGTCAGCCCAAGGCCTTGTCAACCTTATCCACCAGCATTTGAAGTTTGTCATCAACATCCGTTTCCGATACAAGTGCAACAGCAAGATCAAGCATTACCATTGCGTGATAATCCTGCTTGTCCTCCGCATAAAAAGAAGAAGAATAACGGTCAAGTTTCTGTTGTATTAACTTTGCAGCCTTGCGGTACACCGCCTCATTCTCGCGGCTAACAGTAATAGGGTATAGTTTGTTTGCAATATTAAGTTGTATCGTAAACCTTTCTGACTGCAAAATATTTTTACTCTCCATCTAAATAAACCATTTAACAAGATTAACCATAAAGTCTCTTAAAGACCTACGCCCTATTTTTCAACGACAAGCAACGATATGCAGGCATCTATTTGTCGTATCAAACGTGACAAGTTTACCTTTGCCTGCTGTATGTCACTTTTCCCAAGAGCAAGAGTCTTGGCCGTTTTCAGTGTTTCAAGCTTTTGCCTTAGCAAGATGTTTTCCTCCTTCAAAGCGTCAGCAATTTGCTGTCTCTTCTTGATTTCATCATAGCGCTGAGTCAGCATGTCCAACTTAACATTGAGTTGTTGCAGGAGGTCGTCTCTACGTGTAGCCATGTAACTTCGTTGCTAATCGTGTTATTTTTTTCCGTCCTCTGCGTTTTTATTCCGAGGTTCTTTCTTTGCAAGCAATATAATATGGTAGGCATATTCCGTCATCCATTTTTGAGAATACCCCAGACGATGCTGATAGTTGCGAACAGAAAAACTTGCCTTTCTCACTGAATCGTCTTTGAATGTTTCTTTTGTAAAGATGTCGTTCACGCCTTTTTCCACAATGCTGTACAAAGCTTTTTTGAAAAACGAAGGCATTCTCAAGCGCAGTTGCAAAGTACTGGACAGAACCGTTAACAGGTCTTGACTAAATCCTTGGAACAGCAGAAAGTAGTTGTTCACCTGATTAATATTTCGGCAATTTGACTTTATGCTGGAATCAATCTCTGTAAAGAATCCCTCATCCATGCCATAAAGATTCTGCAACATTTTTTTGCATCGGTTCTTCTCACCAAGTCCAAGTTTGTTATTCACTGTCGCAACATGCAAAGAACTCTTGAACATACTCAAATCTGGCAACATGGCAAGATTGGTAATACCAAGCCTCGAGGCCATTACTGCCTGATAATAGACTCTTATCAATGACATGAAGTCTTCCATGCCACCAATGACATAGTCATTGCTCTCAGATTTCTTTTTAAATTTAAATATCTTTGATAATATACTCATTACGTTTTCTAAAAAAAGTCCGTATTTATTTGCAAAGATAGCTAATTTAACTTAAAGACTTGACAAGTCTGACTGTTTTTTTCCTCGTTAGGACCCTTTTTACTAACTTTGCACAATTCAACGTAAAGGCAGACAAAAATGTATGTTATTAGTTTCCTTCAGGCTTTGGGACAGTATTGTATCCTGATGTCAAGAACTTTCCAACGCCCAGAACGTTTCAAAATGTTTTTCCGTAAATATTCCCATGAGATTTTAACTTTGGGCATAGACTCGATTGGTATCGTCATTCTTATTTCATTGTTTATCGGCGCTGTCATCTGCATACAGATGAAAATCAATATTCAAAGCGCATGGATGCCGGTATGGGTCAGTGGATATACAACTCGCGAAATAATGCTTTTGGAATTTTCGTCTTCCATCATGTGTCTTATTTTGTCAGGAAAAGTAGGCTCAAACATCGCATCAGAACTCGGTACGATGAGAGTCACACAACAAATTGATGCCATAGATATAATGGGAATTAACTCCGCATCTTTCCTTATACTGCCCAAAATAACCGCCCTGATGACTATTATACCTATTCTTGTAATATTCAGTGTTGGTGCAGGAATTGTGGGAGCATATCTGGCTGCCTATATCGGGCACATAATCACTCCATCTGACCTAACATTAGGACTTCAACACGATTTTCATCAGTGGTTTTTCTGGATGGGGGTGGTCAAATCTCTGTTCTTTGCATTTATCATTTCAAGTATATCGTCATATTTCGGATATAACGTAAGAGGAGGATCTGTAGAAGTGGGCAAAGCAAGCACAAACGCAGTCGTAGCCAGCTCTGTACTAATATTGTTTTCCGATATGTTCCTAACACAAATTCTTTCATAGGCAAATGATTACAGTTGAAAAATTAAATAAAGCGTTTTCTGACAAGCATATCCTCCATGATATAGACGTTTCTTTCTACAGTGGGAAAACAAATCTTATAATCGGCCAAAGCGGTTCTGGCAAAACCGTACTGCTGAACTGTCTGGTTGGCCTATACCCACCAACATCTGGGAATATTTTCTACGACAACAGAAACATTACCGCAATGACAAAGAAAGAGCAGACTCTTATACGACGTGAAATCGGAATGTTATTCCAAAGCTCCGCCCTTTTTGATTCGCTCACTGTCTTGGATAATGTTTTATTTCCGTTAGACATGTTTTCCAATACAAGCTATAAAGAAAGAAAAAAACGTGCGCTCTTCTGTTTAGATAGGGTAAACCTTATAGAGGCACAGAGCAAGTTCCCAAACGAAATCAGCGGCGGAATGCAAAAAAGAGCCGCAATAGCAAGAGCCATTTCCATGAACCCTAAATACCTGTTTTGCGATGAACCAAACTCTGGATTAGACCCCAAGACATCATTGGTCATTGACAAACTGATAAATGAAATTACTCACGAAAACAACATCACAACCGTTGTCAACACCCATGACATGAATTCTGTTCTGGGAATCGGGGAAAACATACTGTACATCAACAAGGGGCACAAAGAATGGCAAGGAACAAGCAAAGAGGTGCTCACATCTGACAATCAAGCGCTTAACGACTTCATATTCGCTTCAGATTTCAGCAAGCAGCTCCGTCAAGATATTATAGACCACATGAATTCCACAAAACAATGACATTTCCGCAAGATCCTTTCATTCTTCTTAGCACTGTCAACACTCTGCTAAGAGACAAATATCCCACATTAGCCGAACTATGTAAATCCGAAGGCATAGACATAGACGAACTTACAAATAAACTTGCATCTGCTGGGTTTGAATATTCCATACAAAACAACAAGTTCTGGTAAACCATATTCATTATTGCCAGACCATTCTTGACAAGAGCAAGGGAAAATCACTTCACTATACTAAAAAGCGAGTCATCGCGACCTACTATTTGGTGTGCAGTTGAAAACCTATTCCTTTTTCTCTCGTTATTTTCACTTCTGCCTGCCATGCCGCCCTTAGGCATGGCATTGTGCAACACAGCGTGATACCCATTCCATCTGTACATCACAGCATTCACATAGTCATAAGTTTCCCGTCCTATCATATAGCCACATTTCACTGCCGGATCCTTATAAAAACGAGGTTCACTCAAATGCAACACAAAATAGCTCACATCACTCCACGAATGAGGATTGCGTCCGTGCTTGCGTGCCAGATTCATTGCATCGCTTATGTGTCCAAATCCACCATTATATGATGCCAATACAAACTTCTTGCGTTCCAAAGGATCTGTCACCTCCCCAAGTTTCCGCTCTAACTGCCGTATGAACTTTGCCGCCGCAATAACATTCTTTTCAGGGTCAAACAATTCGTCCACACCGACCCCCATTGCATTAGCCGTTGACGGCATCAATTGCATTAACCCTCTTGCACCAGCCCACGAGACTGCTTCTGCATCAAACCCAGACTCTTGATAACATTGTGACGCAATTAACTTCCAATCCCACCCACAGATTCTGCCCGCACGAAGAAATAGCATGTCATAGTTTGAAACCACACCCTTCGTTTTAGAAGAAAAGGGCGAATAAGAACGACGCCGGATATACTTGTTGCTGGAAATGGCACGAACCTCAGCCTGCATCTTTTTATCAATCCCATCTGAATACCATTCGTTCAACGCATCTTGCAGTTCCGTGCTCACAGTTTTCACTGCCCACGAACCGACAGAGTCATTCACTCCACATGCACAAAGTCTGTTCCTGCGGATCACAGAAACAGGTATTTTGCAGGCAATAACGTCAACCTTAGAAGCCTTCAGCATTGTTATCATCTCATTTGTGTCACGAGCCACTTCCATTCTCATCCTCAAGCCAATACTATTTGCAAACGATTCTGCCAACATATATTGCAGACCTGCACCACGGCCGCGAAATTCATAATATGTATCAGGACCATTCAACGTGACACAAATAAGTTCCCCCGCATCCTCTATCTCCGTCAAATCTATTTCAGAGTCTACTGTATTGTTCAAGACAGAACTATGCTGCTCTTTCCTGCAAGCAACAAAAAATGTCAGGAAAAAACACATATAGAGCAACAGCACCGTTTTCGTAATACGTTTCATTCTATATGCAAACTTCGCTCTTTTTTTTATAACAGCCAAGGGGCAGACCCAGAATTGAAGCACACATACCAAATCGAACCGAAAAGACTACCCTGTCGTCATCACCTTTTTTTCCTGCTCGCTCTAAACTTCCCATTAGAAGCAATTCTTTACATATACAGAACCTCTAACCAGTCGTAATTCGGTGCAAACCGAATTCCATTTCGGCGGAAGTGTATATGCATTTCGGCCGAAACGCACATACACTTCCGCCGAAATAACAAAATAAAATCATATTGGGAGAACGTGTTCTCTTAAGAAAATAAGAGACAACAACAAAAAAAACACGCCAACACATGTGTCTTTAGCAAAAGTTTTCATAACTTTGCAGACATAATGAGAAACACAAGAATACATCATCATCATCATTTAGCCAGGTGAAGCACCATCCGGTAGGTGATATAATGCATGTAAATATAAGAAGATACATATTAAAAGGTTTACCGGGAAAACGGTAAACCTTTTTCTTTTACAGTCTGAAAAAACAAAAACAATTACAAACATGTTACGAATTGCAGTACAATCAAAGGGCCGTTTATATGAAGACACTATGGCCCTGCTGGCCGAGGCAGACATCAAGGTAAGAAAATCGGAACGCTCACTTCTGGTGCGCGCCAACGATTTCCCAATAGAAATTCTTTATTTGCGCGATGATGACATTCCGCAGACTGTGGCATCAGGAGTGGCAGACCTTGGCATTGTCGGTGAGAACGAGTTTTTGGAACGCGAAGAAAAAGCAGAGATTGTCAAGCGTCTTGACTTCAGCAAATGTAGACTATCGCTTGCTATTCCCAAAGCTGAAGAATACACCGGCCCGCAGTGGTTCAACGGAAAGACCATTGCAACGTCCTACCCTAACATTCTCAGAAAATTTCTGAAGAAAAACAATGTCACGGCTAACATCCACGTAATAACTGGCTCTGTCGAGATTGCCCCAGGCATTAGTCTGGCCGATGCTATATTTGACATTGTAAGCAGCGGCTCCACGCTGATTACAAACAACCTAAAGGAGGTTGAAGTGGTTGTAAAAAGCGAAGCCCTGCTCATTGCCACTCCAGGTTTGGACGACGAGAAGAAAGCCGTGATTGACGAACTGCTGTTCAGACTCCACGCCGTAATGGAGGCTAACCACCGAAAATACGTGATGATGAACGTGCCTGCAAACAAGGTTGATGACATCATAGGCGTACTTCCTGGCATTAAGAGCCCGACGATTATGCCGTTGGCCGACAAGGACTGGTGTTCGGTGCATACTGTGCTCGAGAAGAAGCGCTTCTGGGACATCATTGGCCAACTGAAAGAAAAAGGAGCACAAGGCATTCTTGTGCTGCCCATAGAAAAAATGGTGTTGTAGAGTACACGACCGTAACCCTACTTCATCCTTATTGCCGATTATCAAAAACAGACACACAGACATGAATATCGTTGAATATCCGCAGAAGAGCGACTGGGAAGCTCTGCTGAAGCGTCCTGCAATTGACACCACAAGACTATTTGACACCGTTAGAAATGTAACAAACGATGTAAAGGAACGAGGAGACCAGGCGTTAATAGACTTGGAATACAAGTTCGACCACGTACGTCTAACATCCATTCCTGTCACAAAAGAAGAGTTTGACAAGGCAGAGCAACTGGTCGACAGGAAACTGAAGGACTCCATCCTCTTGGCACACCACAACATTGCAGCGTTTCATAAGGCTCAGCGTTTTGCGCCTATTTCAGTGCAGACAGCACCAGGAGTTACGTGTGAACAACGGGCTGTCCCCATTGAAAATGTAGGCCTGTATGTCCCCGGGGGTACGGCCCCGCTGTTCTCCACAGTGCTGATGCTTGCAACTCCCGCCAGAATAGCTGGCTGCACAAACATCGTACTTTGCACACCACCGAACGTAGACGGCTCGATTAACCCTGCCATTCTGTACGCTGCCCAAGTGGCTGGCGTCAACAAAGTGTTCAAGGTGGGGGGAGCGCAGGCTATAGCCGCTATGGCATATGGCACGGAATCGGTGCCAAAAGTCGATAAGATATTCGGCCCAGGCAACCAATATGTCACCGCAGCCAAGCAGCTTGTGTCGCTTTCAGATGTTGCCATAGATATGCCAGCCGGACCGAGCGAGGTGGAAGTGCTTGCCGACGAAACATGCATTCCACCGTTTGTGGCCGCAGACTTGTTGAGCCAAGCAGAACACGGTGTTGACAGCCAGGTAGTACTTATTTGCACCTCAAAACAAACCATTGAGAAAATAACACAAGAAGTTGATAAACAACTCCAGATCCTGCCGCGCAAGGAACTGGCCTCTAAAGCCTTGGACCACTCTGTCTGTATTTTGGCAAAAGACATAAATGAAGCCGTTGAGATAACCAATTTCTATGCACCAGAACATCTTGTGATTGCAACAAAGGACTACCGTTCCGTTGCAAATCGGATAACCCACGCTGGTTCGGTATTTCTGGGTAATTACAGCTGCGAGTCGGCAGGCGACTATGCCTCCGGCACAAACCACACGCTGCCTACCAAAGGCTACGCCCGTGCATACAGCGGGCTGAATCTGGACTGCTTCATACGCAAGATGACACTTCAGGAACTAACAGAAGAAGGTGTACGCTCCATTGGCGAGGCGGTGTCAACGATGGCGGCTGGTGAAGAGCTTGTTGCACACCAACGTGCCATGACCATAAGAATGGAGGCTGTCAACAATCTATAACACGTAACATATACAACACACACATATCATGTTTGACTTGAAATCAAAAGTTCGCCCCAACATCTGGGCACTGAAGCCATACAGCTCAGCGCGTGACGAATATCAGGGAAAGGAGGCACACACTTTTCTTGATGCCAACGAAAGTCCCTACAACAACCCATACAACCGCTACCCCGACCCGCTGCAACGAGAGCTCAAACAAGAATTGAGCGCAATCAAGGGAGTCGCCCCATCACAAATTTTCATCGGCAACGGATCTGACGAGGCCATTGACCTTGTATTCCGCATCTTTTGCGTGCCCGGCAAAGATAACATCGTTACTATCACACCGTCATACGGAATGTATGAAGTCTGTGCACATATTAACGACATCGAGTGTCGCATGGTGGAACTGAACGACAGTTTTGACATAGAAGCAGACAAAATCCTGCAGGTATGCAACGCCCACACCAAAGCGGTCTTTCTGTGTTCTCCCAACAACCCGACAGGAAACACCCTCTGCGAAGCCGAAGTGCGCAAAGTGCTGGAGTCGTTTGATGGCATTGTTGTGATAGACGAGGCATACAGCGACTTCTCATCAAAACAAGCATGGCGCTCCAGACTGGACGACTTCCCCAACCTCATTGTCCTCAACACGTTGTCAAAAGCATGGGCTTCTGCGGGAATAAGGCTGGGTATGGCCTTTGCGCAACCTGACATCATCAATCTTTTCAATAAGGTAAAATACCCATACAACGTCAACATTCTGACACAGAGGCAGGCGCTCGACATAACCAGTCACCGTCAGGATGTGGAGGACTGGGTGAGGTTGATACTCAAAGAACGCCTTTCGCTAATGTATGCAATCAACGAACTTGACATTTGCCAGCAGATATATCCCACTGAAGCAAACTTTTTCCTTGCACGCTTTACAGATGCAGACAGAATCTATGAATATCTTGTAAACAAGGGCATCATCGTACGCAACCGCTCACACATCACCCTATGCGACAACTGCCTGCGCATAACAGTAGGTTCACCACAGGAGAACACTACCCTGCTTTCGGCTCTGCGACAATATAAATAACAACCTCTCAAAATGAAAAACAGGAAACTTGCTTTGTTCATTGACCGCGACGGCACGATAATACGCGAGCCTGAAGACGAACAAATAGACTCTTTTGAAAAACTAGAATTTATGCCTGGTGCAATAAGCGCACTTCGCCAAATATCACAGAAAACCGATTTCGAACTGATTCTGGTGTCAAACCAAGACGGTCTTGGCACACCTTCTTTTCCGGAAAACACGTTTTGGCCAGTACACAACTTCATTATCAAAACACTCCAAGGCGAAGGTATCACATTCAAGGCACAACATATCGACCGGTCATTTCCTGAAGACAACCTACCCACCCGCAAGCCTGGTACCGCCATGCTCACAGAATACATGCAGGGAGACTACGACATGGAGAACTGCTATGTTATCGGTGATAGAGAGACAGACAGAAAGCTTGCAGACAATCTCGGAGCTAAGGCACTGATACTCAGTCCAAAGTTAGGCTGGGACAAAATACAACAAGTCGTTATCGGGGGTACAAGAACGGCCCACATACATCGCACAACAAAAGAAACAGACATTGACATTTCCCTTAACCTTGACGGTACAGGTTCAGCTGATATTAGTACGGGATTGGGCTTCTTTGACCATATGCTTGAGCAAATTGCGCGACACGGCATGATAGACCTTAGAATACAGGTCAAAGGTGATTTGCATGTTGACGAGCACCATACCATAGAAGACACTGCACTTGTTCTCGGCCAATGCCTTGACAAGGCACTTGCAGACAAACGAGGCTTGCAACGATATGGTTTCTCACTTCCTATGGATGACTGCGAGTGCCACACTTCACTCGACCTTGGAGGACGTCCTTGGCTGGTGTGGAGTGCAGAGTTCACAAGAGAAAAAATCGGAGAAATGCCTACAGAAATGTTTTTCCACTTTTTCAAGTCTCTCTCCGACACCGCACGAATGAACCTAAACATTGCGGCCAATGGCCAAAATGAGCATCACAAGATTGAAGGAATTTTCAAATCGTTTGCCAGGGCATTGCGAATGGCTCTGAACCGCGATACCGACCACTTCAAACTTCCCTCATCCAAAGGTGTACTTTAAGTAAGACATGAGAATTCTGTTAATAGGAGAATACAGCAACGTCCACTGGACTCTCGCTCAAGGCTTGAGAAGTCTGGGACAGGAGGTAACAGTCGTTTCAGACGGAGACGGCTGGAAAAACTACGACCGCGACATTTCTCTTACAAGAAGAAACACATCGGCAATAAACGGGTTGCGTTATTACATAGACTCGTTGCTAACATTCCGGCATCTTAAGGGCTATGATGTTGTGCAGATTATCAACCCCATGTTTCTTCTATTAAAAGCAGAGAGAATTCTCCCGTTCTACAAAAAACTTAGAAGCAACAACAACAAGATGTTCATGGGAGCATTCGGCATGGACAAGTATTGGATAAAGGCCGGAATGGACTGCAAAACGTTCAAGTACAGCGACTTCAATCTTGGTTCAGAACTACGTCACAGCAAACTTAACGACATCTACTACAACGACTGGTTTCTGGGAGAAAAAGGACGGCTCAACGACCACATTGCAAAAGACTGTGACAGAATCATATCTGGTCTGTACGAATATGATGCAAGCTACAGGCCTTATTTTCCAGATAAGTTGCAATTCATCCCTTTTCCGATTGACACCAACAAATACGTGTCAAAAATACGCAAGGCAGAAAACGGCATCATCAAATTCTTTGTGGGAATACAAAAGGAGCGAAACGAATACAAGGGAACCGACATCATGCTCAAGGCTTTGAAACGGGTTCAGAAGGATTTCCCAGACAGATGCAAGGTGACTATTGTCGAGTCACTGCCTTTTCATGAATATGTGAGAGCTCTGGACAACTCCCATGTTATTCTTGACCAGCTATATTCATACACACCAGGAATGAACGCACTGCAAGCCATGACACAAGGCCTTGTTGTCGTGGGAGGTGGAGAAGAAGAAAACTACCAGATTCTTGGAGAAGAAAGACTAAGACCGATTGTCAATGTCATGCCTAACGAAGACTCTGTGTATAACGAAATTGTCAGACTTATAAAGAAACCAGAACTAATAGAGGTGCTCTCCCGCCAAAGTATCGAATACATTAAAAAACATCACGATTACATTTCGGTCGCAAAGAAATATCTTGATTTGTACCAAAAAGCATGATACAGTTAAAGGCCTCGCTACGTACAATCGCAACGAGGCCTTTAAACACAATTCGGTCGTTATGCTACAACGGATTCCACATATCGGAACTATCCACTGCGGACTAACGTGACTCTATACTCTAAACAAACATTTTTAATTTCTCTTCGGTTTCTTTGCGAGCGGGAACAAGTGGCAGTCTCAGCACATTATAACACATGCCCTTCAAGTAAAGGAGAGCCTTTATTCCCGCAGGATTGCCGTCAACAAAAGCCTGTCTGTACAGTTCTGAGAACGAAGCGTTTATCTTGGCCGCCTCTGTTTCGTTGCCATTCAACCTTGCGTGAACCATTGATGAAAATTGCTTTGGCACGGCATTACCAACCACAGAAATCACACCCGCTGCACCCAAGCCCAAAAGCTGATAGGTCAGACTGTCGTCACCACTCAACACACCAAAGCCTTCTGGTGCTTTTGAAATGATTTCCGATATCTGGCTAACATTGCCAGAAGCCTCCTTTATCGCCACAACATTTTCTGCATCGTTTGCAATGCGTAATGTTGTTTCAGGAAGCATATTCACTCCTGTCCGCCCAGGAACATTATATAGAACAACGGGCATATTCTTTATTGAACGGGCCACAGCCATGAAGTGTTCATACATGCCAGCCTGGGAAGGTTTGTTGTAAAAAGGAACAACAGAAAGAATGCCGTCAACACCACTAAAGTCAAACTCGCTAATTTCGTCAACGAGAGCCTTTGTGCAATTACCTCCAAAACCTAACAGCACAGGTTTGCTGCCTTTAAGTGTGTTTACAACAAAATTCTTGACATCGGTCTTCTCTTGAAAGGACAAACAGGGTGTCTCCGCTGTGCTTCCAAGCACACAAAAGAAATCTACGCCATTACTCTCCTGATAATGAAGCAGCCTATACAAAGCATCATAATCTATCGTACCATCTTCATTGAATGGAGTAACCAATGCTACCCCCAAGCCTTTAAAAATATTTTTCATCCGCGATGATGTTTCTGCGTATTAGATTAACACATTATTATTATCAATGCAAAATTAACCATTTTATGATAAATTATAACACATTAGAAGAAAAAGAAATAAGTCGTTGCAAGATTATACGGTTTAACTGACTATGCCAATGCTTTTTATGTAACATATACCTATCAATACAAACCGCCTAAAAACTCCATCAGCAACAGTTTAGAGAGCACCTATAGAAAAGACAGTCTACAAATCCTCGTTTCTAAACTCAAGTTGTAATCTGACTCGCTTCACATCAGAACCCATATATACATATTTAAAGGAAACTCCCTCGTCTTTGAGTCGTTTCAAAGAAACCGAATTAATGATATCCAATTGTAGGTTCTGCTGGAGCTGTGCTCTGCCACGACTGATCATTTCGTCTGTATACACCGAGTCGCTCATAGTGTGATAGTATACGAGTGTATTCGTCTTGGCGTCGTACTTCATTGAGTCAAGGATTACACCCTTCGTCACATTGCGCGGGAGACGTCGTTTCTCATGCTTGACCATTTCAAGGCATTGTTCTTCACGGGTTGCACGGTGACAAGACGCAAGCATGCATATAACAACAATAACAGCAATTTGTAGTTTTCTCATTAGAATAGTGCAATAAAAAAGTGATTATCAATAATCTTTGATGTGTCGGTCATTGTAACGGTATCATTTACTTAAAAACCATACAGGCGACCGCAACAAGGCGAGCGAAAGGATGTAAGCCAACAATAGGCGAAAGATTTGCCAACACTTGGCACAATAGGTTTATAATTGTATTTACAACGCAAACATTCTGTGCCACTCCATAAAACGATTGGCCCCGTCTGTACCGAAACGCAATAAGCCTTCATAGACTTGTTGAACCGACAACGACACTGCGGGACGTGACTTTGAATAGAACTTATCAGCATAGCATATCAACTTCTCTTCTATCGTCTCTGGCAAATAGTTCTTTGCAGGCACATCCAGCCCAGCCTTGCGAACTGTTTCTTCCGACAGACCAGCACCTGTATGACGTTCACAGATTCTCGCCTCTGACTCCAGACCTATTTGGCGCAACAAACGAGCACCGACAAAGCCATGCATCAAGTACGGTTCTTTGCCATAGCAATAAATAGAGGGAGCATCGGTCTCGAAGATACCTATATCATGAAGCAAAGCACCACTTAACACAAGTCTACGGTCGATGTCTAACTGCGGATGCCTTGCGGCACACAGCAGGGCCCGAGTAGCAACCTGCCAACTATGAACGAGCAGCAGCTTTCTCAGATTTTCATTGTCTGCGTAGTACTTGTCTATAACTTCCAACGGACTCATCATATTCCAAAACTATTCTATGGTTTAGCCTATATTGTGGATATTTTTTTCTGTTTCCCAGTTTGGACACATCTGCTTCGTTTACAGCAGATAAATCATCTGTCGTAAACGAATATTCCAATGCGGGATTCCAAGGGTTACGTATAACAAAAGTATACTTCGTGTCAGGCTTTAAATAGGCAAAAGAAACAGAATCCTCCATTTTGCTGTCAGGAGGCAAATTGATAACTCTGAAATGCCTCCAATCGCCTTCTTCCTTTGTATAATCTCCCTCAAACAGACTGTAGGTCAATTTTCTACCAGACCAATAATGTTTCGACAGATTGCTTATTCCAACTTCGAAACGGACAGAACTGTCAGACATATCACAGGCAAAAATTTCAAAAGCCAGCTGAGGCTGGTACGCCCTCTTTACATCAAATTCCGCAAAAGACAGATACAGCGAGTCTGCAGTATTCAGTGCTAGTTTCCTATTGCCCGTTACTGAAAATTGCAAATATGCCGTCATTGTCGTATCAGAGCCTGCCCTCACTATACCGTCAGCCAAACCAAGATAGTCAATGTCAGCGGGAAAACCTACAGAGTCTGTCTTTGAATAAGACAACAACTCTATTGGCGAATAGACATCAATATCAGACAAATTTCTGACTTTGATGTTGGCAGTCACAAACATATTGGTGTCAGGATTGCGGTTGAACACAACGGTATCAACTTCTATTCTGTGTTCAGAACTGAGAGTGTCATCCGTAACATAATCCACAATTTGCGGATTGAGAAACAGTGCTTGTTGCAAATGTCCCAAACCAAACACAGAACCCTCCTTTGTCGGTTCTAAAGGATTCTCCTGCGGAGTAAGAACACCAAGATCAAAATAGCCATCATATAGGCCACCATACCCCCAAGTTACATGGAAGAAACCATCAGAATTGATTCCGTCAATAACAAAAGCATGTCCACCGCCATTTGTACTATAACCAGCATAAACGATTGGGCGATTTGCAGAAAGTTCCGTCATCATCAAACCAAACCATCTTCGAGGCGAATAATCATAGCTGTAAAGACAACGGACATAGCGATAACCGAAAGCCCTATGCAGGGACTCCGCCATCCGTTCCAATCGGGCACCTGATGAACCCACCCCCCAATCCATTTGACATGCCACTCCAAGATAGTAAGACAGTTCCGCTACTGCACGAGCCTGTTCCACGGAATATTCCCCATCATTATACTTGTCCAAAATATTGTCAAAATCAATGTGCGTACCTGCTGGAATGCTTAAGTGTACACCGCTGTTTGCTGTTGTAAAGCCCGCAATGCTATCCTGCAAATACTCAGGGTACGAATAATATCCTAACACCTGCTCTGTAGCTGTTGCCACGCACCCTACCAGACATCGGTCCAATGACACCGAACCGTCATCATATATATAATACGGGCACAAATCATTAAACGGAGCAGACTGGTGACGTACACTACTTACCAAGGGAGGTATCGGCAAACGGAAGCCATCAGAATTTGCCCACTCCACATTTGAATTTACTGAACTGCGACTTGAGCGGCCAGAGACAAAAATTTCAGCCAAACGAGAAGGTATAGAATCACTTGAACAGTTTCCGTAACCAACCACTTGTGGTTGTTCGTCTGTTCCACAAATCACAACAAAACCGTCACCGGCAGCCGTAGACACTACCATACCGTTTATACCAGAACATACCACACTAAGGTCATGCGAGCTAACAGTCACGTCCGATTTTCTCGCATCATAGTTGGAACTCCTGCTGTTCTCCGAGACATGGCGAGAGATACCTGCCTCATCTTTACTGGCATTGAGAAACGCTGCTGCAAAATCCAAAGCTCTGGCTTTAGTCAAACTCTGACCAAAAGCCGGAACATTGACTACAAGTAACAATAATAGATATAACAACTCTCTCATACTTGCAAAAGTACAAAATAATGATTAAAACAGACGACCAGAATGACGTTAAAACAAGATTTTACATTGATATGAAACAAAATCCAGAAATAATTTTAAAATAACTTTGGAGAATAAAAAAAAAGCGCTACTTTTGCATCGCAATTGAGAAATCAAGCACATTGCAATGCGTCCTTAGCTCAGTTGGTAGAGCAATTGACTCTTAATCAATGGGTCCAGGGTTCGAGCCCCTGAGGGCGTACAAAGGCTTCCTAATTTAGGAAGCCTTTTCTTTTTTCCCCTACTTGAAGGCCAAGGCTCACCCGATATCTATAAGCCACCCCATCAGCTACCTTCTGGATGTAGCCGCCGATAAGTTTCCACGACAACCAATATAGAGTTCTGTAGAACATTAATGGGAATACAAATAAGAAGAGCTGCAATGCTTGTAGACCACATTACAGCTCTTCTTAAATCAATTATAAACGGTATTAGAACCTGTAATTGATACCGAATTTACAATCCAACAAACTATCGAATGTATGGTAATTAAACAGGTTGTTATTAAGAATTTGCGCAGTAGGCTCAACAAACAGTTCCGTGTTGGAAGATAGCACATAAGCAACCTGCGTACCAACCTCTAAGCCTAACCCTTTGTTAGTTTTGTGCGACGACTTTGTCACAATACCAGCATTGACACCCAGCAATCCGCGGAGCTGCACCTTGTCATCTTGGGTATTCCTGCCAGCTAAGGCCGTAACCATATTCATCATATAATCAAGATGGAGTTGCCACAACATCTGGTTGCTGTCATTTGTACCATTAAATGACAACGATGCACGAACACCAGACAGCCCATTAAGCCAATGTCCGAAAGAGATTGTCGAACCAGGCTTCAATTTGTAGGTCGATAGACTGTTAGACTTGCCAGAAGTCATCCCAAAAGCAAAAGCCACCGAAACGAAATTGTGCTTGTCGGACAAGGACAAATCACGTTTTACATTGTTTTGACTGAACAGATAATTTATGCCAACAATGCCCTGCAAGGATGTTTTCAGCAGTCTACTGTCAAATCTGTCTGAAAGAGAATAAATAAATTGTGGTTCGGCAAACAACTCTGTGTTGCTCGATAACTTTATCGCCAATTGCCCACCAAAATGTATTTGAGGAACAAAACGAACATTTTCCTTCTGATAATCCAAACCCATGTCAGCACCCGCAATCACACGCGTTGACACGATACGGTCAGGATTATAGCCGAAAGTAAATGCACTGGCATCAAGAATATAGTCCAGACTTGCACTGGCAATGCCATAACGAGTACCAAAGAGTTTGTTTATATACCCCCACCCACTGATTCTCCAAGCCGATATGGGGCTATACCACTTGCCATAGGAGATTTTCATCGTACGACCATAGCCATGAGCATGCTTCAGCAAACGAATGGGGGTTGTAAGACCCGCACCAACAGAGAAAAAGGAGCGACCCTCTTCTTTTGAAAAATCACCATAGTAGCCAGGTTTATACCCCTTCATGCTTACCTGAACTCCCGCCAAAACGTTAAGCAAAATGGAATTCTTCGGGAAACAGTCAGAATACTTCAGAGCATTCTTGTCGTAGAAACGAGCCTGCGGTTCTATAAATATACCATACAGGCTGTTTATCTTATACAATCCCTGCACAGAAACCTGTGCACCAAGGTAAGAGTTGTCATGGTCTCTCAACGACATTATATTAAAGCCCAATCCTCCGTTTAAGAAGAACTTGCGATCTGCCTTATATCCATGAAAAGCGTTTGACATATTCCACATATAGTCAACACCGTAGGCAGCAAAGCGGTTTACAGCATTTTTGTCTTGCCATACCGTACCCATATCTACCCATGCTCTTGCACCACTCGTGGCAGAGAACCATTTTCCTAAACCTATAAAGCCCTGCGGTCTAAACGCTTTCTCGTAGTTATGACCTGCGGTAAAACTGAACGGCACTCCGAGCCCCAAACCAATCTGGGCAAACATATCGTCATACCACGATTCCTGACTATATTCACGATTTCTCTCTATCTGCTGTCTGCTGTTAAGTCCCTGGTGGAAGTTAAAACCAAACAACAACGAAGTTATAACATCATGATTCGGCATGGAGTACGAAACAGGTATAAATTTGTCACTATAGATATCTATACGTGGTTCTGCTACAAAATCTACACCTTCTGCCAGACGTAACTTCGCCTGCAATCCTCCGCCAAAACTCCAAGAATAGTTCTGGTGTTTTGTAGAAGTACCATACATGTCTATGTTGTAGCCGATGCCGGCAAGAGCGTTGAGAGTGAAAAGACGATCAGGATTATAGCCTCCAAACGTGTTGTGAACATTCCACACCGCTTCCGCACCGATACCATATGTCTTGGCGTGCCAATCAAGATCACACACTTTGTTGATACCCCCGTTTAATGACAATTGGGCACCAAGATAAGGGCTGAACATTTTGCCTACGGCGAATTTGAATTTAGAGCCGACATAATTCTTCCACGTAGAAGGATGGAAATTTGATATTAAAGACGGGCCTCCCAACACTGTTACATAAGTGTCATTAAGCCAATGTCCGTCACTGTTGTATTCATGCACAGGCCATTCCCCCATTTCTGAAATGGCAGGATTGTCGGCATACATCTTGCTCTTAGTGGAAATTCTCGGATAGCTGAATCCTACGCCTGCTGACAATGAAAGACTTGGACGCACCTTATACCATACATTGCCATGCAACATGTTGTAGTTCAGTGTCGCCTTAGGCTCTGCAAACACGTAAGTATAGCTTGAGAAGTGATACTGCCCCTTTAATCCGAGACTGGCACCCCAACCTGTTTTTGTTTCACCATTTTGATGTGAATTAAAAAGACTCAAGCCAGCCACGCCAATAATCTCAAACCTGTTGTAAGTCGGGTATTCCCATTCCGACAAGGCTGTAAGATTCATAAGATAATCAAGTTCCAACGACATAAACTTTGCCCGCGAACTCATCGGGTGGTTGAAATATCCTATACTTCCTGTTGCGCGCCAACCATGCTCGGGCGTAATCCAATCACCAACAGAGCCAAACAATGAGGGAGACAGTTTTGTCAAATGGCCGCTTACATTACGTCCCATCATGGTATTAGCACCCAAGCCACCTTCAACAAAAGCGTGGTCAAATAACTTCTTCTTGTCAAAACGCTTTGAAATGCGAGGAGACTGGAGCGTATAGTCCTCAATAACATTCTTGCCTCCATAAGAACTGATAGGTCTCGGCTCTCCGAGTACAACATCATCGTGTTCACCGAGGCTGTCCGTTACTACGCTCCCTTCGGCTCTCAAAATAGGGCAGACTGCCAACAAAAAGAGCAGCAATGACACCACATTAGCTCTGCCTTGAATTATATCTTTCATCTTAATCCTCTATTTTATTTATTTTCAACAGATTGTGCATCCTCAGCTGTCGATGCCTTTCTTTCTTTTCGTATTGCGGCAAGAGCTTTCTGCAGGTCTGCCTCTCCTCCACACTTTTCCTCCATCGCTGGGTCTAAGGCAAACGACTTCTTCAGCCACTCAACAACTTCCTTATTGGTTCTGCCCTCGACACGACTTACACATATCGCTTTCAGCACACAATCCAGAGCAAGAGAGTCTCCAAGCCCCTCGCTCAACTTATACGCATTCTTGTCATCTTCTGTCGCAGTTTCGGACTCTCCGTTTCGGGACAATAGGAAAATGATTTCATTCCGCAAACCCGTCTTCTTAATCAAGTCATAGTTGTCATCAGAGAAATGGCCTTGCCTAATATCCAAATAAGCATGAGCCGTGGCAAACTGGGTATTTCTTTGCGGTTCACAGTCAGTACGTGCCATAATCATCTGGTCCAAGGTGTCGGCCGCAATGACGTTATCGGTAAGAATGCGAGCACACATCTGATTTATGTGAACAGTTACAGGCACCTTATAATTGCGTCCCATGTGTTTTATTCTCTCAACATCAAACCCATCAAGAATCTGCGGATTTGGTTTACCCGCAGAAGTCAGCAATGCCGAATAGTCATTGGCAAATACCAAATAGTTAGGATGCTTTTCATATGCCAACTTACAAAGTTCCAAGCGTCTGGCAGGGTCCTTTTCGTTTCTATACAGCAAGAAGCTCTCGTACGGACTGGGAGAGAACGATGGATTGTCTTTTATTCTCTGCAAAATATCCTCATAATTAAGCACCCTGTCTATAGAATAGCCAAGTTTATATTCAACCTTACGAAGCTGTGGAAGATACCTGTCCTCTATCGTTTGATAGAACGCCAGTTTACGTATCTCACGTCCTCTTGTATCTTCCTTTGAATACTTGGCAACAATATTCTCTATCACTTCTGCTTCGCTGACGAGGCTATCCTTGCGCATCAACTCTGCAACCTCACTCCATTTGGCCACTCTCCCGTCTTTCTTCGGGTACATATATGCCCGCTTGGATTCAGGAATTCTCTCTCTTATCCAGTTAAGCAGTGTACCCATACGGTCACCAGCCAACTTCTGGTTATAACCATAGCTACCCTCGGGCGAAGCCGTACCGACAATGGTGACATCGCGGAACTGCGCATCTTCGTCCGAAAGGATTCCGTCTATGCTGGCTTTGAGTTTCTGAAGTTCGATGTTAGTCAAGCTATCGCTCATGTCGATGGTAGATTTAGACTTGGCAAACCTGACATGTATTTGATCCGATTTCTCTTGTTTCGCAAGGTTAGGTGTCGGATACCATATAGCGGTATCCTCCCTCAGTTCCGTGCCTTTAAGCCGGTATTCAAAGAAGCGCATAGGATTACGCAAGCCCATAGAGAATAGCTCCCCTTTTGCCAAATGTAACAACTTTGTATAATTTTCGAAAGACACCTCCGCACCTGCACACCACAAATGGTCATTGCGGAGTTTGGTATTGGCAACAAGCATCATTGGCACTTCAGCAAGAACGCCCCATTTGCTTTTGGAGACATCTGCGCTTCTATATACAACCGAGTCATTATAGAACCTGTCCTTAACATGATAAGAACGGCTTTTTGTTTTGCCAACAAAGTGAAGACTGTCGTTCTTTACGACAATATTGTTATACAAAGGATCGTAAACAGGATTGGGTTCTCTCTGAATTTTGTTTGGCAATACTCCGCTGAACTTATCTCCGGTCTTGTAGTCATACATCCTTATCTGTGTGGTATGATATTCCTTTCCGTCAAGAACATAAGGTTCCGTATAATACTTGCGGTGAGCTGTACTGTCCAGAAAAAACGGCTGCACAATCACTCTGACATCTTTACGCAAGAGTGTGTCAATAGGAAACTGACATACAGTCATAATTGTGTCACCTTTAACCTTTGTGATGCTCGGGCGCGGTTGCAGTCTTTTCCTGGCTTCCAATTTGCCAGCAATCTTCACCTCACCAATTTGTATGTCCTTGGAAATTTCCAAGACAACCTCAAAAGTGGTGACAGTGCCATCAAGTATTATTTCCTTCTTCTTGTATTTGCCAGTAAAATCCTCAAGCAGATAATGCCCCTTTTTACCAACAAAGACATCAATGACAGCCTCACCGTTATCATCTGTCATTCCTGCCACCCTACGTGTTACCATTTCCTGAATGCTTACATTAGGCAGCAACGCTTTCTTGTTGTTCGTCACTACAATTTTCACACGCTCCACCTCCGCATAAACGGAATGGCACAGACATGCCAGAAAAACAACGGTTACAATTTTCAACAGCTTATTCATAAAACAAGATTCGTTATCGACCAATTAAAATACATAAACGGCACTGATGCCCAACTTCAGCGGACACAGAGCTGTCTTTTTGTAAACTTTCTCTCCGTTCTCTGTCTTGCTGTATTTTTTCTCTTCATAATTCAGCAGACCGGCACCGACCGTTCCCTCCACACTGAAGTGTTTGCTTAAGACGAGGCTATAACCGTAGGTCGCCCCCATACCCAAGCCCCAGCCCTTGTGGCGGGTGTCATTCAATTTTATATCATAGGCCGTACCTATTGGCATCAGACCCACAAAATGATGAGTCTGCATTCTACCGCTGAACCAATAGCGCAGCTCTGGTCTAAAAGTAAAGTGGCGAAATCTTTTGTCATCAAACTTCGCCACACTACCAGAAGCCTCTAAATTCAAACTGAAATGTTTGGACAGACGAGTCTCCAAACCCGCATTGGGAGACAAACACAGCCATTCAAGTGCGTTAGTCTTCAATGCAATCTTTTGGGCCCTCACGCCCGACGACAGACATATCAGCATTCCAATTGCAGATGCCGATAAAATCTTTTTTACAGACTTATTCATTGCTTCACCTGTTGTTTTTTACTTTAAAGTGCAAAATTACAGAAATAATCTCTTATAACAAACCACCAAATGCAAAAATAACATTTACATCACAAAAAATAGCACAATTACACGTTCACGACCAAACCGTCATAGGCAAAGCTCACATTGCAGGGCAAAAAAGACGACGAATCAGAATGCAAGCCAGCAGAATGTGCAAGATGAGTAAAGAATGCTCTTGACGGCTTTAGTTCGCTGACAAGTCGCAAAGCTTCACTGATACTTTGGTGTGTGGGATGGTGTGATTTCCTCAAAGCGTTCACAACCAGCACGTCAAGCCCCTTAAGCCGTCTGAAAGTTTCGGCGGGCATCACACTCATGTCGGTAACATATGCAAACCTACCTATGCGAAAACCAATTATAGGCAGTTTACCGTGCATCACCCTAAGGGGTTCAATGCAGATATCGTGTACATGAAAAGCATTGTAGGGACTGATGACATTGAGCTTCAAAGATGGTGCAGAAGGATATTTGCCTGGCCCAAAACAATACGGCATACGTTCAGACAAGTGCCTTACAACCTCTGCTTCACCATAGATGTTGACAGTGTTGAAGACACAGAAAGGCCTAAGGTCATCTATGCCGCCCACGTGATCATAATGCTCGTGGGTTACCAGCACAGCATGAATGGGGCCATAGGGCACGTTCAGCATCTGCTGCCTAAAGTCGGGACCGCAATCAATCAATATGCGCGTTCCGCTTACCTTCGGAGGAACAAGCAACGAATCCTTGTCTAACTTGTAGCGTGATTGACTCCCACTGGCATCGTCACACCACTCACCATCAGCATCAAACTCTAATAAGACACTTGAACGCAGTCTCTTGTCGTGTAAGTCCGTCGACTTGCACACTTCACAACCGCACCCTATCACAGGGACACCGTTAGAAGTGCCAGTACCGAGAAACGTCAGTTTCATGCCAAAAGCTTATACCCAGATGACCTCAGATTCCAGTTGAATGTCAAATTTGTTCTTGACGTCTGCACACACAGCTTCTGCCAAGCTGACGATATCCTGCGGTGTCGCACCGCCCATGTTGACAAGCACCAGAGCCTGTTTGCTGTAGACAGCGGCGCGGCCCATTGTCTTACCTTTCCAACCACACTTCTCAATCAGCCAGCCTGCTGGAATCTTAACACCATCAGGCATGGAATAGTGCGGAACCGTTGGATAATCCCTGCTAATTCTCTCATAAGTCTCCCTGCTGACAACAGGGTTCATAAAGAAGCTACCTGCATTACCCATCACCTTTGGGTCAGGCAACTTGGTAGAGCGAAGCTCAATAATCATCTCGCGCAAGTCCGTGGCATTTATCTTGCCTGAAGCATGGTCTGCCAAAGTATGATATGAAAGATTGGGCTTATAATCCAGCGACAGTTTCAGCGTCACATGAGTCACCGCATACTGCCCTCTCCACGGACCTTTGAAATTGCTATGGCGATATGCAAAGCCACAGTCTTCGTTGGAAAACTCATGCACTTCGCCTGTTGTCAGCGAAACGGCTTCCACACTCTCCACAAAATCCTTTATCTCCGCACCATAGGCACCAATGTTCTGAACTACAGCTGCTCCAACCTCCGAGGGGATGGACGAGAGGTTCTCCAATCCGAAATATCCCCGTCGCAAGGTACTCTCTATGACACGATCCCAAGTCATGGCCGCACCAAGACGTATATGCACGTCGTTACCATCTCTGCCGATTTCCTCAAAACCTTTTATGGCACTGTGGAGCACAGTACCTTCAAAATCCTTGGTAAAAAGCAAATTGTTGCCACCGCCAATATGAAGCAAAGGCTCACTACAGTCGTGGGTAAACAAAAAATGTTGAAGTTCATGAATATTTTCGTACTCCACAAATTTTCGGGCCTTCACATCAAGACCAAAGGAGTTGTGGTGCAACAAAGAGTAGTCTGTAAAGGTTTGCATAGTTACTGAATTTTAAATAGTTGATAGGGTTTGTTACAGGTTCTCCACTTTATACAACAGCCATTTACCCGATTCCTTGTGAAAATGCAGACGGCTGCCGAATCCCGAAGACGGAGACTCTACCGACACGACACGCCCATCACCCTCCAAGTTTTGTCCGAAATCAATGTTAGAGAACTGTGTGTCAGGCAAATCAGGTATCAGCGTCTCGTCCCACTGGGAGATGTTGATTTTCTTGTTTTTGACCATTTTCATGTCAAACTCATCAGTATAGTCGGGGTCTATCCCGTCATAGATAATGGTTTCCGCAATATGGTTCATCCGGTACGCTTTGTCGGATGTAAATTTCATATAGAAGCCAATAAATCCATTGTCGGCATCTACGTCGATGGGGTGCTCTACAATTGAGGTAAGCATCCATTTGTCATCAGTCTTCTCGAAATTATAACTGCTGACAACGTCAGAGCTTATGTTGTACCACTGCACCTTGACTTTCGTGACACTCTTGTCAGTCTCCAGTCTGACAGACCGCATATCAGGAAAGAATACCGTATAGATATCAGAGTTGTAGTATAACTTAGAGAAATGCCACTCATCGCGTGTTACTGTAATTTTTTGTCCGTTAACCGTACAAGGAAGCGGAAACTTGACCCTGGACTTCTGATATGCGCTGTTCTGGCAAAACGATGATATGAAGTCATAAAACACACCATCGGCAGCCTTCGGCACCTTGGTCTGAGCTATAATAGGGTCTTCTTTGTCCACAGGAGTCGGTGCCACAGTGTCTATGACGCTGTCTGTCGAGTCTGCGGCATTATTGTTCTCTACCTTGTTCCCTCCGCAAGAAGAGAGCAGCGCAAGCATAAGAAACGGTATCAACAGCTTTTTCATACCATAGTCATTTTGTCCGTTCCAATTCGAACTTTTCTATTTTATCCTTATTTTCGAGCAAGAAGTCTATGTCATCCAAAGCATTCATCAGACAATACTTCTTGTATCCATTTATACCGAACGTTTCCGAGTGTCCCGTTGCAATGTTTGTCACTGTCTGCGAAGGCAGGTCTACCTTTATCTGAGCCATGGGGTCAGAGCTGACTGTTTCAAGCAATTCCACCCGAAAATCTTCTGTAACAACCACTGGTAACACAAAGCTATTCAGCAGATTATTGCGGTGAATGTCAGCAAAAGACGAACTGATAACAACCCTCACTCCATAGCCTGCAATTGCCCATGCGGCATGTTCACGACTCGAACCCGAGCCCCAATTTCGGCCAGCCACGATGATTTCATGAACACCATTGTTGGGCTTCTCGCTATACTCTGGTTTGTTCAGCACAAAGTCGCTTATGGGATTGCCGTTGCCGTCATAGCGCAAGTCGTGCATGAAAGCATCGCCAAAAAACTTCGGGTCACGCGTTGTCGATGCCAAATAGCGCGCTGGGATGATAAGATCCGTATTGCAATTGTCAATGGCAATAGGAATGCAGGTGCTTTGTATTATGTCAAATTTACGCTTGTCCATATCCTTACATTATCTTACGTGGGTCTGTAATCTTTCCTGTCACTGCAGCAGCCGCCACAACCAGAGGCGAGGCGAGAACAGTGCGAGCACCGGGACCTTGACGCCCCACAAAATTACGGTTACTTGTACTTATGCAGAGCTTGCCCGCTGGTACTTTGTCAGGATTCATAGCCAGACAAGCCGAGCACGAAGGCAAGCGCAGTTCAAATCCTGCATCCTCAAGTATTCTGTCGATGCCCTCAGCCTGTATCTGTTGTCTTACACTCCAACTGCCAGGCACGAGCCACGCAACGACATTGTCAGCTTTCTTCTTTCCTTTTACAATGGAGGCAAAAGCACGAAAATCCTCTATGCGACCATTTGTACACGCCCCAAGGAAACAGTAGTCCACAGGTTTGCCCTCAAGGCGTTCACCAGGTTTGAACTGCATATATTCCAACTGCGAGAGGAAACCTGTTCTTTCGGCTTCCGGCACACTCTCAAGCGCAGGTATCGCTTCGTCTATGGCAATGCCCGCACCGGGATTTGTGCCATAAGTGATGCGGGGCTTAATGTCTTCTGCCATGAAGGTTACCTCCTTGTCAAAGACAGCGCCATCATCGGTGCGCAGCGTTTTCCATTTCTCAACAGCCTCGTCCCAAGCCTTGCCTGTGGGGGCGTATTCCTTGCCTTTGAGGTATTCAAAAGTAATCTCATCGGGAGCAATGATACCTGCACGGCTACCCATTTCTATTGAGAGGTTCGACAATGTCAGCCTGCCTTCCATCGACATGCTTCTGATGGCGCTGCCCGCATATTCCACTGCGTGGCCGGTAGCTCCACCAGTAGTGAGCTTCGCCATGATATACAAGGCCACATCCTTGGCGGTAACACCAGGCCCCAACTCTCCCTCTATGTTTATGCGCATAGTTTTGGGCTTCTGCTGCAAGATGCACTGAGAAGCCAGCACTTGGGCAACCTCAGAAGTACCGATACCAATGGCCAAAGCGCCAACGGCACCGTGAGTGCTCGTATGGGAATCACCACAGACTATGGTCATGCCAGGCAGCGACAAGGCCTTCTCGGGCCCAACCACGTGTATGATTCCGTTATCTTTGGTGCCCATATCAAAATGTTTGATACCGAACTCCTCACAATTTTTCTTAAGGGTCTCAACCTGTTTGCGTCCAACGGGGTCATTAATATACTCCTGTTGGTCAGACGGGGTATTGTGGTCAGGCATCGCATAGATGTGGTCAGGGCGGAAAACCCCGACCCCTTTGTCCCTCAAGGTGTCGAAAGCCTGCGGACTTGTAACCTCATGCAAAAACAAACGGTCAATATAGAGTTGTGTAGGGCCATCAGGCACATTCTGCACAACATGGGCATCCCATATCTTGTCAAACAGCGTCTTCATCGCTTAAACTTATTTATGCAATCAATATACGCTTCAACTGAAGCCGTCACAATATCTGTGTTTGCTCCGAAGCCGTAATAGAGATGCCCGTCATATTCAACCTGCATGTGCACCTTGCCCATGTCGTCAGACCCCTTGCTAATGGCCTGTATGGTAAACTCCTTCAAGGTCATCTCGCGTCTGATGATGTTCTTAAGAGCCTTTATGGCAGCGTCAACAGGACCGTTGCCGGTTGCGGCAGCCTCAAACTTCTCGCTTGCCACAATCAGACCGATGCTTGCAACCGACCTTACGCCCATGCCCGTGGTAACCTGCAGATAGTCAAGTTTGATATCGTGAGTAGCAGCTCTGTTGGCCCCTGCCAGCACAAGCACATCGTCGTCCGTAACCTCTTTCTTGCGGTCAGCCAGCTTCAGGAACTCTTCATACACCTTATCGAGCTTAGCATCATCAATCTCCACACCGTTCACATGGAGGCGATACTTCAGTGCGGCGCGGCCGCTGCGAGCTGTAAGCACAATGGCGTTGTCGTCTATACCCACGGCCTTAGGATCCATGATTTCATAGGTAGCAGCGTTCTTAAGCACACCGTCTTGATGGATGCCGCTCGAGTGGGCAAAGGCATTGCGCCCCACAATTGCCTTGTTGGGCTGCACGGGCATATTCATCAGCGAACTGACCATGCGGCTTGTGGGATATATCTTGGTTGTGTTGATATTGGTATCAATGCCGAGGTCTGGATGAGTCTTGAATATCATGGCAATTTCCTCAAGAGAGGTATTGCCAGCCCTTTCGCCGATACCGTTGACAGTCACCTCTACCTGACGGGCGCCACCGAGCACACCGGCAACAGTGTTTGCCGTAGCCATGCCAAGGTCATTGTGGCAATGGGTGGAAAGTATGCTCTTGCCAGCCGCAAAGGCATCAACATGTTCATAAAGATATTTTATCTTCTCATTATACTCGTTGGGAAGGCGGAAACCCGTGGTGTCGGGAATGTTACACACTGTAGCACCAGCCTTTGTCACCGCATCAATAACGCGGGCAAGATACTCGTTGTCGGTGCGCCCCGCATCCTCTGCATAAAATTCCACATCCTCCACATAGCGCTTTGCATACTTCACAGCAGCAACG